>Ga0209417_1004019_pt1 | contig 18368 bp, 21 predicted proteins | sample RifGroF2_FD_184002 | JGI IMG/M metagenome (GOLD analysis project Ga0209417, IMG submission 184002) | Groundwater microbial communities from Rifle, Colorado, USA - Groundwater F2 (SPAdes) (version 2) | ecosystem: Environmental > Aquatic > Deep subsurface > Groundwater | place: Rifle, Colorado... | reverse complement strand
CGTCAGTTCGCGCTGACGGTCGCGCCATCGCTGCTGGTTGATCATGCAGGCGGGGTCCGGGCGGGTCATCGGACGCTCCAACGGTTCCCGCGTTTGTCGGGCCGTCGCCTCTTGCGAGTCCTGCGACATTCGTGGACCGCGCCACCCTTGTCGCGCCAACAAAGACGCCCGCGGATGATCGGCCCATCCGGGAAGCTCGCTCGCGTGGTGGAGTGCGAGTAGTAGACGTGCTGCCCGCACGCTTGGCACGCGACTGGTCCCATGATCGTATTTGGCGGTAGATCGACGGGATGCATTGCCGAGCGTTGGCGCGGAAGCGATAGATCGACGGGTCGAGCCTCACGCCGTACTTCGCCAATGCATCCGGGAGGGTCACAGTCCCACCGCCCCATTCCGAGCATTGGCCTTACGCGCCTGGCGGTTGCGAGCTTGGACGATGCGGCTGTATTCGACTGCGAATTGCGTCCGGCACTTAGTCCGATGCCCCGGCCAGCGATAGCAGTGCTCGCGGGCAATGGGCATCCAGCGCCCGCACTTCGGGTGCCAGAGGCGCGGGTCCTCATCGTTGATCGGCTCGACGGCCATCCATGCGGGGTACGTCACAGCGAGAGGGCCATCTGCGCGGCCTCGACCACGCGATACCGGGCCGGCCTACCCGACGCCTCGATGACGTAGCCCGCTGCGCGGAGGTCGCTGATCCGCGCCCGGGGGTTCGACACGAAGGGGTACAGGCCGTACGTCAGGTCCAATATGGTGCAGTCGGGGTGGGAGCGGATGAAATCCAGCACGCGCTCGTTCTGTGTGAGGTCGCTCATCCGACCGGCCCGAGATGGTGCGCATCCTCGTGGTGCATCTTGCAAAGCCAGACGACTGAGAGCCGCGCCGGTTTCGCATACCCAAGGTGGTGGTGGGCTTCCGTCTTCTCTGCCATGCAAACGACGCAGCGGCCTCGGATCAGATCGCCCCGCTTCAGTGCTCGTGTGACTGCGTCATGAGCAGCCTTCGCGCCGCTGGCGCGGTCCTTTGCAGCTGCCCGCGCGGCCCAGATCGCTCTCTTCTCAGGGTTCGCCAGAACGTAAGCGCGTGACTCCTCGCGATGGTTTCGCCTCCACCGGCGACCGTATTCCCTGCACTTCTCCCGATTGCGCTCGCGCCACGCAAGGCGGTACTGGCGTAGCCGTTCAGGGTCCGCGTAACTCACCGTGGCACCGCCGCATCCAGCTCGGCCTCGTCATCGGGACCGAACATCGGAACGGACGGAGCCGAGGGTTCTGCGGTCGGCTCCGCTGACGGGACTCCCGCCGCGTCGGGTGAAGGGCCAGCCCCGTGTGTCTCGGCTGGCACCTTGTAGTCCCGGGTCTCGAACTCGGTCGGGTACATGCGGAAGAAGCCGGCCTTGCCCGCTTCCCGGACGCTCACGACGCGGCCTCGGACGCGGCACCAGCGACCTTTCAGTTTCGCTGGATCGCCGCCCTCAGCGATGATGACCGCCGCTGCCAGGTCACCCTTGACGATGACCTGGGGCATGTTGTCACCCTCGCCCTTCGGGGCCTTGAGATAGAAGCCGAACGCCGGTCCCTCGGGTGTCTCGCGGACCTCGAGCTTCGTCGTGGCCGCACCGCCGACCTGAATGGTGCCCACCCCGGCATTGATGCCGACCAGCTCCTCGACTTCACCCTTCGGCGGCGGAGGCGGTTCAGGTCCATCGGGCATCTCGTCGGCTGGCGTGGGCTGGTATCCGGCCAGCGCCATGATCCAGGAATACTGCTGGCGGAAGGCCCGCGACGTGGCGCGGGTGACAGCCATTGACCGCTTCATGTGGGCGGCCCTGCCCGTCCACTCACCGTCGTTCGGGGCTCCACAGATGGCCGAGCCGCGGCCAATCACGAGCCCGTCCGCGAGTCGGATCAGTTCGACGGTCGCCTCATACGACCCGTCCTCCAGCGCCACGATTCCATCAGGGACCTCGCGACAGACGACGTTGTCCATCCGGGCGATCGTCATCCACGCTTCGACGTGCGGGTACTTCTTGCCCCGGATCGTCGTGAACAGCTGCTGTCGCTCGACGATGTCCTTGAGCGCGGTTGCCATGTCCGTTGCGAAGGCGATCATCGCCTTCGGTGTCGGGGCGGTTGCCAGTCGGTCGGGCTCCCGGATCACAAGGGCACGCGGCTCGTCATTGAGCGGCCCGTCAATGTCCCGGACCGTGCCGTCGGCATCTACGGTGATGGTGGTTGACCCCGCGTCCGTCTCGGACGCGAGCGCGGGTCGTCTGGTCGTCATAGCAAATCGAACTCCACGGCTGCCCGGATCTGCTCGCGCTCCCACTCGGACCGCGATTCCCAATCGAGCTCCACCCGAGCCCGTTCGTCGGGCGTCATGGCCTCGTATTCGGACCGTGCCTGGAGGGCAAGGCGCCCGCTGTCGGTGAAGAGGTCCGCCCGGACGTTGTCGTCAAAGCCGTGGCGGTCGGGGTTGAGGGTGTCGTGGGCCGTCTCGCAGTCGCACGGGCGGCCCGTGAAGGTGGCGCAGCAGCCGAAGTGCATCATCGGGCCGCTCCGGCTGGCTCGTGTTCAGCGCAGTTGAGCGGCGGGAGTTGACCGGGCGCGGCACGATGGAACATCCGACCGGCTAGAGCCTCTGAGACGAAGTCCTCACGACACATCTCGATCGTCCACGGCTCGTCGTACATGATTACGACGAGGCAGCCGCAGTCACGCTGGGTGTAGAGATCGCCGCACGTCTTGATGGTCTTCAGCCATGTGGCGTAATCGCGGGCGCTCCGTGTCATCGGTTGCCCGCCATCGCCCGCGCCTCGCCCTCGCTCATCTCCGCGACGTTGGCGAACAACAAGAGCCGGTCCAGCTCATCGAGGCGGATCGCGTTCTCGCGGGCGAGGTCCGTCCACTCCCGGCCGACGGTGTTCGTGGCGTACCAGTCGCGGTAGCGGGCCAGCTCGGCGCGGCGCTCCTGGACGGCTACGGCGATGGCGTGGGCCTCGGCGGTCGTCATTGCTTCCCCTCTGAGGGGGTCGGCCCCGAGCCTCCTGCGCCCGGAGCCGGCCCAAGTGCTATGGCGCCGATGGCGCCTTGACGTCCCCGGCGGTGTCGAGTAGCGGGGCGCCGCCTATCTGCCGGGAGGTAGTCGCCAAGTCGAACTCAGCAGGGCTACCCGAGCCCGGTTCCACCAATGCCGCATCAAGAGCGGCGCCCGAGGGTCCTTTACGCTCCGGCCATGAACCCGGAGTGGATGGACCACATGCCCTCAGCGGCGCCCCGCTCTGCCCCGATTGAGAAGCGCCCGGGAGCGCCGTGCGAGACATGCCCGCACCATTCGGGGCAGAGCTAGGAGCCGTGTTGCGTAGGAACTGGACGGCGCTGCCCGGCGCATAGCGGGCCACGAGGGACGTCACGTCGGCCTCGGTCCGGGCTTCGAGGTCGGGGCCGAAGGGCAGGGCGATGACCCATGCCCGGCGGAGTTCGTGCCAGTAGGCGGGAACAATCGGGAGGGTCCGCTCGGAAGGGGTCATGCGAGCAGCCCCAGGACTTCCTGGCCAAGGCGCACCGCCATGCGCTCGCAATAGGCTTCCTCGATCTCGATGCCGATGGCGCGACGGCCAGCCTCTTTTGCGGCCACGAGCGTCGTGCCCGTCCCGGCGAATGGGTCAAGCACCAGCTGGCCGGGCCTCGTGAGCGTGTCCACAAGGCGGCGGTAGAGACCAAGAGGTTTGGGCACCGGATGGGCGATACCGGCAATGGACCACTTCTCGCGGCCGACACGTCCGTCCGTCCGGTTGTTCGTCGGTTCGGGATGAACACGCACCACGTCCGGGAGGCCTGGCCCCATCAGACCGAGGGAGTGGACGCCGTACAGGAAGATCGGTTCCCACCCCGCCACCAGAGGCGAGACTGGGTCGCGGGGGCCGAACGATCCGCCCTTGTCCCAGACCGCAACCCAGTCCCATCCGCTCAGCTGGGCGAGCGCGGCCACGCGGTGCGTGAGCGCCACAACGGGTGCGACCAGGCGCATCGCTGCCACGCATTCCTGCATCCACGGCCAGTAGTCGAGGCGGGCATCGTCATAGCTCGGGCCGTAAGGGACCCCGACGCCGTAAGGCGGGTCCGTGATAACGGCATCGGCCTCGGGCATCCACTCCCGGCAGTCGCCGTGATAGATCGTCACGAGGTCATCGGCGTAGTACGGCGTCATGCCCTGCCCACCTTCCGCAGCGCGGCACAACCCGGGTGCGCGAGCTCGTAGCCGACCATCCGCGTCTCGCCCCGGATGGCCTTGCCGCAGACGAAGCACACAAGGCGTGGGGCGACGTAGCGGCGCATCGGGCGCTTCAACGCGGGTTCCGCTTCCGGGAGTCGCGCCGCTCCCGTTCGTCCAACCGTTGGGCAACCCGGAGCACGGCGAGGGTCGCGGCCCCGACGAAGACCACGGCGACGATCCAGGACTCGATCACAGCGTCTGTCCCAGCACGTTGAACACGTACAGGAACGTCGCCAGGAACAGCGAGGCCCCGACGACCCGGAGCACGCCGGTTACGACGCGATCGGCGGTGCAGACGGAGCAGGGGCAGTTCACCTCGAGGTCCCTCCCTCGACGCGATACGGGAGCCGACCCGCGTTGGCCAGCTCGACCCAGGATTGCGGCTCCGGGATGAAGCCCCACGCGAACCCGGGCTCCTCCTCGGGGGCGTCGCGGTGTAGGGTCTCGGTGTCGTGTGGGTCCCTGACGCAGCGAACGTTGCGGGTGCGGTTGAGGTCGCCGCAGAGACCTAGGTCAGGTCTTGGGGGACTCCCCGATCCGACTTGGGGGCCTTCCGGTAGGGTAAGCCTTGTAGTTGGGGTGTTCACAGAACAGGCTCCCCGAGGACCCGCGAGATCCTGAACAGTACCTCTTGGGGTGGAGTCCGCTTGCCGCACGAGTAGGCGAGCATGGTCGAGTGGGGGCGGCCGATCAGCTCCCCCAAGATCCGCAGGGAAATACCGCGATCCCGCGCGATCTCCTGCCAGGTCCGCGGTCCGGTTGCTGTTGGGGTCTGATCCGTCATGTCTTGGAGACTAACGACACCCGGCAAAGAAGTCAATAGACTTCCGCAAGACGGACTGCTATGGTGGTGCGCCTACGCACCACCCGGGGGAGCGGGAGGAGTCGTATTGGCAGACCGGGAAGCGGCCGATCGGCTGAAGCAGGCACTCCGCGTCGCCATGACCGAGGCCGGGTACGACGGCTGGGAGGAGCTGGCGAACGCGGCCGGGGTCAGCTCGACGACGGTCGAGAACTGGATCTACGCGCGCACCGTGCCGCGGGCCAAGGAACTCCGCCGGATGGGGGACTTCCTCCGGCCGTTCACCAGTCCCTCGGCCCTGGAGAGTGCCTACGCCGGTCTCCCGCCCGAAGAGCCTCCGGTGATCGACGCTCTTCGGGATCTCCTGCCAGAGCTTCGAGAGCTTGTGGTCCTGCTTCGAGCGCAAGCCGATCAAGTCGTGCTAGAAGAGGTCCGAGCCGCGCTGGAGGCAAGGCGGCGACGGCTTCCTGGATCATGGGACGCACGAGGGTCCGAACCCGACGACGGAACAGGACGAGATCCGACGGAGCGATGACGGACACAGGTACTCCCCTCGCGCGCTCGGAACGAAAGCGTCGGCGGGGCTCGGGGGGTCCCGTCGGCAAATGAATGGATCAGCGTAGCCTAGGCCGATGACGGGGCGGGGGACAGGGGGGAAAACCCTACGGGACATGCCGAAACAGGCCCCCGAAGGGGCTGAGCAGGTCCGGGGTACGTTCGCGAGGCTGGCACGGGCCAACCACTTGCCGTTGGCCGCATTGCTGGTAGCCGTGGCCCTCATTGTGGGCTACGATTCGCCCATGATGCGGCGAGCGCTATTGGCGGCGGGCGGCGGAAGTTCGGTCAGCCAGCCCAACCCCTCGCTCGTCCCGCCGCTCCGGGGGGCGTACTACTTCCCGTGGTACGACGAGGCATGGGATTCCGGCATCTACACCCCGGCGACCCACTACACCCCGACGCTCGGGGCCTACTACGATCAGAACACCGACCCCGTCATCAACCAGCACGTCGCGTGGGCGCTCGAAGCCAACCTCGATGTGCTGATCCCGACATGGCGGGGCAAGCCCGACGGTACGGGGATCAGCGCGACCACGTTCGCCGGGGATGGCGGGACGCACACCGATGCCAAGATCGTCAGGATCATGGACGCGGCCCGCTGGTCATCGCTCAAGGTCGCGATGCTCTACGAGGTCGAGGCATACGCCAACCCGACCCAGGCCGAGATCGAGGCCGAATTCACATGGCTTGCCGCCAACCGCTTCACGTATCCCACGTACCTGTACGTCGACGGCCGGCCGGTCATCTTCGTCTACACCGGGGCCGACCATTCTGACGCGCTCGCCCAGAAGTATTCCGACGCGACCTCAGGCTTCACGACGGCTTACGTGATGATGCAGACCCAGACGGACCCGAGCGCCGCGACGCCCCAGCCGGACGGCTGGTTCACCTTCTCGAACGACCGGACCTCGGCGGTGAGCAACTCGTACAACGTCTGCCCCGGCTACTGGCTGTTCTCCGATGCCAACCCCGTCACGACGCGGGACCTCGCGACCTGGCAGGCGAACGTCGCGAGCATGATCGCCTCGGGGGCGGACTGGCAGCTCATCAACAGCTTCAACGAATGGGCGGAGGGGAGCCAGATCGAGCCGTCTACGGAGCTCGGGACCGACTACCTGGACGCGCTGGCGCCCTAGGCCGCTTCGTAGTTCAGGTCGAAGATGATCGCGTCGCTGGCCGCCCATGTCCACGGCGCGGCGTCGCTGGCCGTCAAGGTGGCGAGCGCACTCAGCGCGATCCGAAAGACGCTCGTCGTGGAGTAGTAGCCGAGCGCCACGAGGAAGGGCGTCCCCGACGTGCTGTCGTACAGGAGGACACTGCCCATGACCTTCGCGTTCGTGATCGCGGTGCTGGCATTGACCGGCAGGCTGATCCAGTATTCGCCGCTGCCGGCGTTGACGCCCGATGAGCCGAAGGTGATCTGGCCGTAGTAGTGGACGTGCTTCCCGATCTGCGAGTACCGCCCGGTGGCCGATGACCCTGACCCGAGGGTGGGGTTTGTCGTCGCCGCCGTGAGGGTCGGGGTATGGCTGGCATAGGCGCCCTGCCACGCCGCCGCCGTGCCGGTCGAGCCGAGGATCGTCCCCGCTGCCCCGATCGCCAGCCGCGCTGCGGTGTCAGCAGCCGAGCCTTGGATGAGATCCCCGGCTGCGTCGATCAACGTTTCGGGGATGCCGGAGCCGCCGGTGCTCAGATGGATATGATCTCCGCGGGATACCGTGGGGGCAGCGCCGCCATAGTTGGCCGCGCTGGTTGAGTTGGCGTTACTGGCGTAGGACATGACCCCGCTGTGGTCGATCGTGTTGTGCTGGACCATCTAATACAGCCTCACTAGGTCATGGACCACGTCGTCGCCGTGCCAGACGATCTCGGCCTGATCGGTGACGACCTCGGAGTAGAACGGGGCAGAGAAGTGGAGCGTCCCGAACTGCGGCATCGTCACGGCCATCGAAGCGTCATTGGTGAGCACGGCGTTGCTGGTGAACGAGTTGGACGACGTGGAGGGATGCGAGAGCACGAAGCCCGACCCGCCCGAGCCCGCGACAGAACCGGTGATGGTCGTCCCGCCGTCACGGCTCCAGAACAGGTAGATGGTCGACGTCCCGGCGGTTGTGTCGTGGGTCGGGGTCGTGCCGCCGAGCCAGGTGACGCCCGTGAAGGTCGGCGTCCAGCCGCCGGTCCCGTTCTCGGTGACCTCGAATTCGATCCGGGCGAGGGTGCCCGAAGCCGGCCAGCCGGTGAAGCCGATCGTGCAGTCCTGGTCGAGCGTCCCATCCTTCGCGTTCCCGAGGGCGACGTTCAGGGTCTCGGTCGCGCCGAGGGTGCCGAGGCTGTCGGTCTCCTCGCGCCCGCCGCCACGGGACTGCGCGTAGAACAACGACACCACGCCGCCCGTGTCGTCGGTCATCCCGCCGTTCGGAACCTCGATGGTCGAGGCCGCGACGGACGGGCTGCCGTCCTCCTCGGCGACGGTGACGCCCGTGGCCGTGTTCGGGACCCATTGCGCCGTGTTCGAGCTCGACGCCACGAGGTGGTAGTTCGACGCCACCGCGGTCGTCGAATCGATGCGCACGCCGCCGATGGCGTTGGCGTTCGATGCGGTGCCGAGGTAGATCCCGAGGGTCGAGCGGGAGTAGTCGGTGATCTTCATGCGCAGGAATCGATCTGGATCATCACGCCGCAGTACGGCATGCCACTACTGATCGTGGCCGAACCCGTCAGCGGGGTGGTGGTGCCATCCCAGCGCATGACCAGCGTGTGCGGGTGCTGATCGCTCGCCCCCACGGGCGGACTCTCGCTGTTGACGTTCGCGTTGTAGTCGAGGGTCCAGCCCGCGCCGGGGGTTGCGGGGAGCGAGCCGTTGAACGCGGTGTCATAGGTCGCGCCGTAGAGGATGAGCTGACCGGTGGTCGGGGACGTGACCGCCCCGAGCCCGAGGGTCGTGCTGGTTCCCGCGTTGTCGACCTCGTAAAGCGTGACGTCCGTCGCGGGATCGAACGTCGCAAAGTCGATGTCGGTCTCATAGACGAAGGTCCGTGACGTGCCGACCTCGAAGATCGTCCCGCCGTTGGCCTGCCCGTACCACCAGCGGCCGTGATCGCCGTCGGCGGCGCCGTTCGTCGACACGTCCGCCGAGAGGGCCGTCCAGGTGAACGACGGCGTATCCCCGACGTCGCAGATCCCGTCCCGGCTCGTCTCATAGGCGAGCAGCACCTTGCCCACGGTCGTCGCCGTATCGAAGGTGACGAAGAGCGTGCCGATGGTGTTGGCCTTCGTCTGGAGGACCGACGCGGTGCATGCCGGGACCGTCGGCGAGGCTTCGATCGAGAGCTCATATGCCTCGTCGTTGAGGTGCTTGACCGTGCGCCGAAGGCAGCGCCACCACGTCCATTCCGAGTACGTCGCCTCGGGGGTGTCAAAGTGGGCGAACTTGCCCTCGAACCGCTGGCCCTCCCGGAGGTCGTTGACGTACTGCTTGGCGCAGATGAACCGCGCTGTCAGGCGGTCATCTTCGCTCTCCGCGTCCGCGAGGTAGCGGGTATTGAGTGACGCCGCCTCCGCGTCGGTCTTGACGAACGGGTTGCTGACCGCCGCGTCCTGACGCTGGAAGAGGTTGACGACGTTCGTGGACTGGTCGTACCGCGAGCCGCCGTCATACGTCAGGTAGCTGCCCGAGTAGGCCCGCGTCGGGTCGCGCGAGAGTTGAGCGTCCGGGAGCACGGCGAACGTGATTGCGTCGTCCACGTCGGCATCGACGTTGGTCAGCCGGAGGGTCGAGGTGTCCGCGGTCGAGGTGGCGAAGTCGTACCAGAGGGCATAGCTGCCCGCGTTGGTAGGGGGGACGCTGTCGTTGGCCTCGTAATAGCGGACGAACCAGTTCTTGCCCGAGCGCTGGGCGCAGTCGTTGAGGACATCGAACGCCGTCCGGCCGATGTAGTTCGCGGCGCTCATGTTGACCGGCCCCGACGTATCGACGTAGGGCGAGGGGTTCTCCCAGTTGTCCTGGGGGTTGCTGAGATAGGCGTCGTTGGAATCGAGGAGCCACTGGACGCGGGCGACGTCCGTCTCGTCCGGTCGATATCCGTCAGGCCCCGTGATGAGCCTTCGGCTGAGCAGCGAGTTCGTGTCCCCGACAGCCAGCGTCCAGCGCCGGCCCATGACCTCCTCGTCGCTATCGGGACCCTCGGCCGGGAGCCGCCCGATCTTGCGGCCTTGCAGGTAGCCGTTGAAGACGATCTGGTTGTGCGCCTGACACGCGGTCTCATAGGCGTACAGCCGCCGCCGCCCGATGTAGTCGAGGGCGTTCGCGGTGTCGTCGACGATGACCTCGCTCATCGCCACCGACCCTTCCTCGGCCGCCGAGCTGAACGCGACACCCGGGCGCACGGTGACGGTGTCGGGTTCGACGCCGCCCGCGGTCGTGACGCGGTTGTACCGGACCCGGAGGGTCATATCGCGTAGGGGCTGAGGGCACGCCCGCCGCCCGCGGAACCCGACGCCGGGCCGATCCGCGACTGCGTCGTGACCTTCGTCTGGACGTCACGCCACGAGAGGTTGACGGTGACGTTCGTGATCGGGTTCAGGCGGATGTCATTCTTGACCTCAGGCAGCGTCACCATCGCGTTCCGTGCCCGCTCGGCCTCGGTGCTCTTGTCCGTCTGGAGCAACGTGACCATCGCGTTCAGGGCGCGTCCGGCCTCGGTATCCTCGGCGGGCTTCGCCGTGACGGCATCGATGAGCGCCGGGGAGGGCTCGAACTTCTTGGCCGCGAGGATGCCGGAGAGGATGTCGATGCCCTCCCTGATCCTGTCGGCCTCCGTGCCGCTCGCCGAGGTGAGCGCCGTTTCGAGGGCCGCGATATCCCGGCCCACGAGTGCCTGAAAGCCCTCGGTCCCGGCACCTGAGCCCTGCGCTCCCGAGAGGTACCTGATCCGCTCATCGAGGAGGCTCATGTCGCCGCCCCGGAACTGCGTGAGTTCCGCGCTTCCGAAGGCGCCCGTCGCCGTCTCGTGTGTTCCGAACGTGTCGATCAGCGCCTGCCCCATCGACCGGAACTGGTCGGCAAAGGTGAACTGGGGCCGGTTGGGGCCGGTATCGACAACCGCGATCGGATCGCTCTTCGTCCCGGCCGGCCGGTCCGAGATCTGCCCATTAGCGAGGAGCTTGGCGTATGCCTCTGCAGTCACGCCGCCGATGGCGCTGTCGGGCTTCGTCTGGTCGATTGCCACGCCAGTCGCGGCGGCAAGCGGGACCACGTTTCTGATCCAGTCCCAGAGCCCGCCCCCAGTGCCGGGCATATTGCGAGCCGGCGGTGTCTTGCCTGGACCCAACGGGATTGCCTGAGGACCAGTAGGGGCACCGAAGCCGGGCGGGAAGTTCGTGACGTAGACAGGCTGGGCAAAGACCGATCCGACGCCGGGGATGCGGGCCGCCAGTCCCCGCGTCGCGGCGGAGCCGAGGCCGCCGATGATGTTGCCGACACCCTGCCCGATCAGGCCGCCCGAGAGCTTGTTGAGCCCGATGAACGCGGCACCAGCGGCCTTGATCTCGGTCGGCAGGGCGAGGATGACGTCGAGGATCGACTTCAGGATGCCCCAGAACGTCTGGGCGCCCGCGATGACCTCGCCCCAGTTGATCGAATCGATGGCCTTGCCGATGTCCTCCCCGAAGCGCCGGAGGTTGGCTCGGTTGCCCTCGTCTCCGAGGAACTTCGTCAGCTTCTCGGCCGCCCGCCCGATGGCCGGGGTGAACCCCTCGCCGACGACCATCGCCATCTCGATGAAGTTGTTCTTGAGGACGGTGAGCTTGGAGCGCAGGGTGTCGAAGCGCTTCTGCGCCTCGACCTGGAGGGCGGTGTTTGCCTGCCACGCCGTGCCCGAGGTTTCGAGGGCCGCCGTGAGGTTGCCGGTGTTCGCCGCCAACCCCAGGAGGATGCGGGCCATCCGCTGGTCATCCCAGCCGAGCGTCCCGAGGGCGAGGATGCGCTGTTCGGTGTTCAGCTTGCCGAGGCCCACGACGAACTGCGTCAGGGCCGAGTTGGGATCGGAGCCGAACTGCTTCTTCCACGCCGCGCCGGTGATGCCGGAGACCTTGGCGAGGGTGTCCATCTCGTCCCCGGCCTCGGCCGTGAACCGCGCCGATTCGATGAGGAACTTCTGGAAGTTGGTGCCGCCGGCCTCGGCCTCCACGCCGATGTTGGCGATGGCCGCCGACCATCCGAGGAGGGCCTGCGTGGAGAGGTGGATCGTCGACGCCCCGCCCGCCGCCCGTTCGGCGATGGCGGCGATCTGATCCTCGGTCGAGGCGCCCTTGTTGCCGAGGTCGACGAGGGCCGAGGCGAACCGCTCGTAATCCTTGCCGGTGATGCCGAGGATCGTGCTGATGTGGCCGAGGCTTTCGGCCGCCATCTCGGCGGACAGGTTCGTCGTGACGCCGAGGAGGGCGGTGACGCGGGAGAACTCGCGGATGTTGTCGACGCCGCTGATACCGAGAGCCCCGGCGATCTCGCCGAGCTTGGCCAGCTGGTCGGCGCCGATGGGGATCTCGGTCGCCATCTTGCGGAACGACGTGGCGAGCGCGGTGAACTCCGTCTCGGTGAGGTCGGCGGTCTTGCGAACCCCCGCGAAGGCATCCTCGAAGTTGATCGCCTGCTTGGCGGCAAACACGAGCCCGCCGGCGAGGGCGGTGCCCGCGATGATCCCGACGCGGGCGAGCCCCATCCCCACCTGCCCGACACCCTTGCCGACCCGGCCCGCAGCACTGTTGATGCGGTTGAGCGAGCCGATGACGGAGTTGGCGGTGCCGGAGAAGTTGTCCTTGGCGCTGATGACGATCTGGAGCGAGGTATCCGCCATCGGGTCCTTTCGAGAGAGCGAGCGCTACCCTCGAAGTGCGGCCGCTGCCGCGTTCATGGCCGCCTGCTGGGCGGCGGCTTCCTTGCGTTCGCCCTCGCGCTTGTCCCACTCGTCAAAGAACGCGAGCCAGGCGTCGAACTCGTCCGAGGCAAAGCCGTCGCGAACCTCGACGTAGCTGGCCGCGCCCTGTCCGAAGTGCTCGTTGAAGCGGCGGGCGAGGTAGCCCGTCGCGAGGGGCGTCCAGCGCTCGCCGGTGGCGGCCGCGCGGGCTAGCGCGGGATCGTAGGGTTTCCGGGTGCCTCTCCCCGATACGAGGTCAGGAAGCGGTACAGGGAGCCCGCGATGGCGCCGGGGAGGGCGTTGAGGGCTTCGGGCGTGCCGGGCTTGCCGATCGGACCCTCGGGGCCTTCGAGGTGCCATTCGATGACGCCCTCGGAGAGGAGGTCAATGATGAGCCGGTCGGCCATCTCCTCGGCGCCCTCGGCCTTGTCGGTCCCGGCCTTCTCGACGCCATCGATGCGCGCCGCCCACGCCTCGATGGCGGCCTTGGACAGCCCGAAGAGGGGCCGGACGACCACGCGGTCCTCCGGCCCGAAGTCGAGCTCGTGGGCGTCCTCTCCGACGATCTTGGCGAAGGGGACGGTGAATGTGCGAACCCGCATGTGAGCGCTCCTGTCGGGCTAGGTGTAGCTGGCCTGGTCGTTGGTCAAGGTGACCGTGATGTCCGAGTTGGTCGTGTTGTGGGTCGCGTCTTCGAGGAACCGTCCGGTGGTCCGATAGACGGTGTTGGTGTCCACCTCGCCGATGGGGTCGAAGGTCGTGAACAGCACCCGCCCGTCAATCCAGAGCTGGTTGGCGGTGGCCGGCGAGGAGCCCGCGATCGTCGTCCCGTTGAGCTGGAGCCGCATCCGCTTCTCGGTCGCGAGGTCCCACTCCACGAAGCGCGTCACGCCGTTGCTGTCGCCCTCGAAGGTCGCCTCGAAGGTGATGACCCGCCGACCGCGGCCGACGTTGCTGTAGGTGAGATCGGGGTCGCCGACGAAGACCTTGCGGCCGAGGTTGTTGTTGCCCATGACCTTGAAGCTGCGGAGCGAGCTGGACAGGGTCGTGAGCGAGCCGAAGGCGGTCGAGGTCGTGCCGATGGCAAACCTGCCGCCGGTGCCGAGGATCGAGTTGACCGAGGGCGCGGTCAGGCCCGGGGTCTTCGTGTTCGAGGAGAGGGACTGGGTGACGTAGTTCAGGCTCATGTTGACCGGGGCGGCCTGACCCGTGGTCAGGGTGTCGAAGCCGAGCTCCCAGCTCGTGGCCTCGCAGTAGCGCATGAGATAGCCCTGGGTGTCGTCGCCGAACTCGAAGCTCGCGGCCTGGAGGTCGTCGCCGGTCGTCGTCGTGTTCGGGCTGAAGATGTAGCGCGTCGCCGTCGAGGCGATGGTCGAGCCCGCGACGGAGCCTCGGATGGCGGTCTGGAGGAACCAGCCGAGCTGTTCGTAGTTGGCCGGCCCCTCGATCGTGAAGGTGTAGTCCTTCACGCCCGCGACGAACCGGCCTGCCTCCACGAGGGTGCCGCGATCCTCGACCACGAACTCCCGCGGCTGGTTGAAGTTCGGGTTGGTCAGCCGCGCCATCAGGACGCGGGTCGCCGCGATGTTGCTGCCCTTGGAAGTCTCGAGCGATCCCTGAAGGAACGCGAAAGCCCTTTCGCCCACGGTGATCTCCTCGTGCTCCGCTGTCGCGGATGCGTGATCCCGGTGAGCGCTCCGGGCGTTTGGTTAGGCCGCGACTGCGGCACCCTCCCGAAGGAGGCCGTCGAAGATGGCCGCCGTCGCGGCCCAGGTGAACTGCGCGACGTGTCGCCGGCCCTCGGCTCCGAGTGCCCGCCGACGGGCGGGCTTGCCGACGAGGCCCTCGACCGCAGCCGTCATCGCCGCCTCGTTCACGAGCGCCCACTCATGGGCGTAGGGGTTCGTGTAGAGCCGGTCGTAGGGAATGAGGACGCCGCCGGGTCCGACAACTTCCGTGACGGCGCTGTAATCGGTCGCGATGACCGGGATGCCGCAACCGAGGGATTCCGCGAGGGTCAGCCCGAAGCCCTCGGCCATCGTTGGCGAGACCACGAGAGCGGCGGCGCAGTAGAGGACCCGCAACTCGTCATCGGAGAGGCCGGTGTAGCTGTCGTGCCAGCCGGTGAGCCGGAACTGCGGGTGCTCCCAGATCGCATCGCCGCTGCTTGCGATCCCGACCGCCCGGGCTCCGGGCTCGCGGCTGATGAGCTGCCAGATCGTGCCGTGGCCGGTGTCGTCGAGGGGCACGGTGTGGGCCAGCGCGATGGCCTCGGGATGCTTCGCGAGGACCGGCGCGAGGACCCGGAACCACGCCGGGTAGTTCTTGCGCGCCACGTAGCGGTCGGTCCGCAGGATGATCGTCCGACCCGGATAGCCGATGGCCTCTTTCGCCCCGTCCGCGCTCGTCACGGCCTTGCCCCGAAAGAACCCGGGATCAGCCGGCGAGAGGGGCCGGAAGGCGTCCGACACCCCGTGGTGGGCGAGGGCCACCGGCCGGTCAAGGAGCACCTGAAGCTGTGTCTGTCCGAAGGCCGACATGGCGACCGGGATCACGTGGTCCCAGATCACCGCGAAGTCCCGCGGCAGCCCGCCACCCTCGATCGGGACGTAGTTCAGGATCGGGATCGTCGCCGAGCCGATCGCGCCACCGTCGGTGGTGAGCCGGAGCCACATCGCCCGGGGGTCGGCGACGAGGATCGCTGCGTCCGGCTTCCAGCCGTCCCAGAGCTGCCCTTTGAGGGCCGGGGCGGTGAGGTTGTGGCCCATCCCGTCGCCGCCCGCGCCCGCCGGCATGATCCGGTCGATGAGGGGATCGGCGCGCATCCTCGCGAGGGTCCGTTCGATCCGGGTGGCCTGTTCGGTGATCGTGCCCCGGCCCATTGCGGCATTGATCTCGCCGTCCACGCCGCGCCAGTTGATGCCGATGATCCGCACGTCCCAGCCGAGTGCCAGAAGGCGGGTGGCAAGCTCCCGGCCGACCCTCCCGAAGCCGGTCGCGGCCAAATCCGAAACCAAAAGCAGGTTCACAGCAAGAGACCCGCGATCTCGCGGGCCTCGGCGTTCCAATCGATCCGGTCGAACTCGGCCCGGATGGCCTCGCACATTCCCCGGTAGCGGGCCTTGTCGGCCCACACCTCCCGGATCAGGGCGGCGGACTCGTCAGGGGTCCGAAGGTCGAGGTCGATGGAGGTGACGCCGTCCTGCCAGAACCGCTCGCCGAGCTGCCCGGCGTAGTAACGGCCCCGACCGACCAGTGGCCGACCGACGGCCGCCCAGTTGTGGAGGACGTGCCCGAACCCGTCGCCCGTCACCTTCAGGTGCAGCGCGAAGGCCGAACGTGCCATCGCCTCGGCGATCTCGGACACCGGGTGCAGGTTGCCGTCGGTACCGTCGATGCCGTAGATCAGTGAACGGAACGGGAGCCGGGCCAGCAGGTCCGCCGCGATCGGCCACTCATCGAGCCGGGGCATGAGGTTGACGAATGAGCTGATGACCGGCTCTGCCTCGGCGGGGTCCCGGTAGCGGAAGGTCGTCAGGTGGTCGAAGGGCTGATGGACCCTGACCCCGCGGCCCTCGATGGGAACCTCGGACGACACGATCGCGAGCGGATCGAGGCCCCAATCCACCTGCTGGCGGGTGTTGCCGACCTGGTAGACGTACTTCGCGCCCGTCTCAGCGGCCAGCCGAGCGAAGCCCGCCTGGTTGTCCTGCACCGTGGCGACGATGTGTGACCAGCCCCCGAGGGCTCGGAACTCGTCGAGCGTCACGCAGCGGATGAGCCGCGAGGGGTGGGCCGGATCGAAGGTCGCGTGGTGGGTCGACCAGCGTTCGTACTTGGCGTCGATGCCGAGGTACTGGTCCGCGAGTGCGCGCCCGAGGTGTTCGTGGCCGAACTGCCAGTAGCCCTCGTCGAACCACTCGTAGCCGATCGGGGTGTAGACCTCGATGCCGAGCCGATCCTCGAGGAGGAGCTGGAGGGCGTAAAACAGATCAGCCTGGTGCCGATCGACGAGCGCCCTCACTGCACGTACCCGGGTCCGGGGTGGGTGCCCCAGACATGGTGTCGTCCGAAGGAGAACCGATGCTGCGGCTCGTACCAGAACCGGATCGGGGTCGTGCCATGCCCGTACCAGCCGTCCGGTTCGAGCACGGCCCAACTCAACCCATGCGTGGCTGCCCAGAGCGCGGCATCTTCCTCTTTTTCCGCGCTCCAGTCATACACGTGGGCAAGGAGGAACAGTCGCCCATCTGAATAGCGCCACATGCGCGCGTGATCGAGGAAGTCGTGCCAACCGATGCCTTGATCACAGACGCGCACCGCGCAGCGACCCACTTTCAGCGCGTGCGGACACCGGCTCGCGAAACTCTCGCGGATGCCCCAGCGAGACCGCCATTCGTCCTGTGTCATGGGGCACCCAAGTAGGCGGCCCACTCGGCGGCGATCTTGTCCCGGCCGAATAGGGCGATGGCGCGCCGGCGAGAGTGGCCGCTCCAGTCACTCTGGTCGCCGTCATGGAGCAGAGAGGCGAGGGCGTCTTGAACGGCCTCGGGAGTGAAGTCCTCCGCATTCCACCCGTTCTCGGGCACTTCCTCAGCGATCTCGTGACCCTCGAACAGGTCCGGCCCGTAGGGGAAGACGTTCATGTACTCGGGGCCGATCGAGAGGACCGGGATGCCGGTCATGAGCGCCTCGATGAGCCCGAGGGTGTACGAGGCAGGCTGCGTCCCGGTGTAGAGGTAGCAGCGCGCTACCCGTAGCGCCCGCAGCATGCGCTCGTACGTCAATGCGCCCACGCCGCCGATGGCCTCCGAACCCGGCCCCGCAGCGAGGCGGGGAAGACGCAGCGTGGCCGCTTCCCAGAAGCCCCAATTAGTGTACGGGTCACGCTGGCGGAGGTGCTGCGTGATGTTGAGGACGTATTCCTCTTCGCCCGTCCAGCCGCCGTAGTCGGCCGGGTCCTTGTAGAACCGGATCAGGGCGTCCTCGCCGACGTAGCCCGGGATGTTCCGTTCCTTGGGCGAGTAGCGGACGATCTCCAAGCCCTCGCCACGGAAGGGCGCGGCCTCGCGCTCGTTGTTCGTGACGCTCTGGCCGACCGTGCGCCAGATGACCCGCCGGTGACTCTTGGCGGCGAGCCACGGCGCGATCCGCTCATCCCACTGGCCGTACAGGTCCGGGAGGCGGTGGTGGTAGATGATCGTGTCGGCCCAGTCGAGGAGTTCGGGTGGGAGCGCCTGCTTCGGCTCGATCCCTTGCTCGTGCGAGCGGTTCGTGGCCGCGTGGAGCTCGGCGAAGTACGGCACGTCTGGGAGGGCCGGCCGCTTGTCATCACCGGGGTGGGCGGGGTCGGAATAGGCCCCGATCGAGTGGACGTTGTACCCGAGGGACGAGAGCAGGCGGACCTGATCGAACTCCTCGATGCTGTGCCAGAGTGCCAGAACGATGTTCACAGGGAGCGCTCCTGTCTGCTATTGGTTGTTCACCACGTCACCCACGGCTCGAAGGCGGCGTGCCAGGCGGCGATCTCGGCTCGCCCTACCTGTTGTCGGTCGATCAGGGCGTCGAGCGCCGCCCTGTAGCGCGCCCGCTGCCCGGGGAGCCCGGCCGTCTCGGCGAGGCAGCGTTCCCACCATGCGATGCGGCAGGCCAAGTCCCAGCCCAGGTCCTCGCTATAGGGCTCCTGTCCGATGTCGTTCCCGAGCCACACGCCATAGCCCATCGACAAGCCCCCGACGTGAAACCACGGCGGGTCATCGGTGATCCAGCCCTCGAACTGTGGGCGGGCCGGGACCTTGTACGGGATCAGGTACGGCTTT
>Ga0209417_1004018_pt1 | contig 18370 bp, 16 predicted proteins | sample RifGroF2_FD_184002 | JGI IMG/M metagenome (GOLD analysis project Ga0209417, IMG submission 184002) | Groundwater microbial communities from Rifle, Colorado, USA - Groundwater F2 (SPAdes) (version 2) | ecosystem: Environmental > Aquatic > Deep subsurface > Groundwater | place: Rifle, Colorado... | reverse complement strand
GAGTTCTTGCTCTGCTTCCTGGTCATCGCGCCCAAGTTCCTTGTTAATAGCTTTGATCTGTTCATTGAGGTAGTATTCGCGTTGATTTTTTTCAACCTGCATCTGTACGCGGCCACGGATGCGTTCTTCGATTTTTACAATCTCAATTTCGCGTTCCAAAAGCTCGACAAGGGCCATAAGTTGATGCTTAAGGTTTGTTGCTTCAAGAAGCATTTGTTTGTCGCGAAAACCGAGGCTATTGTGTGCGCTAAGCGTATCTGCGCCGACGGCGATATTTTCAAAGTCTTGCAAGTTATGCGAGAGGTTGTTTTGATTTTGTGCATGTAGGTTAACGTATGTTTTGTATACCTGTTTTGCACGCCGCCAAAGGGCATGAATTTCGGCGCTGTTTTGGTCGTCGGAGTAGTTGATCGAACGGCCTTCAGCAAGCCAAATTCCGTCTTGCAGGATGGTGTCTTGTATAGAAAATCGACAGATGCCCTCAACGAGTACTTTGACAGCGCCTTTGGCCATAGGCAGTACTTGGATAATGTTGGCGCGTGTTCCGGTAGTAAATATATCTTCTTGTTCGGGATCTTCGATTGAGGGGTCATTTTGTGTGACAAGGCAGATACTTGTTTTGTGCGCAGAAGCATATTCAATTGCCTTGATCGATCGAGGTCGCCCGATAATGAGGGGTATAACGCTTTGCGGGAATAAGACAACGTTTTTTAACGGGATGATTGGCAGGTTGTTTTGTTCTTCTTGTCTGGTCTCAAGGAGTGGAGAATTGATACTTGTTTTGTTCATAGCAACTTTTGATTTTTGATGATAGACAACAGCATTTTGATTGATGTATTACATCGTTAGCTTACCTCTAAATCTTAGCCTATCAGACTCAAGCATATTGTATAGGGATTCTTTGAGTTGGAGGGGAGGCGTGCCCGATTTTTGAAGAGGGCTGATGTACAAGTTAGTTTTTTTCGTTTATACTTCGGTGCTGGATGCTTTTTACTCTGACGTGATTGATTCACCAGAAGAGAAGAGCTCCCCTATCCGTGTTTCACGTGTATTGTGCAAAAATCAATGGTCTTCTTTTAGAAAGGACAAGAGACGATGAGTAGTCTTTTAATCGGGTTGGTTGCGGCGATTGTGGCGCTACCAGCGCTTTATATGACAGGAATTTTGCAAAAAACGTTGCGCTTGATCTATGGCGACTTTACTTCAAATGAAGTTAAAAAGTTTGTTTCATACGGTTTTCTATTTTTTGTCATTATCGGTACGTACTGGCTGCTTCGTTGTGCCAAAGATCCTATTTTTAATGCCTTTGTTGGTGCTGAATCTATCTGGCTTGCAAAAATCGTTTCCCTTCTAGTTATCTTCCCTATTGTTGCGGGATATAGCTACTTGGTAGATATGTTCCCACGGCATCGCTTATTCTATGCGATTTCAGTTATTTACATTGCCTTGTTTGTAGGCATTGCGCTCTTGATGGGTAGCTCTGTTTACGGCATGAGTGCACCAGCAGGTAGCCGCTGGGGATTGTTGGGCTGGTTCTCATACGTTATGATTGAAAGTTTTGGCTCGCTTGTTGTTGTTCTGTTTTATTCGTTTATGGCGGACACGACTACTCCAGAAGCTGGTAAGAAGGCATTTTATATTACTGCAACATTTGCACAAGCTGGTGCCATTATTGGTTCTTGGGCTACCGGTGCTATTGCGCGTTCATTAAGTGTACCGCAAGTTCTATTTGCAGCAGCAGCCGCGATTGCACTTATTCCTGCAATGGTTGCATTCATTATGTGGTTTATTCCTAAGGATGAGCTTGCTGGTTATCAAGCAAAAGGTGGCGAAGCTAAAAAGACTAAACCAGGCTTTGTTGAAGGCTTTAAATTGTTCCTTTCTGAGCCATACTTGCTCGGTATTTTTATCTGGGTATCTGCGTTCGAAGTTATTGCGACCGTCTTTGACCTTCAGTTCAAAGTATTGATTATGCGTGAAGTTGGTGACAATGCTGCTGAATTTGCTCGTTGGACATCTGACTTTGGTGTCATGGTTAGCACGTTGGCATTGATTTCTCTGCTTTTAGGTATTGGAAACATTGGCCGTCGTTTGGGCTTAACGCTTTCGTTGGTTATTCTGCCTATTTTGATGGCGGTAAATGCGTTCGTTATGTTCGTTTCGCCTGTTGTTCAGGTCGCCTTTTGGGTTATGGTTGCATCAAAAGGTATTAATTATGCCTTTGGTCAGCCTTCTAAGGAACAATTGTACATTCCAACATCCCGTGAAGCACGATACAAGTCAAAAGCATGGGTTGATTCATTTGGCTCCCGTGGTTCAAAGGCGATGGGTTCGTTGATTAAAGGTTTTGCTGGTGGTTCAGCAGCGCTTTTATTGGGAACTGCTATTGGCATCAGCGCAATCTGGGTTGTTGCCTCATTGTATCTTGGTAAGAAAGCAACCGAAGCAGTGGCAAACAACGAGGTTGTTTGTTAATTATTTAGGTTATAGATCGTGAAGAGAAAACGGCCCTTTGAGCAAAGAAGCTTTCGGGGTCGTTTTCTCTTTTTAAGGAGAGTAGTTTTGGAGCACAACGCCTTCTTCGTAGAAGGTGCTGTACTGCTTGGGGAGCATGAGGTGTGCGATGTGTTGTGCATGCGCAAAGGGAGATTATAGCTTATTTGAGGGCGGGGATTATGAGTTTACTGCGTCGGTGGAATTCTTTGGTGTCGGCTTTTTTGGGTGATGACCCTATTGAGCGGAAAAAGATATTGATTTTAGTGCTATCTTTTTTTGCGGTGATTGGCGGCTATACAGTTATTAAAGAGTTTAAAGACACGGTTTTTATGAGTGTGGTTGGACTTGATTACCAGCCTAAAGCAAAAATCATGGCGATTTTCCTTCTGTTTCCACTGGTCTTTTTGTATTCGCGACTTGTTGATATTTTGCAGCGCCACCAAGTTTTAATTTTCATGTCCACGGCATACGCTTCGATTGGGCTTGTTTTGGCATATTTCCTTGGTCATCCAACCATTGGATTACCCAATACCGATACTAGTCCTTGGCGGTTGTTCGGTTGGATTTTTTATTTCTTTTGTGAGGCGTATTCGCCCTTTGTTCTTAGTGTGCTGTGGTCATTTGTTAACTCGGTGACTACGCCTGATAGTGTTAAGAATGGCTATGTGACGTTTACGATCGCATCTAAGATTGGTGGTATGTTTGCCGCCAGCATTTCGTGGTATCTTTTGAATCTTCAGTGTTCTGGAAGAACAATCTGCTCAGACGCCGGAATGTTTCAGATTATTTTTACCGGAATGTCTTTGCTGCTTTGCTTCATTCCTTTGGTCGTTTTGTATTTGGTCCGAGTAATCCCAAAAACTCATATGGTTGGTTATAAAAAAGCTTATCAATACGATGAAAAGAAGGAAAAAGAGAACAAACAAGATCTTGGTTTTTGGCGTGATGCCTGGCGTACCTTTAAGGGTATGTTCTCGGGTTTATATGTTATTCTTCGTTACCCTTATGTGTTTGGAATTTTCCTTATGCTGTTTTTCTGGGATATTGTTAACGCAACCTTCAACTATATGCGTTTGGGGGTTGTGCGTGAAACAGCAACGGGGGCGGTGCGCATGGGGGAAGATCTGTTTAGCCAGGTTTTTTTCATGCATCTCATCGGTTTAGTTATTGTTTTGGTTGGCACTAAGACCTTGGTTTCGTTTATTGGTATGCGTCGTAGCCTCGTTATGATACCCGTAACTATTGGTTCAGTAGTCTTTGTGTACCTGTTTTCTGGTGGAGCGTTTCCTATCTGGATAGCATTTGTTATTATGCGTGCTTTTAATTATGCATTTGCTTATCCATTGCGCGAAGGTCTCTACATTCCGACAACAAAGGATACTAAGTTTAAGGCTAAAACCTGGATTGATAGCTTTGGATCCAAGATTGCTAAGGCAAGCGGAAGCTCGTACATTATGCTTTCGCAGCAGGTTGTTGGTATAGGGTTGATCGGTGCGCTTCCGTTAAATATCGCATTTTATGGCGTTATTGTTGCATGTTGGGCGATTGTTGCCGGACTACTTGGGCGTAAGTATGAGCAGGTTGTTGCAAGCAATGAGATTGTTGGAGCGGTCCAATAACGGAGTGGTTGTCTAAGTATTTGCTTTTTTAGCTTAGATTGGTCAAACTGGTAAAAACAGAGTTTGCGATGCTGGTGCCTTTTGGCAGGCGCCAGCTATTCTTTTCAGGCTATTTCTCACTTTATGTATTTGGAACGAGTTTAAAAGTGTTTGATTTTGCTTTTTCTGGGGATGGAAACAGTATATGAAATGGGTTCGCTCATTGTATGAATTTGTATTTGGTGAAGATCCAATAGAACGCAAAAAAGTTTTGTTGCTGGGCTTCTCCTTCTTTGCGGCAATCGGGAGTTATACACTGGCTAAAGAGCTTAAAGACTCTATTTTTATGAGCGTTGTTGGGTATGAATACCTTCCCGAAGCTAAGTTTTGGTCCATATTTGTCCTTATACCGCTTGTGTTCGTGTATTCACGCATTGTTGATGTGCTCAAGCGCCATCAGGTACTGATGCTCATGGCAACGGTGTATGCAGTAGGAGGGTTGATATTTGCATTTTATTTTGGTCATCCAACGATTGGCCTGCCAAACACCGATACCGGGCGCGGGCGACTTTTTGGGTGGGCCTTTTATTTCTTTGTAGAAGGATATTCGCCGTTTTTGGTTAGTGTTATATGGGCGTTTGTAAACTCGGTTATGAAGCCAGATTCGGTCAAAAGTAGTTACCTTGCTCTAACCGCGCTTAAGCTGTTAGGGGGTGTTGTTACTGCCTTTTTGGCCTGGGGATTTTTGACGTTGCAGTGTAGCCACTGTGTCGAGGTTTCGGATGTCGCGAGCTATCAGATTTTGATGATTTTTGCTGCGCTTTTGTTATCATTGATTCCCTTGCTTTGCGCAATTCTAGTGCGTGTAGTGCCAAAAGATCGGTTGCACGGATATGAGAAAGCGTATCAATACGAAAAACACCAAGAAGAAGAGCATGTCAAGGCTTCTGGATTTGTTCCTGTCGTGCGCGACCTATTACACGGTATGTTCTCTGGGGTATATGTGCTTGTTAGGTATCCATATGTATTTGGTATTTTTTTGCTAAGCTTTTTCTGGGAAGTGGTTAATGTCAGCTTTAACTATGTTCGACTCGGCGTTGGGCAAACTGTTGCTGCGGGTTCAGTAACCAAGCTGGGGGCATATTTATATGGCCAAATATTTTTTGTGCAACTTGCGGGTTTTTTGGTTGTTTTGCTTGGTGCGCGAGCACTTGTTGAGCGATTGGGTATTCGCCGTACCCTTATGACAGTTCCTTTGATTACTGGCGGTATGATTCTAGCGTATTTGTGGCTTGATGGATTTTTGTCTATCGGCGTTACGTACATAATTATGCGTTCGATTAACTATGGGGTAGCTGGGCCGTTGCGCGAGAGCCTTTATATTCCGACAACCAAAGCAACTAAGTTTAAGGCGAAGACGTGGATTGATGGATTTGGTGCAAAATTGGCGAAGGCTTCGGGTAGTGGGTACAACATTTTTACTGCCTATGTTTTGCGCAATGCCTTTGTTAGCGAATTTGCTTTGCATAGCGTTTTCTTCGGCGGAATCGTCGCTGTCTGGACTGTTGTTGCAAGCCTTATGGGGCAAACGTATGAACGAACAATTTCTCGTGGTTCGGTGATTGGAGCGGATGAATAGCGCGCCGATAAAATTTTGCAAAATGTCGCTAATGCGTTACATTAATATTGTATGTCTAGATCCTGCTATCTTTTTCAGGTGGCTTGTACCAGTATAGTTTGGTGCGGCCAGATTGCAGTAGAAATAACCTGTGGAGAATGTCCTATGTTAGATTTAAAGAAACTTATCGAGGCTGGTGTTCAATTTGGTCACCAAACTTGGCGTTGGTCGCCCAATATGCGTCAGTATATCTGGGGAAAGAAAGACGGCGTCCATCTTATTGATGTTTCTAAGACAGCTATTCAAGCTGAGAAAGCTGCGCAATTCTTAGAATCGATAGCTGCTGAAGGTAAGCAAATTCTTTGGGTTGGTACTAAGCGTCCGGCGCAAGGTATTATGCAAGAAATGGGTGAACGTTTTAAAGCGCCATATGCAGCGCATCGCTGGGTTGGCGGAACGTTGACTAATTATTCTCAAGTTAAAAAATCTGTTGCAAAGCTTTTACACCTTGAAGAAGTTATTGCTAAAGCGAGTACTGATGAGCGTCAAATGTACACCAAAAAGGAAGTGGGAAGCTTTCAAAAGGTTGTTAATCGTTTGCGCGCTAGTGTCGGTGGATTAATCAATTTGCGCTGGCCTGTTGGGGCGATTGTGGTTGTCGATGCAAAGAAAGAAGCAACGGCAATTAAAGAAGCCTCAGTGATGGGTGTGCCTGTTGTTGCGCTGGTTGACACAAATAGCAGTCCAGAAGGTGTCTCTATTGTTATCCCTGCAAATGATGATATAGAGCGTTCTATTCGTCTTATTGTGGATGAATTAGCCGCCGCAATTGCACGTGGAAAAGAGCGCGCCAAGGAAGAAAAAGCTAAAGAAGTTGTTGAGGTTTCAGCTGAGCAGGTTGGCAAAACTGCAGAGGAAGAGGATGCAGAAGGTGTTCGTCGTGGTACTCGCACCCGTCGTCCAGCTACACGTCGTGTAAGCCCAGGGGAACAGCAAAAAGCTGAGCGTAAGGCATCTAGTGCGCCTAAGAAGGCTACTGGTACAAAAACGGACAAGCCTGCGCCGCGCAAAACCGCTTCCAAGGAAATAGATTCTGGGGATAAAACAGCAGAACAGGTACAAAAAACTGAAGAGTCAGCGGTTGCTGAGGGCGCAGAATAATAGTATATTGAAATGCATCGGAGAGGTGTCTGAGCGGTTGAAAGAGCACGATTGGAAATCGTGTATGTCCTGATTAAGGGGCATCGAGGGTTCGAATCCCTCTCTCTCCACCAAGTTTGGAAGAGCCTGCGAGAGGTAGCTGTAGAATCTGTCAGGTCCGAAAGGAAGCAGCAGGGGCAGTCAACTTTGTGCAGGCTCTTTCTTGTTATCTAGCGCGCATTAGGTTTTTGGGCGGGCTTTTTCTTGTTAAGGTGTCCTCCCTGGTGTTGGTGTTTTTAAGATAGGGAGAGCGTTTCATGCATAAATACTGTTTTGCGTGTGGTATGCCAATGAGCAAGAGAGAAGATTTTGCCCAGGGCGACGAGCATTCCAACTTTTGTCTTCATTGCGTTGATGAAGAGGGTGCGGTAAGAGCGTGTGAGGAGATTTTTGAAGGGGGTGTTCAGTTTTTTATGAGCGAGCTTGACGGCGACCGGCAACTTGCAGAAAAAACCACCCGAAAAAACATGAGAATGTTGCCGTACTGGCAAAATCATGAATGCGGCCTTTTGAGTGGGGAAGTAGTAAGTGATGAAGAATTTGCTGAGATCTTAAAAAAATTGAGTTAAAAGGCTTTTTTGTGACAGTGTTTCATAAAAAAATATATATAAAATGTCTTCATAATTTGATTGTATCGAGTAAGTGGCAGGAACTTCTCAGGGTAAATTAGCGTTGATAAAAATGCAGCAATGCGGCAGGAAAGCCTTTTTTTTTTGTTTGAGCGAGAAGGGATGTTATGGCTGAGGTGGGTTATCGGTTGAACTTTGCGCGTTCATGGCGCCCTCGAGCTTTTAAAGAGGTGGTTGGGCAAACGACGCCTGTACAGCTCTTAGCGAATAGTATCGCGCGTGACATATATTTTCCGGTTTATCTTCTTTCTGGCATGCGAGGCTCGGGAAAGACAACGGTTGGGCGCCTTTTTGCTGCCGCATTAAATTGCGAGCGCTTGGTAGATTTTTGTGCTGGATCGTGCCAGTGGAATGATTTGCCTTGTGGCGCGTGTCGGTCCTGCCAGTTGATGCAGCGCGGTGAGCACCCCGATTTTATCGAAGTTGATGCTGCATCTTACACGGGTGTGGAAAACGTACGCCAAATTATTGATGAAGCGCAGTTTCTTCCTGTTGTTGGTCGTAAAAAAGTCTACTTGGTTGATGAAGCACATATGCTAAGCAAGTCAGCTTTTAACGCATTTTTGAAGATGCTTGAAGAACCCCCTGCATCTGTGATTTTTTTGTTAGCGACGACCGAAGCGCACAAAATAATTGATACCGTGCGATCACGTAGTTTTCAACTTTTTTTTGACCCACTTCCCTTTGATACCTTGGCTGATTATCTTATTCAGGTTGCCCAAAAAGAGGGTATATCTTGTGAGCGTGAGGCAGTAGAGGTTATTGCGCAACAAAGTGAAGGGTCGGTGCGTGATGCCTTAACTGCATTTGAACAGGCTGGGGTTGCTGCAGAACAATGCATAACCATTGATCTAGTGCGTGGACTTTTTGGTCTTGTTTCTTTTGCAGCGGTGTTTGATTTATATCACGCTCTTTTTGTGCGCGATATACCGCGTGTTTTTGATGTCGTTTCAGAGTTTGCTGGCCAACGTCGTTCGCTTGCGCATGGATGGTCTGTCCTCGTGGAAGTAGCAACGGGAGCTTTGTGGTTTGAGAAGTCTCTTCTTATGCCGAATTTACGTGCATATGAAAAAGATTTTCAACGTTTAATTGCGGCTGCGCCACAAGGATTTTTTGCGCGTGCGCTTGACCTTTTCTTTAAATATGAACTGCTTTTACAGAAAACGCAGAACCAAAAACAGCTTTTTGAGCGCATGATTATTGCGTGCCTTGAGTTTGTAGGAGGATCGGGTGAGGTCGCTGTGCAATTTAATCCTGTAGAACAGGTTAAAGACTCAAAGGGGGCAGGGGCGCCTGTTTCTAGTGTGCCGCTGGTTCAAGCGGTAATGGAACAACCCCTGGTGGAAACTTCTGGCAATGTAAACACAGAGGCAGAAGTTTGGAAGAAGTTTTTGGCTCAGGTACGGCCTTTGTGTAAAGACCCAATACTGCTTTCGGTTTTAGCTTCTGGATGTTTTCAAGGCGTAGATAGCAAGGTTGTGCGGGTGATGTTTCCTAAAAGTTTTGCTTTTTATCAAGAGCTTTTAATTAATGCTCGTTTGTTGTGGCAGCCTGTACTAGAAGAATGTTTCGGTGGTGGAGCTACCCTTCTTCCTTTTTTTTCTACTGAGGGCGAGGATGCTGGACGGGTACGTCCAGTGGCAGGGCACGACAAAGGGCCTACAGCAGAGCTTGTAAAAAAAAATAGCGCTAAGGTTTCTATGCCGGTGCAGAAAAGAAAACAAATGCGTGGAGGGACGGCTGTTGATATCTCAGACGTTAATGCCTGGCCGACAGCTAATATGTTAGTAGGTTTGTTTCCTGGTAGCGTGAAATTGTATGAGGAATAAAATATGAAAAAAATGTCGCGCGTTGCCATTGTTGGCCGCATGAATGTGGGAAAATCTACATTGTTTAATCGCCTTGCTCCACGTGCCCGTAGTCTTACCCTGAATTATGAGGGGGTAACTCGGGATGAAATTACCGATTTGGTTGATTGGAAAGGGCATATTTTCGAGCTTGTTGATACGGGTGGAGTCGCAACGATTGCTCGTGAAGATGCGCTTTTGGAGTCTGTTCGTCAGCGTGTTTGGCAGATTATTGACGCTGCTGAATTGATTGTTTTTGTGGTAGATGGTGCAGCGGGGGTTATGCTTGAAGATGAGTCGATTTCTGCTGAACTGCGTAAGCGTAACAAGCGCGTTATCTTAGCAGTAAATAAAGAAGATACGCGTGCAGCGCAAGAGCAATTTTTTGAATTTGCTTCGCTCTACAGTGAAGAGCAGTTGTCAATCTCTGCGCAGCATGGAACCGGGATGACTGATTTACTTGATAAGGTTATTGAATTGCTCCCGAATCAACCTGAAGCGGAGCTTCCAGAGCGCGCAGAATGTCGTGTAGCCTTTATTGGACGCCCCAATGTGGGCAAATCTTCTTTGTTAAACATGTTGTTGGAAGACGAGCGTGCGCTTGTTTCTGATATTCCAGGGACAACACGTGAACCAGTTTCGGGCGCTATTCGTTTTTATCAAGAGACGTTACAATTGACCGATACTCCAGGTATACGGCGCCAAAGGGCAATAGATGAAGAGCTGGAAGAGCTCATGGTTAAAAGCTCTTTTGCGGCGGTACGTGATGCGCAGATCGTGCTTTTGTTGCTTGATGGAAGCCAGGGGGCGTTTGTTGACCAAGAGCTCAAGCTAGCGTTTTACGCATTTAATGATTTGTCAAAGTCACTTATTATTTTGATTAATAAAAGTGATCTTATGGACGAAGCTGCTCGTGCATCTTTGGAAACGACATTTGAAGAATATGGTCATCTTATGGGGCGTGTTGAACGTTTGTTTATCTCGTGTAAGTCGGGTAAAAATGTTGGTAAGATCTTGCCATTGATTCAGAAAGTTTGGCAGCGTACTTCTCAGCAATTACATGGTGAAGAACTAGCTTTAACACTAATTGATGCGTTTCGTAGGACGCCGATTATTAAATGTCAGCAGAAGCTTCAGGTTTCGAAGGTGCAGCAAGTTAATTCAGCACCAATTACGATTGTCTTACGAACTAATCATCCGCAATGGTTTGAAGATTCTCAAAAACGTTTTGCAGAAAATGTTTTGCGTAAGACGTTTGACCTGGTGAGCGTTCCTATTAAATTTATTGTTCGCTGAAGAAGATAAACACTGTTGCTGGTTAATCCTTTTTGGTAGATTAGCGGCTAGGAGCATTATCTCTTGACCCCTATTCGTAAGGAGTTTTCCATGCAACATCGTATATTCTTCGGAGGTTGCGAACGTACGAAAGTTTTTGATGATCATCTTAATGAGCAATTAAAAAAAATAGAGCGTTTTTTGGAGGCAGAGCCTTCACCTCGTATTATTGAAGTTAATGTGCATTTTCATGCTCCACGTAGCTTATACGAAGTACGTGCGCGCGTAAAAACTCGTAATTATGATTGCTTTGCGGAGCATAGCGGAACGGATTATTACGCTGAAGTTAATGAGGTTGTTGACCGGTTATACACTCAGCTGCGCAATCAAAATCAGAAAATCAACCAGCAACATAAGCGCGGCTGTGACAAGACATGTCGTGCTCAGGCAGCCGAAGAATTGGTACATTATGATATCTTGGAGGATAATGACGAGGTTTAATTAGGTCATTATTTTGTAGATTGCGTTACGGGGCCGTAGGAAACGGCCCCGTAACTTTTTTCAGGCGATGATTTGCTGAATTTCTTGGACAAGTTCCTGTGCTGAATGTTTGAGTATTTCTGAGCGCCATTGTTTAAGAATCGTGTTAGTCGCAGAATCAACTAACAGAACAACGGGAAGACCTTGAGTCACGCCGTATTCTTTTTTGTACGCCTGAACAGTAAGGTTGTCGCTTTGAGTGCAATCGCAGTGCGCTAGAATGATTCCTTGAGTAGCTAATGCATTTCTATATTCGTCATTGTGCATAATTTTCGTTTTGATTTTATTGCAGAGCGAGCACCATGCAGCACCGAATTCGATGAGAATATATGGTTTTTTGTTTTCTTTTGCGTACACAAAAGCTTCACTGATAGTCTTGATTTGTGGCAGCTCTACGGTTTTTGGCGCTGCCGTGTAATAGTACAAACCCATGCTCGTGAAATATAGGCCGATTGCAATTACAAGACTATTAATGAGGAAAATATAGCCTTTGAGTAAGATTCCACCACCATAGCGTGGCATGCGCCAGAGCAGAAAACCAATTATAATTAAGGCAAGTCCTGCAATTATGCTGAATAGCGCTGGAGAAACAAGCGGTTGAATGTAACCAAAGCAGAGCGCAACAAGGAGGAATCCAAATATCTTCTTTACCTCTATCATCCAGAGACCCGAACGAGGGAGCTTGTCAGCGGCACCTGAAAAAGTTGCAATAATGATAAGTGGAATTGATAATCCAATACCAAAGGCAAAAAGGTACGAGAATCCGATTAGCCCGCTTTGCAACAAAGAAAGTGTTCCGGCGGCTGCGACTTTTAGCTTGGCGACAATACCAAGCACTAAGACAAGACCTGGTGATAAACAAGGCGAGGTTACAGTTCCGCTTATGGCACCAAAGATGAATGCTGAGCTTAGTGATCCCTTGCTTTGGATATTGGCTGCGGCGAATTGAGGCAGTTTGACTTCATAAAATCCGAACATGCTGCCGGCAAAATATCCAAGAAATGCAACGATGAAGAGTATGAAAAGTGGTTTGCCTAATAAAGATCCAAATTGTGCTCCTCCGAGTGCAACGAGTAACCCCATAAGTGCAAACGTTGTTGCAATGCCTACAGCGTATGCACATGCCAAAACAAAATTACGGCCCAGTGTTTGTGCCTTATTCGATTGGATGATGCCAATGGTAATAGGAATCATGGGGTAGATGCAAGGAGTAAGGCTCATAAGTAGACCGAGCAGTAAAATAAACAGTATTTGTATTGGGCGTGATTTGGTACGTTCAACAAGGCTGGATATTGATGTTTTGAGCCAATTAAGTGTTTCATCAAAGTATTGAGAAGTTTTCTGCCAAAAGCTTTTATCCTCCTGCCCTGCAGGTGTGTTCTTTGGTAAGTCAATAAAAGTAATTTTTGATGTCGGTGATTGATTCGTTTTGAAGGTAATTGCGAGCTTGGCTGACGCTAATTTTTCGGGTGCTGTATGCAAAATGACCAGCGTTATAAGGCCTTTGTCTGTGAAGCAGGCAGCCGGAGCTTCCTGGCCGGTGATAGGGCAAGTGGTAGTTTTTTCGCTGCTTTTCCATGCGCTAACAGTGCATCCTTCTGCGTTTTGAATTGCAAATGAGAGCTCGTCAGCTAGTATTCCAATGGTATCAGGAAGGGTATAAGAAAGTGAAAGAGTGCTTTGGGTGGGTTCTTGCTTGAAGTTGTCGATGGAAAAACTTGGTGCTTGTTCCGTTGCGCTGGAGATAGCGCTGAGTGCGAGCGTGAAAAAGCTCAGGTATAATTTTTTTTTCATAGATATCCTTCTGGTACTAGTTATTGTTGCACAAACAAAGAAAATCTGGTATCTCTGTTAGTATTGTGGGGCTGTAGCTCAGTTGGTAGAGCGCATGAATGGCATTCATGAGGTCACCGGTTCGATCCCGGTCAGTTCCACCAAGTTTTTTACTTTCGTTCTCGTATTGCTAATTTTCCTTTTCGTGTAGATTCTAGATATATTTTGTTTCTTCTTCTACTTTCTTTTTCATTTTTTTTTGTATCAATCGGAGCGCCTAGCTGACCTTTTACATTGTGCAGAAGATCTTTCCAGGTGCGTGGAGAGATTTTGGTAGTTATTGGAGAGAAGGTAATATAGTGTTCTGAAAGTATTTTTCCCTGTGTTTGGCAGTGGATATCACCACTTGTTCCTTTAGGGACGGTTAAATTAATGTTTGAGGTGCCGGTTAAGACAATACTCGATCCTGGCGAGATGCGTTCATAGTCAACGTCAATTTGCCCGCCACTGGCTGTTGCAGTGATGCTGTTGTGGGCGTTTTTTATATTAATTGAACCAGCGCGGGTTTCGATGCTAAGCGGTGCTTGAATTCCTTCAATGAAGATGTTTCCGTTTGCATTTGTAGCGGAGATTTCATTTTTTGAAGGAATATACAAGGTAAGTGAAATGAAAACTTCGTTAGCTGGCGCATTGATAAGTAAGTTTTCTCCTCGATGCTCTATTCGTATTTTTGATTCATTCACTTTTTCTGCTTTTCCGTTTAATTCCTCTTCAACAATAAGGGTGTTTGCTTGTTCGCTGGGTAAGATAGAGATTGGTCCGATGTTGTCTTGTGCGAGAAGGATGTGGGTTTGAGGGGTGATGCGCACCTCTGTCGTGATGGTGTTGGTTTTTGTGCCGCGCACCCAGTCGGCTAATTTTTCAGCTGACGCGGGTGTAAAGCACAGTATTCCAAGTAATGCTATGAGCGTATAACAGCATCCACTTTTCATAGAGATCCTTTGGTTAAAAGACGTTTTTCTGCAAGTCTAAACAAAAAGGCATGGTTAGTATACCAACCTGTTACTAAGTTGCTTCAATTAATAGATGAGGACTTGTTATGGAGACTGGGCTATTTACTCGGGGATTAAGCGCAGGTGAGCGAGACAGCTTTTCATATTTGTTGGAGCTATATCGCGTTTCCCCAATTTTGAAGGTTTTAACTAGCGCGGGTGGCCGGGTCTACTGTGTAGGCGGTGCAGTTCGGGACATATTACTTAAAAAGGATGTTAAAGACCTAGACTTTGAGATTCATGGTTTAGCAGAGCCAAGGTTGATCAAGATCCTTTCTCAGTTTGGAGTAGTGGCCACCCAGGGGCGTGTTTTTGGTGTTCTGCGTGTTAATCCGTGGGATATTGATTGGTCTTTGCCACGAGCGGATGGCTCAGGGAGGCGGCCTGCTGTTTTAATTGATCCGGAGATGGGTTTAGTTGAAGCATTGCGTCGAAGAGATCTCACCATGAATGCTATGGCAATTGACCCTATAAAAATGGAATTGTTCGATCCTTTTGGCGGTGAACGTGATCTGCAGGATAGGGTTCTGCGGGCGGTAAATGCACAGACATTTGTAGACGATCCACTGCGGTTATATCGTGTTATGCAGTTTTTGGCTCGTTTTGAGATGGAACCAGACGATAAACTAGCGTTTTTGTGTAAAAATATGGATGTTTCTAGGGTGTCGCGTGAGCGTATTGAAGGTGAATTGAAGAAAATGTTTCTTCGAGCGTGTCGTCCTTCCTTAGGCTTTCGTTGGTTGGCGACGATAAGCAGGCTTATTGACTTATTTCCGGAGTTGTCTTTATTGGTTGGCGTGGCGCAAAATCCCCGGTGGCATCCTGAGGGAGATGTTTTTGAACATACCATGCAGGTGCTTGATGCCGTGGCATTAGATGCGTCACCCTTATCAGAGATGGACCGCCTGGCCCTTTGCTACGGGGCTTTATGCCATGATATGGGCAAGGTTTCGACAACGCGTCCTCATGAGTATGACGGGCGTTTAATCAGCTATGGGCATGAGGAAGCAGGTGTGGAATACGCCGTAAAATTTTTGAAGCGTTTTACGGCGTGCAAAGAGCTTGTTGCACGGGTTCTGAAGCTTGTTCGTTACCATATGCGGCCGTGTGCTTTGGTTCGGGGAGGAGCTGGATGTGCTGCTTATCGAAGGCTTGCTGTATGCCTTGCGCCAGATTCGCTTGCTTTTCTTGCGTACATAGCGCGTGCCGATATGCGGGGTAGAAATGGCGGTGGAAATAGGCCACATACAAATTCGGTGCGTTGTGTCGATGAGTTTATTATAAAAGCCACGCAGTGCGGTGTTTTTGATGCACCTCAAGCTCCAGTTTTATCGGGAAAAGATCTTTTGGAGCGAGGGATTTCAGGCAAACGGATCGGTGGATTGCTTGCCCGGGCGTATGAGTATCAAATTTCGTCTGGGGTGCAGGAGCGCGCTTTACTGCTTGCGTATTTGGGTCTTGGCTAGGTTGGTTCCATGCTGTTTGGTGGATTTTTATAGAAAAATATCTAAGGTAGTTAGAGAGAAAAGAAGGTTGTAGTATTTTGTGGGCAAGGAAGCGGATTATATGAAACATGTATTTGCGGCGCAGTCGTTTTGGAGCTTGATGTTTCACTCGAGCTTTTTGAGTAAGCTTATCCTGCTAAGTGGGGCCGTTGTTCTCTTCTTAGTATTGTTTTTCTTTTTTTATAAATATTTTTTGATACGTGAATATCGTGTGCAAGTGGCCCGTGCACAATCAGTCATTGCACGTAGCTCAGACTTTGCTGATTTGGTCTCTGTTTCGAGCACCTTGGCGGGCACATATCCGGGTATGCTGTTGAATACTGGTTTGACAGCGCTTAAAAAGTCTATCGAAAGCCATTCAGGCAGTGGCCGTATTGAAAAGGCTGATTCAGAAGCTTTTTCAAATGCGATAAGCTTGTCTTTTAATCGTATTGTACAAGCGCAATATCAACTCCTTCCTTTTTTATCTGTAAGCGCAGCGGTGTCACCTTTGGTTGGGCTTTTTGGTACAATAACGGGTTTGATTCAGTCATTTATGGCTATTGGGCGAACTGGAAGTGCGGATTTAGCATCTATTGCTCCTGGTATTGCCGAAGCCTTGTTAACTACCTTTGCTGGCTTAGTTGTGGCTATACCCGCTTTTGTTTTATTTCATGTGTTAACGACGTATATTCGTTCGTTTGAGTTTGAGTTGGAGCAATTGGTGGTCGGATTTGAAGGTTTAGTTGAAAAGCAGGTAGTGGCATGCGCGAACTAAAAAACAGCAATTCAAAGCGGCGTGCCCATGTGTCTGAGCCTTTAGAAATTACCTTAACACCCTTGATCGATGCGGTACTTGTTTTGTTGATCATTTTTATGGTGGCTATGCCGATTATACAAAATACCATCCAGGTTGAATTGCCAACGAGCTCGACAAATGATGTACAAGAGCATGCTTTAGAACCTGTCACGATTTATTTTGATAAGGGGCGTCGACTATTTATCGAAGATCGAGAAGTCGGTAGGGAAAATTTTTTGCGGGAGCTGGAAAAGGTTTTTTTGACGCGACAAGGCGAAGATCATATTGTGATGGTTAAAGCTGATCAGAGCGTTGCATACGGAGATGTTGTTCGCCTTGTTGATGATATAAAATATTTGGGTGGTGTTCGTTATGTTGCATTGGCAACTGAAAAAAGATAAGTATACCGCAGCCGCCTTTAATGCAGCATTGTGGTGTGCCAGCATAACATTTAGCCTTTTTCTTTTTGGGCTCGGGTATGTTTGGCGTGTTCAGCCTGAAGATGCTTTGCGCGTTTCTTTGCGAAGGTCTCCAGCGCGCATTGTTTTGAAGCCGTTAATGCCAATTAAACCTACACCAAGGATTATAAAAAACGCTGTGCCTAAAAAGGTCGAAAAAGAACGTAAAGTATCAAAGGTGCCTCCCGCTGGAGCAAAAAAAGTTGCTCCAGCGGGAGCTCCAAAAAAACCAAATCCGCAGTCGAAGAAGAAAGAGCCTAAAAAGGTTTCTAAACCCCAGGCAAAAAAGACCTTAGAGTCAACAAAAAAAAACGAAAAAAACGTGGTTATCCCATCTGCAGTAAAACCCCCTGTTGAAAAAAAAGCGGTAAAACCGGCTAAAAACGAAGAAAATAAGAAGACAGCTCCGCTTCCGGTAAAGGAAGAGAAGAAACAGGCGATAGAAAAAGTGCCAACCAAAACAAAGGAGCCTCAACTTTCACCAGCTGATAAAAAAAAGCTGCAAAAACAAGAGGTTGTTAGTGAGTCTAGGAAACAGATTCAGCAGCAAAAAAAAGTTGAAAAATCAGCTTATTCAGAGCCAGAATTGCTAAAACCAAAACAGGAAGTTATTCCCGAAGTGCTAGAAACAAATTCCATGTCTTCCGATCAGCCAATTGTGTCTTCCAATGATGAGCAAGAAGTGATCTTGGAGGTGGGAGGGGGAAGTGTTAATGAGCGTGATAATATGGCATTTATTGCTGCTATTAGGCATGTTTGGCGGCTGCCGCGTGGCTTGCAAACCGATTTAAAAGCTCAGGTGCTTTTGGTTCTAAATGCACAGGGCGTGGTTCAGGATATTGCGGTTATTCGCTCCTCTGGTGTGTTAGCATACGATCTCTCTGCACGAGCGGCGTTGCACCGTGCGGTTTTTCCAGGGGTGTTTTGGGGCAAAAAGATTTGTATCGAATTTGGAAAAGAACTAAGCGAATAAATAGACTGGGGGCTGTATGAGGTATGGGGTTACAGGGTGCTTTTTTGCGCTATTAATGATTTTTTTTGGTGGTAGCGCCTGCGCTCAGAATGCGGTGCCAAAATCTTTTGTTGTTGGTATTTCAAATCAGGATGCAATTGCAGGGCCGATGCGATTGTATATAGGTGTTATTGCGCTTGCGGCTACTGCGCACAAAGAAGTTGAAGTGTTCCTTGAAGATTTGCGTCAAAAATTCTCTCTTGAAGATCGGTTCTTAGTAACGGCAGAGCTTCGTTCGTCTTTGCCAAAAAAACGCAAGCAGATTCAGGATTTGTTTGTTGCCGGTTACGATGCAGCGCTGTTTGTAACTTTTTATGGTTCGGGCAAGACAATTGATTGGCGCTTGTATGAGACTGATGCCGGTTCGATGGTTCATGGGCGCAAGGTGGCATGTTCGACATTAGCTGATGCTACGGCGCATATTGCTGTTCGGGTGATTGAAGAGCTTACTACTTGCCGCATGCCATTTTTGACGCATATAGCCTTTGTTGAGCGCAAGTCTGAGTGCAGCGGAAGTATTATTAGGCTTGCGTCGTTTGATGGCCGCAGGCAGAATATATTGTTTGATTCGTCTCGTATTTTGGTGAGT
>Ga0209417_1004011_pt1 | contig 18403 bp, 12 predicted proteins | sample RifGroF2_FD_184002 | JGI IMG/M metagenome (GOLD analysis project Ga0209417, IMG submission 184002) | Groundwater microbial communities from Rifle, Colorado, USA - Groundwater F2 (SPAdes) (version 2) | ecosystem: Environmental > Aquatic > Deep subsurface > Groundwater | place: Rifle, Colorado... | reverse complement strand
ATGTTATCAGTAAAACAATAAATTTCTGTTACGTCTTTCATGGGCTCTCCTAAATTTTTTAATAAAATTTTGTCATAAGGAGAGCCTACAACATTCTTTCAAAGATTTCTAATTTCCTGATTCACATATATTAAACACTAAAAACAAAAAACCCCGAAAATTTTCGGGGTTTTTTTAAAAAATTATATTTAAATTTTTAATTATCTTTCTCTCTTAAATTCGTCGTGACGACCGACCATTCTTTTTTCTTCATCAAGCTTTCTTTTGTCTTCATGAAGCTCTCTGTACATAACATCAATAACTCTGGATAAAACAAGATAAAATTCTGGGCCCTCATAATTTGAAATTCTATCAAAACTTGGAGATTTAACCCTAAGCTCTATTTTGTGATGTGAATGTACACGCGATGGCTCCAAGACTAAATCTATATAAATAGGCGTTCTATCTTCTTCTAACAAAAACTTCTCAACTTTTTCAAGCTGCTTATTTGCTTCTTGTTCCATTGGCGCAGAATGCTCCATGCCTTTAAATGTTATACGTTTGTGCATAAATTACCCCTTTTACTTTTTCCAATATTTTTTCAAATATTATCTAAAATTCAACTTAATCTAAGACTACAAATATAGAAAAAATAAGTAAATAATTTATTTAAATTATTAAATTAATCTCGCCTACGAACAACAAATTTAATAGGAACACTTTTTAAATCATATTTTGCTCTTAATAAATTCTCAAAAAATGTTAATTGGCTATGACCAAACCACTCTGGTACGTTAGCAATAATAAGCAATGTTATCGGAGAATTTGCAACTTGCTTTACAGCACGCACAATCAAGGCCATAGTTTTATGATGCAACGGTTTATTAACTAAAGCATCTTTAAATAGCATAGTAAGTTCATCGTTAGAAAATCTTTGAGAATGTCTAACCCAAACCTTATCTATTAGATCCAAAATTTTATCAATATTCCGTCCAGATTTACACGAAATATTCATAATTTCTATTTTTTTCATGAAATATGAATATGGCTCTAAACTAAAATCAAGTTGCTCTCTAATATCTTTATCTACAAGATCCTGTTTATTAAATAATAAAATAACAGCTTTATGATTTTCAAACGCATAAAATAATAATTTTAACTCTTGGTCGCATAAAGCTTTTTCAGATGAATCTACCATTAATAAAACAATATTAGCATCTTTTAAAGCCTTAAATGACGTTTTAACCATTAATTTCTCTAAATCTTCATCCACTGTGCGCTTACGTCTAACGCCAGCAGTATCAGTTATTTGTATGTCACCTTTTGAAAATTTTATTTTTTCTTTTATAGGCTCACGAGTTGTACCGGGCACAGGAGAAACTATTGCTCTGTCTTCTTGCATCAATGCATTTAACAAAGAAGATTTTCCAACATTTGGCTTACCTAGCAAAACAACTTTACAAGTTTTATCTTCTTGCGCATCTTGAAATTCTTTGTCTTGCCATTCTTGTTTATTTTCAAATTCTTCATGAATTTTCTCTGGAACAGTAACATTTTCGGCTATAGCTTCCAATAATTCAGCTATACCTTTACCATGATTTGCCGAAATATAAAATGTATCTTTAAAGCCCAGCTTTTCGAACTGATACCTATTCTCTTCTGCCAATGGACTATCTGTCTTATTGGCTACAAGAAAGATTTTTTTACCAAGCTTACGCAATAAATTTAGAATTTCTAAATCATCTTGAATAACACCAACTTTAGCATCACAAACAAAAATAATTATCGATGCATCTTTAACCGCTTGCAAAGCTCTTAATCTAACTTCTTCTTCTATTGAATCTTGCTTTTTTTTAAAACTAACGCCACCTGTATCAATTAACTCAAAAGGCTTGCCACACCAAGTGACAACATCTTTTATAATATCTCGCGTTACGCCTGGATAATCAAAAATTATACTTTTTACTTCCGTAGACAAGCGATTAAATAATGTAGATTTACCAACGTTTACTCTGCCAACAATAACAACTTTGCTTAAATTATCCATTTTACAAAAACCTTTTTACAAATTTTTTACTAAATTTTTTGACTAAATATAAATCAATTATTCTGAAATTCTACTATATTACCTGAAAAATATTTTAAAATTGTATTTGCTTTTTTCCAGGTGGCAACATCAGAAACATCTATAGATTTACCAGCATAACTTTTTGACAAATCAACTGTTTTGCTCTTTGCCTTACCATAGGCATAACTATTATTTTTTTTAAAATCAGAATAACTTCCAGGATAATTACCAGAACTACCTGCGCCTGAGCCAATATTTTTAGAACTCTTGCTTATAGAATCTGAATTCACAGAACTACCTAAACTCTTTTCTAAATTACTAATCCTGATAGCACTGGTTCTATTAACACTAACTTTATCATCACCGGTAAAAGATGGCTTAAATGTTATATCTTGAGAATACAACTTTTGTAAAATTGGCATCCACAATTTTTCTTTTTCTGTTATAGAATCCTGAAAAAAAGAAAATTTCTTAGCAAATTTAACTTCTAAAATACCAGAAAACCTGTCAAAGCTTACAAACTCACCACTACTAAAAATTGAGTTTAATAATGGATCTGATACGCTGCCCAAAGAAGCTATAAAATCACACCAAATTTCATGCTCTTTACTCTTAATTTCACAACTATCTTTAATAGCCTCTTTCAAAATTTTTTCATTTTTATTTAAATTATTTTTGCTTATTAAACTAGGCTCTTTTTTAAATTCTTGAGGATTAATAATTTCTTCACTGTAATAACTAGCTTGCAGATCTTGACCGGCACCAAGATTATTCACAGAACCTATTTTAGGCCCACACTCTTGAGCATCTTCATCTACATATTCTATTAAATCATCATACTCTGGAGCCGAAGAAACTTTATTTGGCGCTGAAGACGCACCGGATTTATTTGAAACATCATTTTTCTTAGTTATCTGTATAAATAAACACTCAAGCATAGAATGCTTTTCTGTTGTTTTAACAAAAATGCTCTCATTTTCATAAAACAACAACATAATATAATTTAAACGCTCAAAAGAAACTTTCTTTATTATTTTATTTATTTTTTCGCAATATTCAACAGAATCATTTGGCAAAACGCCATGTTTTATCCAAATTGCATCACGAGTTAAATCTATAATCTTTTTCCACAAATATTGTGGCGAAAATAACTCATACTTAAATGTCTTTATACAATTTAATAAATCTTTTACCCCAAAATTAAGTAAGCACTCAAACAAAGCAATCAAACTATCATCATCAATATGACCCAAAATATTTTGCACTGAAATTTTTGTAACAGACGATGCAGAGAATCTTACCTGTTCTAAAATATTTAATGCATCTCTAACAGACCCCTGAGATTCGCTTACAATTGCAGAAATCCCTGAATTATCATGAGAAATCTTTTCTTTTTCGCAAATATCTTTTAGATGCGCTTCAAGTCTTGAATTTTCTACAGAACCAAAAAACAACTGTAGACTCCTAGATTTAACTGTTTCAATTATCTTTTGAGAATTTGTTGTTGCCAAAATAAATATTACAGACTCTGGCGGCTCTTCCATAATTTTTAAAAATGCATTAAACGCCGCTTTACTTAACATATGAGCTTCATCAACCAAATAAATCTTCTTAATCCCAATTAATGGCATAAACGAAGACGACTCTATTATTTGTCTAACATTATCTACCCCAGTATTTGAAGCAGCATCTATTTCTATAAAGTCTGGATGATTTCCCTCTAATATTGCCCGACAAGAAGCACACTCCAAACAAGGTAAAACACAATTTTTTGGATTCTTTTGAAATTCTGGTAAATTAACGCAATTAACTGCCGCAGCAAAAATACGCGCAGTAGAAGTTTTTCCGCAACCTCTTTGCCCAGAAAATAAATATACAGGAAAAAACTGATTTAAATATAAACTATTTTTCAAAATTCTGACAGACAACTCTTGCCCAATTATTTGATCAAAACTTTTAGATCTCCACTTTCTAGCAAGATTGAGATTCACATTACTTATTACGCCGTCAATATTCATATTTTTACCAAATAATTTATAAAACAATTAAATAACTATAGAAAAAGGGAAGTAAATACAAGAACAAATTACCCCTGCTGCTTCCTTTCGGACCTGACAAATTGAGCAACCGTCCTTTACTTACTTCCCTTATTTTTTATTTCAATACTAAAATACTTACGCGCTAATCACAACTAAAAAACTATTGATACAACATCACTTGGCGTAAACTGGTGGAGAGAGAGGGATTCGAACCCTCGATACCCTTTCAGGTATACACGATTTCCAATCGTGCTCTTTCGACCACTCAGACATCTCTCCTATAAAATTTCAAACTCTAAACTAATTATTATTTATAATTTTTTGTCATAAATAAATTAAATTAATCTTCGTCAGTAAAAGAAGCTACTACAGGTATCTCTACTTCTTCAACTTCAACAACAAGTTCTTTTTCTTTTGGCTTATTGACAGCAACATTTGCATCAATTTTTTTTGCTGCCGGAGCTTTTTTACCTTTTTCTACCGCAGCAGCAAGATAATCTAAGATCAACTTAATTGATCTCACAGAATCGTCATTTGCAGGTATTACATAATTTACTAATGATGGATCTCCGTTTGTATCAACTATTCCAACAACAGGTATTCCAGCAGCTGATGCTTCTTTTAAAGCTGAAAATTCTTTAACTGCATCTACCAAAACAATAGCTCCTAAAGGCCATCTTAGATTTCTTATTCCACCAACGTTTTTATTTAATCTATCAACTATCTTACCGAAAACGTTTAATTCTTTTTTTGTATATAAAGGAAACTTTTCAGTTCTTTCTAACACATCTTCCAAGTGAAGCAACTTAGTAACAGATTTTTTAACCTGTGAGTTATTACTTATAGTTCCACCAATCCATCTGTGATTGACATATGGCATATCCAATGATGTTGCAATCGAAAATATCAATTCTTTTGCCGCTTTTTTTGTACCAACAAACAAAATTGGCTTGCCTGATGCAGCAGTTTCTTCTAAAAATTTAGCTGCTCTTTGCGCAAGAAAAGCTGTTTTTGAAACGTCTATCAAATGGACGTTATTCTTAATTCCCCAAATATATGGCTGCATCTTAGGATTTAAACGCGCTTTTACGTGTCCAAAATGTGCGCCGACTTTAACTAATTCTCTAAAATCCATAATAAAAACTCCTTCAAGAGGTTATAACTTTTACTTCCTGGGCCAACTTATTAGACCACCTCTATACTAGGAAGCAAGCTTTTTAAAATATACTCACATCAAAATTGTATACAAAACACAAAAAAAATCAATCTAAATAGCGCTTTTTTATTAAATTTCTTCAATATATCTTACTGCTGATCTAAGCCGATAACTTCGTTAGAGTCTATAGCTTTTTCAAATCTTCTACCCAATAAAACTGAAGTAATAGACCAAACAACTAGAATTATACTAAAAATAAAGACATAAACACCAAATTGTAATGGCCCAGGTATATAAACAGAAACCAAATTAAAAACAGATGCAAAACTTTTTGAAAACTTACTTCCAAACGAATCTATCCAAGATTTTGATTTAAACTTTATATCTCTTAATGTAGGAATATAAAGCGATTCCACTATAGGCTTGCTAAATGCATAATTTAACGACTTTATAATTGTAAAGGCAACCATAATAATCATAGCATTATCACTTAATATAAAAAATAAAGTGAAAACACCAACCATTAATGGGATCATAATAACACAAGTCTTAACGCCTAGCCTTCTTAATAACGCACTAGTACCAAAGAAAGATATAACCAGACCAATAGATTGCATTATGAAAACCCATTTAAAGAAAAAGCCACTAATTCCGGCAATAGAGCCACCTTCTTTTTCTGCAACACCCAACCTTAAATAACCCAAAATAGATGTAACTACTTCATAAAAAAATGTCATTGCAAATATTCCAAGAACATATGGATACTCAAATAACATTCTAAGGCCAGAAAACATACCAGTTTTAAAATTTTTATTATTATTTCTTTTACTTTCTACAACTTGATCTACTTTATGCGCAGCTTCATAGCCATGCAATGAACCTTCAGGAACATGCTTAATTAATAAATTCACCAAAAATGGCACCAAAAATAGCAAAATAGAAGCAAATATAAAAATAAATCTCATTTTTGCTACATCAGACAATACACCAATAACTGGTAAACTTCCCATACCAAAAAGCGCCCAGGCTAATCCGGCAGTAAAAATTCCACCAAGTTGCGAGCCAGAAACCATGAACCCATAATTTTTCTTTGCGCTTTTTGGCGTATTAATAGAATTTGAATATGCCCAAAAAACACTCAAGACAAATGGCGAAAAACCTTCAACTAAAAAATAAAATATCCAACCAAACAGCCTACTTGGCGACTGCTCAGTATTTATTATCCCTATCGTAGGATGACCAATAAAAAATGCAGTTAATAAACATGCTACAGCATAAAAAACACTATAAAATCCAAGCAAATAATATCTTTTTATTCTATCTACAAGTTTAGAATAAAACAAAATTGCAGGTACTAGCACAATCAAAAAAGCAATTTTTGCTATAGGAATATATTCTTTTCCAACAAGACCTATGAATATAGAGTTCTTAAGATCCCTAATTAAAGTATAGGCACCAATAACCAAGAAAAAAATAGATGCCAAAAATATAAATTTTAGCTTCTCCCCATTTCTTTCTTCCAAAGTCTCCGAATCAACAAAAGGCTTTTTTGTACCATCTACCATATAATCCCCAGACTATCCCTAAAAAACTATGTAAAAATAAAAAAATTATACGCCATCATAAACCAGTAAAATACTATTTATACACGATTAATCAAGTAAGTTCAAATTATTAAAATAAATAATTTAATATACTTATTTAGATTCTGCACCAATAGCCTCATTAGTTTCTATCGCTTTGTCAAAACGTCTACCCATTAAAAATGCGGTAATAGTCCAAGCCCCTATAACAAATGCAAACACAAATGAAAATACTGCCCCGCCAGACGAAAAAATTGTAGGCAATAAGTTGAATATAGAGCCAGCGCTTCTTGCCGCTGTTCTACCAAAAGCATCTATCCAAGCTTTTGACTTAAACTTAATCTCTTTTAATGTTGGAATATAAAGCGACTCAACTACAGGCTTTTCAAATGCATAATGAAGCGAAGTTATAAGAGTAAACGCAACCATTGCAACAGTAGAATTACTTGTAAAGATAAAACATAATACTATAGCGCCCATAAGTATAGGAATTAAGAATACACAAGCTCTTGTTCCAAGCTTTCTCAATAATGCCGTGGTTCCAAAGAAAGATATTAATAAGCCAACAGAATGCATTACGATTTCCCAACCGAATAAAAATGCACTAGTTCCAGCTATTGTTCCACCTGCTTTTTCAGCAACACCTAATTTAAGATAATTTAAAATAGTGTGCAAAACCTCATAAAAAAATATCATACCAAATATCCCGAGAACATACGGATATTTGAGAAACATTTTAAGTCCCGCAAAAATTCCTGTATCAGCCTTACCAGCCTCACGCATATCTTTTTCTGCACTGTAAACAGCTTCATATCCATGCAAACAACTTGCAGGAACTTTTCTTATAAGCAACAAAACTGTAATCGGCACAACCATCAAACAAATGGCTGAAATTATAAAAATAATTTGAATCTTTGCAATATCAGAAACCAGCAAAAAGTTAAAAATCTTACCTAAACCCGTTAAAGGGCTCGTAAAACTAAATAATGCCCAAGCCAAAACTGCAGTTAAAATGCCACCTAACTTTGAAGCCGAGACCATATTTCCATAACCCTTTTTTGCCCCCTCAGGTGCACTTATGGAATTTGAAAATGCCCAGAACACACTCAAAACAAACGGCGAAAAGCCTTCAGAAACAATATAAAAAAACCAACCAAAAATTCTATATGGCGACTGATCTGTGTTTAATATGCCAATTGTTGGATGTCCAATAAAAAATGCAAAAATCAAACAACTTATAATATAAAAAATGCTGTAAAAACTTAACAAATAATATTTTTTTACCCGATCAACCAACTTTGAGTAAAATAAAATCGCTGGAATAAAAAATATCATAGCCGCAAGCTTTGCTACTGGAACATATTCTTTACCAATAATTCCCATAAACACTGAACTCTTTAAATTCAATATCAAAGTATAAGCAGCAATAATAAAGAAAAATATAATCGAAAGAAAAGTAAACTTTAATCGCTCAAATTTTTCCATTTGAGCTACAGACAAACCATTAAATGTATTTTTAAGCGCACTTTTTAAATCAGAACTCACAATTAGCCCCCAGCATTATTGCACAATTTTAAAACAACAAACCTATTTTTATTATTGATCTAAAATTATAATCTCAATTTTAAACACCTCTATAAAAAAGGCCCTCTAAACCTATTATTAGCTTAGAAGGCCTTGTTAAATCACACTTTTTTAAATCGATTTAATTTAAAACTGTATATTAACATATAATTTTGTTCTCTTTAACAGCTTTATTATATGTCTTAGCAATATATATTGCTATAAATACCCATAATCCTGTTATACCCAAAGATATTACAGAGCTCATCATTAAATAATATGATGCTCCACCAAAGGTATTTACCCATGAACCAATAGCTTTTGATGATCTTCCACCAAATGCTTCAATCCATGATTGCGCTTTATATTTTGAATCTTTACTTGTTGGAATATAAGCTTGTTTCAATGATGGTTGACCCAATGCATAGTTAATAGCTTTTGAAACTACCATTATCCAGAAAGCAACGCCAATAACTGGACTTACTCTAAGAACAATAACTGCAAACGCAATTATAATAGGCATTAACACCAATGATACTGCCATTCCAAGTTTTCTTTGAATATTGTTTATTCCAAAAAGAACACATGCAGTTGAAACGATACCTGTCCAAACAGCATACTGTGATAAATAAGCAGTAACATCTTTCTCAACTGAGAATGTATTCATAACCAAAACTTTAAATTGGTAATCAAACATTGTCACAATAATTTCGAAGAATATTAATATAGCTGCTATTCCAAGCAAATACTTATGAGAAAGAAGGAGCTTTAGGCCATCCAAAAATCCAGCCTCTTTCTTATCCTCTTTTTCTTCTTTAGCAACATCTTCAAAACCTGTTAATTGAGATTTTGGAGTAACTCTCATGAAAACCCATAAAAGAGCTACTAAACTGAACATTAAGCATGCTAAAATCAAGATAATAGGGGCGCTTGTTGCAAATCCAAAAGTAGCAGCTGTAAGATATAGCGGCCCACAGATATTACCTATTTGACCGAATAAAAATATTAACGGGAAACCTCTTTTTGCAGCTTCTGGCATTGTAATATCGCTTGTAAACGCCCAGAAAAGAGCAACAATTAAAGAACCAAAGCTCTCTACATAAACGTACCACAACCAACCAATTATTCTTGTTGGAGAAGCAACTGTATTTGATAAACCAATTTCTGGCATACTAAACAAGAAATAAAAAGCTAACGCTATTGCGCCATAAGTTCCACAAAGTATATAAAAAACTTTTTGTCTTGGATACTTGTCAATAAGCTTATTATATAAAATCAAAAGAGGCACTATCAAAACCAATGATAGCATTTTTGCATAAGGTTGATAACCTTTAAAGCCTACAACTGCACCAAATATACCGTCTTTTAATGGCCTTAGAGTCCAATAAACACCGATTATTATTCCGAATATAAATGCAAGAAGACCAAATTTTTTAATCTCTTCCTTGCTCTCAAACTTACCCCAAAGAGCAGTCGCTACTTTCTTTAAAAACGGTAAAACCATTATAAAAACCCTTCCTATATTTGGTTGAAAAATAAATTAAAATATTACAACAAAACTCAAACAAAATTTTATTCTATCAAAACAGCTGTCTTAACCCAATAATAAAAAATAATACCAAAAAATTATTCTATTGTAAAAACTAAAACAAAAACATAATATAACGAGACTCCTTGGATAAAGTATAGCAAAATCGCTAATTACTACTACTTTTTATTTAAAATTTGTTATCTATATGCAAAACAGCTTTAAAAACATATAAAATAATGCGAAAAACTTGACAACTTGTCGTTTTTTTGACATTATATGTAATATACACTAAATAAGTACAAATTTATAAAGCATAACAAACAAATTCCTGATATAATTAAGTCTCGAGCTTTAAACTAGGGGATTTTTTAAATCTAAAATTAAATATAGATTTATATAGGGATAAAAATATGAAAAAAAAATTAAAAGAAATAAAAGTATTAAAACCAGATAATTTAAAACAAAGCAATTTAGAAGACAATATAGACGCAAATAAAAACTTATTGTCATTGTTACCGTTAAAAAATGTTGTTATGCTCCCAAAAAGCATAATTCCGATAATTGTAGGCAGGCCTTCTTCTATTGCAGCAGTTGAATTTGCTCTTACCCAAAACAAAAACATTTTTATCACTTCACAAAATGACCCTCTCATAGAAGAACCACAAGAAAAAGATTTATACAAAATAGGAACAAAATCTAATATTATTCAAGTTATGAGAATGCCTAACGGCTCTCTAAAAATACTTGCTGAAGGCTTGTGTCGAGCACAAATATTAGAAATAGAAGAAACCAGTGAATTTAAGAAAGTTTTATATAAAGAGCTTCCAACAGAAAATACCGACAATGTTCTAGAATTAGAAGCTATATGGCGTCAACTCAAAAATCTTTATATGTCTTATACAAAATTAAACGAAAAAGCTCCAGTAGAGCTAGCCCTAATGGTAAAAAACATAGAAGATATGGATTATATCGCAGATACGATAGCAATACATATAAACCTATCTTTTGATGAACGCCAAAAAATATTAGAAACTCTTGACTTACAAGAGAGAATGTTCAAAGTTTGTGGGTTTTTAAAAAAAGAAATAGAAATTCTACAAACAGAAAAACGAATTAAAGGACGAGTACAAACTCAAGTAGAAAAAAATCAAAAAGAGTATTATCTAACAGAACAAATGAAAGCAATACAAAAAGAACTAGGGCGAGATGATCATTTAACAGAAATTATCGAAATTAAAGAAAAAAGTAAAAAATTAGGTCTTTCAAAAGAAGCTCAAGAAAAACTTGAAAAAGAACTACAAAGACTAGAGCAAATGCCTCCACTTTCTTCTGAAGCTGTTGTTAGCAGACACTATGTAGACTGGCTAACGTCATTACCTTGGAAAGCTGAAACAAAAGATAGTTTAAGCATAGTTCAGGCAGAAAAAATATTAGATGAAGAACATTTTGGACTAAAAAAAGCAAAAGAGAGAATAATAGAATTTTTAGCGGCTAAAAAGTTTTCAAAAGATCTCAAAAAATCTCCGATAATTTGCTTAGTTGGCCCTCCAGGAGTCGGAAAAACCTCTTTGGCGCAATCTATCGCAAAAAGCTTAGAGCGAAACTTTGTTAGAATAGCGCTTGGAGGAATAAGAGATGAGGCTGAAATACGTGGGCATAGAAGAACTTATATCGGCGCACTTCCTGGTAAAATCATTCAAGCAATAAAAACAGCTAAAACCATAAATCCTGTAATTTTATTAGATGAAATAGATAAAATGTCACAAGATATACATGGCGATCCTGCATCAGCATTGCTGGAAGTATTAGATCCAGAACAAAATAAGTCTTTCGTAGATCATTTTTTAGATATAAATTATGATTTATCAAAAGTTATGTTTATTTTAACTGCAAATATGATCGACTCAATACCTTACCCTCTTTTTGATAGAATGGAAATTATATATCTTTCTGGATATACAGATTATGAAAAAATAGAAATTTCAAAAAAATTTCTTATCCCAAAAAACCTAAAAGAACACAGTCTAAAGCCCGAACAGTTTAAAATTTCTCAAGAAATAATACTTTCTATTATAAGTGAATATACAAGAGAAGCTGGGGTAAGACAACTGGAAAGAACATTAACAAAATTAATGAGAAAAACAATCCAGTATTTGCTAAAAAATCCAAAAGAAAAAAGCTTAACTATCACCGAAGACTTAGTGAAAGAATGGCTTGGAAATACAAAATTTAAAAAAACAAGTTTAAATGAACTAAATAGACCAGGAATCGCAACAGGACTTGCATGGACAGAAGTAGGTGGCGATGTTCTTGAAATAGAAACATCCTGCATGAAAGGTAAAGGCGGCGTTACTTTAACTGGACAACTTGGAGAAGTAATGCAAGAATCTGCCCAAGCGGCATTAAGCTATATACGCTCAAAAGCATCTGAACTCGGCCTAAAGCCAACATTCAATTCAACAATAGACATACACATTCATATACCAGAGGGCGCTACACCAAAAGATGGTCCATCAGCAGGAATAACTATGTGCTCAGCATTAATTTCTGCTTTAATAGAAAAACCATTAAAGCAAAAGACAGCCATGACCGGTGAAATTACTCTTCAAGGAAGAGTTTTGGCAATTGGTGGATTAAAAGAAAAACTTTTAGCAGCAAAACAACACGGAATAACACGTGTAATTGTTCCACAAGAAAATTATGACGACGCCCAAGAGATATTAAAAGAAGCAGATTTAGGAAAAATAGAGCTTGTCTTTGTTAAAACAATGGATGATGTTTTAAAAAATGCTTTTGATCCAAAAGTTTTTATAAAAAAAGAAAAAACAGTTAAGTCAAACGCAACAAAAACAAAAAAAACAAAAATTAAAACTAAAAAAAAATAGCTCTAAATCCAATATAAAAACTCTTAAGATTTACAAGATTTCAAAAAAATTAAAAAAATCTTGTAAATCTTAAATCTTATGTCTTATTATAGTTATAGAATAAAAAGTAAATAATTTACCAGGTAAACTATTTACAAATTAATAACCTTAACTAAAGGAGAACGTAGGATGAAGAAAATTTTATTAGTTGCTACTTCTGCAACTTTACTTTTCACAGCTTCAAGCTTAATAGCAGGCTATGAAGACATGCCAGGACAAAAAGCACCTTCAGCAAAAAAATCAAAAAAAGTAGTTTTTGTACGTAAAACAGTAAAAGATGAATATGAAAAATGCCGTGCTTGCGGTCTTTTACATAAAAAAGGCAAAGTATGCAGAAGCTGCAAACAACCACAAGTTACAGAAAGAAAAGTAACTAAAGAAAAAAGAGAGATGAACAAAGCAAAAAAAGCTGAAAAATCAACTATAAAAACTGTAAAAAAAGAGAAAACACCAAAAATAAAAAAAGCAAAAGCTCCTAAGAAAGAAAAAGCAAAAAAAGAAAAGAAACCTAAAAAAGAAAAAATGGCAAAAACATGTAAATGTCCAGCTGACTGTGCATGCTCAAAAGATTGCAACTGTTGCGGTGAAAAATGCTGCTGCCACACAAAAAAATAATTAAAAATTAAGGGAGAAAAAACATGGCTTGTGAAAATACGAGATGTAAATGCTCTCCAAAATGCAAATGCGAAAAAGGCTGTAAATGTTGCGGCCAAAATTGCAAATGCCACACAAAAAAATAACTTATAATAAAATAGAAAAGCCGGCAAAAAAAATACCGGCTTTTCTATTTTCTATAATTCTAAATATTATTTTAAATAACACGCGATTTGTTCATAAACTCCATCACTTTTTCTACCGTCTCAGGAATATCTAGCTTAGAATTCTCTACGAATATAGCATCATCAGGAATTACAAGAGGCGCAACCTCACGCTCTTTATCACGCTTATCCCGATCATCTATTATATTTCTCGCTTCCTCTGCTGAAAAAATATTTCCATTTTTTTCTTGATACTCTCTCCATCGCTCTGCTCTTACTTTTTCTGACGCAGATAAATATATTTTTATATCCGCTTCAGGGAAAACCACAGAACCTGTATCTCTACCATCTACAACTAAATCAAACTTTTGCGCCGCAACTCTCTGCACATTTAATAATAAATCTCTTACAATTTTATTTGTACTTACTATAGAAGCAGCTTCATCAATAAAACTGGTTCTTAAAAATGACGTTATATCCTGCCCATCAAAAATAACTTGTTCCTTTTTATCCTGATCATACTCATAAATCAATCTTGTTTTATCTATAAGACTGTTTAAATCTGCCTCATCTGGATTTCTTAATGCATTTTGCTCATATGAACATTGGTTTATAAGTAAATATGCAACCGCCCTGTATAATAATCCAGTATTTAAATAATAAAAATTAAGTTTTTTTGCCAAACTTCTTGCAACTGTAGATTTTCCACTTGCTGCTGGGCCATCAATAGTAATAATCATAATTTAATCCCCTTTTTTTTAAAAAATAACTTACTAAATTTAAATTAACAAATTTTACTTCTTTATTGCTATATCTAAACCGATTAATTCTATATTTACTCGACCATTCCAGTAATTTTCAACCACATTTGCAGCTAAATCAAAAGGCTGACTTTCAAATTCCAAAAATTTATCATAAAGCTCTGGTCTACCAAAAAAAACAACTGGCTTTATAACCCCATCAGAAAAAATATTTATTTTTACATGCTCGCCTTTAAGTAAAGTCGGCTTTTGTACTTGAACAACATTTTTTATATAAAAAGATGGTCTAGAATTTTTATTCCCAAATGGCGCTAACAACTCCATATCGTCTAAGAATTTTTTATTTAGATCACACAAATTTGCTTGCGCATCCAAGACTAACTTTTGTTTTAAATCAAATTCTGTAAGTTCTTGTGAGACTATTTTTTCTAGCCTTGCCTTTAATTTAGCAATATTATCAACCGAAAGAGATAAGCCTGCCGCAAAAGCATGCCCTCCAAATTTATCTAATATATCACTAGATTTTTGCAAAGCATTAAAAATATTAAATTCTGGTATAGACCTACAAGATCCCTTTGCCTTACCATCTTTCGTTAAATGAAATAATATAGCAGGCTTTCCATAAGACGCAGCCAATCTTGAAGCAACAATCCCTATAACACCTTGTGGCCAAGATTTACTTGCAACTAAAATTATATTTTCTTTATCAAGATCTATGTTTTTTTTCTCTATTTCAGAAACTATTTCCTGAAAAATAGCCCGCTCAATTTGCTTTCTTGCTTGATTTAGCTCAAACAAAATTTTGCCAACTTCATCTGTCTCTTGTTTATCCGAGCCAAGTAGAAACTTAACGCCCTGTCTAGGATCTTCCAAACGACCAAGTGCATTTATTTGTGGCGTAATAAAATAACCAATATCCGTAGCCGATAAACTAGGCTTTATAACGTTTCCATTTTTTTTTAAAACACTAAGCGAATAACTTTCAATTTTATTTACATAATTTAAGCCATGCCTGACCCAAAATCTATTTTCTCCAAGTAGCGGTACAACATCAGCTACTGTTCCCAAAAGTAAAAGCTCATATACTTTAGCTGACATTTGTAAACCAATTTTATCATAAAGTAAAGATAATAACTTAAATGTAACTCCAACTCCGGCCAAACTTTTAAATGGATAACCACAATCATCTCTGGCAGGATCAATAACAGCAAAAGCCTCTGGTATTTTATCATGAGGCCTATGATGATCGGTAATTATCAAATCTATTCCAAGCTCTTTTGCTTTATCTGCTGCTTCAAAAGCCGCTATCCCATTATCAACTGTTATAATAAGTTTATAATTATTTTTAGCAGCCTTTTCAACAAATTTAGCTGATATACCATAACCATCAGTAACTCTATTTGGTAAGAAAAAATTAATTTTTGCGTTTATATCAAGCAAACATTTCATAACCATTGCACTAGAGGTTATTCCATCTACGTCGTAATCACCAAAAACCAATATTTTTTCACCACATTCTATTGCAAGTAAAATTCTATCAACTGCTTTTTGCGCGTCTGCCAGCAACACACCATTAAAAACATCTTTTTCCAAGCTTGGAAATAAAAACTCTTCTGCCTTCTCTTTAGAAACGAAACCCCTTTGCACAAGCACCTGAGCAATTGGTAGTGACAAACTACATGCAACAGCCAAATCTAAAACTGCTTGCCTATTTTCACCTGGCAATTTCCACAAATATTTATCACCCTGCAACACATCAACATTATTCACTGTTTACCTAAAAACTACTTAAAAATTTTATATAATTTAATAATATTACAATAATAGACTTTTCTTGTTTTTTGTAAATTCTTAAGCATTTTTATATTTTTTTTTACAAGCAATAACCCTCACCTAAAACCAGCACCATCTCTAACTCTATTTAACTCCAGCCTTTTACGTAAAGCCTCTTTAATCTTATCAATACTAACCATAGTATTAAATTTAGTCATATCCACAAGAGACTGCGCTGTTTGCTCATCATATTTAAAATTAAACGTCTCACACTGACCTTTTTTAACACAAGCCTCTAAATCAAAATTTTTCAATCTATTTGCCATATTTTTAAATACAGGATCTTGCGCATATTTACTCAACAAGGCTTTGTCTAAGCGCCTTTTTAAATATATAACTGTTGGCACTTCATAATCTTTATATTTTGCTGAATCAGGATTTCTAGTAAAAATATTTATAATAGATCTATCTGCAGCATCTAAATCTATTAATGGAAACGCATGATTATGCTTAAAAGCATACACAGATTGAGCTTGTAACTCATACAAACCACTTTCACTGGCACCAGAATCCCATATTATAATAACATCTGGAGAACTTCCATCCATTATATTTTTACCTTGCTCAGGACGCCTATAAGTTGAAAATATTGGATTTATAAGTTTAACTCCGGCATCTGCAAGCTTCAAATATTTATATTTAGAAAATAATGGTAAATTAGAATTATACATAAAATTATTAACATCTGCCCAAATAAAACGTACTTTTTTCAAATCATTTTTTTTACAAATAAGCTTAAATAAATCTTTAACTAAATCATCTTTCATATCTTTTAAAGCTTGATCATAAACTTGACTAAAGGTTGCTGCGGGAGCTAAACCCCAAATGCCCATTAAAACACCAAGTGATTGCATAGGCTCATACAATGGATTAATTGCCGAACCCCAATTTTTTGTAGTTTTTAAAGACTCAAACTTTCTCCCAAAAGCCCAAACAGGAATATACGCACCAGAAGTTCCAAACTCTCTACTTCCAAATTCCCATGGCGTAAATTCGCACCAAGTATGCCCTAAAGCAACCTCTGCGGTTACAGCAGTGAATACAGGAATCAAACTTTTGCCACTACTCATTTTTGTCGTATCGGCTAAAGACGACAAATAACAACGATTAGGATCACCCTTTTGACCAAAACCCTCAAGATATCTGGCTGCCAAAAGTGCCCCATATATATCTACAAATCCTATAGGCTGCCCAAAAGCAAACTTTATTTGCAACTGATCCAAAAACCTTTTATTGCTTATAACAATATCACTAGCTTTAAATACAAGATCTTTATTTGCTTGATCAATAATTCTCTTCTCCCATTGAGACAAACTTAATCCAGACAACATCCAAGGAGCCACAAACCATGTAGAACCAGAAAGAGCTGATAAATAAGTTCCACAGTCTAACAAACCTATATTTTGTGCTCCAAATAATGACCCGGCCGAACAAAGAAGAGCTCTTTGCCCCCCGCCACTTGCAACAAAAGAAATAACTAATGGTTTTTCAGATGCCCCAAATTTTATTCCCAAAAATTTTTCTTGAGCTTTTTTTACAAAATTTTGACGCGCATAAAATACATTTTTCTCCTGCTTACAAGCAACAGATCCACCAACCCTAACATGAGCGTCTTTTTTTGCATATTTATCATTATGAATTATATCATATGGCTCTGGATTAAAAATATTTCTTGTATCCCTAATCAGCTTTCTTTGCAAACCAAAAATAGCATACAAAGACTCCATAATAAATTCTCTAGATTGTCCTATAAAATCTTCTCCAACTCTCATAATATGCGATAATTTTTTGCCAGACTGCTCAATAATATCTTCATAAAAATCAACACCAGAATATACTATCACTCTTGTAAAACCTGCAGAAACAGAAACCCCCTTATAAGGCTTTATATTTAGCTTATAAACAAGCTTTTTATTTTTGTCATAAATTTCTAATAAATTTCGTTCTATATTTGATTTTATAGTTGGATACCAATTTAAAGTCTGCAATTTCCCAACAGCTCTAGCATCTTCTTGCCTATAAATTAAACCATAAAATCTCTTCCAACCTACAAATTTTACATAAATAGTATCATCTGTATTAGAGCTTATCCGAAAATTCCAGCCATCTTATAAAGCCTTAAAGAACAAGCAAGATGCAAAAAGCTATCATAAGATTTTCTTTTTTTAGCCCAACAAGTTTTAATTCCGCGAAACCATGATAAAATGC
>Ga0209417_1004009_pt1 | contig 18417 bp, 38 predicted proteins | sample RifGroF2_FD_184002 | JGI IMG/M metagenome (GOLD analysis project Ga0209417, IMG submission 184002) | Groundwater microbial communities from Rifle, Colorado, USA - Groundwater F2 (SPAdes) (version 2) | ecosystem: Environmental > Aquatic > Deep subsurface > Groundwater | place: Rifle, Colorado... | reverse complement strand
CACTGAAGATGGACGTGGTAGCACCCTGGTTGGCCCAACCATCCGCTCAATCTCGGCTTGTTTAGCCTGTATGTAAGTCCGCGCTGGTGAGATGTTGGCAACGCGCCTGGGAACCATCTGAACATTGGGATTTTTGACAGTGGAATTGATCGTGGTTTTCAGCAGCTCATTGGTATCTTTTTTGTTGGTTTGTTTGCGCTTGAGATCTTCGAGATACTCAAGATACCAGGGCTGTTCCCAGAATTTTTTGGCCATGAATTACCTCTTAGTACCAGTTTTTATTGGGGTCGCCGAATATCCAGTTACCACTTGCATCCTTTTTGACGCCCATAAATCCAGCAGCAGTGAAAAACGGTTGAGCTAAGCCGCGCGCAATTTCTCCGTAAGCTCCCAATTTTTCGCCTTTGGCCTCGGACAAAAGAGGATCGAGCGCACCATACAAACTTTTGATCTGGCGGCGGCTCATGCGGTAATCATCTTCGTCCGCCCCAAAGTCCTGCATAGTCTTGGCTAACTGCCGCAAGTATTGATACCCCGGCCCCATCTTTGATTCATCCTGGCCGGACGCTTCCTTGATTTTATCCAATGCAGATAAAACATCCCCGGCCCGTTTCTTGGATTGGAAATAATGACTGACCTCTGTGGTGAGATCAGGTGTAGTGCCATACTTGGTCTGCTCGGGAGAATAAGATCCAAAAGCATCCGGGTATAAACGAGATAATGTGCTGCCCATTTGCCGTTGATCTTCAGCAGATAGATAGGGAATCAGCGCATTGGCCATGGCCGCCACTTCTGTCTCAGGTGTCCACTGGCTTGGCATCATGCCTTTCCACCACTCAGGCGCACCAGGTAATCCATACTTGTTGCTCCAGGTCAATGGATTGGTGGCGGGTGCCGTAGGAGGAGAGGAGACCGGCATCCCACCACCAGAGGTTGGCGGAGTAGAAGTTGGAGGAACATAAGGATTTGCCGGAGCATAAGCCGGAAGATCTTTAGGTGTTACATTCGGCTGTCCTCTATAAACAGGATAAATGGGTACAGCCTTAGGTGGAGGAGGCGGCTGTAAGACTGGACGATAAATATCTTCATTTTCTTTTGGCTGTGGCATGTCTTTACTCCTCTAACAAACGCTTGCGTTCCATTTCTTGGATGTATTGTAGCACATCTGTTTCACCAAAATCCTGGGCCAACGCCTGGAAATCATCAGAATTCAGCATGGAATAGATGCCCAGGTCTTTGTCTTGTGTCAATCCCATGCGCTTGGCAGACTGGCTAAATGCAATATCAACAGCCTTGCGCGACCGCTGTAAAGCTTTGTCGAACCTAGAATTCTGAACCATAAATACCTCCGGCTAAATTGGGTGCAGCATTGGCTAATTGTTCACCTTCATTTGTAGGTTCGCCGCCCATCGGCTCGGCCCGGTTAGGCATACCCAAACTTTGCTCAGGATTGTTGGGTTCTTTCGGACGACCGGAAATACCCGGCACGCCATTCTGCAGCATGGACTCTAAAGCTAACTTCGCCATCTCGTCCCCGGCATCCGCCATTTCTTTGAATTTGCGCAGGATGTTGTAGTTCATAATGATTGGGCTGTTTTGCGCCTGTTCGATCATGCGAACATCAAATTCCTCATCTGGCTGCTGTACACGCAGGTAATCTTCCATGATGCGATGGTCAGAAATAATGCCACGTACTTGGGTGGCCATTGCATGGTTTCGCACCCGTTCATTCGGGAACTCGGGGACGATCTCACAGGTGATATGTTGGCCAGATAGATCACTGACACACACCGCCCCGGCAAATGGTTCACCTTTGACCTTGCCGTACATTCGTATGTATGAGCCTGGTTCAGCGTTGTCCAGAGTGATCTCTACAATTTTTTGTGCCGCCCACATGTAAAACCGCTCCAGGTGTGTAACCGGCTGCTCTAATCGGATACGATTTTGATCTCCAAGTTGGGACAGTGCGTAACCAGACACGGCACTGGCGCCAGAACCATAGAATACGTCCGAGAAACCAGACTGCTGCACCCTGGAACGGAAGAAATCAATCTGTCTTTCCACGTCTGGCGGATTGCCCTGCCACACCGGGAAGCCAAAATCTTCCTCAGTGGATAAATTCACCACTTTGCCCATGCCAGGATCCACATTCACTGCCCGGCCTTTCAAAGTCTTGGAGACAAACGGCATACTGGAGAACATGTCGATCTGGCGTTGACGGCGGTTGATGCTGGTCTCCAGATGCCGCACCGATCCTATCAAAGGAGAAATAATACCAGCCCATTTCGTTGAATCCAACCGATCGGTTGGCTTATAAAAGCCAATGGTGTATGGCAATGACCGGTACTTTTTCATTGTCTTGAGTTCATAACCCGGTATAAATTCGTTGCCAAACAACACACCATTGCGGACAACCTGCTTCTTTACATCCCCATCCGATATCGTTGCCACATCCCAATAATCAACCAAAATATCTTCGGTAGTTAGCTGGGCCGTAATGTCGCCAGTCAAATGGGAATAACGCTGCGGCAAAACTCCAAAGCGGGTGTAAATATCGTAAAGCGTTTGCTTTTCCTCACGCGCCACCATCATCCAGCGTTCTTTTCCCCCAGCCAAAATTTTTATGGACATCGGGTCGATCACCTGGATCCGCAGCGGACATTCTTCATAGACAGTGGCAGCTACCACATTCCCATTGGTGTCAATGAATTCACCGGTTGACTTCGAGGATGCGGCAATATTGTCATCCCAATAGGTGTACAACACCGCCCCGGCATCCCGCACGAAATGTAAGATGATCTCATACGCCTGGTCATAACCGTTTCGGTCGGTGTTAGCTTCCTCAGTCCCAATCAGAAACTTTTCAACCTGGCTGGCCAGCTTCTGGGCATTGGCAGTTGGTCGCCATGGTGCAGCCCGCCAAGTTATTGGATTGGCCAGGATGATTGCCACCGCCAAATCCACTGTGTTGGTGTAAGTTGGATCAGCGAATTGGCTTTCACCCGGTAATGGTTGTAATTCATAATGTTTGAAGTCATACAACCGGCGCCACTGTTCGATATTGTCCCGCCAGCCTTTGGTGAATGTGCTTGCCCGTCCTAAATTGAATAGAACATCCTGCAAATCTTTGTTTGTAATCATGTCTACCATGTCAGCTCCTAAGTTTTGAACTGCCAGGGCAGCTCAAGCATATCGCCGGGTTTGTTCCAGGCGGTAATATCAGAGAATGGAGATACCACAGTCAGCGGCTCTGTGATGTCGATGCCCCCACCTTTGACTGCCAGATACGCAGCTATAGCCAACGAAATGGCATAATCCACCGGTTTCTTACGGAATGATCCTGGATGCTTTACGATACGAATGCCACTGGATTCGGCCTGCGCAACTGTGTTCTGTATGTGTGCTCTGGCCTCGTCATCCTTATAGGTGTAGAAGCGCCTGAACTTCAACAAGTCGTACAAGTTCTGGCTGGCCTTGGTCATGTTGCCAACCGACTGGACAAACTCAGCTACCGGATAACCAGCCTTTTGTAAATTCAACATCAATTGGTAAAGGTGTGCTGGATCGTAACCAATTACTGCTACATGAAATATTTTGCACATCTCCTGCAAAAAGGAACTGACCGTTTCATCTAGATCCAGTTGCACTCCCTCTACCGGCGTCCATATCTTATGGAATAACTCAATAACCACACCTTTGGCTTCATCATAAGTTACGCCCGTCACTGCTGTGGAATCTCGTTTCGGTGCGGCGTCCACTCCAATATACACTGGGAAGCCAAAGTAAGGATGATCTTTCCACAATTCCGCCGATCCTTGCATCTGACTTTCTGCATACGTCCACCACTCGGCAGGTATAAACTCCTCGTGAGTTGTCACCCAGCGGTTTTCATGCAGGCGCAAATAAGCTGCAGGACGAAGAGCTTCGCGCTGCTCATCGTAATAAGTAGGCACCTGCCAAGGCAAAAGCGGCTCGTGGTTCCAGTAAGTAAGCTGTCGCCCATTCTCCCATACTGGCACGTCCAGCATGTCGTAAATTAGTTTGCCGCGCCCATCTTCATGCTCATCTCTACCAACACCATTCAAATACAAATCCCACAGCAAATCAGATTCATTGATGAATCCAGCATACGTGGCAATAAACCTGAGAGACCATGGAATAGTAGCAATTGGCGTCATCTCTTCATAAGTACGCCGGGTAATTTCACTGGTAATACCCCATAGTTCATCGAAGAGCACCAAGGCATGACGCGAACCCGCAACAGCTTTGTAACTTTGAGCCAAGGCTTTTACAAATGTTCCATTAGGCAGCACGATCTCATACTGCTTTACATTGTAACCGCGTATGTTGGCATGGTATTTCATGTCACGCATGACCCGGCCCTCTGAACTTTCGAGATCATTGGCAATAACGTAAATTTCAGTGCCGGGCGGAGCCACTTCAGCAAACCAACAACCTATGGCTGCCGCTGAAATAGTTTTCCCACTCTTCTTAATTGTGGAATACAGCACAGTGCTATACTTGAATTGCTTTTCCTTATTCATCTGGAGCGCAAATTCAAAAAAGCGGTGCTGCTCTGGGAATAACTGCAGCCAACCTGTACCCGACCACTCCCCCTTTTCTATGTCCCATACATCCCTGACCAGAAAGCCGAAACGATCCAGCCATTCCGTAAATTTGTAACGGAATGGCTTTATTGTGCCTTGAATATCTGGTAATGTGATCGTCTCGCGCTTGGGAATTTTGCTCATGCTTCCTTATCGAGTTGCTTCTTGATGTAATTGGCAATCGCCCGTGCCTTGGCCTTGGTCGCTGGATCTCCGCTGGCATTTGCCAGGAAATTCAGTTTGCCCATTACTTCTTTACGGTTTCTCCTGGCAGCATTCAACAATTTGGCCCTGTCCGGCCAGCCTAATTTACTCAGGCTTCCTTCTTTGACTTTGCTCCAGGCTTCTGATGCCCAACGTTGTCTTTCGGCCATTGCAACCTACCTTTCAGCAAATACAATGAAGTACGGCTCAAAGATATGGCCACCTGAAGTGAATTTTACTTCAACGCGATAAGCATGATTTTCAGTCAGGCCAGCCATAACTGGCAAAGTAATCACGTCCCCCACTGCAGCAGGCGTGCCAGTCAAGACCGTGGATGATACGTTGGTCATCTCACCATAAGTGATATCCCACGCGGTCACTGCAATAGAAGTCGGGCTTGATCCCCAGGGCGTGGTGGTTAGAGTGTATGGAATACTCTCATCCAATCCCTGGCGAATATCTGTTTCCAATACCTGGCGGCTCGTCATATATCCTCCATCTTCCAAAGTCAGACTTACTGTGCGCGGAGCCAAGGTCAGCGCAGTCGCTCGATCCCACAATGTAAGACTTGTAGATCTAGGCGCCAGGCTCAGCATTGATTACCTGCAAAGGATTTTCCAATTCAAACTGCGGTTCTTCCAGATCTATCTCCCGGATGAGATAAACCAGGGTTTGCTCAGCCGAGGACATCATCAATACCTCGTCCCGGACAGCCTGCAACCTGATATCTATGTCGGCATCTGCATTGCCAACCTTCAGCATTTGTAGTTTTTGACCTTCCAAGTGCTGTAATCTGGCCGCAGCGTCACGCTTATTACCGGCAGCTTCGGCCAAAATGTGTTCTAAATCCTGACGGAATATCATTTGTCCTCCCTCGTAGCCATATTTTCTCCCCCTCAACAAGGCTGAGTTGGATTGTAATTTGACCTGAATGCCTCGTCCCATGGCCAAACCAACAAATAAGTTCGCCCCCTCACGCTGGTAACGGTATTCAGTGTTCGTCCCCATTTCAAATCCGTAGATTTCGATGCACTCAAACCCCTCATAAATGGCCAATGCCATCATGTAATCGAAAGAGTCTGAGTAGAAAGAGGTTGGATCACCCCCCTTCGTTAGTTTGTTGCCAAATAGGAAGTCGGTAACTTCCTGAATGGGATAAGAAATGCTGTTCGGCACTTCCGGCAATTCGCGCAGCAGATAAACCGGGTAATCTCGGGGTTGATGCAGCCACATCCAGTGCTGGCGGGGCACATGGTAAGCTGGTTTGGTTGTCATCTGATACAACCAAATGGGGTGCATCTCGAACAAACGGTCTATGCGCGGAATAAAATCGTAAGCATAGCCCCAGCCAACTGTCCAGATCTCGTCTGCCTTGGATTTAGCAACCGCATCCCTGGTGGCTTTGGCAAATCCGACCAAAGCTACTGTCTTCATTTACACCACCACGACAGTGAATACCCCAGCCGCAGCCCCAATAAAATACAGGGTGGTAGTCTCAGTCAGGGACAAATCAAACCACTGCCACACAGAATCTACCAGGGGCATACCTAGAGTAAGATCAGTCTCAACAGCATTGCCTGTTTTGGTGCCAATAGCAACCGGCGCAGCACCCAAACCAATGCGACCAGCAGCACTGGCCGCTGGATAGATGCCAACCCGAGTTGCGTCTACCCGCAAAGGTACAGACCCTGCTCCGGCAGACAACGTGAGTGTGATACTCTTTACACCTGGAATCAGACCTGGGCCAGCCGGGGATGGCGGGCCGGAACGCATTACAAATTTTGTCATGTCAGCCTCCACATATACATCATTATACCGAACTATCGTTCTATAAAGCAAGCAGACTTGCTTGGGCGGAGCAAGTCTGCAAAAGGCAATCTCTGATGATGGGAGGGCACCAGAGGTTAGTTATATTCTACGTCATATAGAACAAAAAGTCAAGTATCCTTCGAAGTAACAGTTACTTTGCCTTGAGTTCAAAGGCCGGAACCAGCCGATAGTCAGGAATGACCACAATTTTGTCCCGATCCGCAATTATTTTCTTGGCACGGGACATCCGGCGCCGCCTTCCCTGCAAATCCCAGGTTATCAGCTTGCGCGTGAAGCTCATTTCACGTGGATGGCCAGTAAAAATGGACTCGATTTGCGCCGGGGTCAGTACAACTACAACTTCCAACGTCTTTTCACTTTTCTTTTGCATATTGACCACCTAAACATAGATCACACGTGCAGATTGGTGATTGATTAGCCGCATGTTCAGCATTTTTTGACACAAAGCCCAGCACAACCAATGCCACGTATGTAATTGGGCGATCATCAAGGGCATGAAATCGCCGAGATCGCAAATTTGTGTAGCCTCGTACCCGTCCATGGCGATTATTGATGATGGTGCGGGCCTCAGAAAGGGTTTTTGCATGGAGAAAGTACACATAATCATCCCCACGATACCAAACCATGAAGGCTGGGACAGTGACAGTACCCGGTTTGGCGTATGCTCGCTTAGTCTTTATGTCCATAACGCCCCAAAAAGTCGATCAAAATGCAAATACACTTGTAAATCCAGCAAACAACAAAAACAAACACAGCAACATGGAACCAAGCCGCCCAAATTTCAGACTCACTCATTGTCTTTTTCCTCCACCAAGGGGTTCAGAAGGGCTAAAACCTCTTCGGCCATCTCGGTAAACTCGGCACACATTTCCTCGGGAGACACCGGAAAGTCACGTGACAGATAATCAGACACCACAGCGTTGGCTTTGCGCACATTTTCATCCACAGTTGTAAAACTGATCCTGGGTGTAAATTGAGTATCTTGTATCAGATGAACATAATCAGGCGGAATAAACCACAAACGTATCACGTACCCAAGATCCTGGGCCGAATTGAACTCAAAGTTGTTGTCTATGCCATATTCAACCTTGAGACATACTCTACCATTCTTCAAGAATTCAGCGAAAACATGGTAGTTGACATCCACATAACAACGAAAGCCAATCATTTCAATATCCTTTCCACCTGTTCATAGGTAAAGACCAGTTTTCCATAATGTAGACCAACCCGCAAGACATACTCGGGTATAGCCATGTTCCAGCGGACAGGTTTGAACTGCTCGGATTCCAACCAGTTCACACTAATTCCTAATTCTGGAACCAATTCACTGTGGACAACTGTGACACCAGGTACATCCGCGACCGGAAATGTTGGGTACTCCAAGGTGGACAAAACCATGAAACCAATCCGATCTGTGTTGGCAGTGTACTCAAAGGTAAGTTCTTTGTGTATCTTCAAGCATGACCTTCTTTGAGTTTTTCCACACGCTCTCGCAAGAAATCTAACCAGCGGCGTTGGAGCATGAGTGTATAACTTGCAGCCATAGCTGTGACATGAGATGCAAACATCCTGCGCCGCTCTGCGGCGAGTTGCCCCGCCGTAGCTAAACAGGATGTTCGGCTGGCTTTACCCATTGTTACTCTACGGAGGCTACTCCTTTCGGGTCTAATCCGATCCGGCGTATGCGCCAGCCGCGCCGGTGACATTTGGGCGTCCCCGAGTTGCCAAACGCGCACGGGGTTGGAGATTACACTGATCCCTAGTATCGATTTGTGCTCCGTCTCCATCCGATTTACGGAACTGTCGAGCATGTCGTGTCCACGCTGACGCCCAATGTAAAAGTGCTAATTTGATGGTTGATTTGCAGAAGTGAAATCGGCATAATACTCTTCGCCGACCTTGAAGAGATCATCCCTCACCGCCCTCTCTCGGCATTACTGACGCGTCTAAAAATGGTTATTATTTCCAGATGAAATAGGGACAACATACGCCAACCGTCCATGTGGTTTCCGGATCGGCACTAGGCGTTTTATCTCTACGCCCGATTTAGCAACAACAAACCGAACAAAAGCCGCTATGAGCTTGTCCGGATCATCGGCATCGTCAGTCCAGGGAACGGCAATCAAATCCAGATCACGTGCCATTGAACCGTGCAGAGCAAGGGCATAGCCATGCCTCCAGGCAACACGCTCAAGCCCGACGTAAGCTAATGCGTACCAGGGTGCGATCATTTCGCACCGCCGGAGAGGGCGGAAATTCTGGCATCGGCCCACTGTATTCTTGCTGTCTTTAGTTGTTCAATATTAAATTCTCCGGCAACGCGTTCTTCAAGCATAAGTAATACTGCAATGGCATAATCGCCTGCCTTCCGCAGCAATTCAACTTCAGTCTCCGCCGCCTCCGCCCGTTTCAGCGCGGCGTCACGCTCGGCGGTCAGGCTGGCGATGGTTGCGGACGGCTCATCCCATGCAGCCTCGCGCAACAAGGCTATAACGCTCTCTGGTTTGTCGTAGTATCCACTGCATAACAAAAAGTGTGCAAAATCCTCGTCGATCGTATGTCCCGTTTTTGGCTCGTTATATTCGACGCGATCAACCTCGACCTTCGGAAAGTCATAGGTGTAGCAATCATTTTCGATTGAGATAAGTTCGTCAGTTTCCGTTACGTTGATTACTGGATCAATCCAGTATTTCTTACCATTCTTAAAGTAGATCGTTGCGTTGAAGGGCGCTGATTTAATTTCGCTCTGCGCCTTCGCCAGCGCGGTTGCCAGCTCCTTGATTGTGCCTGATTTATTCATTCCGTCCTCCTATCAAGTCGATTTGCGCCCATACGCCCAGCGCGATTAGTGCGATTGCGATGACAATAAATAGTGTTATGTCGCTCAATCCGCCTCCAGCATCTCGATCAAATGTGCTACCTGCGCAGCCCTGGCCGCAACCTCAGCCTCAGCCAGCTCCCCTGAGGTAGCTGATCCATTGGCAAAGCGTTCTGCCATATCACAGACAGCGACACGGCGCGGGTCTGGGTTGGCAATCAGTGATGGCGCCTTGCGGCCATTCCATACCGCAAATAGCCGCATAATACGCCCATCAATCCATCCCTCGTGTAATACGACCCAAAGTCTATCTGCTGGCGGTATCTGTTTGGCTTTGAGTACGTCCAGCGCGGTTCCCGTCCAGTCCTCCGGCGCATGGCGCGACGGGTCGTAGCACGGGCCCAACTTACGTATGTCATTGATGGTCTTGATCGGTAGGTTTATTTTTTTTTCCTCCATCATCTCCTGCCATCTCTTTTCTGCCTCACATCTGACTTCATAAGCTCCACTCCATTGCTCCAACCACTCTGCAAAACACAGGATAACACTTACACCTGTAGATCTGTTTTGCACCATTTTCAATGCTTCTGCCATAGCAAACTCCTTTTCATCATCATAACAACTCATTCGATCTTTGCATTAGTTTTAGATTAGAATTTTTGTAAAACAAAATGAAAGTGAATCCATTTGCCCTCACACAATACCAGACAACATAATACCCTACAGCACCCTACCCCACATAACAATACACCGCGCAACCTTCCACTTAGTCTTAGACACATCATTTAGCTGTCATGGTTTCGATAATTACACTTATCGAAAGCATAATGCACACCCCAGCCCGACCACCCCTTGAATTGTGCACAATTTTTTAGCCGTGAAATAGAACATTTGTCCTGGAACATATTATCGAGAATAATCTAATCTTATCCTCACCTTTCATTCGTGTAGTAGATTGTAAACAAATTCAACCATTGAATTTTGGCATGTTAATAAATGTTCGGATATGCGCATTGTTCCATTCATTAGAATGGGATAAGTCTGGGATGAGAATGAGATAAGAGCCGAGGCTGAATTCAGCTACACGCATAGAACATTACCTGAAAAGAAGATGAGTTTGATTATGAGAAAATGCTAATGTAAATTTAATCTGGCGCTCAGATTGGATCGGGACAATGGTGGCATCGGTCGCATTTCGGCGGTCGTGTCACACCCAGAAAGGGGTAATATCATGGCACAAACTGTAAAACCTTCGGCACGTGATAATCTCAAGATCTCTGTCGTTGGTACTAAGGTCACTCTGGAATTCGAGACTGATCCGACCAAGGTTACTCTAGTCAAGTCCAAAGGTGAGAAGGGCAATATGCTTCTCGTGTCCGCCAGCTTGTACCAGGCGCTCGCAGACCTGGGCTATACCGGCAACCTCAACATCTGGAAACGCTAGTCTTACTCCCATAGGCCAGCCCCTGAAAAGGCTGGCCTTTTTTGCGCCTATGTATTACCAGAAAGGATTATTACCATGCGATTCAATGGTACTGCCGCTGATGCTATTCTCTCCGCCCGCTTCCCACGCCTGGGTAAACCCCAGGCTACACATGTACAACGCTTGTATAACCGCGTTGTCCTTCAGGCTAAGATGCCTACCAAGATTGGCAGCTTGACTGTTCAGGTGCGCATCTGGCCAGATGAGGCCGAACTTGCCCAGCTTGACGTGAAACCATAACTCAGCCGCGCTTTCCTCAGCCCGTACTTGCTACGGGCTGTTTGCGTTTACCGAAAGGACTGCCATGACTGACAGCAAGAGAATGTACTCCGCTTATACTTCCATCCTGATCCATAACCCGACACACCTAACCGCGCTTCATGCCAGATTGTTCTTGCTGATTCACGGTGACTTCGGTAACACTTATCAGTTGTATGCCCGCCTGATATGCCAAGGCAGTCCTCGTGACCAAGCTAGAAAGATCGTCAGTATTGCCGAGCGTCTTTTGGTAGATCTCGCCAACCCAGCCTGCTGAAGTGGAACTGATCCGGCTGTTGGCTCTTAGCGTACTACACCACCCCACCCGAAGCAAAAATGAAAATTTTCTAATCTGTTTCTAAAGTTATTCTCATTTTGCCGCGCTAAAATGTAACAAATCAATCGCAACCGGAAAGGATGTGTGACATGGAACTAATTATTGCTCTGACTGATCTGATTGTAGCTATGTTGACCGCTCATATCCAAGCCAACGCTGAAAAGTTGAATGAGGTGTGTGTGGATCACATGCTGCTTATGATCTCTAGCATGACTGCATTGACCGTTGCTGAAGATCCACACCGGGCTATAAGAATCTCTGAATTGATCACTGATCACTTCAGCGAAGTATCTTGGATTGCCACGACCATATTTTCCGCTGGTTATATGGCGCGGGATGACCCGGAAAAATTCGCTGAAATGCTGGATGCCTATAACACAGTTAAAATTTTGGGGGCTGCACATCAGGCCTCTGACGCGACCGGAGGAACGAATGACTAAATACTGGAAACACCATATCCGCAAGGCACTCAAGAAAAGTATGATCTCTCAGTACATCCATACGTCCGGCCATGAACACGGCACGAAAGATTTTCTCACTGTGTGGGATGGCTGGAATGGTATTTATAACCTATGGACGTTTGTACTCTTGAGTGCTGGCTTGTATTACTTGTACCAACATGCCGTTGACCATGAGCACAATATAAATAGACAATACAATCATAGCAACCTCAAGTATCAAGGTAGAAATTATCACCTGATCACTGACCTGCGCTTGGGAAGTAACCGTTACTTCCCATTCTCCGATGCATCCCCATACCTTGTGCCCGATGAATTGGATGGGCTGGAACATACACTTAAGGAAATGCTGGGTGATTTTGTGTTCGCCGATGAATATACAAGCTGCGCCGCGTGTGGCGAGATCATCCGCACTTCACCTGATAGCTACGGCTGGCGACCTGATTGTGTTTTCATCGATGATGATGGCTACATCCATGCCGATTGTCTCACTGAAGATGACCTTCAAGACTGGATGGATGAGCACAAAGGCCACACTATTCCGTATGCAATCAACCAAAAATTCTCCGGCTACACAACGATTGAAATACCAAAAGAACACCGTAAACACTCGTATGATCAGGTGTTCGAGTATGAAAGCGGGTTTCATCACGGCCAGGACGATGATCCGAAAAAGATGACCACCTATCTCAGCGATCACGGCATTGATGTTTGGTTCGAATACACAGCCGGACAGTTTGATATCGTTTGGCGCCCAATGGTAAGACAGGCTGACCATGATAAAGCACAACAACTTTTGATCGGCTTCGATCCCTACTAAGGGTATAGCACAGCCGAAGAGATGAGCCGCACCTTGAAAACAGGACAGAGTACCGAGCACATCAAGGCGACTAAGCTCGATCACATCCCGGACATAAATATCTCTGCTGATTACACTAAGCTGGAGGGAAAATGAACTTGAACATATTCGACAAGCACCAGCTACGTATAGCCAAGGACACACTTAGAATGAATGATGTTGCTGTGAAAATCCTGGGCGGGATGACCAAAGAAGAAGCTGTTAAAGTGATCAAACGCTTGGAACCCAGATCGAAACTGCTGAAAGGAAACTAACATGCCTGAAAAATGGATCGTGTTTCATGCTATGTACGATGTTGATTTTGTGGTCGATGCTTTGGTTTTCATACCCGCCCGTAAAGAACTTCTCACTTGCCTGGATGGACTGCAAACCACCATCCAGGATCACAAGATAGCCCACATAGATTGGGACACGGATATAAGCTATGTGATTGAAGTAATTGATGAGGGTGAACGCCTGTCTGCTTTGTTGGAACGCTTTGAGAACGTCAGCCTGAACGGGCGTGAGATCATCACCTCTGACATAACCACAGAAGAACTTGCAGAGCTAGAATACTTCAATGAATTTCGCTACCGTGACGCCCACCTGCAATTGAATGGGTTCGATTGGCTGGATGTGGTTGTCCAATTCGATGAAGCCAATATGCACCTAGTGGATCTGTGCGGCTATCGTCTGGATGCTCTGCTTCAAGTATTGTCAGAGCAAGATTAAAATTTTCTAATCTGATTCTCATTAGAAACTCATAAATCCGAGCGATAATAAATTGCAACCAATTAGTATCAGAAAGGACATGAGACATGGCTACTCTTCCTCATATTTGGAACTATGGTAACTATTCGTCCAGCAATTACGGCGCTCACACTCTGGCTGTAGAGGTAGGAATGTTATGCCTGTATTTCAGCTACGATTCAGTGATCGCATTCAAATCACCCAAGCACGGCATCGCGGTTAGTAAGAATGTTTGGGGCACCACTACCGGTAAGCACCTGAACTGGATCGAAGATGATCACAAACAGCGGGTTCCGCACTACCAGTTTGAAGACCTGCTGAAGGATGCCATCAGAGATTTGAAAGGAGAACAAGATGACTGATAAACCCACAGAATTTGCACTTGACCTTTACGCACCTGACCTGGCCGATGAAGAAGACAAGAGGATCACTCCAAAGCTTGAGCTGTTCATCTATTGGAGTGAGGACGGCACTCCAATTCTGGAACTCAACACGTCCCGGCTGGATTGTGACCCGGACAAGTCTCCCATACTGCGGATATATCTAAACGATGATGTGATCTATGAGAACCCACCGTTCAAACCGTTGGAATGATGAACTATCCATTCGTATGCAAACGATTCAAGAATAACACGTGGCACTATCTGGTAATAGTCTATGCAAAAGACTTGAACTCTGCTTGGATCAAGGCCACAGAAAAATTCGGTTGTGTGGATAACGTGTGGGATTTATATACACTGGACTAGAGGAGGAATGATGTACAACTTCTATCATATTGAAGAATACAAAGGTTACTGCCTGACTATCGAGCAGGATGACAATCCAGAAGATCCCCGGCAGTGGGACAATGTAGGTGTGATGGTTACAGATCACCCCCGCTATCTTCTGGGCGACCGGCGCATTGGAGATAAACCACGAGTGCCCTACCTTGATACACCGTCTGGATTTATGCACTGGTTGGAAGCTCAATCTAAGCTCGGCCAGCTGCTGTATCTACCCTTGTATCTATATGATCACAGTGCCTTATCCATGAGCACTGGATCATTCATTGGTCATGCTCAACATGCAGAATGGGATAGCGGGTTGGTTGGCTTCATCTATGTTACCCGAGAGAAAATTCAAAAAGAATTTGGCTGGAAATTGCTGACATCCAAGCGTAAAGAGTTTATCCTGGGTATCATGCGGGAAGAAGTGGCAGTTTACAGCAAATACATCAGTGGCGAAAGCTGCGGCTGGGTGACATGGACTGGCAACCCGGAAACAAATCCAGACGCCGACAGAATTGATAGTGTCTGGAATTACTTCGATCTGGATTACGCCATTCAAGAAGCCAAGGCAACCATTGATTGCTATGTAGAGAAAGAGAAAAAACACGGGCTTCAACTCATCTTGCCTGGAACTGAAGACTATCTATTGCAGGAAGCACAGATCATTCAGGAGAAACTGAAATGAAACGCACCATTGAAATCACCAGAAAGAACCGTAACATCGGCTGGGGCTGGCAATGTTGGACGCCCGAACATCCTGAGCCGCCTGCCAAACCAGACTACACTGGCACTGTCAAGACCATAATTCGTGCTATTGCCAACGACCGCACATTTCAGTCGTTGGGCGGAACCTACTACACAACTCAATGGTTCATCAAGCTGGATGGTCACTGGTATCCATTCAAGTGGGGTGCGGGATACCCAGATGGGTTGTACCAGCCCTACGCACGTGATCCATGGGGTAATGTAGTGTACTTGTATGACGGTATCTATGTTGAAATAGAGGAGTAAACAATGAGCAAAAGAATAATCGTGTCAGTTTTGGGCGGCGTTACTGAAGTGATCAGCAACCCAGATGAATTGGAAATCGTCATCCTCGATTTTGACAACGGCGATAGTGCTTGTGTCCAGTGCGGCAGAGACATTGCTGACCAGGTCGTGTGTCCATACTGTGAAAAGGATCAGGCAGAACTATGAAATACATACCACCTTACGTCCATCCCACCACCCCCATTCCGCGCCCGGTCTATACGCTGTGGTCAGTGTTGGAAGAACTGCACCACACCCCAATAAAGATGATGTGGGTGGGTGGTCGCATCAGTAAGCAGTTCGGATATTACATACCGGCAGTCATCAGCTATTTACCAGGGGTACAGCACCGACTGGCTATTGACTTCTCCGGCCACAACGGAACCTGGGTAGCCGGTAATCGTAAACGCTCTCTTGCCTGTGCGAACCTAGGCATGGAGTACATGACCATCCAGCGCAAGGCTTCACGCGCTGAGATGATGAGTGAGATCGGCGCCATGGTCTCACAACTCAAAAGGCAATTGGAGATTGAACCTCATGGATAAATCTGTTCTGGCTCTGTATGACTTGGTTAGCGAATTCACTGCGTATGTCTCGGATAATGAGAACGTTGTCTTGGAATACTTCAATGAGTACATGCTGTTAGCCATCAACTGTGGCCTTCACCACCCGAAAGGTGACGTGCGAATTGAAGAACTTCTCCAGCTTGCTGACGAAATGAACATCTTCAGGTTGATCGTTGATGCCTTCATGCTTGGCACAATTTATGGTGCCAACCCTGAAAAGTACAATGACATGGTGCAACGCTTCAAGCAAGCTACGGCCACCAATAAGGAAGGAGAAAACAAATGACTTACAACGTTACCGATTTGTTTGGCTCGGTCATCAAAAGCATGTTCAATCTGTTCATCAAGATGAATAAAACTTTCGAAACTCCCGATGCAGTCAACAAAGCCGTACCCATTATCATCCTGCTCGTGCAGGAAATGGCACTGCAAGGTATTCGCCACAACGAAAAGCGGGAGATCACACAGGCCGATGCTGAACAAGTCGCAAATTCCACGCGTGATTTGCAAGCCAACCCAATGGCATTTGGTCTGATGTATATCAGCGTTCAGGTTGGCTACCTGTATGCCAAGCACCCGAATGAATTACAGCGGATCATTGAACAGAATGAGGCCGCGCTCAAAGAAAGGGATAAACATAATGTCAAACTCTAAGACTGTCGTGATCTTTCGCAAGTGGAAGAACGGTGGCATCATTGCCTTCTTCCCCAACGAACCCGATGACATACAAGGTAGATATTGTATGAGCTATGAGCATGTCGGACAGCTTGGTGGAGCAGACTATACTAGTGTCATTGCCGTCACCAAACAGGCCACGCCGGATGAGTATGCCAACCTGGAGGCTGAATTGGAAAGCATTGGCTATATTTTGGAAGTACGTATGCGGAGATCAAGATGAGAACACAAGAAGAATACCTCGAGAACAGTTCATATTGTGGTTCAGGAAAACTAGCTAAAATGATCTCGATCACTGTGACAATTGAAGAAGCCGAAACTTGGAAAGAAAGTATCGGCTTCATTGTCGAACTCATAACCAATACCCTGAATGGCGAGGGCATCGCAGTTCACCATGTGGAAACGGATGAACTGGAAGTCGAGGACTAACCCATCATGCCACCACCTGGCGGCATCATCCCACCAGGCGGAGGCGGAGGAGTTCCTCTTCCGCGCCCGGCCCCAAGTTCGGCAACCAGTTCGTTCAGGTCAATTCCAAACTTGTCAGCCAGTGCTTTGGCTCTTTGTAACACGGTCATAATTGCAGCCCGCACTTGCTCGGGAGAACTGCCACCTTCGCCACCTTGAGCGGCGGCAGGTGGGGAGCCGGGTGGCATCTGATTGGGAGCACCTCCACCCATCGGCATTCCACCAGGCATCGGCATCGGCATCGGTTTCTTAGCGACCATATTGTAACCTCCGTTTCCTCTATTCTAACAGAAAGGATGTACTAATGACAACTACAAAATCACACACGAACTTCTCTTTGACCCTACATGGTGTGTCGGTTGAACGAGCCACCTGGCTCAGCCGGGCAATTGCTGAAGTCACTGACGGTTATTCCGTACCGATAGACAACCACTTCCATCTACCTGAAGCAGAGTATTTGAGACTCGAAGGAGGTGGATTGGTTGGTCAGTATTCCAACGGAATCTTTACCATCAGCAACCAGAATTGTGAACTGCTTCCATACCTGTTGGCCAAAATTTTGCAAAGCTTCTTGCTTCATTTTGGTCTATCAAATACCCACATCGGATTTTCAGTTGTCCATTACTCAGGCCAGGCAGTGTCAGCCAACCCATATTTCGGAGAAGCCTATTACATCACCCAGAAAACAATCAAGCACCACACATTGGACGGCTGGATACAAAAACAATCCAACAAATTCAATGCGAATGGCATGGAAAAGTACCACAACGGTGCAGATCCATTAGACCCCAGAGATTAGGAGACTGAAATGAAACACAAATTCGTGACCCTTTATGTACCGAACCTACAGATTGTGTTGATACCAGGTAAGCCCGTGACCATTTGCGAGATCTACATGGGTGAAACCAACAAATTTCGCTTGTTATCTTACGGCATATCATGAGCGAAAGACCTGACATCTACAACCCGTAGATTGGACAAAGACGGCCCATGGTGGCTGATTCCAAAATACAAATATGACCCTGTGATCGGTATGAAGCTGGCGCTCGCCTCCGCCCTGCGAAAACGTCAGGCACAGGGGATAAGTGACACCCTTCGGGCCATCATCTGGAACGAATTCTTCTCAAAATTCCCGATCAAGAAGGAATGAAATGAAAGACTTGAAAACTATTGTTCAGTCGTATCTTGAAGAGAGCAAGGAGGAATGAGATGATCGAACCTGAACTTGGTAAATGGTATAAGCACCTGTTCTCACCGGCCTATGCTAATGTAGTACGCATCAACGTTGCAACGGTGAAGATGCACTTCGACAACGGCTTTGAGACCCTG
>Ga0209417_1004005_pt1 | contig 18434 bp, 19 predicted proteins | sample RifGroF2_FD_184002 | JGI IMG/M metagenome (GOLD analysis project Ga0209417, IMG submission 184002) | Groundwater microbial communities from Rifle, Colorado, USA - Groundwater F2 (SPAdes) (version 2) | ecosystem: Environmental > Aquatic > Deep subsurface > Groundwater | place: Rifle, Colorado... | reverse complement strand
TTATGAACAAATATACGAGCGCGGAATTCCAAAAACAAAAGTTCGCGCTGTAGGCGAGGCAAAAAAAGCAGAAACCGGCACAACAATAATTTTTAGAGCTGACCCGAAAATATTCACTACGCTTGAATTTGACGCAAAGTTCATCTTGGATCATTTGCGCAGGCAGGCGTATCTCACAAAAGGCATCACGATTCGTTATCGCGACGAGCGCGAACACTCTGAATTCAAAACTTATAACTTTTATTTTGAAGGCGGGGTTGCCTCTTATGTCGCGCACTTAAACCGCAATATAACGCCGCGAAACGCAAATGTTTTTTACGTTTCAAAGACGCTTGAAGACATTAATGTTGAAATCGCGCTCCAGTACACTGAAAGTTACAAGGAGGCGATTTTTACGTTCGCAAACAATATCCACACTCCGGAGGGCGGAATGCACTTGACTGGTTTTAAGTCCGCGCTCACGCGCACTGTAAACACATACGGACGCGAAAAAGGGCTAATTTCTATCAAGGACGAAAACCTTACTGCCGAGGACGTGCGCGAAGGAGTAACCGCGATTGTAAGCGTAAAAGTGCCGGAGCCGCAGTTTGAAGGCCAGACAAAAGCAAAATTGGGCAATGCCGAGGTGCGTGGAGTTGTTGAACAAATTTGCACCGAAGGGCTTACCGCATGGCTTGAAGAGCATCCGGCTGATGCCCAGCAAATTGTTTCACAATGCGTTCTCTCTCAAAGAGCCCGTAATGCCGCAAAAGCCGCGCGGGAGGCTGTTATAAGAAAAGGCGCGCTTGAAGGATTTGGGCTTCCGGGGAAACTCGCGGATTGCATTTCAAAACATCCGTCAGAATCAGAGCTTTATATAGTTGAGGGAGATTCCGCCGGCGGATCAACAAAGCAGGGGAGAGATCGGCATTTTCAGGCAGTACTCCCATTGCGCGGAAAAATTCTGAATGTTGAACGCGCTCGGCTCGACAAACTGCTCGGGAACAAAGAACTGAAATCCCTTGTGATCGCTCTTGGCGCAAATATCGGCGATCAATTGGACGTTCTAAAATTGCGCTATCACAAAGTGGTGATTATGACAGACGCTGATGTTGACGGCGCGCATATACGCACGCTCATCCTGACGCTCTTTTATCGTTACTTTAAGCCGATGATTGAAGGCGGATACGTGTACATCGCCCAGCCGCCGTTATATCGCGTTGAAAAAGGAAAACAAGCCCACTGGGTTTATAACGATTCCGAACTCGCGCAAATGCTTAAAACATTCGGGAGCGAAGTTACAATTCAGCGATACAAGGGTTTGGGAGAAATGAACCCGGATCAACTTTGGGACACAACGCTTAATCCGGAAAACCGCATTTTGAAACGGGTAATGATTGAGGACGCTGAAGAAGCTGATAACATTTTTGATATCTTAATGGGAAGCGAGGTTGCGCCGCGAAAAAAATTTATTCAAACACACGCGAAAGACGTCAAAAATTTGGACGTATAATATGATGGATGTATCAATCATCATCGTCAGTTGGAACACTCGCGATTTGTTGCAAAAATGCCTGCAGTCCATTTACAAACACACTCGAGGGATCTCCTTCGAGATTTTTGTTATTGACAACGGATCGCATGACGGCGCTGTAGAGATGATACGGCTTGAATTTCCAGGCCTTACCTGTATTGCAAACGTCGTGAATCGCGGATTTGCCGGCGCGAATAATCAAGGAATTAAAAGGGCGGGCGGAAGATATGTGCTTCTCCTAAATCCGGATACTGAACTTACAAACGATGCTCTTTCGCTGATGACAAAGTGGATGGACGAAAAGAGAGAATGCGGCATTGCAGGGTGTCACTTATTAAACACCGATCTCTCACATCAAAATTCGGTGCGGCGTTTCCCTCGGCTCCTTGATCAGACCATTATTCTTCTGAAACTGCATCATTTATTCCCAAAACTTCTGTCCAGTTACTTGGCGCATGATTTTGATTACAGAAAAGAATCCAAAGTTGATCAGGTAATGGGCGCGTTTTTTATGATACGACGTTCTGTGATTGAAAATCTTGGCGAGCTCGACGAACGCAATTTTTGGAACTGGTTTGAAGAGGTTGACTTTTGCCTCCGCGCGCGAGATCGGGGTTATGAAATATGGTATGCTCCTCTAGCAAACGTAATCCATCATTACGGACAAAGTTTCAAACAAGTAATGCCTTTTGCAAAACAGGAAATGTGGAATCGCAGTTTGCGCAACTATTTCAAAAAGCACAACTCAATAATTGCATACTGTGTAATTACGCTTGCAAGTTGGCTTGCTGTTCTAATATCGCTGATAATGATGTTCAACAGATCGCTATTTTCTAAAACTCTCTTCATTATCGCATCTATAAATCTCCTCTCATTTTTTGCGTTTTCATCTCCGATCGTAAATTGGTTAGGTTTTATTTTAATTCTCGCGTCTGCCGCGCTTATCGCATGGCGGCATCTTTTATGGGGCGTCTATATCCTCCTTGCGGAACTTATGATCTCTTCGCAAGGACACTTGTTTGATGTATATGTCAGCGGGTTCCGGCTTTCTCTTAGGATTGGATTGTTTTCTGTTTTACTCGGTGTTTGGGCATTAAAGATACCAAATGTCAAATTATTGTTGAAGAATTATAAATTCTATATTGTATTTGGATTAGTTATTGCATGGGGAATTATAAATGCGTTTCTCTCTCATAATAACCGCTCATTTCTCTATCAAGATTTCAACGGCTATCTCTTTTTTCTGCTTCTTCCTGTATTCATAACGGCTTTCAAAAATAAGCTACAAACTACTTTTTTATTCACCATCTGGGCCGCGGCGCTTGTGTGGCAATTCATCGCGGTAACGCTCCTGCTTTTTTTCTACAGCCATATTGATATTTTCTGGCGAATGCTGGTTCCGGTATACGGCTGGTTCCGCGATCAGCGCATCATTGAGGTTGGTTTGTATAAATACAATTTTTATCGCGTATTTATGCAAAGCGGGATATGGGCGCTTACCGGTTTTTTTGTCTTCATAGCGCATTTTCTAGAAAACAAACAAGAAAAAAAGGACGCCGTGAAAATTTGGCTTCTATGCGTCGCAATAATCACAATACTACTTGTTAATCTCTCGCGATCATTCTGGGTTGGCGGAGTTATAGGGTTTATATGGTTTACATATCTATATCTAACCCATTTTCACGCACTGATTAAGAAAACTTTGCATCGTGCTTTCATTCTTGCGCTATGCCTTATAACAAGCGTAACTTTAATTGCTGTCATACTTATTATTCCGATCGGAAAAATTCCAGGGCTCAAAGCGATTGCATCACTGCCGGATCGGGCGACAGAAACTGAAGAATCGGCAGTCCGGAGCCGCAAAGCTCTGCTTTCACCGCTAAAAGAAGCGATACAACGCCACTCGCTCCTTGGCTCCGGGTTTGGCGCAACTGTTACGTATAAAACAACTGACCCGCGCTATCTTGCCGCGCATCCAAACAACCCCTACTACACTACATTTGCGTTTGAATGGGGCTGGCTGGATGTGTGGTATAAACTTGGCTTTCTTGGGATGATTGCCTATCTCGCGCTGATTTTTGATATTGTTAAACGCGGATGGAATATGTCCATCGGATTAACAGCCGGTATCATCGCGCTTGTCGTTGTCCACTTTTTCACGCCGTTTCTAAATCATCCGCTCGGAATCGGGTATCTTCTTCTATCAGATGCGATGTTTCGCTCATCACAGACAAAAAAGTCATAACCTGCCTACCGTCAGGCAGGCAATCATATATGCCCAGAGTATCCATAAACCTCATCGTCTATAACGGGGAAAAATATCTGCCGTTTGCTCTTTCCTCAATTGCGAACCAGACGTTTAGAGATTTTTCAGTGTTGATTATTGACAATCATTCGCATGATGAAAGCATTGCCTTCATTGAACAATTTTTAGAAGATCCGTCTCATAAAGAACTCTCATCTGTTACAACACTTATAAAAAATCGCAAGAACGACGGCTTTGCGCCGGCGCATAACCATGCCATCCACTGGAGTAGAAGCGACTACGTTTTTATGATGAATCAGGATGTGATTCTAGGCGATCGCTATTTAGAAGAGTTAACGAACTTTTTGGACGCGCGTAAAGATGCGGCCGCGGCAAGCGGAATGATTTTTCGCTGGGATTTGACCACCAATTGCAAAACTGATAGCATTGACACTCTTGGACTGGTACTCACCAATTCCCATAAAGTGGTTGAATGGCGTGATTATGAAGATATTAAAGAGCCTAGAGAGGTTTTTGGCGTTTCAGGAGCGCTTCCAATGTACAGAAGAAGCGCGCTTGAAGTAGTGAAAACGCCGATGTTTCAGGAATCAAGCAAACTCTATGGCGAGAATCGTCAAGCGACGGTTTACGAATACTTTGACACTGATTTTTTCATCTATAAAGAAGATGTTGATCTTGCGTATCGTCTGCGGCTTTTGGGCTGGAGCGCATATCTTGTGCCAGGAGCTATCGCATGGCACGACCGGACCGCGGCCGCAAAAATGGGAACGATTCCAAACCGGCGCAAAAAATCATCGTTTGTAAATTTTTACTCCTACCGCAACCATTTATATTTTCTAATTAAAAATCTTCAGTTTCCGATCTTCATCCGCCACGCTCATCGTATTATTCCATACGAACTTGCAAAATTTTTCTATGTTCTGTTTTTTGAACCACGAACGCTTCGCGCATTGCCGGATTTCGCGAAAAATCTTCGGAAGATGCTAAAAAAACGCCTTTTTATTAAAAAACAATCCGGAAAAGACGGCTGGAAAAACATAGAAAAATGGTTGCGGTGACGCTCGTAAATAGACTGCTCAATGGACCTATCCATTTCACTCGTCAACTACAATACTAAAAATCTCGTAAAGCAATTTGTAAAAAGCGCGAGCTCATTACAAAGTTCGCTTTCCTATGAAATCATCATCACCGACAACGGCTCGCGTGATGGGAGCGCGGACTTAATTGAACGTGAAATTCTGCCAAAGTATGAAACAGTGCGGCTTATTCGCGGAAAAAATGTCGGATTTGGAGCCGGGCACAATATTGGACTAAAATCTGCTCAAGGAGAAGTCTTTATGATCGTCAATTCCGACATCGTGCTTTTGGAAGACGCAATCACTCCTTTGTATCGTTTTTTAACTGAAAACACTGCCTACGGAATTGTTGGACCAAAACTTATTTATCCGGACTTAAGCATTCAGCCATCGTGCCGCGCATGGCCGAGACTTCTAACTCCAATTTATCGCCGGACAAAACTTGGAAGAACTCTATTGGGCAGACGCGAGCTTCTAAGATATGATATAAACGACTACGACAAACGACATCCTAAAAAAGTTGACTGGCTAGCAGGCGCGTGTTTCATGATTAAAAAAAATGTATGGACTGATATAGAAGGATTTGATGAACGATACTTTATGTACTGCGAAGACATTGATTTGTGCCGTAAAACTTGGGGCGCAGGTTACGAAGTGTGGTACTACCCGAATGTCGCTATGATTCATTACCACAAACGCCTCTCGGCGCAGAAAAAATGGTGGAAAAGTTTATTTGATAAGACGACGAGAGTACATATAGCATCGCATCTGAAGTATATAACAAAGTGGAAATCGCGCTAATTCATGCCATTATTTATAAAAAAAATCGGTATTGACCTTGGTACAACATACACGCTTGTGTATATTCCAAAGCGGGGCATTGTTATTAATGAGCCGTCTGTTGTCGCGATCACAAAAAATAACGAGGTACTGGCGGTTGGAAACGAAGCAAAAGAAATGCTCGGGCGGACTCCGGATACGATCATCGCAAAAAAACCGCTAAAAGACGGAGTGATCGCGGACTATAAAACCACCGAGGCAATGCTCCGATATTTTATAGGCAAAGCGCTTGGCGGTTTCAGAATTTTCCGTCCGGAGGTGATGATCGCTGTTCCCGCCGGCATTACATCAACAGAGAGACGCGCTGTGATTGACGCGACGCTCGCGGCGGGCGCCAAAGCCGCATATATTATTAAAGAGCCTATTGCGGCCGCGATCGGCGCGAACATTCCGATCGGATCAGCTTCAGGACATATGATTATAGACATCGGAGGCGGAACCTCTGAAATAGCTGTGATTTCGCTTGGCGGCATTGTTACAAACACATCGGTCAGAATAGGCGGAAATAAACTTGACGAAGCGCTGGGCGAATATATCAAACGAAAGTACAACCTTGCAATTGGCGAACGCACTGCCGAAACCGCAAAAATTAAAATCGGCTCGGCGCTCTACTTAAAAGAACCCATCAAAATGGAGGTAATGGGGCGAGATATGTTAACCGGGCTCCCGCGAATTATTGAAATCAACTCCAACGACACAACTGAAGCTATGCAAGAACCGTTAAAAGGTATCATAAATGCGGTAAAAAGCGTTTTGTTTAACACGCCTCCGGAACTTTCAGCAGACGTGATGGACAAGGGAATGGTTCTTTCAGGAGGAACATCGCTTCTCCGGAATCTTGATAAACTAATCACACAAACAACTGGAGTTGAGGCATATATCGCAGACGACGCGCTTCTATGCGTTGCGCGCGGAACAGGCATAGCGCTTGATAATTTAGACGCGTATAAGAGATCTATCTTAACTACTAAGTAAAGAATGAAAATCGTTGGCCATAAAAAAATCCTCGCTTATCTTTCTAAAACATCGTCTGCGAAGACTGTTTCTCACGCCTACCTCTTCTATGGTCCGGAGCATGTTGGAAAATCAACTGTCGCGCGTTGGTTTGGAAAAATGTTAGTATGCGAAAAATCTTGCGGAGCGCCATGCGAAATGTGCCGCGCGTGCGTAGAAATTGAAAAAGGCATCTATCCAGACTTTCATAATATACAAGCTGGTTCACATACTTCACTCATCAGCATTGATGAAATACGAACTTTGAAACTCGCTCTGTCGCACACGTCGCTCCACAATTCTTATAAAATCGTCATAATTGATCCAATAGAGGCGCTCGGGCCCGAGGCGGCAAATGCTATCTTGAAAACGCTTGAGGAACCGCACGGAAAAACTGTATTTATTCTGATCGCGAACGTTCTAACTGGTATTGCAAAAACAATCATATCTAGAACCGAACTTATTACTTTTTCCAACGTATCGCGCGCGGAAATCATAAAAGCGCTTCCAGAAACCTATTCTAGCGAACAAAAGGAGTTCATAGCTCGTATTACAACTGGAAAAATCGCTTTGGCTCTCTCGCTTACGCCGGAAATAATTCATGAAAGAGCAAAGGACGAACGGGAAATTTTGAAATTGCTTACGTCTCCTCTTCACGAGCAAATCGTCCTTACTCCAAAAACAATAGAGCGATTGGGAGAAAAAACTAGAGAGTACACAGCCAGTCTTTTACGCGACATTTTGCTCTATAAGATCGGAGGGAAAAAATATGTTATTCACAGGTATCTCGCGCGCGAATTATATGACCTTGGGAAAAAAATCAGGCTTTCGGCTGTTACTGGCGCATTAAATGAACTCCTTGCAATGACCTCTGACATACGGCATAATGTGAATGAGGAACTTTTATGGAGCACGATTTTATTAAAACTTTCATCAAAAGATGCGCCGTCTTTATCGCAATTTGGATATTAACAAGCGGTTGCACGGCTTTCGGCATCAGAATAGGAGAACCGCGCGCTTCAAACACGCCAGCGAATATTCAGCGCGACAGAAGAATTGGCATATTTAAATCAGTGGACAAAGGAAAATCATTTATTTTCAAAGGACGCGTAACGGAAAAAGAAACTGTTGACAATCTCAATATTTCAAGATTGCAATTTGACCCGCAAGACACTCTCACTCTTTACCTGCTTTCAAAAAATAAAGGGTTATGGGTGAGTTATAATGGAGGTGAAAGCGTGGAAAATCTTGTTGAAGGGGAAGCTGACGCATTTGCGCTTGATCCTGAAAAACGCGGAACAATCTATCTTGCCAAAGGCGCGAAAATTTTACAAAGCAGAGACGGAGGAACAGTCTGGAATTCAATTCCTGTTGAAACTGGCGGCGATCTTATAGCGGCAATTGCAGTTCATCCTTCTCTCTCTGCGCGCATTTTTGCCGTAACGCGAAACGGATCATTGTTTGGAAGCGAGGACAATGGCGCTTCATGGAGATTGATGAAAAAAATACGCGTCAAAACGATTAAGGATCTTATAATTAATTCAAAAAATCCAAATGAAATGTACATCGCAACAGAATATGAGGGAGTTTTCCAAAGCGAGGACATGGGAGTGAATTGGAACATCCTCCACGCATTAAAATCATTCAAAGGAAGCGAACGTGTGCATCAGTTCAAAATAAATCAACAAAATCCCTCGCACCTATTTCTTGCAAGCTCTGCCGGACTTTTGATTTCTCAAGATAGCGGCGGAACATGGACCGCGCCAACGCTTCTCTCAAGCTCTGGTGCTGGAACAGTAACCGCTATAGGCTTCAACCCTTTGCGCGAACAAGAGCTATACTATGGGACCAAAGAATCTCTCTTTAAAAGCGTCAATAATGGAGAATCATGGAGCGCCCTGCCTTTGTATACTGAAGGCGAGCCTGTTGAAATACTTGTTGATGATTTAGATGGAAATATTGTATACATAGGAGTGGGGAAGAATTAAAAATAAAAAATTTACATTTCTATATGATAACCCAATACGAATCGCATTTTAACCAAATCATAGATCAACTCAAAACCGAACTTTCAAAACTCCGCACATCGCGCGCAACGCCCTCGCTTGTTCAAGATATAACAATTGAAGTATACGGCGGATCGCGGATGCATCTAAAAGAACTTGCGTCAATCAGCGCGCCCGAGCCAAGGACGATCGTCATCAAGCCATGGGACAAAAGCATCATTAAAGATATAGAAAAAGGGCTTATCAAGTCCGCGCTTGAGTTCAACCCAATTGTGGAAACAAATATTTTGCGGATACAACTTCCGGAATTAACAGAAGAATCGCGGCATAGAATCGTGAAAAAACTGCATACTATGCTTGAAGAAGAGCGCATCAAAATCCGCAAAATCCGCGACGAGGCAAAAAAAGATATTGAAACAAGAGAAAAAAATAAGGAAATTCGCGAGGACCATAAGTTTGCGGAAATAGAAAAACTTAACGAAACTACGCGCGAGTATACGGAAAAAATTGACGAACTGGGGAAGCGTAAAGAAGAGGAGATTATGACGATTTAATCTGCGAGCTGGCGTGTGTATAATGGTGCTTCTCGCCATACGCATGCACTCTATCGCAGGTATAACCAATGCAATCATTAAACGAAATTATCACTGACGAACAAACTGGAAAACCGACGATAAAAGGCACCTATGTAACAACTGATATCGTCATTGATAAACTTGCCGATGGCGCGACGATTGAAGAAATCGCGCAAACATTGCGGATAACTAAAGATCAAATTAAAGCCGTATTGAAATATACTCTGCAAGTACGCCAAGCGCGCGCCATTTATCTATATGCAAACAATACTGATAGCCGCTATAACTCTTGACGGAAAAATAGCAAAACACGCTCTCCACAATGTAGATTGGACATCAAGCGCTGACAAGCGCTTTTTTAAGGAGCAAACCGAAAAAGCCGGGGTTGTGATTGTCGGATCGCATACTTATCAGGCGCTCCCGAAACCGCTCAAAAATCGCCTCACTCTTGTTATGACGCGAAGCCCCGATCTTTATAAAGAGCGCGAAGTCCCAAATGTTTTGGAGTTCAAAAATGCCGCGCCGCACGATATTTTAAAAGAATTAAGCGCTCGCGGATTTAAAAGCGCTGTTATCGGAGGAGGCGCGGAAATTTATGCGCTCTTTCTCCGCGAGAAACTCGTTGACGAACTATATTTCACGATAGCGCCAAAAATTTTCGGCCGCGGAGTAAGTATATTTGGCAATGATATTGAACTGGATGCCCCGAAGCTAAAACTCACCGAGGTTAAACGGTTGGGAGATGACGAGGTGCTGGTGAAATATAAAGTGATATAGAAAAAGATGAAAATAAACAAAGTTTATCAAGGCGACTGTTTTGAACTCATAAAACAAATTGATGACGAATCAATAAATTTAATCGTATGCGATGGCCCGTTCGGAGTAACTGAAAACGATTGGGATAAAATAAAAAATATACAGGAATATAATTTAAATCTAATAAAATTATTCTCAAGGATATTAAAGAAAGGCGGCTCGTTATATCTATTCGGGAAACCTGATTGTATTGACTTTATTGATTATCGCCCATATCTGAACTTAAATGCGAAAATTGTATGGTATCAGCCAAGCAGACTGGCCCAAGGAAGAACTAACTATACAAATAACTATGATATAATCGCCTACTTCACTAAAGGAAAAACTACTAAAGTATTTAACTTAAACCATATCCGCGTCCCGCAGTTGGTTGAGTTGGAGCATAGAAAAAGATGTGAAAATGTGCCGTCGGTTATGAATGGTAAATTTCACAAAACGAAATTTAACGGCAACGGCAAGAATCCCGGCGACGTGTGGGGCGACATTAAACAACTTACATACAAATCCAAAGAATTAATAAGCAGGGAACTTTTGAATACTATACAAAAGCCAATTAAGCTGATAGAAAGAATTGTAAAAGCCAGTTCTAATGAAGGAGATTTGGTATTAGATCCATTTGCCGGAGTTGGAACCACATTTGCGGTTTGCAAAGAACTAAAACGAAATTTTATAGGATTTGAAATTAACTCTGCTTTTGTTGAAATCTGCAATAAAAGGATAAAAGAAATCAAATTAAGGTAATTAGTGGTATTCGTAACCTCAAGGAGTTAAAATACCCTTATGGTTACAAGACGAAAGAACGTTTTCGGGTGCGCGGCCAACTTTTTACGAGGGAAAAAGTGTGTTTGGTGCGGGTCGTTTAAGGTAAATAAGACGACGCGTGGATATGTGAAATGCAGGTTGTGTCATAAGCAGAAAAGTTTAAAAATGATTCGTACCGAGATCGGTATCGTTACTGGCTTCTACCAACAACAACCGGCCTATCGATTGGCAAATGATCTTGGAATGGACTATCAGACCGTGACCAGAGTCTATCAAAAGCTCCGTCTTTCTCTCTATTATATCGCAGAACTTGAGGGAGCAAAACTCTCTGGCGAGGTTGAAATGGACGAATCATATTTCGGCGGCAGGAGAAAGGGCAAGCGGGGAAGAGGTGCGGCTGGGAAAAGCATTGTATTTGGCCTTCTAGAGCGAGATGGCAGGGTCTATACGCGAGTGGTGGAAGGAGTATCAGCTGATGATCTTATGACCGTCATTCGTAAGAAAACAAGGAAAGGTTCAGTCTACTATTCGGATACTTTTAAGAGCTATAATTCCCTCAAACGACTTGGTAAGCATCTCACCGTTAATCACTCGAAAGATATGGTGAGCAAGAAGACCAAAAATCACATAAACGGTATTGAAGGATTTTGGAGTTTTGCCAAGCATATCCTATACAACTACCGAGGGGTTTCCAAATATCACTTTCCGATGTATCTTAAGGAAGTGGAGTACCGGTTCAACCATCGTCAGGAGAATCTTTTCAAGTTACTTTTATCAGTCTATTTTGGTTACGTTTCCCACTAATTACCAAAAAGAATTATCCTCTTTAAAAATTACGCTCTCTGGCGCTATTGGCTTTACAAATGACGGCCAGCCAGTGCCCGAATCGTATTTATCAAGCGAAGAATAAAGCGGCTCGCCCGAAAGAATGTCTACATAAATTCCCTCCCTCTTATTTGTATCGTATTCATTGCTAAATGGCGGCTCTGTTCCGTCTTCCTGTGTTACCTTATATTGAAGCGGAGTAAGCAATTTTTGAACATCTTCTTTTGAAGGTTTTTTATAACTCTTCCACAGCGAAGAATCGTCCATCGCCGTAGGGCTTTGGCTAATATCTATATTGTCTCCCCAGTATTTCTTTATAAAAGCGTCGCGCCCGGATCTCAACCTATAATATCCATAGCGGATCGATTTTTCTTTGTAATAGTCCTGATGATATCCCTCCGCAGGCCAAAACTTCACCCGCAAAATGACAGCCAACGCTATGGGTTTATCAAATACATGCTGTGCGTCAACCTCCGCGATAACAGCAAGGGCGCTGTTTTTCTCTTCATCATTTTCATAATACACAGCCGGCGCGTACTCCGCCCCTCTGTCATAAAACGAGCCCTCCGCGTCTGTCGGGTCTCCGTGCTTGATAAGATATTCCACGAGCCCGCTATAGCTAACTTGGGACGGATCATATGTAATTTGCACCACCTCCCTATATCCGCGTTGCGCGTAATCTTCATACGTTGGATTATCCCCGTTTCCGCCGGCATATCCGGATACAACATCAATAACCCCCGAAATTTTTTCAAAATCAGATTCAGCGCACCAAAAACAACCATTACCCATAATAGCAGTCTTTGCCTCTACGCTTTCCGGAAGAGGAGGACTATTCTTCACCACAGGGACGGCACGTTTTTTAGAAAATAAATAATTCATAGCCCAAATCGCCAAAAGAACAACGATTACGATTAGAAAAATCGCTACTCTCCAAAATTGGCTTTTTACATTATTCATAAGGATTATTTCCAAATGCGCAAAAACACCCCAACGTAATGCACAACAACATAGAGAAAAAACAGATACCCCGCTACGCCCATAATAACCGTAAGGGCGATCGTGTTGAAAATTTCATTGCGACGGCGCTTGGCTTCATCTATGGCGCATATCCCTTTGGAGCGGCGAAAGTATAGTAAAAGCGCAACCGCCAATGCGATAAAGCCGACCAAACGGAAGTACCACTTATATTCGCCATACAGCGTATCGGAAAGAGACGATGCGAAACCGACTGTGCCGATCCCAAACAAAACCAATATAATCGGAGAAAGACAGCACAGTGACGCGACAACAACGGGAATTAAGCTAATTTTAAAGATTTCCTTAAGTTTCATTGATCGTTTGCAAACTTGTGCGCCAACAAAAGAAAAATTATTAAAACAAACGCGGACAAAGCCATGAGAGGAATTGTTATGTATCCGTATTGCATAACAAAACGTTCAGAGCAGGGGGAGGAATTTTGAAAAGCGGAACAAGGGATAACTGGAGCTACGCCAATTTGAAGCAAATACTGATACCCTGCAATAAATGCGCCAACGATTGATAGCGCGATGGAATAATCTCCAGTTTTGTAATCTTTCTTCAACAAAGCCATTCCCAATATAATTACTTGCGGGTACATCATTGTTCTTTGAAGCCAACATAATTCGCAAGGGTCGTATCCTATAACATTTGAATAAACCAAACTTCCGATTGCGGATGTTAAAACGACGATGAAAGCCAGAAAAAAAGCTTTTTTGCCGGACAGTTGAAAAAATGACGGCTTTTTAGTTATTAAAAAAATACCCAAGAAGACAATGATTACTTGGGCAAAAACTGTGAAAATGCCGAGTATCTGATTAAGAACTGGCGCTAAATTCATATATGATGTTTGTTATTGCGGCAGTCTACAACCGGTTTTTTCGGCGAGTTCTTCTAATGCGATTTCACCGCTTTTTCTCTCACCATCTGCAAATATCCATGTCGGATACCCATCAATCTTTTTGTCCTGACATATTTTGAGCTGGCTTCGTCCGTCAGGCGATGAACATTCAACATACGGCAGAAATTTTGCTGATTTCCCAAACAGCGCTTTTTGATTTTGACAATGCGGGCACCAAAACGCGCCATAAAATACAGCGTCTTTGTCTTTTAGACACTCCGCAAATGCGTACAATTTTCCCGGCGCGCTACTTTCCATAATCGCAAAATAAATTCCGACAATTGCCGCAACCACTATAATCCCCCAGATTAATTTTTTTTTGTCGTCTTTTCGCATATAAAGTTATTGCTGTCTCGTTTTCATAAAATTGTCTTTTAAGCAATTGAGAGAACCACAAAAATTCCGATTGTATTCAGGCAAAACGCAAACGCAGAGAATATTTTTTGATTTATATTACTGAAACCGCTTATCAATGACACTCCAAATTCATCAGGTAACGGAGATGCGATTAAAAATCCAGCAATAGTCCAAAGCAAATATTTCTTAAAACTGTTGCTGAAGCGTTTGTCAAAAATTGCGCGAATTTTTTGAAAAATATATGTGAGCTTTAATTTTTCAAATTCATCGCTGAATGAGGTGCGAATAAACCTAAAAATAATAAAATCAGCCAAAACCGCGCCAATGCCGGCCAAAGGAGCCGCTATAAAAATGTCCACTTGCGATGCAAGCGAAACAAGGAAACCGACTGCAAACGGCGCAGTAAACCCATAAGAAAACAAAAAACCGGCAAAAAAAATCAAAATGTACGCATTCCAGCTTATCTGTTCAGCAAACTCCGAGAAAAAATGCATCCGCGAAAAAACGTATGCAAAAATAATACACGACAAAAGAAAAAATAGTTTAGGATATTGAATTTTTTGTTTTATTTGAGTTAAATACATTAAAATTGGCTCCCCGGGCAGGATTCGAACCTGCAACCTAGTGCTTAACAGGCACCCGCTCTACCGTTGAGCTACCGGGGAAAAAATTAATAATCCGCCAAAAGCGCCATATCTTTTGATTCCAAAATTTTCTCAAGGGCTTTTGCTTCAATCTGGCGGATCCGCTCACGCGTTACGCCGAATTCCTGACCCACCTCTTCAAGAGTGTGCGCAACTCCGTCGTCAAGCCCAAAGCGCATGCGCAAAATCTTCTGCTCGCGCGGGTTCAAAACTTGCAGAACCGCTTGAACATGCGAGCGTAAAAGCTGAAGAGATGCTATGCGCGACGGACTGATCGTCTTTTGATCTTCAATAAAATCTCCAAGCGTTGAATCGCGATCGTCATCATCTCCGACAGAGGTTTCAAGTGAAATCGTATCTTGCGAAATTTTCATGATGTACCTGATCTTTTCAATATTCTCGTTCATCTCTGAAGCAAGTTCCTCTGGTTCCGGGTCGCGGCCTAAAATTTGAGTGAGATCGCGCTGTGTCTGCTGAAACTTATTGATCGTCTCAACCATGTGCACAGGGATGCGGATAGTTCGGGACTGATCCGCAAGCGCGCGGGTAATGGCCTGTCTAATCCACCAAGTGGCATAAGTTGAAAACTTATACCCTTTGCGATAATCAAATTTTTCAACAGCGCGAAAGAGCCCGATGTTTCCTTCCTGAATAAGATCCAAAAGCGATAAACTCCGCCCGGTAAATTTTTTAGCGATTGAAACCACAAGCCGTAAATTTGCTTCAATTAAGCGTTTTTTTGCATCCAAATCGCCCTGCTCTTTTCTTTTTGCAAGCGAGGACTCTTCTTCTCCTGTAAGCAGTGAAACTTTACCAATCTCACGAAGGTACATCTGGATAGAATCGGCGGAAATGTCGGAAAGATCAATCGCTTTAGTTTGAGCAAGAAACGCGGCAACATCGTTTCCTGTATCCTTACCGCTTAGTTTAATGCCGAGAACAGAAGCGACAGAAACTCGGGTGCCAAGCATTTCCTCGCCAGTTTCCACAACCGAGATACTTCTTTTCTCCAGTTCATCAAGCATTTCCTCTAACGTCTGCACATAGTCTTCCAGTTCAGGAAATGTATGTAGAAGTTCTTTTTGAGTAACGAATCCGCGTGTTGCTCCTTTTTTAAGAAGCAGTTGGGTCGCAATGATTAATGGTGGATTTGCGGGAACATATTTGCTACGAGAGCGCGCTTTAGAGCGCCGGACCATGTTTCGCTTAGAAATTTTTGCCGGCTTTTTTGCAGATTGTTTCCGAGATAACACAACTTTTCGTACCTTTCGTACAGCGCTTTTCCGCAAAATTTTACTTTTTGCTCTGGATGATGGTTGAATTTTTCGCTTCATTTAGGTGGAGGAACGTTTTAAAAAAGCATCTAATTCGGCAAGTAGCCATTGTGTACGATTCGGATCTCCGGAATCTTCTGCGCGTTTAATCTCGCGAATAAGCGAATTGCGATGAGTAAAAAGCGCTTTTTCATTCAGCGCTACAAGTAGACGACGAAACTCGCGTTCAGCCTCCGACGGTTCAATGTCTGGATAATCTTTTGAGGCTAAAAGAGACAGTTCATCAAAACGCGCCGCGTGTTCTGTTTGTAATTTATTTAGATAGACGGTTGGAAACGCGCGCTTATTATACGCATCATAGAACTCCTTGTAAAGAGCGCTTATTGTTGGATCTTTCAAAGTAATAGATGGTAAAGTCATATCTTTTGGAATCGCTTTTGGATATGCTATTACAAGCGCAAGAATGCGAAACAACCACTCATTGACTGTAAAAATTGCAGGAGCATTTGCCTTATTCTCAATCTTTTGTTCAGGCGTAAACGACTGCCGGGTTATTTTTGTAAGCACACTTTTAAGCGACACGGACTGAACTCCCAGCAAAACCGATAGGCGCTCAATAAAATGGCTCTGTTCTACAGCGTCCGGAATTGCCGCGATAACAGGCATGAGAGCGTCGCGCGCCTGTTTTTTCCCATCAAGAGTGCGGATTTGATATTTCTTTAAGATAATGGAAAAGTAATACTCAAGAATATGTTCGCTATTTTCAATCGCCTTCTGCCAGGCTTTTGGGTCGGTTTGGATAAGTTCGTCAGGATCTTTACTCTTTGGTAGCTGAACAATTTTTGTGTTCATGCCAAACTTAACTGAAATCATATATGATCTAAGCGCCGCGGCGATGCCGGCGTCATCCATATCAAAAGCAAGTATGATTGTTGTTGTAAAACGTTTAAGAAGAGAAAGTTGGGTTTCATTAAGCGCCGTGCCGGATACTGCAACGACGTTTGCAATCCCAGCCATGTGGCTTGCAATCGCATCCATATATCCCTCAACCAAAATAGCGTTCCCAGCCTTTCTTATACTATCCTTTGCCTTGTGCAAAGCATAAAGAACGGCACTTTTACTATATATTTCTGTTTCTGGAGAATTTATATATTTTGCTTCGTTTTCGCGATCTTGCAAAATTCTTCCACCAAAACCAATAATACGGCCATGCTCATCGCAAATGGGAAACATAATCCTGCCGCGGAAACGATCGTAATAACCGCGCTTGCCTTGGATAATAAGTCCGGCTGATTTCATTTCTTCATCTGTAAATTTCTGCTGTTTCAAATAATTGAACCCTGAATGCCATGCATCAGGCGCATACCCGATAAGAAAATTATCGCGCGTGAATTCATCAATGCCGCGACGCAGAATGTACGAGCTCGCAATCTCGGAACTAAGCAATTGATTACGGTAAAACTCGGAGGCGGCGTTCAAAAGGTCGTACAACCGATTTTTGCGCGTATAAAGATGCGTATTAAAATTTTCTAGCCGCACACCTGTTTTTTCGGCAAGTAATCGGAGCGACTCGGCAAACGCCATTCCCTCGCGCAGTTCAAAAAATGTAAAAATATCGCCTCCTTTGCCGCACCCGAAACACTTAAAACTCTTACGCGACGGGGAAACCATAAAGGATGGCGTTTTTTCCTTATGAAACGGGCACAGCCCTCTAAAATTGGTTCCGGCTGGCTTTAGAACGACATATTGGCCGATGAATTCAACTATGTCAATGCGATCTTTTACTTGTTCTGCCGGGGTCATAAAAAGTCATATTATCTTTAGCACGTTCCACCAGTTAAGAACATACTCCTCTCGGCGATTTTGATATTTTAAGTAATAGGCATGCTCCCAGACATCAATGCCGATAATCGGCGTATGTCCATGAAGATATGGCGAATCTTGATTTGGGAGCGAATACATCTCCAATTTGCCTTCAGAATTCCTGACAAGCCATCCCCAACCGCTTCCAAAGTGCGCCTTCGCGATCTCGCTGAACTTATTTTTGAATTCCTGAAGCGAACCAAATTCTGTTTCAATTTCCGCAGTCAATTTTTCGTTTACCTCTTTTTTCGGCCCCATAATCTCAAAAAAAAGTTTGTGGTTTAAGTATCCGCCGCCGTGGTTCCGTATTATTGATTTGTCCTTCTCGTCTATGGCAAGTCCGGAAAGCCCGCAAAGCAAATCCTCCACAGTTTTTTCAGCAATAGCCGGATTCGTCTCTAACACGGCGTTTAACTTGTCAATATAGGCTTGATGATGTTTAGTATGATGAATTTCCATTGTTTGCGCGTCAATATATGGTTCAAGCGCGTTATATGAATAAGAAAACTCCGGTAATGTATATTTCATGTACTTTCAAAGAAACTTAAGAACAGAGAAACAATACACCGTTTCTCTGTTCCTTTGCTTCTTTTTTTATGGTAATTAGTGGGAAACGTAACCAAAATAGACTGATAAAAGTAACTTGAAAAGATTCTCCTGACGATGGTTGAACCGGTACTCCACTTCCTTAAGATACATCGGA
>Ga0209417_1004004_pt1 | contig 18437 bp, 10 predicted proteins | sample RifGroF2_FD_184002 | JGI IMG/M metagenome (GOLD analysis project Ga0209417, IMG submission 184002) | Groundwater microbial communities from Rifle, Colorado, USA - Groundwater F2 (SPAdes) (version 2) | ecosystem: Environmental > Aquatic > Deep subsurface > Groundwater | place: Rifle, Colorado... | reverse complement strand
TCTGACTCAACAGGAGAACAATATCTACTATTTATTTCACAATACTTTTCGAACTTCTTTCGGTCTTTTTCTTGCACGCCTTGCATTACTTCTTCGTTAGTTAATTGTTTCGGCCGATTAAAAACCTTAGGGTCAAGTAAATCAAAATTTAGAATATCATCTATGTGGTCTAAATGAGGATGAGTAATTACAACATAGTCCAGCCTTTGAACACCATACTTATTTTTTAGACGTAGTAAAGGACTAAACTCTAAATTATTACCCGAATAGTCACCTGTACCAAGGTCAACTATGATGTGTCTGTCGTTTGGTGTTTTAATGTATGTCGAGTGTCCGTGTTGAACGTCCCAAAATACTACGGTGCAGTCTTGTGCCATTATTTTGATGCATTAATTCGTTTTGTTATATAATTCGTTTGTTTTCTATATGAAAAGAGGAAGAGAAAAAACAATAATGTCAAGATAATTATTGCTTGATTGTTTCTTAAAAACTCCCATTTACAAGCTAATTTTTGAAACCCAAAAGTCAAAAACATCAATGAGAACATTGAAACCAATGTTCTATACATATTATTTGCTTCAGAAAGAGTTTCAAGCTTATTGTCACTTTTTGAGACTGAAATAAAGTCCTTATACTCTGCAAACTTCACAATACGCGTTAGTTTCAAAAGTGGTTCAATTAACACTGAACCAAACCGACTTATAACAAGTCCAATAAAATAATATGCGAATGCCCCAAGAAATAAATTGTCAAACGACAGATTTAAGTCCGTAAACTTTGTCGCAAAAATTGAGAATACTACTCCGGGAAAGAGGTAGTTGAAAATGTTGTACGATGATAATTTGTCAATTATTTCTTTCATTGCAAAATGTATGTGTTGTCGTCTCTTACGGTTGGCCATAACTAGTATATATCATCATAAACATATCACTTTTGATGATGGTCCGAATTATTATTTTGCTGATTTACAAGCTGATCGAGTGGGCTTACAATTTTTCGGGTAGCTTTTGGTGTGATGTGTGTATAAACCATCGTGGTCTTTACACTGCTATGTCCAAGCAGTTCCTGAATATATCGCAGGTCGGTGCCGCTTTCAAGCAAGTGGGTTGCAAAGCTATGACGTAAGGTGTGTACTGTCGCTTGTTTCACAAGTCCTGCTTTTTGTACAGCGTGTTTCATCACCTGTTGCACGGTGCTTCCGCTCAGTGCTTCGCCCATATATTGCCCTGCAAACACCCATTCACCGGTATTGTGAAGCCTCCGGTATTGTTCGAGGTAGCTCACTATTGAATAGGGCAGCATCACCATACGGTCTTTGTTGCCCTTGCTTTGTACCACGTGTATTCTATGCTCTGAAAACAAGATATCGGCCCAGCGCAACCCTACGATTTCGCTTCTTCGTAGCCCTGCGCCATATGCCAGCAGTAATAGCAATTTATGTTTCGGGTTGTCTATTTGCCTGAATATTAACATACACTCTTCCATCGTGAGAACGACAGGTAAAGGTTGCTCCTTGCGGGGGCGGGGAAGCTTTATCTCAAAATGGTCGTGTTTTAGTACATTCCGGTAGTAAAACTGTAAAGCGTTTATAGTCATGTTGATGCTCGAAACCGACATACCCTTTTCCCGCATGCGGGCAAGGTATTTTACTATTTCATGTTCGCTCAATTGGTCAATGTTGCTGTAATTCACGTTTCGCATAAATACATTGAACGAATGAACATAATTTCGTATCGAATTTTCGCTGTAATTCATTGCCATCATGTAATCGAGCATCGCCAGTGTGTAGGTTTGTGCCTGCTTCGGAATTTCGTGCAGCAATTGGTCGCGGGTTTGCAGCAATTTCCCGGTTTTATGACTGATTGCTTTTCGTCTGCTTACATACCTCGCTGGCAGGTTGTTTTGCACACATAGGCTCAATTCCCGCCCTATACGACCAAGATGTTCTACCATGACAGGCGTTGCATTCAACATATATCCCCGGTATGTTTTGCTATACCGGCAGCCTTCTATGCGTTTCACCTGTTCGGTTACGCTCGCTATCCGGGGGCAACGTACAAGCATCCATCGCGAATCGTCGGGGTTTGCCGAAATTTCTATAACAGTGTCTCCCGGCAGTGAGGTTTCGCATTGATTGTAATAATCGGTTGGGAATATCTCACCAATTTCGAGCAAGGCTTCCACCTTTAGTTTTACGGCAACGTGCCTCAGTACAAAAAAGGCTTTACTTTGTTTGTTCCAGAAAACTCCTTTGATATCCATCAGCTTAGGTGTTGCCAGCTGATTGTACGGAGCCTGAAGTATCCAGTATTTACCTACAATTCCTTTGTATTGTATGCCACTCCCTTTTTCAGGATGGTAATCCTTATGTCCGGTTTCATTTGTTGCCCGGAATTCGCCGTTTGAGCCGGCTATGTGAACAGGGTCATGTCTTTCTGCGACAGGTTCAGATGCAGGAGTGTCGTACTCTCCGCTAATTATTTCGAGCGAAGGAAATGTCTGTTTTATTCTTTGGTAATTCTCTTTATTGTAAAGCAGATACCAGCAGGTGTGGGTTTTACTCCACCTGGCACCCAATCGTTTCACTTTTTGTTTCAATTCATTGTCAAACCCGAAAAATATCCCGATTTGAAAATTGCCGTGATGCAATATCTTTTTGATTTTAACGGCACTTCCAGGGCGTAGCGCATTCGAATTGTCAATAGTTACCGGCTCCATGAAACTACAAAAATGGGTTAAGTCAAATTTCTCAGTCAGAATCACACAGGTGTTTGATGCTGTGTACCAATAACAATTGGGATACGATTTCAACCTTTTGGTAATCATGTTTATTCATACCTCCCTTAATTCTACAACCTTACGGTCGCGATATTGCTCTGGTATGGAAAAATACTGTTTCAGATAAAAATGATTTTGGATTATCTGTTATCAACCAACAAATATAAATATTTCCAATACCTTGAGCAAACCAGATCGAAAATTTCTCCCGCTTTAGAAGGACGATAAAACTCTCCTGTACAGGTTCTAATCACTACACAACACCCTTATCTATACCCGTCTCTTTATAGCTCTGCCACGTCAGTCACATCATAATTGCACTAACATCTTGGTCATGAGGTCGGTATGGACAAAAACGCGTGCAAGACTTTTTGCGGAAAAAGCAGGTTTTTACCACTTATCCGGGCCGGTCTTCCCTCTCAGGGTTAGGGCACCCGGTGAGCCTTGCTGACGGTTTGTGAACTACCGGCACTCTATTGTAGCCAAAAGTAGAAATTCTTGCGGAAACATCGAATAAAAAGGAATATTTTTTTCGCCGTCTAACTTCCTGTCAGGGTGTGTCACCGGCAGGTGCAGCATTTCCCGATTTCCTGAAGATCGCCTAGACCGTGCTGCACGGTCTACCAACCTGATCAGGATTCAATGCATCGTCACTAACATCAGGCTTGTGAATAAACACCTGAATTTGAATGGCCATGCTTCTTTTAGGTTATTCGGTACCCCGCAATTTCCATTTGAACTGACCTGTTCACCCAACCTTCATCTAAACCATTTTCAAAAATGAATCAGGAAACAATGCCAGCCTTTTTTGTTGTCTACCCCTTGGTTGCAATTCCAAATTTTAGAAGCATTTTTATGCTTATTTTACCTTCCAGGAAAAAAATTTTCACCTTTTTTTAAAATTTTTTCGTAACTTACTGTCACAAAATTCAATATTTTATCTATTTGATTATATGTTATTTACAGGTCGAAAATACACGTGAGAGGGGACAAAGATGGGTCAAAGTTAGGCCAAAGATAGGTTTTTCTTATGTATCGCCTATCGCTGTAGTAATTATGGAGTATATTTTATATGTAGAAAGAATAATTATGTAAAATTTCTGGCACAGTTTTAGTGGCTTCCACTTAAGAGCAATTCTGGCATATTCTGCCAAAGTAATACTTACCACACCGATTTCAACATAACCATTTAACTAACCTAATATGAAATACATTTGCCCATTATTGGTTGTATCCGACATACAACGTTCGCGTGAATTTTACGAGAACCTGCTGAATCAAAAGGTAAAATTTGACTTCGGAGAAAACGTGACTTACGACGGTGATTTTGCCATACATCTTCAAACACACTATGAAGGTTTAATAGACAATAAAACAATAACCTACGGGAGTAACAATTTTGAACTGTATTTCGAGAACAATGACTTAGAACAGATTGTACAGGTATTAAAAGACAATCATGTTCCCTTCGTTCATGAAATCAGGGAACAGCCATGGCGACAGAAAGTTGTAAGGATCCTGGACCCGGATAAACACATCATTGAAATTGGTGAATCGCTGGAGCACCTTGTGCTCAGGTTAAGGAAAGAAGAACTGTCAGCCGGTCAGATTGCTGCAATCACAAGTTTGCCAATTGAGCTGGTAAATCAAATACTGGGGCAAAAGGACAGTTAGCGTGCCTGCGGTCAGAAATCTTCATGTTGTTGACAGGCTTGTCCCCGGATTACGGAATATAACCATTATTCATTACTTCTGCTCACTATTGAACCATTTCTCCGGTCAGGCAAAGGTTCAATTCTCACAATTCAGAAGGATGTGAACAAATTGAATTCCAGAATAATCTGGTAAAACCGCTTACATTGATAGCAGAATAACCGGCTCCGGAACTAAAGAAAATCCAGGCAGAAATTGCCGGGAGAGAAGCCCGTAACAGGGCTTAGTGCGCCTCCAGCCAATTCTCCCCGACATTAACATCCACCACCACAGGAATGCTCAACGGCAATGCCTGTTGCATTAAATCAGTTACCATGATTTTCAGTTCATCGATTTCAGAACGAAGGGCATCAAACACAAGTTCGTCGTGAACCTGCAGGATCATTTTTGATTGCATACCCCGCCTGTTCATTTCACGATGAATATTAATCATGGCTATCTTGATCATGTCGGCAGAGGAGCCCTGAATAGGAGCATTGATGGCATTTCGTTCGGCAAATCCACGCACGGTGGCATTGGCCGAAGTGATGTCACGCAGATAACGCCTCCTGCCGAGGAGCGTTTCCACGTAGCCATTTTCGCGCGCAAAAGCGATCGATTGATCCATCCATTTCTTGATCCCGTGGTATTGGCTGAAGTATTGTTCGATGATGTCGGCTGCTTCACGTCTGCTTATTCCAAGCTGTTCAGAAAGCCCGTAAGCTGAAATGCCATAAACAATCCCAAAATTAACCGACTTGGCATTGCGCCGCTGGTCACGGGTAACCTCTTCGATGGGAAGTCCATATACGCGTGCAGCAGTAGCTGCATGAATATCATGTCCGTGGACAAAGGCCTCCTTCATGGCTTCGTCGTTAGCGAGATGGGCGATAATGCGCAATTCCACCTGAGAATAGTCGGCAGCCATCAGCACGAAATCACTGTTGCGTGAGACAAAAGCCTTTCGGATTTCCCGACCCCTTTCGGTCCTTACAGGAATGTTCTGTAAGTTGGGATTGGTAGAGCTAAGGCGGCCTGTTGAAGCTACAGCCTGATTGTAACTGGTGTGAATTCTTCCGTCGATAGGACTTACCAGCAGGGGTAAGGCATCCACATAAGTCGATTTAAGCTTGCTGAGCTGACGGTATTCGAGGATCATTTCGATAATGGGGTGTTTGTGACGTAGCTTTTCGAGCACATCTTCACCAGTGGCATACTGTCCGGTACGGGTTGTGCGGGGTTTCTCGGCAATCATCATCTTTTCGAACAGCACCACTCCCAGTTGTTTAGGTGAGGCTATATTAAACTCTTCGCCGGCACTTTGAAAGATTTCCTGCTCCAGATTTACCAGTTCATGAGTTAGTTGCCTGGAGATATCAGCCAGCGCATGAATATCGATGGCGACACCCTGTCGCTCCATATCCATCAAGACCTCCACGAGAGGCATCTCAACACGATGGAAAAGGTCGAGAGCTCCACCTTCGGTAAGCCCGGGGGCAAAAAGCCTGTACAACTGTAGTGTTACATCGGCATCCTCGGCAGCATATTCCTTGATTTTCTCAAGAGGCACCTGACGCATCGACCCCTGCCCTGCTCCTTTCTTCCCGATGAGATCTTCAATAGGCACCGGTTTGTAATTGAGGTAAGTTTCAGCCAGGTAATCCATATTATGCCTTTGATCGGGTTCAAGCAGATAGTGTGCAATCATGGTATCAAAAAGAGGGCCGGCAACCTCCACGTCATAATTACGCAGTACGCTGAGGTCATACTTCAGGTTTTGCCCGATTTTCATTTTCGACGGATCGGCAAAAAGCGGTCTGAAACGTCCGATAATCTCCTGTGCAGCCTGCTGGTTGGCTGATACCGGCACATACCATGCTTCACCCGGTTCAATGGCAAAAGACATCCCCACAAGTTGGGCCTCCATCTCACTGAGGGAAGTAGTTTCGGTATCGAAACAAAACGTTGTTGCCAGATGAAGAAGTTGAATCAGATCGAGATGCTTTTCCGGCGTATCTGCCAGGTGGTATTCATGTGGTTGCGAACTGATAGTATGAATATCGGCTTTCACGTAATCAGGAACCTGTTGTTCAAGTGGTTCGCCAAAAAGATCGGTTGTCGGGGCATTGAGTTGCCTGAGATCAGTCACTATACGCTGGGCGAAAGTGCGAAACTCCAATTCGTCAAAGAGCGCCTTTAGCACAGGCATATCGGGTTCTTTCCACCGAAGTTGTTCCTCATCAAAAGGTACAGGCACATCAAGGATGATGGTGGCCAGTTGCTTTGAGGCGACAGCCATGTGCGCATTGGTTTTTATCTTTTCGCGCAGCTTTTCATTTTCGATGAGATCAACATTTGCCAGCAGGTTTTCGATGGTATCGAAAGTGGCAATCAGTTTTCGTGCTGTTACTTCACCAATACCCGGAATACCGGGAATATTATCGGAAGCATCACCCCAGAGGCCCAACATATCTTTTATCTGATCAGGACGGCTTATTCCAAACTTCTCACATACTTCTGCAGCACCGAGTTTTTCGGCCTTATTGCCGAATTTACCGGGACGATATATCAGGATGTTATTGCTAACCATCTGACCAAGGTCTTTATCGGAAGTCATGATGTAGGTAGTGAACCCTTTTTCGGAAGCCTGTATGGCCAGCGTACCCAATACATCATCAGCCTCAAAGCCATCGCACTCGAGGATAGGAATTCGAAATGCCTCAATCAATTTCTTGATCCATGGAATTGACAGCGCCAATTCCTCGGGCATCCGCTGTCTGTTTGCCTTATAGTCAATATATTCAATATGCCTTACCGAGGGAGCCATCGTATCGAAGGCTACACCAATATGTGTTGGCCGTTCATTTCGGATAACATCCCACAGCGTATTACCAAAACCAAGCATGGCTGAGGTATTCAGCCCTTTCGAATTTACACGGGGGTTTTTATTCAGCGCGAAATAGGCACGGTAAATCAATGCCATGGCGTCGAGGAGGAAGAGCGTCTTTTGGGGTTTCATATTTCAGGTTTCAAGTTTCAGGTTTCTGCTTTCAACTTTCTGTTTTGTAACATCCGGCTCCTATTTACTTCTTTTTTAAACCAGACCTTCAAATCCGGATGACAACCACACAAGCCGACCCATCCGGAAACGAGAAATCAGAAACCTCTTTATTCAAATGCCGATAAAAAAATTTTCAATTGTTCATATCGTTCAACGTCTGACGATCTTTCATAAACCTGTATCAATTTATCAGCCAGGAGTCTGACAGAAGCCACATTGGAAACGGGAACATAATTAGCCGGCCGGGGAGGGATATCATGTTTATCGAGGAATCGGTCGATGTCGGCATGGGTAAAGACAACCCCCCTAATCGGTGCATTGACATAGAAGTCGACCAACTGAACCGAAACAGGAAAAGTAAGCGACTGGATAGGTTTGTTGAGCCATGCCCCGGCAAAATGGCCAGATATATTGACCCCCAGCATCGGGAAATGCATACTCTGAGCAAGCATCAGATAGATAATACCAAGGGTAACAGGGTTGCCTTTCTTTCTTTGCAGTACCTCATGTATGAGCAACTCGGTGATCGGAGGGGCAGGATTCAGAACCGGGGTAAAGCCATGGACGTCAAAGAAGACATGATTCAGTACCTTAATCTTTTCAAGAGGAGTGTGCTTCGGGTTCATTTCCAGCCAAAGATCCTGTGTAAGCCTTCCGGCCTGCCTGATGGCATCGCTTTCGTCGAGGCCGTTGTAGTGAAACCTTGAGAGCAGCATGCCCCCCTGAAGCAGGTCGCTCCCTCCTGTAGCTACCCAGGTATTCATCTCAGCAAAAAGGCTTTCCTTTTGGATACCCTGAAGGATATTCTCGATCCGGCGAAGAGCCATCTCATCAAGTGTAGATTCCCATGCCTTTTCGAGTACAGGAAGGGCTTCACTACCATACAGAAAGAGTTTATCGCGCACCCCAGCGTACACTTTTTCGTCGGGATCATCAAGCAGGCTGATCAGAATCTGTATTTCGTGCTGATGTGGAGAGGAAGGTTGAGCCATATAGGATACTCAAATGTTGTTAACGTCTGTGAAGATTTAAAAACGTGAAGGTAATTCTTTCGGGAAACCAAATATAGTAAAATCAGGAATTCATGGTTTGCTCTTCACTGCCATCAAGAGTGAAAAACCGGTTAAACTGCCGCATGGTAAGACAGGAATGGGCGGGATGGACAGCCACCAGATGACCTGGCTTTAACTGACCAATTGCTTCAGGTGATCCTGTGATCACACCATGCTCCTGAGAAAGGCCGGTGAGTCTGAATGGTATATCCCCGCTCTTTTCAGGCCAGGGAGCTTCATCCTCAAGCACAGGAAACCCTGCACCATAGATAATCTTTCCATCCTCAATGGCTGAATCCTTCGAGAAATGGATACTTCCACCGTAAAGCAGGGCTTTCCCTTCACCAGGCGTAACAGAAATCACAGGGCAATAAACAGCAGTAGCAAGTTGTCCTGGTGCGCAATTACCCGCTACCCATTGCTGAACATCGTAGAAGACAAAATTGCCGGGTCTTATTTCATCAACCCCATACCAGTTGTCGCTACGAGAGCAGGTTGGTGTATCACCCGCACTTACAAAAGCAGGAAAACCAGCCTCTTCAAGAGCAGCCTTCACATTTGCAAGCTTTAGATTGGTGCTGGTTCTGATGTCTTCTATCTCCTGCTGTGTTCTGGCATAATAAGCATGCCCATCATGGGTCAGGATGCCTTTAAAGGCCACTTTAGGGATTAAAGTCAGAGCCTGTGCTACTTTCACAATCGCCCCGGTATCTTCGGCCTTTAGACCGGCCCTGCCATAACCACAGTCGACCTTAATGAAAACGCCCGGGATATGCTCAGTCAAAAAGGGGAGTATGGGATCAAGAGAAACAGGATCGGTAACTACAAGATTCAACGAAACCATCCTGTTCAGGGCAAAGAAGATAGCAGCCTCCCTTGGGTTCACAGGTATCGCGAGCGTAGTGTCCTTCCATTTCTTACGGTTAAAATAAAGAGCCATCTCAACCGAAGATACGGTGATTCTGGTAATACCCTCATCGCGGAACCATTCACCAATGGCATGTGACTGATGTGTTTTGAAATGGGGGCGCAACGTTAACCCGAGCCGTCGTGCCTTTTCAGCCATGAAGGCAATGTTCGACCGGCATCGCGCCTCATCGACTACCAGGGTTGGCTTGCTGATGATATCAAGATTCATCGACTAAAGCGTAAAATGATCGAGGCAATGGACAACGAGATCCTCCATCCGTTGATGATAATCTCCCATAAACTCCCCAGTTGCCCGGTTGGCAATGGCGACACAGATGGTAAGAGCCTTGTGTCCGAGAAGTGCTGAAAGCCCGAAGAGCGCAGAGGTCTCCATTTCAAAATTTACAACACGGGTGCCATTGTAATTAAACGTCATCAGCAATTCATTCAGATCGTCCCGGAATAGCTGTCCACGCAACTGCCGCCCCTGAGGCCCATAAAAACCTGGTGCAGTAGCGGTAATTCCCCGAATAAGCCCGGGAGCCAGCTTATCCATCAAGTCCTTATTGGCGGGTGCAATATAGGTATCAGCCCAACTGGCAGGCCAGTTCATGTGCTTCATAAAGGCTGCATTCATCTCATCGTTAAAAGATGATTTATCACCGGCATAAAAATTCAGCAATCCATCGATCCCTACACCCCATTCGGAGGCAACGAAATCACCGATGGCAATCCCGGGCTGAAGGGCACCACTGGTACCCAGACGAACCAGTTCGAGTTGGGTATGTTTTTCACAGATGGAGCGGGAATGAAAGTCGATGTTGACAAGCGCGTCGAGTTCGTTGACTACGATATCGATGTTATCGGTTCCCATACCTGTACTGACAGCACTAATACGGACACCATTGTACCACCCTGTGTGGGTACAGATTTCCCGGTTCTGAACCTGGCACTCAATGCGGCTAAAATGTTTGGAAATCATGGACACCCGGGCCTGATCACCTACCAGAATCACCTTGTGAGCCAACTGATGGGGTAATATCCTCAGATGATAAACAGCACCTTCGGGGGTCAGAATCAATTCCGACGCTTGCATCTTGCTTTTCATGATAAATAATTCCTATTTTTGAATGACACAAAAGTAAGTTAAAAATGAAGAAGAGCCTAAACGCGATCCTTATCCCCGTAGACTTTGAAGAAGCATCTCTCGCAGCCATCAAACAGTCGTTCAACATCGCACGACAACTTCAGCTCCACTTGCACTTGCTTTACATTCATGATGACGGCGGAATCCTGCGCCGGTTTTTCCCACCTGAACAGTCGCTCGAGCTAAAGGCGAGGTTGAGTGCCGATCTTAGTGCTCTCGGGCAAAAAGCAGAACAAGAGTCAGGACTTAAAGTTACTACCCACGTTGTTACCGGTAAGATTGTACAAAAGATCAACGAAATGGCTGAGCAGATCGGGGCAAGGTTCATCTTTCTGGGGGCATCAAACTCCAATCCCGATATCATCGGAGGCAATGCCATAAGGGTTATCCGGTCAGCTCAGGTACCCGTCTTCACAATTAAAGCCAACCAAATAGATCAGAACCGATGCCGGAACATCTTGTTACCCCTTGACCTGACCGCCGAAACACGTCAAAAGGTTCTGGCTGCTATCAGTATTGCGAAAGTATATAACGCTACTATCCAGATACTCTCCGGACATTGTGGACTGACTGCTACGGGCGAACTCAACCATCTGCAGATTCAGTTCCGTCAGGTGAAGAACTTTATCGAAAAGGAAGGAATCAGGTGTACCGGTGAGATTCTAGAATGTGCGTCCGATGAACTCTCTTTCGTCAGGATGATCATTGATTACGTGAAAGACCGGCCAACCATTGACCTCATCACAATAACCACTCAGGCAGAGATTAACTTCATTGATTATTTTATTGACTCTGAAGCCACCCAACTCATTCGTCAGTCGCCTGTGCCGGTGATGTCCATCGTACCCAAAAACCTGGGGACGAGCTCCTCCAAAACCTTCTGATTTTGGGCAGTCAATTCAACATGCTGAGTCTTGGCTGCCTCCTCTTCATTACAGGTTGCGATCAATCAAACCTGCCGGATACTAAGCCTGTACAGGAAGCCGACATCAAACGGCTTACCGGTCATTGGTATGTCAGAACTTCGCTTCCGAATTATTTCATCAGGCAGAACCCCATAAAAGAAGCCGAAATTGAAGTTATATCCGGTGAAAAGCTGTCTCTCGCCGTCTATAGTAAAGGGATTCTCGTTAAATGTAAGATCCGGTATTTCAGACACAAAATATCAGTAGGTTCTGTTCAGAACAAAGGCAGCCTGCAACAGGATGAATCATGCCCTTCTTGTGCGAACCTCAGGATTATTGGACTCGATCCTTTATACTCCTGGCTGGTGATCACATCTCTCTCGGGAAGATTCTTAATATGTTGACCGAAAAAGGGTTTCGAACCAACAAATTGAATCTGATGCCTGCTGCTGATTTTTAAATCGCATCAACAGCCTGTCATTTATGTCGCATAAAACAACAGACATACACAATCACCCCAGGGTTGACGGGAGAGCTATATGTAGAATAATGTATATATTTGACGCCGGAAAAATAAATCTGTTCAACGCTCTATGAGAATCTTTAACCGTCCATCATTACAAAGGCTGCTTTTGCTGGCCATATTCCCCGCTTTGTCTGCTTCAGCGCAGGAATTCCTTCAGGTTAACGCCGGTTTTTCGCCCTTCGCTCAGGGATGGAGTTCCATGGCCGATTACGACAATGACGGCGATCTCGATGTTGTACTAACCGGTATTCAAACAGGCAGTCAGGCCAAAACGACCCTGTTCAACAACAATAACGGGACGTTTACAGCAACCACAATTGCGTTTGAGCCTTTGCAGAAAGGGGTGGCACAGTGGGCCGATTACGACCTGGATGGCGACATGGACTTGTTGCTGAGTGGAATGACAGACGACTACAACCGCAAGACAATCCTTTATAACAATGAAAACGGGACTATCATCAAACCCACAGCTATAAAGTTTCCCGGCTTCGCGAACGGCCAGGCTGCCTGGTTTGATTACGACAGAGATGGAGACCCTGATCTGTTAATATCTGGCGATACGCTCAGCCTGAACCATTTCACCGGACTCTATAGAAATGATGGAGAGAACGGATTTACACTGATTCCAACCAATCTTCCCAACCTTGTCAGCTCGGCCATGGCTTTCGCCGATATCGACAACGACGGAGACCTGGATGTCGCCATTTCAGGAGACTCGGGAGGCGGTGACATTACCCGCCTCTACCGGAATGTTGAAGGAACATTTGTAGAGGTCAATGCAAGTTTCGAAGGAGTATCAGCCGGATCAATGGCCTTTGGTGACCTTGAAAACGATGGGGATATGGACCTCTTCTACCAGGGAGTCAACTTCATGACCGGAATTTCTGTATTCTGGATCTACCGTAACGATGGCAATGATGTCTGGACAAAGATGAGTGTCGGATTACCCGGATTATATCTTGGCGGTATTGCTCTGGCCGATTTTGATCTCGATGGTTTAGTCGACTTCATCGTCACAGGAAAAGGAACCGGATGTGGCATTACGGCAACAGTCATGTATCACAACAATGGCAACGGTGGTTTCTGGCAAACAGCTTTTGACTTCCCTGCCCTCGACAATTCATCCGTGACTGCCGGCGATTATGACAACGATGGCGATGCCGATGTTCTCCTGACCGGCATTTCCGGCTCAGGCAATCCATCGACCTACCTCTTCAGGAATATTGCCGGCTCTAACCAGTTTTCACAATCGCTTACCCCTGATGAACCCCAAAACCTGACAGCCGAAACATCAGGCACCAGCATCACCTTCAAGTGGAATCGGCCATCTGCCATGCGAAGTTCAATGGATGCCCTGACCTATAACCTCAGAGTTGGCTCCACCGCCGGCGGACAGGAAATTTTCTCAGCCAATACTGTTGCAGGAACAAGCCTGATGTCCATCCCCGCTATGGGAAACGTTCAATTTGATACTGTATGGACTATCAACCAGATGCGTGAAGGAACATACTTCTGGAGCGTTCAGGCTATCAGCCCGGGGTTTACCTGCTCTGATTTTGCCCCTGAACATACGATCGACCTTTTCACCTCAACTGAAGAAATTCAGAATAATGAGACAGTAAAGATCTGGTATGATCATACAAAGAATGCAATCCTCATCAATACTCTCAAACCCTTCAGGAAAGCAACCCTCGCACTCTATGATGCCGGCGGGCGTCTGATCAAATATACAGACATCAGTGCAGGCCAGACTTCCGTCGATATCCGTCATTTGACACCGGGGTTCTACATCGCGACTGCCTCCATCGATGGTTCTCTTTCAAAGATAAAGCTGGTTCGCTAATACGCGCAACTTTCAACAAATGCTGATATAACCTCCGGCAAGTTGTTGTATTGTTTACTATTACTACAGATCCTTTTCTTCACGCGGATAAAACAATTAGGCTGGCAACAGCGTCAAATTGACTCTGCCGTATTTTTTATTGCCGGTATCACCACAAAATACTGACCAAACTGCTTCCCCAGCCATCAGGAAATTCGCTCAGGTTAACCCGTCCGACCTCACCCACCATTATTTCCGGGTCCATGCAACATCCTTGAATTTGATCTGTGATTTACTGGCCGCTTCTGTATATACCCTATAAAATTCACCAGGGCTCCCTTTACTCCTATTAGATACATCCATTGCACAAACAATGAGAAACAATCATTTGCCAAAAAACACCCGGAAATCATGATAAAAATCATGCTTTATCCTGAACTCCTTCATTTTACACTATCATATCAGCCATAGTTCTAGTCTGCCTATCCGGTTTTTTTTGCAATGCAATGAATCTTTATTGTTCTTCAGAAATTCTACCAGGATTGGATTTCCTACTCTGAAGGATTAGCCGGAGGTTAAGAAACTGTCTAAAAATACAATTAACAATTGTGGGAGTAGAAAAACAACACAAAAAACAATATAATAAATTGACTACATGTTCATTAACTGAATAGTATTTTGTATCTTTTTGAAATTCCAACACCTAAAGAAACATTAATACATGTTTAAACAACTTTACCGAGAGTCAATGGCAAGTAATATTTGCTTAATACGCGCTGTCAATGGTGTTTGCATCCGACGATTATACCATCCCGAAGACTTGTTCACAACTATCTCTGTAAATAGCGAGATGATGGATCCATCGAAGCCATAGTTAAAGGCACAGTTAAAGTCAAAGTCAAAGTTAAAGCCATAGCCATAGTCATAGCAAAAAAACAGAATGCCCGGCCCTGGTACAGTTTTTGTATTAACACGGTATGCATTTAAAAGAATACACATCGGGAACCAGGCGTAAATCAAACGTGAATCGACCCTGACGGCACGCTTAACCTCCGCTTCATCTACGCTTCATCTACGGTCCATCTACGGTTGAACTAACTATATGGTGTTCTTTTCCACAGATTTTCAACAGTGTTTATTCCAGACGTTGCAGGGGTATTGACTTTGCTGATATATTGTTTCATCAACATCTGCCCCGGAGGGGCACCCCCCCCGTAGATGTATTATCATCATCAAAATAAACTCAGGAGGGGCGGGATCTTTGCAGATGTATCTACGATTGGAGCCAATAATTATGGGCAGTGATTGGCAATCGGCAGTTCATTCAGGTTTCGCCACTATAGGGTTTGTTGTATGTATGATTCTGATTGTTACCGGCATACCCGGCCTACAACAACACCTTATCAGGTATACCTGGTTTGAAACCTATCAGAGACTTTCTAAAGATACGGGAATCATTTATGGATCAGTCAAACGATGATGCATCCTGATATAATCAAGCTAATACTTAAAAGAATCAAAATCCAGCAGTTTCTTTAAGGCACATCATCTGTCCACAGGTATTTTTTAATAAAAAAAAACCTACTCATCCGCTTTATAAAAACGAGCACATAACTAATTAGCAAATACTTAATCAAAAAACAAATTAACTTAACCTACTTTGGTATCCCTAATTTATTCTGCGTATAAACAAGCTCATATTTAACCTTATATCATGCCATTACGACTATTTTATTTATTTAGTCTAAATAACAATACCACAACAAACTAACAAACAACATATTACAAAATCAAAAAAACCAGAAGAACCTAAAAATCTGATAGAAATATCGCTACTTTTGGCAAACATTTAGAAATCTGGATATGATGACTTATGTTGGGTAGTCATCAAATTTGTAATAGTAAATTAAAGCTTATCACATGAGTACCAGACGTAGTTTTATCAAGATCAGCGCGCTGGGGCTGGGAGGAGTAGCCGCTGCGGGGGGGCTCACGCGCATGGCGATGGGGTCTTCTGTAATGGATACGATCCTGAAGAAGGTACCGGGGAAGGAAAAACCGCTTCATCGCACTCCCACCTATTGCGAGGTTTGTTTCTGGCAATGTGCCGGTTGGGTGTATAAGGACAGTGAAGGAAACATCAGGAAGATTGTCGGTAATGATGATGACCAGCATTGCAACGGGCGATTCTGCCCAAGGGGCACCGGTGGCATAGGACAGTATTATGATGAAGACCGGCTGAAGACCCCGCTGATCCGCACCACCATCGATGGCAAACAAACATACAGAGAGGCAAGCTGGGACGAAGCCCTCGACCTGATCGCGGGTAAAATGAAGGATATTGCTACTAAACACGGACCAGAGTCGATGGCCCTTTTCTCACACGGCTCTGGCGGTGCTCATTTCGGTCAATTACTAAAAGCTTTCGGATCGGCTTCCATCGCGGCTCCTTCTTTTGCCCAGTGCAGAGGACCACGTGAGGTTGGTTTCCTGACTACCTTTGGCGATATCATCTATTCACCCGAACGAATCGACATTCGCGACACCCGTTGTCTGGTTCTAATTGGCAGCCATCTGGGTGAAAACATGCACAATGGTCAGGTACAGGAGATGTCGGACGCTATCGACAGAGGCGCCACCATTATCACTGTAGACCCCCGCTTTTCAACTGCAGCAGGCAAATCTAAATATTGGCTTCCCATTAAACCAGCCACCGACATGGCACTTCTGCTGTCATGGATTCATGTGTTGATTGAAAACGAATGGTACGACAAGGAGTATGTGGCTCTCCATACCATAGGATTTGAACAGCTCAAAGAACACGTAAAACCGTTTACCCCTGAATGGGCATTTGGCATCACCACCATCGATCCAAATGTGATTGTTGAAACGGCCCGTGAAATGCGGAATGCTTCCCCTGCCGTAATTGTTAACCCCGGGCGTCATGTTACATGGTATGGCGATGACACCCAACGATTGAGAGCAGTAGCTATTCTGACAGCACTGCTGGGTTCATGGGGTCGACGCGGAGGATATTACCAACCCGAAAAATTTCACCTTCCCTCCTTTCCGGTTCCGGCATTTCCCGTACCCGGGCGCCAGCCTTCCCAAGCATACGATGGAATGTACACGCTCGCCAATGAGGTGGTAGCCAATGGCATTTGCGATGCAACCATCCCTACAGGTTTAGATCAGGGAAAATACAAAGGATGGATTGTCAACGGCACCAACCTACTGGCAGCCCTTCCCAATCAGGCCAAAACCCGTGAGGCTATTGAGGCACTCGACCTCCTGGTAGTGGTCGATACCATGCCCATTGAACTCACGGGCTATGCTGATGTAGTTCTTCCTGAATGCACTTATCTGGAACGGTACGACATGATTCGTAACTCAAACCATCGGCAGCCCAATCTGGCACTTCGGATGCCTGCCGTTGAACCCAAATACAATTCCAAACCAGCAGACTGGATCGCAAAGGAGCTTGCCGAAAAGCTTGGTCTGAGTGCATGGTTCCCATGGAAAGATATCGAAGAAATGCTCGACTGGCAGCTTAAAAAAGCCGGTACCTCCCTCGAAGAAATGAAACGCATCGGGGTAAAGAATTTTCCACGTGAAACCGATGACCTCTATTTTACGGAAGGAGAAGCCGTTGCCTTCAACACCTCTTCAGGGAAAATTGAACTTTATTCTTCCGACATGGAAGCAGCAGGATTTTCCCCACTCCCTGTTTATACAGCCCATGAAGAGCCCCCCGAAGGATTCTACAGGCTCATTTACGGCCGTGCCCCTATGCACACCTTCAGCCGAACCGCCAACAATCCGAACCTTACTGACCTTATGGATGAGAATGTCCTTTGGGTAAACCCAAAAGTTGCCAAATTGTGGGGATTAGAACCAGGTCAAAGCGTAAAACTTAAGAATCAGGACGATGTGGTTTCCACGTTCTCTATCAAAGTAAGGGTAACAGAAAGAATCCGGTGGGACTCTGTTTACATGGTTCATGGTTTTGGGCACAATAACCCAAAACTAACCCGGGCATACGGACATGGTATAAACGACACCGAACTGATTACCCGCGTTCACATCGACCCTGCCATGGGAGGAACAGGTATGCGGGGCAATTTCGTCACTTTTATTATTGATAATAATAAAGCAGGAAAGGAGGCTGAAGCATGAGGTACGCAATGGCCGTTGATACCCGCAAATGCGTAGGCTGCAGCGATTGCGTTGTAGCCTGCCAGACCGAGAACAATGTTCCTATTGGCTTTTGCCGCGATTGGGTAGTTGAAGTTACTGATGGCACTTATCCTAATCTGGAGGCAGAAATTCGCTCGGAGCGCTGCAACCATTGCGATAACTCCCCTTGTGTGCGTTGCTGCCCGACAGGGGCAAGCCATTACGCCGAAGGAGGTGTCGTGCTGGTTACCCCTGAAAAATGCATCGGTTGTGGTGCATGTATTGCCAGTTGCCCCTATGATGCCCGATACCCTCACCCCGATGGCTATGTTGACAAATGCACTTTTTGCCTCGAAAACAGGGTAAAAA
>Ga0209417_1004001_pt1 | contig 18456 bp, 18 predicted proteins | sample RifGroF2_FD_184002 | JGI IMG/M metagenome (GOLD analysis project Ga0209417, IMG submission 184002) | Groundwater microbial communities from Rifle, Colorado, USA - Groundwater F2 (SPAdes) (version 2) | ecosystem: Environmental > Aquatic > Deep subsurface > Groundwater | place: Rifle, Colorado... | reverse complement strand
ATAATGAAAAGAATTCTTCGGGATGCTGGTATGCCGATTGGGAAATTTGTAGCGGTCATAGAAAATGACAAAATAGATTTTAATAAAATAAAAAAAGAATTGGGTCTGCCGATGTTCATAAAACCCGCAAATATGGGTTCGTCTGTGGGTATAAGCAAAGTGCGAAATGAAAAAGAATTCAAAAAGGGAATTAGTGAAGCTTTTAAATTTGATAGAAAAATTATCATTGAAGAATTTATAGAAGGACGTGAGGTTGAATGCGCATTATTGGGTAATGATATGCCGATGGCATCTATTCCAGGAGAGATCGTAGCAAATCAAGATTTTTATTCTTATGATGCGAAATACATAGATGCTGGATCAAAATCTATTATTCCTGCACAAATAGATAAAAAAACGACTAAAAAGATTCAAGAGTTAGCAATTAAAACATTTCAAGCATTAAATTGTGAAGGTCTAAGCCGAGTAGATTTTTTTCTAAAAAAGAACGGCACTGTGTTGGTAAATGAAATAAATACTATTCCAGGATTTACCAATATCAGTATGTATCCAAAATTATGGGAAGCTAGTGGTATTCCAGTATCTAAACTCTTGGATAGGCTGATAGAACTTGCAATAGAGAGGTTTAATAAAGAAAAAAAACTAAAAACTACAGTAAATTAATTTTATGAAATAAATACTTAAAACTCTGCTATCGCTTTATTTTAAGTATTTGCATTTTTAGAAATTTTGTATTAATATATAAATATGTCACAAGATAGACTTATAAAACTTGGTTGCGCGACTTGCAAACGTATAAATTACTGGTCCAGCAAGAATAAGAAACTCGTCACTAAAAAGATTGAGCTTAAAAAATATTGTAAATGGTGCAAAAAGCAGGTAAAGCATAAAGAAGTCAAAAAATAGATTTTTTGCTTATTTATGTTACACTTACCCTGTCGTTCGCGAACGACGGGGTTTGTTATTTAGAGCTAAATAAAATTTATGTTTTATACTTATGTATTAAAAAGTAAAAAAGATAATAAACTTTATTTTGGTTACTCTAGTGATTTAAAGAAAAGATTATTAGAACACAGAAGGGGAAATGTTAAAAGTACTAGCCATCGATTGCCTATAGAGCTTGTATATTACGAATCGTATAAAAATATAGATGATGCTAGGGATAGAGAAAGAAGTTTTAAAAAAAGTGGTTCTGTGTATAATGGACTAGTGAAGAGGATAAAAAGAAGTTTGAAAGATTAATTAATTGGGCGATTAGTTTAGTGGTAGAACGAAGGTCTCCAAAACCTTTGGCGGGGGTCCGATTCCCTCATCGCCCGCATATGGAAAATAAAAAAATTTCTGTTCACGCGAAGGGTATTATAATTCATGATGGCAGATTATTGGGTGTAAAACATACTCATGATACAAGCTATTTTGCATTGCCAGGTGGACGTCTTGAGTGGGGTGAAGACATAAAGGAATGCTTAACTCGAGAATTAATTGAGGAACTTGGGGTTGCCCCAGAAATAGGCAGATTTCTATATGTACATGATTTTATTGATGGAAATACTCAATCAGTTTCATTTTTCTTTGAGATTATCAATACTAAAGATTATTTACATACTGAACATTTTAAAAAAACACATGCACACGAAATTGCAGAGGTTTGCTGGATGGAACCTTCTTATGACACGATTCCTTTTCTTCCAAAAGATCTCTGGGAAGATTTTAAAATGGGAAATATTTTATCAAATCAAGTTAAATTTATACACGATTAAAAATTATGACAAAAGATAAGGCACAATTTTTCGTTGGAGGATTCGGAATAATTTTTGACGAACAAGGGCGCGTATTGCTTGTGCATAGAACAGATTATGACCTGTGGAATTTACCCGGTGGTGCTTTGGAGGCAGGCGAAACTCCATGGGAAGGAGCTATCAGAGAAATAAAAGAAGAAACAGGTTTTAATGCTGAAATTATTAGACTGGCGAATGTTTCTTATAAATCCGAAAAGAATGACCTTGTGTTTACATTTTTGTGTAAAGTAATTGGAGGTCAATCAACCTTAAGTAAGGAGTCTGATAAGATTGAATATTTTGAAATAGATAAGATACCCCACAATACAGTAATTAGTCAGGTTGAAAGAATAAAAGATTTTTTAGAAAAACCAAACGAAGTTATTTTAAAAACACAAACTGGAAAATCATCAATTGATCTTATAAAAGAGGGTAAACTATAACTTATGCAAAAGAATTATAAATACTTGGGAATGATAAGTGTATTTTTTGTTATTCTCTTTCAAACACTTGCAATACATAGTTTACTGCTGCGAGAACGATACCAAATAAGAATGCATACCAAAAACCAGCCACAGTAAATCCTGGTACTATATAACTCGCAAACATAATCAAAAGAGCATTAATAACTAAAATAAAAAGCCCAAAAGTAACTACAGTAAGAGGTAAAGTTAACAATACAAGAACTGGACGAACAAAAGTATTTACCACTCCTAAAATTACTGCCAAAATAAATGCAGTAATCAAACCGTTTACGTAAACTCCTGGTAAAAGATAAGCACTTATTAATATTGCGATGGCTGACACCAAAAAATGAATTATTGTTTTCATCCCAGTACTAAAATTTTAACTAATAATAATTATCGACATATTCCCGTAATCAAAAATTTAGTACGGGACAGGTAATCTTTTTATTATATCACGATAGTTTATTTTTGAAGAGTCATACCATTTGATTTTTTTGTCGCGTTTAAACCAGGTAATTTGGCGTTTAGCATATTTTAGAGTCTCTAGGATTACTTTTTGAGGGGTGGGTTCAAAATATTCAAAACCGAGTTCTTGGAGTCTTTTGTTTGATATGCCAGAGCGTTTTATTTTTTTAATTTCATTAAGCAGTCCAGCTTCAAACATTTTTTTAACTCTTTGTTCTATTTTCTTTTTTAATTTATCTATAGGTAGATATAAACCGATTTTTATAAACTTATAGGGAGGCATTGCCTCCGTAATTTGAGGAACTTTGCCTAGTGTTTTTGCTATTTCTATCGCTCTTATTAATCTGACTTTATTATTTTGCTCATTTTTTTCTTTGATATTTTTTGCACGCGCACTATCTAATTTTATTAAAATTTTTAGAAGTTCTGAAGCTTCTTTTTTTTCTAATATTTTACGAAGTTTTAAATTTGGTGGAACTTCGGGAAAAACTATTCCTTTAGTGATTGCATCAATATAAAATCCTGTACCACCACAAATAATTGGAATTTTACCCTTTTTTAAAATATCAGTCATGGCGCATATTGCTAATTTTTGATATTCCACAACTGTAAATTTTTTTTTAGGATTTACGACGTCGATTAAATGATGTGGAACGCCAGACATTTCTTTTTGAGTAATTTTGCCTGTACCAATATCAAGCTTTTTATAAACTTGTCTAGAATCAGCAGAAATTATTTCTCCATTTATTTTTTTAGCAATTTTTACAGCTAAAGTACTTTTACCTGTGGCTGTTTGTCCTAGGATTACTACGACTTTAGGTAAGGATTTCCCCCTCTCCTTGATAAGGAGAGGGTTGGGGTGAGGTGTATTCATTTCAATATTTTTATATCTGCACCGATGGAATTTAATCGCTTGGCTATTTCTTCATAACCACGATTTATCATATATACATTACGCAAGATTGATACTCCAGGAGCTGCGAGCATAGAGATGAGGATAATCATAGAAGGACGTAATGCGGGCGGACAGACGACTTGTGCGGCTTTTAACGGTGTTCCACCTTGAATATAGACCCTGTGTGGGTCTGCAAGAGTTATATTTGCTCCTAAACGATTTAATTCAGCGAAGTATATAGCTCTGTTTTCATAAACCCAGTCATGAATCATTGTCTGGCCTTTGGCACGGATAGCTATAGGCACAAAGAATGGAAGGTTGTCTATATTTATTCCAGGGTAAGGATTTGAGTGTATTTTATCAGGAAGCGCGACTAGCTTACTTTCTAAAATTTCAATATCAGCGAGTTTGGTGCGTCCATTTTTGGAATAATATCTTTTCAAAATTTTATATTTCAAATTCATCCTTTTTAATTTTTCAAGTTCTAGAGAAAGAAAATCAATTGGGCAATGAGTAATGGTGAGTCTTGAATCTGTGACAATACAAGCAGAGATGAACATCATAGACTCTATAGGGTCTTCACTATTCCAATATTCTACATTTTTATTTATTTCATTTACGCCGTGAACGACTAAAGTAGAAGTTCCAATTCCATCTATCTTTACACCAAGGGTCTCAAGGAAAAAACATATTTCTTGTACCATATAATTTGCACTAGCAAAAGAAATTGTTGTTTTTCCGGGTATCAGAGCTACAGCAGATAAAATATTTTCACAAGCCGTGTCTCCAGATTCATACATTATTATTTCTGCTGGTTTTAATTTTTTAGCCGTGATTTCATAATTTTGTGATGTCGTTTTTATCTTTACACCGAGATCTTCCAACGCATAAGTATGTGCTGCAATAGTTCTTTTCCCCAAATTACATCCTTGTGCATGCGGTAAAGAAAAAGAAGAGATGTAATGTATGAGTGGGCCTATCAACATAACCACAGAACGAGTTTTGATAGCTGACTCTATATTTATTTTTTCTAATTTATATTGTTTTGGAGGTTTTATAACTACTGTATTTTTATCCTGCCATTTTACAGACACTCCGATACTTTCTAGTATTTCTATTACTCTATTTACTTCTTCAATACGAGCGATGCCGTGTAGAGTGGTCATGCCTTTGTTTAAAAGAGAAGCGCACAAAAGACCTACAGAGCCATTTTTTGAAAAGTTTGTTTTTATACTACCACTTAATTTTTTTCCACCATTCACAAGAAAATCAGTAGAAATATTATGCTCTATCTTTATTTTATTTTTCATTTTACTCATGTGCCGGAGGAGAGAATCGAACTCTCACCCCTTACGAGACACGATTTTGAGTCGTGCGCGTCTACCAATTCCGCCACTCCGGCAACTTGGAAAACATTGGGTTTTCCATCTATTAAAGACCGTTGCCGGAGTGTCGGCCTCCTTCGGATTAAAATTAAAACAGTTTAATTTTAATCCACTCCGGCAATTCACACATTCTACACAGAAAATACACTAAAATCAATTGCTGAAAATAAAATTTTTATGTTAATATCAATTTATGGCTAATAATTTATATTCAAATTCAATTTTTTGGATCGACACTGACAAGATAAAACCAAATCCTTTTCAGCCAAGAAGGGAATTTGATGAAGCAAGATTGCAAGACTTGTCTGATTCAATAAAACAATATGGTGTACTTCAGCCCCTTATTGTCTCTCGAGTAGAGATAGAAAAAGAGGGTGGAGAGGGAATGATGACAGAATATGAGCTCATCGCTGGAGAACGCAGACTCCGAGCTGCAAAACTCGCAGGAGTTTCTCAAGTTCCAGCCGTTATACGCACAGGAGATACAGAGATTATGAAACTCGAGCTTGCAATTATAGAAAATTTACAACGTGAAGATCTAAATGTTGTAGATAGAGCACGAGCATTTTTTAGATTAGTCAGTGAATTTAAATTCACTCACAATGAAGTCGCAAAAAAAATGGGTAGGAGTAGGGAATACGTTTCAAATTCTTTACGTATTCTTTCTCTTCCTGAGGAAATTTTAAATGGTTTATCTGAAGGAAAAATTACTGAAGGACACACACGACCTATTTTGATGTTGGCTGATCATCCCGAAGAACAGTTGGTTTTATTTAAAGAGATTGTATATAAAAAAATTACCGTACGTGAAGCAGAAAAATTAGCTAGAAAGATAGCTTACGATCGTGTACGCAAAAAAGAATTTATGCCAGATCCAGAAATCACTGAACTTGAAGAAGAATTTCAAGAAAAATTAGGTACTCGTGTTCACATAGATAGAAAAGAATTGGGTGGTCAAATTAAAATTGATTTTTTCTCCACAGAAGATTTGAGAACAATACTAGATTTGATTAATAAAGTTGATATAGAAAAAAAGCCTGCTGATTTGCTTGAAAATTATATTGCTCAAAACGACGCAAATATTTCGAAAGAAGAAAATACCCCGATAGATGATAGGACAAAAGAAGAAGTACAAAAAGATGACTCTGATCTCTATAATATTTCAAATTTTAGTGTCTAGTTACGACCGAAAGATTTTAATCTAGATAATAGACTATTTTTTTCCAAGTAAGATTTTACGTGTTTTTTTGCGATTGAGGTATTTACATATTCCAACCATTTACTAGAAGGTTTTGCGTCTTTTTTTGTTGATATTTCTACAATATCTCCATTTTTTAATTTTGAAAAAATAGGAGACATTTTACCATTTATTTTTGCTCCAGCGGTATGATCTCCAATATCCGAATGTATAGCGTAAGCAAAATCAATCGGTGTCGAATCTTCTGGCATATCTATGACATCTCCTTGTGGAGTAAAAATAAAAATACGATCATTAAAAAAATCCATTTTTAAGTGATTAATAAATTTTTTTGGATCTTCTGGTGCATGTTTCAATTCTTTTAACTCTTCAATCCATTTAAATTTATCCTTATCGTCTTTTACCTTTTTTTCTCCTTGTTCTTTATAAGCAAAGTGAGCAGCGATACCATAAGCCGCTTCTGCATGCATTTCTTTTGTTCTTATCTGGATTTCTGCAATTCCACCCAAACCAGTAAAGATAGTAGTATGTATAGAACGATAGCCGTTTGGTTTTGGAACTGCAATATAATCTTTAATTCTTCCAGGAAGTGGGTTCCAGATTGAATGAACCAGTCCAAGCACTCTATAACACTCTTCTACAGTATCGACTACTACACGAAGAGCTACGATGTCATAGATTTTTTCTATGTCCATATCATATTTTATAAGTTTTTTGTGTAAACTATATTTATGTTTTATTCTATAATTTATTTCTTCTACTTTTATTTTATTTTTCTTTAATTCATTTTTTAGTTTTTCGCTTACTTCAGTGAGATATTTTTCATAGAGTCCCTTTTTTTCTTTAATTATTTCTTCTATTTCTGTATATTCTTTTGGATAAGCAAAAGGAAATGCAGCATCTTCCAAATCTCCTTTCAATTTACCCATTCCGAGACGGTTTGCTAGTGGAGCATAGACTTCAATAGACTCCATAGCTATCCTCTGCCTCTTTTCTTCAGGCGCAAATTCTAAAGTTCTTAAATTATGAAGTCTATCAGCAAATTTTATAATGACGACACGTAAATCATTTGCCATAGCAATAAAGAACTTGCGTAAAGATTCTATGTGTCTATCATGTCCTCTATATTTTAGCGCTCCTAATTTAGTTACTCCTTTGATTAAAAATAATATATCTTCACCAAATTTTTCTTTAATTTCTTCTTCTGTTGTGGCTGTATCTTCTAAAACATCATGCAATAAACCAGCTGTTATTGTTTTTGCATCCATTCCGAGCTTAGCTAAAATTTTTGCTGTTTCAAAAACATGAGTAAAATATGGATCTCCTGAAAATCTTTTTTGTCCTTCATGTGCTCGTACAGCTAGCTCATAAGCATGACTTATGAGCTCTTCATCTTTCTTTTTTACTTTTCCAATAAGGTCAAAAATCTCTTTGACGTTCGGCATAGGTACATTATAACATTTGAAGTAAATATATGAAACGTTGTTTTTATGGTTCTATTTTGGGTATTTTATGAGGATTATGCATCTTACAAGCTTTATTTGAACATCTCTCAGGAATAGTTTTTGTCCCCATCATCATCAAACTTCCACATTCTTTACAAATATTTCCTGTTGGTTTTGCTTTAATTGCAAATTTACAATCTGGATAGTTTGAACAAGAATAAAATATTCCAAATCTTCCACGTCTTTCAGAAATATCACCAACTTTACAAACAGGGCACAATACACCCGTCCTTTTTCTTGCTTCTTCAGCTTCATCTTTTTTTATGAATTTACATTTTGGATAACGTGAACAAGAAATAAAAGTGCCTGTACCATCGCGTCTTTGTTTGATGATTAATTTTCCTCCGCCAGATTTACCCTTTTTGTCTCCACACTCTGGACACATTTCACCTGTTTCTTCAGGTCCTTTTAATTCTGTGCCGTCTAACATCAGTGCTCCATCACAATCTGGATATTTTGAACAGGAATAAAACTTACCCCCACGAGAAAGTTTGATTATCATTGCACTTTTGCATTTGGGACATTTTATATTTTCTGGAGCATCACCCAAGTTTGTCGCTTTTTCTAGTTTTTCTTTTATTTTTACTTCTTTAGAAAAAGGTGTGTAGAAATCTTTTAAAGTTTTTTCATATTCACGCTCACCTCGAGATATCTCATCTAGTTCATCTTCCATTTCTGCAGTAAATGTATCAGAAATATAGTTTGCAAAATGTGCTTCTAAGAAATCAGAAACGACTTCGCCTGTATCAGTAGGGAATAGTGTTTTATTTTCTTTTTTTACATAACCCCTGTCTTCAATTGTACGCATAATAGATGCATAAGTAGAAGGTCGGCCGATGCCTCTACTTTCTAATTCTTTAATCAATCCTGCTTCGCTATATCTTCCTGGGGGTTCTGTAAACTTTTCTTGATTATTCAATCCTAATAATTTCAAATTCTCTCCTTCTTTACATATTGGAAGCTCTACATCATCACCTCGAGCACCGTTATCCACTCTAAGCCATCCAGGGAAAAGTAGACGTGATCCATTTGCAGTAAAATCTGGAATAGAATCTACAGACGTTGGACGTCTGGAGTCCAGACGTCCAACGTCTGTATCTAAATTTGCTATAATTTTTGTTTTCAATAATTTTGCATCTGTCATCTGAGAAGAGACAGTTCTTTCCCAAATCAATTTATATAAACTACTTTGTTCATCAGTGCCTGCGTGTAATTTTTCTATATGTGTAGGACGTATAGCTTCATGCGCTTCTTGAGCATTTTTTGATTTTGTTTTATAAATTCTAGCTTCAGCATATTCAGTACCATATTCTTTTTTTACAAAAGATAAAATTTGACCTTGAGCTACACTCGATAAATTTGTACTGTCTGTACGCATATAAGTGATATGTCCTGCTTCGTAAAGTTTCTGCGCAATTTGCATTGTGCGTGAAGGAGAATATCCTAGGCGAGAAGAAGCTGTCTGCTGTAAAGTCGAAGTAGTAAATGGTGCACGAGGAGATCTTTTTTGTTCAGATTCTTTTACTCCTTTTACAATCCATGTGCCTTTTTTACCTTCAGTCATTATTTTCTCTACTAACTTTTCATCCCTAGGTTCTTCACTGCATTCTAAAGTTATTTTTTCTTCTTTTTGAGTTTCAAAAAGTCCTAATATTCTCCAAAATTTTTCAGGTACAAAAGCACGTATCTCTCTTTCTCTTTCCATTATTATACGAAGTGCGGGGGATTGAACTCGGCCTGCTGAGAGTCCATATCTGACTTTTTTCCAAATAATTCCTGATAAATCATAGCCAACGAGTCTATCTAGCACCCTGCGAGCTTCCTGAGCCTTACGGAGTGCCGTGTCAATACTCTTCGGATGTTTTAAAGCTTCTTCTACTGCTTCCTTTGTAATCTCATGAAAAGCTACTCGTGTTATGGGTGCTTTCACTTTTTTGTCTTGATTTAAAAGTGTCTCTATATGCCAAGCGATAGCTTCTCCTTCACGGTCGGGGTCTGTCGCTAGCATTATCTCTGTCGCTTTTTCTGCTAGTCCTTGGAGCTCATGTACAATCTTTTCTTTACCTTTAGAAATTTCATAATGGGGGATAAAACCACCTTCTATGTCTATAGCTTTTTTATTTGATTTAGGTAAATCACGAATATGTCCGACAGATGCACGTACAGTAAAAGCACCTTCCAAATATTTTTCAATAGTCTTTGCTTTCGATGGTGATTCAACAATAAGTAGTTTCATAAATTCTAGTACTTGTCCCGTTAGATACTCACTATGAATGTAGCAAAGAATAAAATAAAAGTAAAACAAAGGAAAATATAATACAAAAAAATAATACTTATTAAAGTATTTAATGGAATTACACGAAATAGTTTTCTTTTGCAAATTTTTAATAATTTGAGATAATATAAAAATGAAAGATTTCGATTCTTGGAATGAACTAAAAAAGAAAATTGAAACTGAGAAAACTGGCCCTGAAAAATTTCCCAAAGAAGGAGAAATTTGGATGTGTAACTTGGGTAGAAATATCGGTTTTGAACAAAATGGAAGCGGAGATAGTTTTTCTCGCCCTGTTTTAATTATTAAGAAATTTAACAATCAAATGTTTTGGGCCATATCACTTTCAACCAAACAGAAAGATTATAACTTTTACTTTAACTATACTGATCCAAATAATCAAAAAGTTTCTGCTATCCTTGCCCAAATGAAATTGGTTAGTGTAAAAAGATTAAAGAGAAAACTCTATGATATTCCAAGTGAACTTTTTAATGAAATTAAACAAATATTAAAATCTTTCCTCTAGAAACTCGAAATCCGCCTTTCGGCGGATTTCTCGGAGCCTTTCGGCACTTTGTATACACAGTATATACTAACGTTCGTTAAAAGTCAAACTAAATTTGGGTGTTGTTTTCTCTAAAGAATGTGTTATTATATAAATGGAACAAAACCTGAGCCGTAGATAACGGACAGGAATGGAGGTAACTATGTCCTTGTTGCTCAATCAGGGGACGAAGCCCGAAGGCCTCGAAGTAAAAACATGGGGTATTGTGGGCTTGGCAGTTGTCCACCTCGGCGACTACGAGATCTCCATGGAGGACTTCCTCTCGGTCGTCCGGTACGTTCTGACCAATCTCAATCCGAACGACCCTCGTCTCAGGTTCATCAAGTGGGTAAGGTCGCTGGAACAGGTCAAGGGTTCCCCCAGCATCCCACCCAACAAGCAGAAACGTCTTCAAGCTATGAGACAGAAGAAAGAATGGAAGCCCACCGTAAACGACGACTCCGAGTACTAAAAGAAGGGGCGGACATCTACATCGAAAGCCAGCACGCACCGAAAGGAGGAAAGCGTTGCTGGCTTTTCTCTTTTTAAAAACTCGCGCGGATTTCGCCGAGTTCTTCTTTGATTAAACCTTTTATTTCCATTATAGAAAGAAGGGAATTTGCAATGTTTGTAGGCATATTCATTTTACGAATCAATTCGTCTCTCTCTGTTGGTTCTGTTAATAATTTTAAAACAGATTTTTCTTCTGGACGTGCATCATCAAAAAGAGTTTGTTGTTTACTTTCTTTATCTATTTTAAAACCTAAAACTTCGAGAATATCATCACTGCAAGTGATAGGCACAGCTCCTTGTCTGATCAATCTATTTGTACCTTTTGAATATTCTGAATTTATCGGTCCAGGGACAGCCAGGACATCTTTATTATAATCAAGCGCCATCCTAGCAGTGATAAGTGTGCCAGACTTTTCTTGTGCTTCTATTATAAGCGCTGCTTTGGAAATACCTGCTACGAGTCTATTTCTCATTGGAAAAGTATAGTAGGCTGCCTTAAAATCTGGTTCGAATTCAGAAATAATGCATCCACCAGAATTTATAATTTTTTCTGCGAGCTTTAAGCTAGTCGGTGGGAAAAAAGCTTCTTCCGAAATTCCCGAACCTGGAAAAGCTACTGCTATGATCCCAGCATCCAGAGCAGCTTCATGAGATAACGCGTCTATGCCCACAGCCAAACCAGAGACTATCGCTATTGGATATCCCTTGAGTCCAGAAATTAATTTTTTTACTACATCTTTACCATAAGTTGTATTTTTTCTAGAACCAACAACAGCTAAATATACAGTATCTTCAGGTGGTAAGTTGCCTGCTATGTAAAATTTTTTTGGGGGTTGAGGAATTTCTAAAAGAGAGGCTGGGATATCTTTTTTTTCTAAAATTTTTAAATTAAAATCCATAAATAAGTATATTTTGTAATTGTAACAGTTTTATTATATACTATATTTATGCTAGATATAAAATTTATTCGAGAAAATAAAGATATCGTACAGGGAGGAGCGAAGAAAAAACGTATAGAAATTGATATTGAAAAATTAATCGCTCTTGATGATACTCGTTTAAAAGAATTAAAAGAAGTAGAGGAATTACGTACTGAAGTAAACAGAGTTTCAAATGACATCGCTCGTGACCAAGATCCCGCTCTCAAGATTCAACTCATTGAAGAAATGCGTGGTGTTAAAGAAGAAATAAAAGCTAAAGAAGAAAAACTAAAATCCACGATGGAAGAATGGCAGAAGATAATGCTTCAAGTGCCCAATGTTCCAGATATCTCTGTTCCTGAGGGTGCAACTGATGCAGATAACCAAGAAATAAAAGTTTGGGGTGAAAAACCTGTTTTTAATTTCACACCCAAAAATCATATTGAACTGATGGAAAATCTCGGAATGATTGATATTGTTCGGGGTGTAAAAGTAGCTGGCTTCCGTGGATATTTTCTAAAGGGTAATGGTGCATTATTAGAATTTGCATTGTGGCAATTTGTACAAGATTTTTTTCTTCAAAAAGGAGGCTTTACTCCGATGATCGTTCCGTCTCTTTTAAAAAGAGAAGTGTTCTTGGGTACAGGATATCTTCCTCAGGGTGAAGAAGATTTATATAAAACACAAGATGGTGAATATTTATCTGGTACAGCAGAAGTCGCCATGATGGGACACTATATGGGAGAAGTTTTAGAGAAAAAAGATTTACCGATAAAGATGCTTGGTTTTTCTGACGCATTTCGTCGTGAAGCAGGAAGTCACGGCAAAGACACAAAAGGTATTCTCCGAGTACATGAATTTTATAAATTTGAACAAGTATTATTATGTGAAGCATCTCATACTGACTCTGTAAAATTTCATGAAGAAATACAAAAAAATACAGAAGAAATAACTGAGGCTTTGGGTCTTCCATATCATGTCGTTGCTAATTGTGGTGGAGATTTAGGTCTGGGGCAAGTTAAAAAATATGATATAGAGGTTTGGCTACCATCTGAAAACACATATAGAGAGACTGGCTCAGCTAGCTATTTTCATGATTTTCAAACACGAAGATTAAATATTCGCTACAAAGATGATGACGGTAAATTAAAATTTGTCCACTCAATGAACAACACAGCTCTTTCCGGTAGACCGCTCATTATGATAGTAGAAAACTATCAGCAAGAAGACGGCTCTATAAAAATCCCAGAAGTTTTACGTAAATATATGGGAAATAAGGAGTTTATAAAGTAGAAAGTTCATAAAGTTATAAAGTAAACAGAATGCAAAAAAGAAATATACTAAATTCTCCACGGCTTACTGAATTAAAAAAAAGAAGACGAAAATCTGTTTTAAATAAAATTTTATTTTTTTTATTCGGACTAGTCACAATCTTTTTTCTTTTTACTTATATTTCTCGCGCAGAGAATCTAAATATCAAAGAGATAAAAATAAATGGCAATCAAATTGTAGATACGAGAGATATTGAGGTAGCGGTATATGAAAAAATTACAGGAAAATATCTCTGGCTTTTCCCAAAAACTAATATACTTTTTTACCCACAAGACAATATAAAAAATATCTTAGTAGATAAATTTAAAAGAATTAAAGAAATAGATTTATCTATAGAAGATAATAAAATATTAATAATAAATATTACTGAGAGAGTAGCAGAATACACTTGGTGTGGAGATATGCCTTTTCAGACAGAAGAAAAATGTCATTTTCTAGACGAAGATGGTTATATATTTGATGAAGCACCGTATTTTTCTGGAGAAGTTTATTTTAAATTTTTTGGACAACCTACATCCGTAGACAATTATCTTTCTAAAGAAAATTTCAACCAACTCATATCATTTATTGATATGTTGATAGAGATAAAATTAAAACCAACATCTTTGTACATCACTACAAACAAAGACGTTGAAGTTTTTCTCTCAAAGGGAAATGGAGCAAAGATTCAACCAAAGATAATTTTTAAATTAAATGATGATTTAAAAAATATAATAAGTAATCTAGTATCAGCTTTAAATACAGAGCCACTAAAGTCCGATATAAAGAAGCGATATTCTACGTTAGAATATATTGATTTACGTTTTGAAAATAAAGTTTATAATAAATTTTCTAAATAATATGAAAAATTTCTGGACACAATTAGAAAAACCTTTTTTCTGTCTCGCGCCAATGTCTGACGTCACAGACATAGCTTTTCGCCGTATTTTGGCTAAATATGGTAAAAATAGAGAAAATAAAAATAAAGTAGTTTTTTGGACAGAGTTTGTAGCCGCTGATGGTCTTTGTAATAAACTCGCAAAGAAAAAATTATCTCATATTTTGAAATTTTCAAATAGTGAGAGACCTATAGTAGCGCAAATTTTTGGTGCTAATCCTGAAAATATGAAGAAGGCTTGCCAATACATAGCGAGCCTAGGTTTTGATGGTATAGACATAAATATGGGTTGTCCGGATAAATCAGTAATAAGTCAGGGTGCAGGATCAGGATTAATCAGAACTCCAAAGCTCGCAAGAAAAATAATAGAAGCTGCTAATGCGGGAATAAAATCAGCAGGAGTGCAAATTCCTCTGTCAGTTAAAACAAGAATCGGTTTTAATAAAGAAGAGATAGATACTTGGATTCCGGAATTATTGAAAGAAGATATTTCAGCATTGACGATTCATTTACGTACAGTAAAAGAAATGTCTCTCGTTCCTGCAAATTGGGATCATATTAAAAAAATAAAAGAACTAATTAAAAAAAGTGGCAAAGATATTTTCCTTATTGGTAATGGAGATATCTATAGTATGAGAGATGGGGAAGAAAAAGCACTCAAATATGGCTGTGACGGAGTGATGATAGGGCGTGGAATTTTTGGTAATCCTTGGTTTTTTTCTGGAAGAGAAAATGCAGATATTTCTACAGAAGAAAAGTTAAATGCTTTGATAGAGCACACACAGCTTTTTGAAAAAGAACTCTCCAAGCCGAGATACAAGAGTTTCGCCGTAATGAAAAAACATTTTAAAGCTTATGTAAATGATTTTGATGGAGCAAAAGAACTGCGTATAAAACTTATGGAGACAGAAAATGCAGGAGAAGTTAAAAAAATAATTAATGATTTTTTAAAAAAAATAGAGTAGAATGATTTTATGCACGACTTAGCTTTACCCCAGTACCAGAGCGAAGCTCGCTACGGGGCAGATATCGAAAATAAACATTATGGAACATTTAGCCTTATATAGAAAATATCGTCCGAAGATTTTTGACGAAGTCTTGGGGCAAGACCATATCACAAAAGTGTTAGAAAGCTCTGTGGAGACCAATAAAGTCTCGCATGCATACCTTTTTGTCGGTTCTAGAGGCACTGGCAAGACTTCTGTCGCTAGAATTTTTGCAACCAGTATCGGTGTATCAGTAAACGATTTATATGAGATAGATGCTGCTTCAAATAGGGGAATAGAAGATATTAAAGAATTGCGTAATGGTGTACGAGTTTTGCCTTTTGATTCTAAATTTAAAGTATACATTATAGATGAGGTGCATATGCTTTCTAAAGATGCTTGGGGAGCACTCTTGAAGACTTTGGAGGAGCCACCAAAGCATGTAATATTTATTTTAGCTACGACAGAACTTCACAAAGTACCTGAAACAATAATTTCACGATGTCAGGTTTTTACTTTCAAAAAAGCGACAGAAACAATCTTAAAAAAAATAATTTTGGATGTTTCCAAAACTGAGGGTTATGAATTAGATGCCGGTAGCGCAGAACTTTTAGCTATACTAGCTGATGGTTCATTTCGAGATGCTCTAGGAGAATTACAGAAAATTTTAAACTTCTCTAGTAAAGATACTAAAGGTAAAAAAATAATAAAAATTACTAGAGAAGATGTAGAAAAATTAACTGGTGCACCAAAGACAACCCTAGTAAATGATTTTATTTCTGCAATTGCAAAAAAAGATTTAGAAAAGGGGATAGCAACTGTCAAAATAGCATCTGAAGCAAATTTGGATATGAAATTATATTTTAAACTCATCATCCAAAAATTCCGTATGGCTATAATATTGCGTTATGCTCCAAAATTAAAAGATGAAATGGTGGGGGATTTATCTGGTGAAGATATTGAATTTCTAGAATCTTTAGTAAAAGAAGATCACGAAGGTATGCTCCGCTCTCCTGCACTTGCTACTTTACTAGAAGCGTATCAAGATATGGACAACACTTTTATTGCTGAATTACCACTTGAGCTTGCGCTGGTTAAGATAATAAGTAAAGAATAAAAATATTATTTATAAAAAAGAAAAAGCAGGTTAAAAGCGGACCTGCTTTCCCGAAAGATTGGGAATCTCAGAGATTTCCCAGTATATAGTGCATCGTTCGTCTTCGTCGAATTCGCAACAGTCGCATTCATAGTCATCTTCCCAGGCAAAGAATTTTCCTTCTGGGGTTTTGATAATGTGCGGACTGTTGTGTGCACTTTGCAAAATGCACTCGGCCAAATAGTTATCCTCTCGGTAACCAATAATATCATGCTGTCGTGGAGCAATGATTCCACAAATCATAAGAACCTCACTTTCTAAACATAATCATATCCTTTCATGAAAAAAAAGCAACGAATGATTATATAGATTTTTGTTAGGATTTATGCTATAAATTAGAATGTTTTTGAAAAAGTAATAAGAAAATAATTTGTCCCTAAAGCTGGGAGATCGTCTAATGGTAGGACACCTCCCTTTGAAGGAGGTTATCTTGGTTCGAATCCAAGCCTCCCAGCCTTGCGTGCAAGTTATCGTTTTTAGAAAAATTCGGAGCGACGCAAAGCGTCGCGTATGGAGTTTCCGCCAGAATTCGCCAAGGGTTTTTGAAATCCAAAAGAAGCGAGCGGGACGCGAGTCGGGGGTTCGAGCCAATCTTTTTAAGAAAATCTCTTTTGGCTTCGAGATTTTCTTCTGAAGCGATAATTATGGCTTGGTTACTGTCTAAAATGAATTGTTTAGAAAGTTCGAGCCAACGATTGCCTTTGCGTTCAAAATCTTTCAATTTCTCTGAAAAATAAATCTTTTGGTTGAGGAGCTTTTGCTTCTTGCTGACATACTCCTCGCTCGTAATGGTGCTATCCAAATGAGCGTCAAGAAGCCTATCTAGCGTCTCCTCAACATTTTTGATTTGATTTTTCAGATTTTGAATGAAAAGGGCGTCTGACTCAATTGTGCTCGCTTGTTCCTTTTCTAATTCAGCGAGCATAAAATCTTTCCAGTCAGACGGCAAAGAAACTTTTTTGATAATGTCATTTACTTGTTCGGCGAGGAATTCTTCACGAATATATTTTTGCGTGCAATTACCTTTCTTTTTTGTGCAACGATAATAAGTATGACCTTTTTGTATTTCACTCGTAATACTATAACCACATTCTCCACACAAAAAAGTTCCGCGAAAAATATGTTTGTTAATTCCTCGTTTCATTGGATGAGCATTTCTCGCCATTATCTCCTGACATTTATCAAAAAGTTTCTTTATAATCGCTGGCTCATGCTTTCCTTGATAAAGTTCTCCGCTGTATTTAAACATTCCATAATAAAAAGTATTATTTAAAATCATTTGTGTGTTTGAAATACTGAGAACTTTATTATTTTTAGACAGCAAGCCTTTTTGGGCGAGCAAATCCCTTGTATCTTTCAGAGAATAATTTCCAGTAGCGTAGACTTCGAACATTTTTTTAACGAGGCGGAATCTTTCAATATCCGGAATCATTTTTTTATTTAATTTGTCATTTACATATCCCGTGGGAGCAACGCCCGGATATTCACCTCGTCTTACTTTTTGCCGAAGTCCGCGCTTCACATTCTCTGAAAGATTATCAACATAGTATTTGCTCTGCCCAAAAGCAATATTTAACATAAATTTTCCTTGAGGCGTGGAATCAAACCAAAATGTCGGAAATTTTAGCTCCTTAATTTTACCAAGGTCACACAGATAGATTATTTTCCCACCATCAATGCTATTTCTCGCTAATCTATCGGGATGCCAAGCTAAAATTCCTTCTGCCACGCCTTTCTCTATAAGCGAGAGCATATTGTTGAAAATAGGTCTGCCCGGCTCTTTGGCTGTCTGTGATTCAATAAATGTTTCAACAATTTCAATATGCTCTCGCTCAGCAAATTCTTTCAATTCGTCAATTTGTGCTTCAATACTTAAAATCTGCCTATCCGGTTCGTCGGTAGATTTTCGCGCATATAGAAAGAATTTGCTCATATAGTTTAATTTATGTTAAAGATTGATAATTATCGCTTCACGATTAGCTCACAAAATTAATATTTTGTCTGAACTTTAGTTCAGGGAACCCCCGCCTCGCATCCCGCTCGCTTTCTCTTGATTTCAAAAACCCTTGGCGAATTCTGGCGGAAACTCCATACGCGACGCTTTGCGTCGCTCCGAATTTTTCTAAAAACGATAACTTGCACGCAAGGCTGTGTTTCTTGAAT
>Ga0209417_1004000_pt1 | contig 18465 bp, 18 predicted proteins | sample RifGroF2_FD_184002 | JGI IMG/M metagenome (GOLD analysis project Ga0209417, IMG submission 184002) | Groundwater microbial communities from Rifle, Colorado, USA - Groundwater F2 (SPAdes) (version 2) | ecosystem: Environmental > Aquatic > Deep subsurface > Groundwater | place: Rifle, Colorado... | reverse complement strand
CCTGCCGCACCTGTTCCGGGGAAGTTCCTGTAATCATGCCTAATTGTTTTTGCTGTGATATCAGCAAAATTTGATAAGTTATTATCTAAAAGTTTTACCTGTTCGGGATTTGCTCCTTTTTGTGGAGCATAAACAAAACTTGCTCCATTTTTTCCGCAAAGAGGGTTTTTTACATCACAGGCGACTAAAATTTTTATATCTTTTAATTTTGGATTTAATCTCGATAGGTCTATTGCTTCAAGGTTTTTTAAGCCTTCACCGCCTTGTGATATATGATTATTTTCTTTATCAAGAAGTTTTATTCCCAGCGCCTGAAGGATTCCTGCTCCGCCATCGTTGGTAGAGCTTCCGCCGATTGTGATTATGATTTTTTTGCAATTATTTTCAACTGCCTGATTTATAAGTTCTCCAACCCCGAAAGTTGTTGTTTTTAGTGGATTATATTCTTCGAGTTTTAGCAAGCTCAAGCTGCAGGCCTGAGCCGCTTCTATTATGGCTGTTTTTTCTCCGTTATCTTTAATTATAAGCCATTTAGCCTGAATTTTTCTGCCTAAAGGGTCGCTGACTTGCGAAATTTTTTCTTCATAATCTGTATATAGTTTTATAGCATCAAGTGTGCCATCCCCGCCGTCTGCTATGGGGATTTTTTCGATTTTTATTTCTTTATCTACGATTAAAACTGTTTTTTCGATAATATTTGCAGCTTCTATGGCAGATAAAGAGCCTTTTAAATAGTTTGTGGCAAGAAGTATTTTCATGAGTAATTATTTCAAATAGTTTAGCAAGATATAAGCAAAAATCAGGCATAATGTTGCAAAAATAGCCGCTGCATAGTTTATAATCACCGAAAAATAAAAATAAAATGGTTTTTCTTTTTTTGTAAACATTTTTGAATGCCACGGTATTTTTCCAGTATAAAGCAATATAGTTGCAACTATTAAATTTAAAAGAATACCCAGAATCAAGAAAAAAGGCATAAAAAAATTAAAATTTAAATATTTATCAAACAAAAAGAGTAAAGAAACTAATATAGCAAAGAAATAAATAAGCAAATAATATAAATAATGATAAGGATCTTCTTCGTAAAAAATGGAAAACTTTTTAAAATTAATTTTTTTAGTTTTAATAGATGTTATTGTTTTTGCTGTTAATAAACAAATTAAAGCTACAAAAACAATCTTTAGAAAAATCATAGATATTCTCCAATTAAGCGAAATTATCATCCTGAGCAAAGCGAAGGATCTGTCCAACTTTAATTATATGCTTAAATTCAAAAGAGGGCTAGACCCTGAAAAAACAAAGGAATAATTTTAATAATGGGGCTGTTTGCCCCAAACCCCAAGTTCATTTTCTTTCTTTTAACCGTAAAAGAAAGAAAACGCAACCAAAAGAAAGAAAAGCATTATCCCAAAGGGTCGACACAGTCAGGGGCTTCTCCTTCTTTTCCTGACATTTAGTCAGCAAAAGCGGAGTCCTTCCCCGAACCCCCATGTAATAGTAATACAGCATTAATAAATAAGACAAAAGAGGCACTTCGTGCCTCTTTAATAATAAGAATTAAACCCTATTTATCGTCTAAAGCTGCAACACCTGGGAGAACTTTGCCCTCAATGAATTCAAGGCTTGCTCCGCCGCCTGTGCTTATATGTGAATATGCTTCCGGTGCGATATGGAATTTTTCAATCGCTGCAACTGTATCTCCACCACCAAGAACGCTTTTTGCGCCAAGTTTTGTCGCTTCTGCAACAGCTTCTGCAATGGCTTTTGTTCCGTTGGAGAATTTATCAATTTCAAAAACCCCTACAGGACCGTTCCATAAAATCGTTTTAGCTTTAAGAATAACTTCTTTCGCGTTTGCTATGGCTTTAGCTCCTGCATCAACACCTTCCCATCCGTCAGGAATTGCTGATGCTAAAACAACTTGCGTATTTGCAGTTTCTGAAAAAGCGTCACAAACCAAAACATCTTCGCTAATTAAAAGTTTAACGCCTTTTGTTTCTGCTTTTTTCATTAAATCTCTTGCGATATCAAGTTTGTCGTCTTCGCAGATGGAATTTCCTACGCTAAAGCCTTGAGCTTTCATAAATGTATATGTCATTCCGCCGCCAACGATAAGTGTATCAACTTTATCTATAAGGTTATCCAAAACACCGATTTTGGTGGAAACTTTACTTCCGCCGACTATTGCCACAAAAGGTCTTGCAGGATTTTGAAGAAGTCCGCCGAGAGCTGAAAGTTCTTTTTCCATTAACAAGCCAGAAACAGCCGGTTTAACAAATTCTGCAACTCCTGCGGTGGAAGCATGCGCTCTGTGAGCCGCTCCAAAAGCATCGTTTACATAAATATCAGCCAATTCAGCAAGTTTTTTTGCAAATTCAGGATCATTTTTTTCTTCTTCTTTATAAAATCTTATATTTTCAAGAAGCGCAACTTCGCCGTCTTTTAGTTCAGCGAGTTTTTCTTTAACCGCATCACCTATGCAGTCATCAAGCTTCATTACAGGTGCACCAAGAAGTTCTGAAAGTCTTTTAGCAACAGGAGTAAGTCGCATATCTTCTTTGAACTCACCTTTTGGTCTGCCAAAATGGGCAACAACAATAACTTTTGCGCCTTTTTCTTTTAAATAATTAATTGTAGGCAAAGCCGCACGAATACGGGTATCGTCGGTAATATTTTTGTTGTCGTCAAGAGGGACGTTAAGATCCTCTCTTACAAGTACTCTTTTGCCTTTTAAATCAGTTAAATCTTTGATTGATTTTTTCATAACAAATTACCCCAAATAAAATATCTATATCAAAGGTATTGTAAGCAATCCAAGCAGAAATTCAAGTACATTAATATGTAGAGTTTGAAAGAAATAAATTTGTTTTGTTATATAAAAAAGCTATCTTATCCTGCTTTTATTTGTCTTATATACATATGCCAATACCTCTGCTACGGCGACATATAATTCTGCAGGAACCATTCCCTCTAATGGTACAATTTTATATAATGTTCGGGCAAGCGGTTTATTTTCAACTATCGGAATTTTATTATTTTCGGCAATTTCTCTTATCTTAAAAGCAACAAAATCAACACCCTTTGCGACAACTTGAGGGGCAGGAGCTTTTGAAGTGTCATATCTTAAGGCAATCGCATAATGAGTCGGATTTGTAACAATAACATCCGCAGAAGGAACCGTACTCATCATTCTTTGCATTGCAAAACGCATCTGGATACCCCTGATCTTGGATTTAATCATAGGATCGCCTTCTTGATTCTTCCGTTCATCCTTAATTTCCTGTTTAGTCATTTTAATAGATTTTTCATATTCATAATCTTGATATTTTTTATCTATTAAGCCGAGAATAAAAAGTATTATACAAATCTGAAAGCACATTTCGAACATAATACTGCCTATAACACTTACAGCAGTCATAATATCAGACCCCAGAAGTCCGACAAGCTCTTCCATTCTTTTATGAATAACTGAATAACCTATACCTGCAACTATAGAAGCTTTTATAATTGATTTAATCAACTCAACAAAACTTTTTAACTGAAAAAATTTCTGAAATCCTTTAAGTATCTTTTCCGGACTTAATTTTGAAAAATCAGGAATAACGGTTTTTGTTGTAAATAAAGGACCAACTTGAATATAATTTATTGCAATGCCTGCAATCATTATAAAAAGCATAACCGGCATAAGGATATTTGTTGCAGACCACACATATTTTGTCAGATAACCAAGAATATTTTCTTTGTTAACAAGATGAGGAGAGAGATTGGAAAGTGTACTTACAGTAATATCCCTAAGTTTATCGCTAATAAAGTTCATAAAAATAACGATAACCCAAAAACTAACCGCCAGAGTAACAGCCATATTCAAGTCCTGACTTTTAGAAATTTGTCCTTCTTTTCTTGATTCCTGCCTTCGCTTGGGCGTCGCCTTTTCTGTGCGGTCGTCTGACATTTATTTTCCTTGCTTTATATTAAGTTATTAACTGTCATTCTCAGCGACCAAGCGAAGCGTTGGAAGCGTGAGAATCTGCTACGATAACCGCCTCTAAACAAAAATCCCATTTATGTTAATAAGCAGTTCATTAAAAAGTTTTGATAAATAAATTGCTGTAGATGGCATTAATAGTAACATAAGCACAAGACCCACATATATTTGAGCAGGCATTAAAACCATAAATACATTCATTTGCGGCATGATTTTAGCAACTATACCCATTAACATAGTTTTAATAAACAATACCGAAAAAATCGGAATTATTATACTAAAAGCAATCAAAAAAAGTTGCCCTGCAAAATAAAGCAGCTGCTCGGTTATTTGACCCGAAAAACTAAAATCAATACCCACAGGAATTGAATTATAACTGTCACATACTGTTGTAAACAACCAATGCGGACCATTTAATGAAAGAAAAACAATACTTGCTATGAACAAATAAAACTGTCCGACAATAGGGGTATGCTGTTTTGTTACGGGATCAAGAGCATTAGCAATTGCAAGCCCCATTTGAATACTTAAAATTTGTCCGCCAATTTCAACCGCGGTAAAGATAAGCGACATTGAAAAACCAATCAGCACACCCACTGCTGTTTCTTTGCATAACAAAATCGCCAGCGAAATTAAATCTTTTGGCGCGACAAAATTCGGTGTCGCCTGAAGAACAAAAGGATACAAAATAAATGCGCACAAAGCGCCGAGTCCTACTTTTAACTGCATCGGCACCGGAAATGTTGAAATCAATGGAGCAGTTGTTAACATTCCGGTCAATCTTGAAAAAACCAGAATAAATATAATAATACTTTCAGTTGAAAAAAATATGGAAAAATCGTGTGTCATAATCTACCACCATTACCCATATTTTTACCTTATATACGTTAAAAGATTTGTAAATAAATCGTTTACAGAAGTCAGATAAATCTCAACCATCCATGGAGCAAGAAAAATAATAGTTAAAATAGTTGCCAAAATTTTAGGAACGAAAGTTAAAGTTGCTTCCTGAATTTGAGTAACGGACTGAAAAATACCGATAACAAGCCCGACTATCATACCGACAAGCAAAATAGGTCCTGCCAGCTGCAAAATCAAAATTAATGCATTTTGTAATATCGTTATAAATTCAATTTGGGACAATTTTGTTTTTCCTTCTAATTGGAAATGATTATTGTAGCAGATTCTCACGCTTCCAACGCTTCGCTTGGTCGCTGAGAATGACAGTCGCTGTTATCACGAAAATCCCATTACAAGGGACTTGGCGATTAGATTCCATCCGTCTACAAGCACAAAAAGTATTATTTTAAACGGCAGTGATATCATTACAGGCGGCAAAAACATCATACCCATTGCCACAAGCACACTTGAAATTACTATATCGATTACCAAAAACGGAATGAAAACCATAAAGCCGATTTCAAATGCTGTTTTCAACTCACTTATTACAAAAGCCGGCATTAAAACAAAAGTAGGAATATCATTAATGGAACTTGGCTTATCAATTTTGCTCAACTTAACAAAAAGAGCAAGATCGCTTTCGCTTGTCTGCCGGAACATAAACTGTCTTAGCGGTTCAACACCTCTTTTAAGGGCTGCCTCCTGAGTTATTTTACCATCCATGTAAGGCTGAAAAGCTTTTTGGTTTATTTCTCCAATGGTTGGAGACATTACAAAAAATGTAAGCATCATCGCCAAACCGATTATAACCTGATTAGGAGGAAGCTGCGCCGTACCTATAGCTTGTCTTGTAAGAGAAAGAACTATAACAATTCTGGTAAAAGCTGTGGTCATAATAAAAATACTTGGAGCAAGCGTTAATATCGTAAGCCATATTAAAATTTGCAAACCTTTACTAAATTCCTGAGGCGAACTTGCATTCTTAAAACTTATATCAATATTTGGAATAGCCATCTGGGCTTTAGCAGTAAGTGCGCCTAAAAGCACCACCCCCAGTGTCATAAAAATAACGGTTAAGATTTTTTTTGATTTACAAATACCCACTTTTTCGACTCTTCCCCGATTTACTTATATTTTTTCATGTTAATTATTTTAAGAAATGTTATCATCATTCCAAGGATTAAGCAGTAATTAACCTTCCGATGCATATAAATCCCGAAATTAACATACCTTAATAAATCGTATATTTTTTATTTTAAAATGGCAAAAGTTTGACAAAATCTTAACAGTTGATTAATGTTTTTTCTTGATAATTTTGTTCTTTAATTCTTTGGTAAAAGCTTTGGATTCCGACGGTAAAGGCATTAAAACAGGCTTTTCTTTTGTAAATTTAACTTTGTGCAAAGCTTCTTTTTCTGGAGAATTAAAATTAATAAAACTTATAGAAAAATACGATACTATTACCAAAAAACTCAATGCCACCGCCGAATAAATAATTTTCTTTTCTTTTTGAATAAATATAAGTTTGCTTATAATATTGTCTTTTGAGCTTATCTTTAAAGATTTTTCAGGAATTTCAAACTCTTCGGTCGAGCGTTTAAAATAATTTTTAATGGCTTTCTGCGTTATTTTCATGTCCTCATAAGCTTGTCGACAACACCTACACTCAATCAAATGTTCATAAATTTTTGCAAGCTGTTCTTTTGAAAGTTCTCCATCAATAAAAGCCGATAAATCTTCCGAAATTTCAGCGCAATCATCGAGTTTTGAAATATCATCCGCCATTAATCACCTCTTTCATGGCGCCTGCCGGCGCCTTTTTAAGTCATCAATCCTTCCGGTTGTTGGGTTCATGTTCAAGATAAGGTTTAATCTGTTCCTGAAGCTTTGCTCTCGCTCTTGCGAGTCTTGATTTTACCGTGCCGATATTAGTTTTTGTAAGTTCGGCTATTTCCTCATAACTTAACCCCTGCAACTCTCTCAAGACAATTACCGTTCTAAACTGTTCCGGCAACTCATTTATAGAGTCCCTGATTACTTCGTCAAGCTCTTTATTCAACGTTCTTTCTTCAGGCATTTTTCCGGTATCTGCTATATCCCTTGAAGGACTTGCTTCGTCTTCACCTCCGTCCATATAAGGTGTATCCATTGATATTGTAGCAAGCCTTCTGGTTTTTCTTCTAAGTTCATCATAAAAAAGATTTGTTATAATCTGATTTAACCAGAACTTGAAAGTTACAGGTTTTTTAAGTGTTTTAATCGCCCTTGTCATCCTAAAAAGGGCTTCCTGTGCTATATCTGCTATATCTACCCTGTTCGGATCAAGATGATATAAAGTGTTATAGATTATTTTTTCATGTCGTTTTATTAACTCTTCCAGGGCAAGCTTATCATCCTGCTGGCATTTGATTATCAGCTCGGTCAGGTTCATATTTTTATAGATTTCACGCAGATTTTCTTTCAAAAGAACCTCCGCTTCCCTTTATTAAAAGGGAGTTTGTCCTTGGTTTAAATTTATTTTCAGATTTATTAAACATAAAATTTTTAAAGAGTTTAACTTCACTGAAAACAAACATCTAAGCCAAGTTCGAACAGTTATATAAAGATTTACAATTTGTAACTTAAGATTTTGTCATATATAAAGTTTAAGTTGTTTCTTAAAATTTATATACAGTCGATACAACTAAATTTTTTGGACAATATTACCTGAAAAGGTATTTTATTAGTACTTTAAAAAAATTTAATAATTATAAATAACCGAATTGTCGTTATAATTTGTCATATGCACAAAAGTATAAAGAACATCTGTTCTGAACCATTTTGAACCGATTTCAAGAAGAATTTTTATGGCTTCTTTAGAATTTCTTACTTTTACAAGACCTTTTCCTGAAGTTAAATCGTCATAAATATTACATACCATTACAACATGCGATTCATAATTTATTTTATTTCCTGAAATTCCATAAGGATAACCGGAACCGTCGCCTCTTTCATGGTGCTGCAAGGCAACTTTAGCTATGTTTTCAGAAAGCTTGAGTTCATCCAGGATTATTTTATAACCCAAACGGGGATGAAGCTGAATAAGTTTTGTTTCAGCCGGAGACATGGCTGTTTTTGCAAACACCTGTTTAGGCAATCTTATTTTTCCAATATCATGAAGCATAGCAGCAAGGGTTATCTCTTGTATTGAGTTTTGTCCCATTTTTAATTTTTCAGCCAAAACTGTACTCAGCATAGCAACATTTATGCCATGAGAGTAGCTATAATCGCCATGTAATTGCAATTGAGATTTATAAAGAATGTTATCAATTTCCGGCAAAACTTCTTCCATGATTCTGTCTCTTACATCAAAACAAACAGCAGGATCTTTTATTCCGTCTTCGTTAAAAGAATCAAGAATGTCTTTATACTGGCTTTTTAAAGTTTTTTGAGCATTTACCGATATTACGGAAGTTTCATTTTCGTACTGGTTTTTAATATCATAAGCCTGATAAATTTTTTGAATTTCTTCAGATTCATCCTGAAGTTTTTTTGTCGATTTTGAAGAATTTGAACTTTCTTCGAAATCGTCACCTAAAATCTCAATATCGTCTGTTTTTTCTTTTATATACAAAACAGGCATATATTTTAATTGCAAAATTCTTCCAGGAGTAAGAGTTTCTCCTATTCCAAAAAGTTTTTTTCCTTTTTCATTAAATATATCAAAAGGAAGTTCTTTATAATTTATTAGATCGTCTACAGAAATAACTTGCAATTAAATAATCCTATTTTTCTTTACTTTCAATCTATATTTTAAATTAATATTTATATAATGTACATACGTGAGTTGCTAATTAATTTTAATTGTCATTGCGAAGGCTTTAGCCTGAAGCAATCCAAAGAATATCGTTTGTTATTTCTTTAGATTGCTTCGTCGTTTCACTCCTCGCAATGACAGTTTTAGCTATCATGCAATACAAATAGTTAAATATTGGTGGTATAACTGGAATCATCTTCTTCAAGTTCGGCAATATCTATAACTTCTGCCTCATCTTCATCCTGATAATTAATGGTATAATCCAATTCGATATTTCCAACATCTTCTTCGAGCATTTCGATTTCTTTTTTGCCAAATTCCTTAACTCTTCCATCTTCCAATTTGACAACTATATTTGCGTTAAGAAAATGCAGAGCACCAACTTTTCCTATACCGTCAGGAGTCATTACACTGCTGCCTATAGGCGGCATACCTGCAGCAGCTTCAATATAATTTGAATATTCATAATTAAGACAACACAAAAGCCTTCCGCAAACGCCGGAAATTTTACTTGGATTAATGGGCATTCCCTGATCTTTTGCGAGTTTTATATTTATAGACTCAAAATTTGAAAGGAAAGAGCAGCAGCAAAATTGTCTTCCGCAAAGCCCTATGCCCTCAAGAATCGCTGTTTCATCTCTTACCCCGATATGGCGCAAGTCTATTCTGACTTTTCTAAAAGTTTGTGTTAAATCTTTAAGAAGATTTCTAAAATCAACCCTGTGAGGAGCTGTATAATAAAATGTTATTTTTCTTTCATCAAAAGTATATTTTGTACTGATAAGCCTCATTGGCAACTGATGCGTTTCAACAAGCTCTGTACATTTATGAAAAGCTGCAGTTTCTCTTTCTTGTATAACTTCATATCTTTGTATATCAACAGTACTCAAAGTTCTGATAAACGGTAGCGGCTCAGGAAGATTCTCTCCCCACTTTTGAAAAACGCACTGAGGAATCCGTAAAATTTTAGCCACTTCTTGACCTTTTTCCGTGGTAATAAGAACCATTTGACCGTGCTGAAGTTCTTCTTCACAGTTTTTTGGCATCTTTACAGGATACAACCTGTTTTTTAAGAGTCTCACTCCGTATTTATACATATTTTTTAAAATATCCTTTTGTCATGCTGAATTTATTTCAGTATCTATTTTATTCTTTAATTATATTATACGATTTTAAATTAAAGATGAAAAACTTATCAAAAATTTATATATTTCGCGACTTAACACCCCCCTTTAAAAAACAAAATTACATGTTATAATATTAAATATAAAAGGCGGATGGGAGATGCGACCCTCCCATCACTTCAAAGCCTATTTAGTTACGAAAAACAAAATCAGTTTTAAGATGAGCTCTAGTATTGCTAGAGCTTTTTCTGATTTGTTTTTTTCACTCGCATCACCTCCTTTCCGGTTAATCCACTTTTTGAGAGTGTCCGTTGGTTAGTGACAGGCTTCTAGCCATTTATTGAATTTTCAAAGTTCAATTTTTATATAAAACATTATTTTAACACATTTCCTGTGTTGAACTTAAATATTTTTATGGTAAATTCTTACTGTAGAGTTATTTAAGTGTATTTTAACCTACTTTGAATCATAAATTTTCGTCGTGAAAATTGTTTTTCTCTACGTCATTGCGAGCGACCAACAAGGGCACCCACTTTTTTGATTAAGTATCAAAAAAGAAGGGGGAGACAATCCACTTCATTATAATTTTTTGGATTGCCGCGTCGCCTCTTCGAGGCTCCTCGCAATGACAAACAACAAGAAAAATTAAATGATTCGGGTTAAATACAGAAAAAGGAGAAAAAACTTATGCCTGTAGCATCAATGCTGGAACTTTTAGAAGCAGGGGTTCACTTCGGTCACCAGACACAACGCTGGAACCCGAAAATGAAAAAATATATTTACGGTGAAAGAAACGGTATTTATATTATAAACCTCCAACAAACAACTACAATGCTTGATAAAGCTTATGAAGCAGCCAGAGAAATCGCTTCAAAAGGAAAGAATGTGGTTTTTGTGGGAACAAAAAAACAAGCAACCGAAATCATAGAACAGGAAGCCACCAGATGTAATTCTTTTTATATAAACAGACGCTGGTTGGGCGGAACTTTAACAAACTTTGAAACAATCAGAACAAGAATCAAAAAACTTAACGAACTTGAAGAATTAAGAGACAGCGGTCATTTCGACAGACTTCCCAAAAAAGAAGTTGCAGTTATGACAAGACAAATTACAAAACTTAATAAATCCTTGGGCGGTGTCAAAAAAATGAGAGGAATGCCTGATTTATTATTTATAGTCGACCAAAAAAGAGAACTTATTGCTATAAAAGAAGCTAATAAATTGAATATTCCTATCATAGGTCTTGTTGACACAAACTGTGACCCTGAAGACATCGATTATGTAATTCCGGGAAATGACGACGCAATAAGAGCAATCAAATTAATTGCCGGAAAAATTGCCGACGCTATTATTGAAGGAAAAGCTCTTAGAGAAAGTGCCGGAGTAACTCAGGAAGAAACCGTTGAAAAAGTTGAAGAAGTAAAACCTGCGGATGCGGGAGTAACAGAAGAAGATCTTAAAGTCAAAGTTGAAGGTCTTGAAGAAGCAATCGAGGAACTTGAAACAGAAAAAGAATAATACTGATTCAATGTTTTTGTAATGAAATTAATCGGAGGAAAAAATGACTACTATAACAGCTGCTCAAGTAAAAGAGCTTAGAGATAAAACAGGCGCCGGTATTATGGACGCTAAAAGAACACTTGCAGAAACCAACGGCGATATAAATAAAGCTGCTGAACTGTTAAGACAAAAAGGCATAGCTTCTGCCGAAAAGAAAATGGGACGTATAGCTGCTGAAGGCTTAGTCGGCTCATATATCCATAATGGAAAAATTGGCGTAATGGTTGAAATTAACTGCGAAACAGATTTTGTTGCAAAAAACGAAGAATTCCAGCAGTTAGTTAAAGATATTTGCATGCATATTGCAGGTACAATGCCCGCACCTGAATTTGTTTCCAGGGAAGAAATTCCTGCTTCTGTTATCGAAGAAGAAAGAAGAATCGAATCAGGAAAAGAAGACCTTAAAGGCAAACCTGAAAATATCGTTGAAAAAATCGTTACAGGCAGAGTTGACAAGTTAATGGCTGAAAAATGCTTAATGGAACAACCTTTTGTAAAAGATACAAGTATAAAAATTGAAGAATTAATTAAAGAAAAAATTGCTAAAATCGGTGAAAAAATCACAGTGAGAAGATTCACCAGATACGTACTCGGCGAAGGCATCCAGAAAAAAGAAGAAAACTTTGCTGAAGAAGTTATGAAGCAAATGCAATAAAATAAATATTTTTAAAGAAGACAGGCGCAAAACGCCTGTCTTTTTGTGGAAATATTTTTATAAACCCGTTTTTGTTTTAAAGGAATCTAAAAATCCCCATATCTTTGCCTGATAAGAGAGATTTCTTCCCTTTTTGTAATATCCAAAATAATTTCATTCTCCCTGTCCATAATTTCAAAGCATTTTTCAAGAACTAAAGACTCAAATTTTTTCGGAATTACAACAATCCCCTCATTATCAGCAAAAATTAAATCATCAGGACAAATTTCCACACCTTTTATAGAAATTTTTTTGTTTATAGACTCAACCTGCCCCTTGTTTTTAATGTCTTTACAGGTAAAACCTTCCGAAAAAACAGGAAAATCCAGATGTTTTATTTCCGAAGAATCTCTGGTTTTGCCTCCGATAATTGCTCCTATAGCCCCGCTTCTTATAGCAAGCCCCGCATTTAAATTCCCGAAATACGCAAACTCAGGTATTTCATTCTCTACAACAATAATATCTCCCGAAGTTATTGTTTTATAAGAATTGAGAGCTTCGTATATATTTCCCTGAGATGAATCTGTTTTTTCTTTTATTTTAAGAGTTTTCGCTCTACCCAAAAGCTTTTTGTCTTTTAAATTCAATTCAAGACCTGTTATAACCTTGTTTTTAATATTCAACTCATCTAAAGTATCTGAAATCATTGAACTGTTTATTTTTGATGAAAGTTGCCTGAAAAACAAAATTTCTTTTTCTCTTTTTCCTTTCATAATAAGCTCTGCCAGCTCAAAATCCTGAATATAATTAATATCTATAGCCTCTAAAGATATCACTTCAAGCAAATACGGTTTTTCTCCGATTCTTCTGCCTGTTTTAAGAGCTGCATCTTTCCTAATTATATAAAGTCCCATTGTTTCTATGACAGTATCATCAAGATTAAAGCTGTTCGGGATATTTTCAATGTCATAATTCGGCTTTATATTTACAGAATCCCAAGTATAAAGCTTTTCTTTTTTTACAAGAACTACGGAGTCATATTCTTCATTTCTTGTAAGGATTTCCACACCTTTTTTAATTGTTTCCGGCTCTATAAATGGACTTGTACAGAGAATTTGAATACATATATCAGCATCTGTGGCTTTTATCTCGTTTAAAAAAAGTTTATTTCCGTCTGTTGAATTATTTGCCAGTTTTTCGTCACGCTTAAATTTTATAAATTCAAGATGTGAAGCCAATTCAAATACTTCTTCACTCTCTGAATCAAGAAAAACTTCGTCTATAAAATCACATCCGACAAGCTTTTCGAGGGAATGAAGAAAAAGAGGTTTCCCTGCAAGCAGTCTTAAATTTTTATTTTTTATTCTTTCACTTTTAGCCTTAACAGGTAAAAATGCTGCTGTTTTGTAATTTTTTTTCATTATTATTTCTTATTTTCAGAAAAAGGACTATTCATTTCTTAAATAATAATTTAAAATGAATTTTATACATAGGTTTAATTCAATATTGTATACTTAGGTTTACAAAAGATGGGTGTGAGATTATGCAGATTAGTTTTATCGGAGTTTTAACCAAGCCTTTAAAGCTTAAAATTATTTTAATACTTACTTTCAATTTATTTTTGCTGTTTTTACCTGCAATTTTATCGGCAAACTTTCTTGGAATGGAAAACATAATTTTCAAAATCACGCTTGGACTTGCATTTATTATTTCAAACGGTTATTTATGGGCAATTTTTCAGCACGAAATGGAAGAAGACGATAATGATTTCCCTAAATGGAACTTTATAAATAACTTTTTTATCGGATTAAAAGGACTGATTTTTTCTCTTGCATGTATAGCTTTACTTGCTGCTGTCTTATTTATTTTATGGCTTCTTGTTCAAAATGTGCCTAATTCAAAGAATATTGCCTCAATAATATCTATTATATGGCTTATTTACTGGCTTTTAATATTTCATTCCGTATCAATGGGAATATTTTCAGAAAATTTCAATCCGATCGAAGCCTTTAAATTTGCCAGTATAGCGGAAATAGCAACAAATTGTTGGCTTAATTACTTAATAGCCGCTTTTTATATGATTGGTTATATTTTTATAATTGGAATGGTCGGCTGGGCTTGTACTATATTTTTTGGACAAGCTTATAGCAATTTCATTTACGGATTTTTTATAATATATGCTATTATTGTTTATTTTTCACTTTATGCAAAGGTATTTAGACAGGCAAGAAGCGAATTTGAAAGTCATATTTAATTATTTAAGTAATAAATAATAAACTTATGCATTTTAAAAAAACAGGGTGGGATTAAAAAACGAGAAATATTTTTATTCCTTATTTAATCCCAAAAATCATTAAAACACCTGCGAAAAAGCTTATAACAAGTGTTAAAATTTGAATGTTCATATAAAAATTTATTTTTTCGTATTTTGCAATACGCCCTATAACAAAGGGCATAAACAAAAACGGCAATAAAATTAAACCATACCAAAAATATTTTGTATTAAAAGAAAATAAATTCAAAACTAAAATTGATACAAAATAAAAAATAAGCAAAACAGAGAGAAAAATTGAATAATTTGAATTTAAATTTATATTTTCTTTTTTGAAAATTATTTTTCCTGCACTAAAAGCCGTAATTAGGCTTGAATTAAAGATTAAAAAGGAAATTAGGGAATAAATAATTAGTTTCATTGTTTTAGCACACCTGTTCAATTCGAGAATTGCCTAAGACAGAAATACTGTTTAAAAATTCGACGGATTTTTGCACCGCTAAATCTTTATCATTGTCCATTGTGATTAAATGATAGCTGTTTTTTAAAATAATATAATCTTTAACCGCTGAAGAAACATTTCTATAAACAAAATCAGCACTTTTTAAACTGGTTAAATCATCCCTGTTTGAATGAATGATTAAAATAGGCTGATTTATATTTCTAATAGATTTTCTTACCTGCTTGGACATCTCCAAAAGCTCATAAACACAAGTCATTGGAATATAATTCAAGGCAACCGTATTTTCTTTCAGAAGAGAGCTTATTTTCCTGCGAACAATTTCGTTTTTAATCCCATAAGGATCTTGCTCGGGAAACGAATAATAAAATCTCAAGATAGTATGTAAACCCATAGGAAACAAAAAACTGTACCAGGGAATCGTCCATCCGTCAAGAAAAAGAGTTGTTGAAACAGCGATAATCCCTGAAACATCCTTATGTTTTTCGGCAATAGCCAGCGCAAGAACTGCCCCCATGCAAATACCGCCGAGATAAACTTCTGAATAAGATTGTTTTAATTTTATATATTCTTCTTCAGCAAAATTAAACCAGTCCTGCCATTTTATTTTTTTTACATTCAAAAGATCTTTTCCATGACCGGGAAGACACGGGCAATATACATTAAAACCTGCTTTATGAAGATTTTTTCCGTATTGTTTCATCTCAAAAGGACTGCCTGTCATCCCATGCAGTAATAAGACAGCCCTTTGATTATTCTCATTTTTAAATTCAAAATTCAAATTATACCTTTTTAAATAAATATTAGTTAAATCTTACACCCACCCCCAACCCCCTCCCTTAAGAATGAGTTCTGCCCTGCATCGCCGCCGCCTATGCGTCGCCGCTTTGGGCTTACACTCCCGCTTCGCATGGGAGGGGGCTAGAGTTTTGTTTTGGGCTCGCTGCTTGGTTGACGGCGATAAACGGCATTTCGGGTCGGCGCAGCCGCCCCTGCAGCCTCTGCCGTCAATCCGCTTTCCGTCCGCATTAATGGTGCAGCGATGCTGCCGGACTCGCTCGCCCTTTTTGTTTTTTTATTTTTCATTTTTCGTTTTCTTTTTTTAAACATACATGGATGATGGCATTGTCATTGCGAGGAGCTTGCGACGAAGCAATCTCATAATTAGTGAAATCTTGCGATTGCCACGCTCCCGTTAGTCGCTCGCAATGACAGCTAAAAAATTAATTAGCAATTCGAGTGTATAGACTTTATCCTTCAAATTTCGTAAATAACTGGTCTAACAAATCAATCGCCATATTTATTTCAGCGTCAGTAATGTACAAAGAAGGCGCAATTGTAAGGACATTTTTGTAATAACCGCCAACATCAAGCACTAAGCCGCATTTTTTGCCGTTATAATCAAGATTTCCTTTTAATCCTTCTTCAACTATAGCATCTGTTAAGTTTTTGCTTGGCGTATAGCTATCTTTTTCACAAATTTCAAGTCGTAAAGCAAGACCAATTCCGTCTACATTACCGATATTTTTATGTTTTTGCTTTAAATGCTCAAGCCCGTCAAGAAATTTACTGCCCTGCTTAGATACAAGCTTTTCATGGTCTATTTCTTCAAGCATACTCATAACTTCATAACCTGCTCTGGTGCCCAGAGGATTTGAAGAGAAAGTTGAATGAGTTGAGCCGGGCGGGAAAATTTCAGGATTAATAAGCTCTTCTTTTGCCCATAAACCGGATAAAGGATTCATTCCGTTTGTTAACGACTTTCCAAAGACCACAACATCTGGACTTACATTAAAATGCTCCATCGCCCAAAGCTTTCCGGTTCTGTAGAAGCCCATTTGAACTTCGTCATCAACAAGCAGAATGTTATATCTGTCAAGAATCGCCTTAAATTTTTCAAAATATCCTTTAGGAGGAATTACATACCCGCCTGTTCCCTGTATTGCTTCCGCAAAGAAAGCTATAAATTCTGTTTCGTTAGTTTTATTGTCCCAGAATGAGTTATATTCTGTCTCGAACATTTTTTCAAACTGGCTAAGACAATAAAAATTACAATCTTCGCAATTCTTACCGTAAAAACATCTGAAACAATATGGATAAGGTATAAAATGAGCACGGTCGGAGAAGTGCCCGAAACGTCTTCTGTATCTGTAACTTGATGTTATAGCGCTCGCGCCTAAAGTTCTGCCATGATAACCCCCCATAAAAGCAAACATAAGGTTCTTTTTAGTAGAATTTCTGACCAGCTTTAACGCGTCTTCAACAGCCTGAGAGCCGCCCACATTAAAATGCGTGCGCCCATTACTTCCAAACCTGTTATAATTTGCCTCGCAAATTTTTTGTGCCAGCAAAACCTTATAATCATACAGAAACTGCGGCGCGATTTGTGGCATTGTATCTATCTGGTTTTTTAAAGCGGTTGATATTCTTTTGTTGTTATAACCAAAATTTGAAGCAGAATACCACATTTGAATATCAAGATAAGGAATATCTTGAGTATCATATATAAAAGAACCTTCGCATTCCTTAAAAATCTTTGGCTGCGGTGAATAATGAACAGTATCCCCAAACGAAGAATATTTATTGTCAATTTCCCTGATTTCTGTATCAGACAAGCATTTCGTTTTTAACATCCAATTTTTCTCCTAAATTCAAATATAAATACTCGCAAATATCTTTAAATGTCTTGAATTTTATATGATTAATATTGTTTTTATCGCAATATTCCGCAAGCGAATCCTTTGCAAACAGTATATCCGCAAGTCTTGACGCGCAAATATCCGAAGTTCCGTCTCCTATATACAAAACCCGCCTTTCTTTTTTAATTTTTTTTATAATTTCACATTTACATAGTCCTGATTTTTTTTTGCAGTTCGGGTTATGAAAAGGAAAATCAGGAGTTAATTTGCCCTTATTGAAATTTAATTTATTTGAAAAAACTTTAAAAAATTTTTTTATGCCGTATTTTTTCAAAATACTGTTTATAAAAAAATCAAAACCGTCACTTACTATATAAATATCTGTTTTTTTACGGTTTAAATTCTCAAAAATATTTAAAATTTCAATAAAATTTATAAAATAGTCATCGATTTCAATGTTTTCAGTAAAATTGTCCAATTGATTTTCCGAAATATAATCTATACATTCAAATTGCTTAATCAAGCATTCTTTTGAACCGATTTTTCCATCTTTCCAGAGTTTTTCTATCTCTAACCAATTATTATTAGCGAAAACACTTAAAAAATGGTCTACAGTATCTTTTTTTGTTATAGTCCCGTCAAAATCACAAAATATTGTAATATTTTTCATTTTATTCCTTTTAAACAAACTCCCTTAAATTGTCACCCTGAACTTGATTCAGGGTCTATCCGATTTACGAATTATTGCTTAATTTTCAAAATAAATAGATTCCGAAACAAGTTCGGAATGACATAAATAATTAATTGTATGTAAAAAGTATCATGTGCAATTTTTGATGTCTATTAACATGAAAAGCCCTTTTTTCTAATAAAAAATAGGTAATTAGGTTCATAAAAACAATCCGGTTTACCTAGGTAAACCGGATTGCTAAATTTCTTAGATTCTTAAGCGACAGCTTTGACTTCGCTTTATTTATAACCTTTAAGAAGGTGTCTGCTGATAACCATTCTTTGAACCTGATTGGTTCCTTCATAAATTTGAGTGATTTTGGCATCTCTCATCATTCTTTCAACAGGGAATTCTTTTGTGAATCC
>Ga0209417_1003998_pt1 | contig 18474 bp, 13 predicted proteins | sample RifGroF2_FD_184002 | JGI IMG/M metagenome (GOLD analysis project Ga0209417, IMG submission 184002) | Groundwater microbial communities from Rifle, Colorado, USA - Groundwater F2 (SPAdes) (version 2) | ecosystem: Environmental > Aquatic > Deep subsurface > Groundwater | place: Rifle, Colorado... | reverse complement strand
CTACAACGGCTTTTTGAAGGTTTTGTATAACTCAAACCACACTTACAACGCGGAATCACCGATAAAATTTTCCAAAAAAATTTATTTTTGCCCAAACTGCGGAATTTGGGTTACTCCTTAAAAAATTAACAAAATTACCGTAAGTCATTATATAATAAGATAATATAGCGCGCCAGAAAAAAATGTTACTCACTGAAATTTTTACAAATATTTTTTAATAATGTCATAACTTATGGAGGTCTCTGAATAACTCGTTTCTCTATATTTAGGGCATCATAACGCCATTTTCCTGCGAGATACGACGGCTTTTCAGCGACCTCCATAACAAATTACACCATTTACAAACCTAATTGTCCTAAATACAGCCTGTTATGGCTTTTGAAATCTGTAAATATGAACACCTCTTGCGTCAAAGTTGTCCGTAAAAGTGTTGCCGGACAATGTTACGCCCCTGCTCTCGCCTACGACAGTTCCGGTAGTTATCGTAGCATTTAAGCCACTCAATGTAATCTGAACACCACTTTGACTACTGTCGTTGTGGTTAACCGCTATTAACAAGGCCTCATTGCTGTCACCAACAAAACGCTGAACCCCATTGTTGAGAGTTGTGGATGCAGTCAGATATGTTTTCGGACCCTTAATCAACAAGAATTCGATTGAATGAAGAATATCCGTTGTTGGATAAATAACAGTATCACGGAATCCTTCCGGTGATGTTCCTGTGCCGGGAGCAAAACCCTCGAATATAAAGGGCATAACGCCATCCGCACCCTGAGCAATACTGCCAAAAGTTTGGTATCTAAAGTCTGATGCCAACGGATTATCAAATGCCTTGGGACATACCATAAACTTTTTCCCTGCGTTGTGAGCGACTTGAACATCAGCTGCCACACCTGGGATATCGCTATTCAGGTAGGTTTCACTACAAGCTATATCTGTAGCTGACATGTAAGCAGCGGTCAGGGCGTAATAATACGAAGTAAATATTGGTTTACTATGATCAATACCCTTCACTGCATTATATCTGTTCAGCTCTGCTTCTGGCGTAACAGGCGGACTTTGTACATCTGGCTCATCATCGAGATAATAACCATATAAAGCCGGATGGTCTTTAACATAATTGATTTGCCAGCTCAGATCGTCCCAATTAATAGGATGGAGATCTACAACAACCTTTATACCGTGACTGTACGCATAGTCCATATAACCAAGCAATCCCTCAGGAGCTCCGGTAACACCGAAAGGATAATAGAGCATAACGTAGTCGAAATAGTGTGATGGACTTTCATCAAGCGGGGTGAGGGAATAGGCAGATACCGCAGGCGACCCTGCATATTCGTGCATCGCATACCAACCCATGGGAACATCAGCCTTGTTAGATTTGGCGACTGGCTGGCCGTATGATGTAAACGCAGTGTTGTCGGAGGTTTTCCAGTGCCAGTAATCCAATGCAGTAGTATCACCGGCTGCCCAATACGCACCGCCGATCGCGATGGATTTTGCCATTGAGATGGAGGCATTGAATGCTATCGGACCGACAACTTTAATAGTATTATACCAAACCTCATAGGTTTGCGCCGTCAAATCATAATTGATGGTTACTTCGTGGAACTGTGCAGTGGAATAAGCGTCAATACCACCGGTCCACGCTCCATTTACCCCGTAATGCAACATCCCGTTAACATTCCACAGAATTTCGATTCCGGCATTGGAATTACCCCATTGATATGGGAAAGATGGATTGCTCACGCCAAACAAGCCCAGACGAACCAACTCATCTACATCCTTGCCAAGCCTGGCCATTATCTGACCATAACGAGCTGTCGAATACCTGTTTACCGCTATCGTGTTGTACGTCGAATATGTATTGCTGTTGATTTCAACCAATTGGTCCGGAGATGCCTTGCTCCATCCACCAATGGTCGATCCAACTGAGAGACTACCATTGTTCTGGGAAGTGACTACATCCAGATTCGCATATTGGTAATATGACCCCAGAGGATACTCAGAAATTTTGTCGCAAAACAAAACCTTTTCAACAGGTATCTCAGTGCCATATGATGTAAACGCAGTGCTGTCAGAGGTTTTCCAGTGCCAGTAATCCAATGCAGCATCATTACCATCTACCAAATACGCACCGCCAATCGCGATGGATTCTATCGTTGCGATGGAGGCATTGAATGCTATCGGACCAACAACTTTAGTAGTATTATACCAGACCTCATAGGTTTGCGCCATCAAATCATAATTGATGGTTACTTCGTGGAACTGTGCAGTGGAATAAGCATCAACGCCACCGGTCCACGCTCCATTTACCCCATAATGCAACATCCCGTTAACATTCCACAGAATTTCGATTCCGGCATTGGAATTACCCCATTGATATGGGAAAGATGGATTGCTCGCTCCAAACAAGCCCAGACGAACCAACGTATCTGTATCCTTGCCCAGCCTGACCATGATCTGACCATAGCGAGCCGTCGACTCCTTATTTACCGCTACCGTATTATACGTCGAATATACTGCGCTGTTGATGCGAACCAATTGGTCCGGAGTCGTCTTGCTCCATCCACCAATGGTCGATCCAATCGTGAGACTGCCATTGTTCTGAGAATGAATCACCTCAGAGTTCTCGTCATTGTAATTTTCTCCCTCCTCTCCATACCCGAAAATATCGTCGTAAAACATAATCGTATCTATTGCCATTGTCGGGCAGACCAGAATAAGTAGTACCATAACTCCAGCTATTACCATCAACTTTTCAGCTACATTTTTCATAACTTTCCCCTTGATCTATTATGACTTCTAATTTTATATGCCACTATCCGACCTCGGAACAGGCGTAACAGAGACTTGCTGTTCAATATTGTCGAAAAGAAAGAATCTTCAAGTATCAGGTAAACCCCGCCGTGCCAAATGCCAGAACCAAATTCAAACCGAAAATTACCAGTTTTTTCATACATACTCTATGCTTAAAAGTTTTTAGATAGTTCTACGTTTGGTGGTACAGGATGAGTTAAGCCAGTAAGAAGCAAGAATCTCCATATCTTTAAAGTAAATATGACAATCTTTTATTGATATCGCCTTTATCATAGGTATTAAGGGCATCACATGCTGAAATCTCTCTTCCAAGGTTACATCCTTGCCCAGCCTAACCACGATCTGACCATAGCGAACCGTCGAATTCCTGTTCACCGCTACCGTGTTGTAAGTCGAATATATTCCACTGTTGATGTAAACCAATTGGTCCGGAGTCGTCTTGCTCCATCCACCAATGGTCGATGCAACTGAAAGATTGCCATTGTTCTGAGAATGAACCACATCAAAGTTCTTGTTTTCATACAACGTTGCCGTCGGAGGCGCATTTAACGTGTACCCGGAAATGTTGTCCCAAAATAACATTGTGGGGTCTGCGGCTCGAACCGTCAAGCTAACTGGGGCAAGTACCATCGCCGCAACAACTAATAACCGTCTTATATTACTTGTAATAAAGCCTACCTCTTATAAAAAATGATAAAAACCTTTTATCCAATATGTAAGGTACTCAAAACTGACTGATGGTCAGATTTGAAAATCAAAATTGTGGACTCGGCCTGAAGGCCGAGACTGTTTTATATAAAACTTTTTTTCACAACTTTTTGTCCCGTAAAGAGTTATGTTAAAAAGGACGGATTTTTCGGTCAGTTTGAATAAGGTAAAAAACACTTTTTAAAGCCCAACCGCGCTAATGCATACACAATCGTGCTATACGAGTAAACTATAAAGTTACAAAATCATTTTTTTATACAATAGTTTATAGTTTCTGTCAATACTTTTTTACTAAAATTATGAAATTTTTACAAATATTTCAGTGCCCGTTTGATCAACGCACTCCTTCGTGTGCGGCGATTTTAAGTATAATTGGTGTGGTTTGTTGGGTTTTGCTTGCCGAAAAGTATCGGAGTATTTGTGGTCGACTACGGACCATTTCATAATCTCAGAAACCGTATTTTCCACATTGAAAACGGCTGATTTGGTAGATTATGGAGACTTATAGTAGTCTGTAACATCTAAGTTACTGGGGATAGCTTTTTTAATTTTACGCGAGCATAAGCAATAGTAAATTGACAATCCGCTGTGGCTTTTGCACCATTACATTCGCATCCCCAAGTTGTCACTTTAGTCATCATCTGCTCTTTGCTCGCAGTATATTTTGGCAAACGTTGCCAACTCAAAACGCCTATCTCTATTTCAGCCATATTCAGCCAACTGCCATGCTTCAGGGTTATGATGTATTTCCAGTTTTTCAGCACGCCACCAAGCTTCAGCTGGCTCAAAAGCTTCATGGAGCGATCCTCAGAATGTGTATTTAAATTATCCCGTATAAGCATTTCTGGTAAAACTCCTAAGTTTGATAAATAATATGCTTGATATTTAATGATATACGAGTACACTTATGGTAATGACCATATTTTAAAGCAGTCAAAATGGGAACATGAAAGATTTTATTATGTCAGAGCTATGTTGGATTACAAATGAAACAAGAATGGGGTTTGTGCTGGATATCAACGGCGTTCCGATTGAGAACCAACCTCAAGTACCGATAGAAAAAAGTGTAAAGCTGGGATTGTGCAACGGATTTAGACTTTGGATGTTTGAAAATCCACCATCGAGCGAATTTATTGACAAGATTATCAAAGAGGCGGGCTTTGTCATGGTGGATTATTGGATAGGTTCAACTTTAAGTCTGAGACATCTCGCCGAGTCGGGTAAGTCTGAAGAGGCCTTCCATGACCATAACATCCAGATATTAAAAGAGGCTGCTGAAAAATATGGTGACAGGTTCTTCTGGTCGATAACCGGCGAGCCGGATTCACAGGGAATAAATTTTCCAAAAGAACAGTTCTCTTCCAAACAACTGGCACGTCAATTTTGTGTCCAATGGATGAAAGATTTTGCGCCCACCATGGACCCAAATACAAAGTTAAAATGGTTCAGCTATCTCAAGAAAAAGAATATTGACTTAAAGGCTCATAATATTGCCATTCATTTGGGCAAGCCTTTCATGTCCCATTATGGTTATGAATTAGGGTCCAGATTCATTTGGGTGGAATGTAATTGTGGACTTCCTGAAGGTCTTCAAAGAACAGTCGCATTTACCAGAGGCGCCGCAAATCAATTCAAAATAAACAACACTTACTGGGGCGTGGATTTTTCAACATGGTGCGGTCGTTCTTACGAAAATATGCATTATGATAATAAGGGCCAGAGGATGGGTGAATTTACCGAAAGCCTTTACCTTAGAGAGTTATTATATGTGTTTTTGGCCGGTGCCAATCTTTTGCACGAGGAGATATCGGATGAGACTCATTGGATAAATAAGCCTAAATGGTATTCTAAACTTTCTCCTATGGGAAAAGCAGCGGCACGTTTTGGAAAATTTACTAAAACATTTGATAGAGGTAAGCCTTACCGGCCAGTGGCGGTTATGCTCGAACACGACCATGGCTGGACTGGAAGCATTGATGATTCAGGCACTGAAAATGTATGGTTTGGTTCAATACCTACGAAAAAAGCGGACTTGATGATAGGGCAATTTTTTGATTTAGCCTTCCCGGGACATAACGATTATTACCCAACGCAGGCAGCACAATTTTGCCGAAATCCATGGAAAAATGTTAAAGAATTTCGTGACATAGCTGCTTCAGGTAAAGATATGAGAGTGTTTGAAGGAGGACGTCTGGCAACAAGCCGTTGGGGTGATGTGATAGATGTTGTTCTTGAAGATTGTCCGGAAGATATTCTATCCGAGTATAAGGTTTTGGTTTTGCTGGGCGAAATAAAAATAAATGAAAAATTGTTAGAAAGACTGGAAAAATTTGTAAAATCCGGAGGCACTGTTATTGCCAACGTAACAAACTATTTCAGTTGCCCTGAGAATCTTCTTGAGAATGTGGTTTGTCATGGTACACAAGGTCGACCATGGTCCATTCCATCTATACGGCCGGGCGAAGTAACCGCAGAGGCTGAATCGTTTGTTGGCTTTAAATTTACCGGCGAAAAAACCAGAGGCAGTATGTCATACTGTCCAACGACTAAGAAAAATATTTTTGAAGGCGGTTTCTTATATGAAAAAGTTCAACTGCAAAACGCCTCGGCAATTGCAACTTGTGTTAATTGGCTTTGGAGCAGCCTCGATGCTTCGGAACTCGATCATACGCCTATAGCAGTGGAACATAAAATAGGCAAAGGTAAAGTAATTACGACCCTGCCATACTTTATGATGCACCCTGTTCATCGAACTCCTCTGCAAATATCGGGAGACATTTATGATCAGGCAATAAGTAAAATATTGCCATATACGATTGAAGGTGGTCCAATACAATATATGTTCAACGAGGTTGACAATAATACTATTTTCTCTTTTTTTAACAATGGCGATAAATCATGGAAAGGCTGCATTGTCAGTGAGAGTAAACCCAACTATACAAAATTTGAGTGGGACAAGAATGTCCCTGCAAAATGGTTCAAAGAAAAAGCTCAATGGAAACTTGAAATAGTAGTTCCAAAATTCAGCTTCAAAATTATAACAATTAGAAAGGAATTTTAATAATGACTATTATGACAAGCATAGAAAGAGTTAATAATACCCTTAATTTAAAACCTGTTGATCGGATAGCTTTTATGCTTGAACCATGGGGAGACACTTTAAATCGCTGGCAAGCGGAGGGGCACATAGACCCTAATAAAGAAGATATCGGCGAACATTTTGGTGTTGATATTCTTAGGGCTGGCGGCCTCAACAATATCGCCAATCTCGACCATAAGGATAAGATAATTGAGGAGACTGATGAGACAATTCTTGTCCTAGATGGCAATGGAGCAAAGCTTCGCAGGCATAAACTTCATGATTCTACACCTGAACACGTTGACTTTGCCGTTAAGGATAGAGCCGGTTTTGAAGAACATATAAAACCTTTCATGGCGAAGATCGACCGCAGAAGGATTCCTTTTGAAGGCTATCGAAAAGTAAGAAAATTCTGCGCTGAAAAGCAACGCTTTTTGAGTTGTGCCACCATGGCGCCTTTTGAACAAATGCACCCGATTTGCGGCCATGAGTATATGCTTATGGGAATGGCACTCGACCCGGCATGGATTAAAGAAATGGCATTGACATTTGCCAAATTGACTATACATCATCTTGAGATTTTATTTGCAGAAGAGGGTAAACCAGACGGCATGTGGTTTTATGAAGATATGGGCTATAAGTTTAAGCCGTTCATGTCACCACAAATGTATAACGAGATAATTCAGCCGGCGCACAAGTTGCTTTTTGACTATTCACACTCTATCGGATGCAAAGTAATTGTTCATTCGTGTGGTTTCGTTGAGCCTCTTGTGCCGGGCATGATAGAAGCAGGTATGGACTGTCTTCAGGCAATGGAAGTCAAGGCGGGAATGGATATGCCACGTCTCTTTGATAAATTTGGGAACAGGATTTCATTTTGTGGCGGCATTGATACAAGAGTGTTAATAAGCAATGACCGAAAGCAGATTGATGCCGAACTGATGAGGAATATACCGCCTGTGGTCGGCAAAGGCGGCAGTTATATTCTGCATTCAGATCATTCGGAACCACCAGAGGTAGATTATGAGACTATAATATATTTTATAAATCGCGGCATGGAGATCGCCGCTAATTGTATGAAAAGCTAAATTTTTCAGAAAGGTACTCAGTGAATTTACATTTTTTTGACTGGTGCATTGTTATAGGTTTTTTTATTTTTATTTTCGTAGTTGCTACTTATACTCGCAGGTACACCAGAAGTGTGGCAGATTTTCTGTCAGCTAATCGCTGTGCAGGTCGGTATCTTTTGCTTTTATCCGGTAGTGTAGCCGGTTACGGCGCCGTTTCTATAGTGGGCAATTATCAAGTGGGGATGCAGGCCGGCTTTACAGGTGCTTGGTGGGGTATCATGGGCATGCCCGCTGGCATTATCATAGCAATTACAGGCTTTGTAATATACCGCTTTCGTCAGACACGAGCATTGACCTTGGCGCAGTTTTTCGAGATGCGTTATAGTAAGAGGTTCAGGATTTTTGCCGGCTTTCTTATTTTTATCTCAGGTATTTTAAATTTTGGTATTTTCCCAGCAGTCGGTTCACAGTTCTTTATTAATTTTTGCGGATTCCATGAGAGTTTTTCAATTGCTGGGATATCTGTTTCCACATATCCAGTTGTGATGGCAGCGCTTCTGATGATATCTTTATACTTCACTTTTATAGGTGGTCAGATTTCAGTAACTCTGGCAGATTATGTGCAAGGGTTTTTCTGTGCTGTTGTCTCCATGGTTATAGCATTATTTTTTCTGTTCGTTGTAGGCTGGAACAGGATAGAAGAGGTGTTTTTACGCCCAGAGAATATTCATATGATAAATCCCTATCGCGGCGAGGCTATTCAGGATTTTAATGTATGGTATTTTATCATGGGCTTAATTCTCACTGTTTACGGTACTCGTGCCTGGCAGGGTACGCAGGGGTTTAACAGTTGCGCATTGACCCCGCACGAAGCCAAGATGGGGGGCATTATCGGTGGATTACTGAGCATGGCAGGGATTTTTGTACCAATGATAGTTCCAATAGGAGTTTACACAATATTGCATCATCCGGATTTTTTACCGCTGGCATCTGAGAGCAAAACAATTCTTGCTTCTATACCCAATGAACAGGTCAGGGAGCAGATGATAGTACCGGTTGTGATGAGTAAGTTTTTATCAGTAGGACTTATGGGCTGCTTTGTAGCGACGATTATTGTGGCCTTTGTTGCCAACCATCAGACATACCTGCATTCCTGGGGCAGTATATTTATACAGGATGTTGTTATGCCGTTTCGAAAAAAACCCTTCAGTACGAAACAACACATGCTTTTATTGCGATTATCTATGATTGGGGTGGCTGTTTTTATCTTTATTTTTAGTCTTGTTTGGAAACAGACAGAAGCAATTATGTTATGGTTACAGATAACCGGAGCGATATACTTAGGTGGAGCAGGTGCGGCGATAATCGGAGGATTATACTGGAAAAAAGGTACGACTGCTGCGGCGTATAGCTCAATGATTACCGGCTCAACCTTAGCCATGGGTGGTATCATTGTTGAACTAATTTATCCTCAATTCTTCTTAAACGGGATACAGGTCAGTTTTATAGTAATGATTATAGCCTGTCTTGTGTATGTGATTGTTTCCTTACTGAACCCAAAGGCAGAATACAATCTTGACAAGCTCCTTCACCGCGGTGAGTTTGCAATAGCCGATGATGTTGTAGTGGGAGATTCTGAAAACAAGACCAAGAGCAAAGGGAAAACTTTCTGGTACACATTAGGCCTGAGTGACGAATTCAGCAGAGTGGACAAGCTCATATTCTTTTCTGTAATTGGTTTTACAGTTTTCTGGTCCACGATTTTTGGGGTAATAACGATTTATCACCTTATTTTTGGCACAAGCACTATATTCTGGATAAGGTATTGGCGGTGTTATGTGGTTTTTTCACTTGTCCTTACTGTTGCTTTTTCAATCTGGGTGTATATAGGCGGATTGATAGATGTTAAGAAGATGTTGAACCGGTTGAGAACATTAAAACGAGATGATCATGATGACGGCTGGGTTAATAATAAAAGCTATCAAAAGGATGCTTGACCTGCCATATTTTTTTGTACTCGTTGTCATGAAAGTATAGCAGAATCACTTTCTCTGTATTGAGGCAGACGGAACGGAGTTAAGCCCACTGCTAATGCTATAAACCCAATCTGCTATATAGTCGTTCCTGAAGAAGTGTGTGATTTGTGGGAGAAATGGTGTTTTAAGGCAATTTACAGTTTTTTCTGCTGTTAAAATCGTGTACAGTTTTGCAGGTTTTATGGAAGAAATATTTAAAATCTTATTAACATCCCAAAGGTTGGGGATTTGTTGAAAAAAGCTTGAGCTGTGATAGTGGTTTTATAGGAGCAAAAATATGGAATACTTTTCAAACATAAAAATAGCGTATGAAGGGCCGGACTCAAAGAATCCATTAGCCTTTAAGCACTACGATTCTCGGCAAAAGATATTAGGCAAAACTATGGCCGAACATCTGCGATTTGCGGTGTGCTACTGGCACACCTTTAAAGGAACCGGAAGCGATCCTTTCGGCACTGGTACGATTGTGCGTAACTATAACAATTCCGACGATCCGATACGCGTTGCCGAGATGACCTTGGAAGCAGCCTTTGAGTTTTTCACTAAACTCGGTGTTGAATTCTGGTGTTTTCACGACAGGGATATTTCGCCGGAAGCGCAGACACTAAAAGAAACAAACACACGACTCGACAAAATTGTCAATCTGGCAAAAAAACTGCAAAGCGACAATAACATCAAATTGCTTTGGGGTACTACAAACGCTTTTAGCAATCGTCGTTTTATGTCTGGAGCAGGAACAAATCCTTCGCCACATGTTTTTGCATACGCGGCAAGTCAGGTCAAAAAAGCGATGGAAATAACAAAAGAACTCGGTGGTGCAGGATATGTATTCTGGGGCGGCAGAGAAGGTTATGAAACGCTCCTAAATACTGATATGAAGCGGGAAATGGAACATCTGGCGATTTTGTTGCAGATGGCTGTTGACTACAAAAAAGACATTGGATTTAATGGACAATTTTATATCGAGCCCAAACCAAAAGAACCAACAAAACACCAGTATGATTTCGATGCAGGAAATTGCTATGCGTTTCTGCAAAAGTACAATCTGGCTAAACACTTCAAATTGAATATCGAGGCCAATCACGCTACTCTGGCTGGGCACAGTTTCCAGCACGAATTGCAATTCTGCATAGATAATGGAATACTCGGCTCTGTTGATGCCAACCGCGGCGACTTGTTCCTCGGATGGGATACCGACCAATTCCCAACAGATGTTTATGAAACGACACTGGCGATGTACACCATTCTTCGCGGCGGAGGCTTCACTACCGGCGGTTTGAATTTCGACGCCAAAGTAAGACGACAATCTATCGACCCAACAGACTTGTTCCACGCTCACATCGGAGCGATGGATGCATTTGCCAGAGGTATGAAAAACGCCGCAAAAATGTTGACGGATGGTGTTTTTGAGGATGTAATTAAGCAGCGATATGCGGGCTGGAGCAATGGTTTTGGCGCAAAAATAGAAAAGAAGACAGTTGGCTTTAAGGATTGTGAAAAATACATTATCGAAAATGGCGAGCCTGAACTTCAGAGCGGACGGCAGGAGTTTCTGGAGAATATGCTTAATTCTTATATTTAAAAGGCGGTGATATGTACTTAATCGGCTATGACATTGGAACATCTTCGATAAAAGCCACGCTGATGGATGCACAGACCGGTTTAAAAGTCTGCTCGGCAATGTCGCCGGACAAAGAAATGGCCATCATATCGCCAAATGCTGGATGGGCAGAGCAAGACCCTATGCTGTGGTGGGAGAATGTCAAAATCGCGACATCAAAATTACTGGCACAAAAGCAAATCAATTCCGCTGATATCAACGCAATCGGTATCAGCTATCAGATGCACGGGCTGGTACTGGTAGACAAGAACAAGCAATTACTGCGACCGGCAATTATATGGTGCGACAGCCGAGCGGTCGATATTGGAAATGCCGCGTTTAACGGTATAGGCAGACAAATCTGTCTGGAACGGCTGCTAAACTCACCTGGCAATTTTACCGCTTCAAAACTAAAATGGGTCAAGGAAAATGAGCCAGCGATTTACGACCGTGCTTACAAGGCAATGCTGCCGGGTGACTTTATCGTTATGAAAATGTCCGGTGATATTTCAACCACACTATCGGGATTGTCAGAAGGGATATTGTGGGATTTTAAAGAAAACAAACCTGCTGACATAGTGCTGAACTATTATCAATTGCGACAAGATTTGATTCCTTCCATCGTGCCCACTTTTTCCGTACAGGGTCAATTATGTAAAGAAGCAGCTGGTGAACTGGGATTAAAATTCGGCACAAAAATATCTTATAGAGCCGGCGACCAACCCAATAACGCTTTTTCATTGAACGTCTTAAATCCTGGCGAAATAGCCACCACCGCAGGAACCAGCGGCGTTGTTTATGGTGTATCCGACAAACGAAATTACGATGTAAAATCAAGGGTAAATAGTTTTGCCCACGTCAATTACACCGCCGAAAAGCCAAGATTAGGTGTGCTGTTGTGCATCAACGGAACAGGGATACTAAATAGCTGGCTCAAAAACAATCTATCAGGTGAATTGGATTACTCGCAAATAAACGCGATGGCGGCAACAGCGCCAATCGGCTGCGATAATCTTTGTGTTCTGCCTTATGGCAACGGCACTGAAAGAACTCTGGAAAACAAAAACATTGGCGCATCATTTCATAATCTCAATTTCAGTACACATAATTTTTCGCACATCGCTCGCGCAAGTCAGGAAGGCATTGCCTTTGCTATGAATTATGGTGTAGAGATTATGCGTGAAATGGGAATTGAAGTCAAAACTGTACGAGCCGGAAATGCGAACATGTTTCTTAGTCCGGCATTCGGGCAAGCATTTGCTAACACAACCGGATGAGCTGTACGATAGCGATGGCTCACAAGGTGCAGCACGAGCCGCCGGCATCGGGACAGGAATATACAAAACTTTTGAAGACGCATTTGCAGGCTTTCGCCGCATAAATACCATTGAACCCTGCGAAAGTCTCAAACGCGATTACCACGAATCATATCTTAGATGGCGTAACATATTACATGCTCGTCAAAACAATATGATAGTCCAATAAACGTATTCACTATCATAAGCTATCTACCGTAGTAGCCACAGATTAGTTTTAGCATTCTGCATAGCAGGCTCTTCGCCGCTCGTGCTGCGTAGCGTGTTATTACGCGGAGCAACATCACAATTCGGAGTAAGCTATGAGCGAAACTATTGCATAAATTCCTGTCACTTCTAAAGGCTTTAAAGCAAAATAAGCCACCAAATCAAAAGTTTATAGCGATATCGCCAGCCAAATTTTCAATATCAACTTGTGAAAGAGCAAAGAGTTAGCTACAGATTGATATTTGTACCCAACGGGAACAAAATTGAAAGTTAGAATTCCACCAACAGGAATGCTCGGCGTTGATGTGGAGACAAAATAGAAACGTTACAACACCTTGCATATTTTCTCTTCTATTGGATACTCGAGCAATTCATCTGCTTTACTGAGAAACTCCGCCAAATAAGGTTGAGTCATGTGGTTATCCAAGGCAGCTTGATTTTCCCAGTTCTCATATATAATAAACATGGTTTCGTCATTATCCGCAACATGAAGAATATAATTAATATTCCCCTTTTCCTTACATGACATTTCAGCAAGATATTTCAGCTTCTGCTCAACAATCTGCTTTGTATTTGCTTTGGCCTTGATGAAGCAAACTATAGTTATTTGACTGCTACTCACTTTTATTCCTATTATCAGACAATAATTTTTTCTATAAACAATTTTTTTAATCCCATTTAATCACGGCGCCGAGTACATTTCCAGTTTCGCCACGATTAATTGCATTATAAAACGCCGGGGCGTCTTCAGCAGAAAGCCTGTGCGTAATTACCTGTCCCCATTTTAAAGCACCGGCGGCTATCCAATCCATTACAGCTTTTCTGCAAGGCTGAAAGCCGTCATCGCTCGGGAAATACGCTGTGAGCAGTTTCTCGTGAGCAAGATAAAATTTAAATGACAACTGTCCGAACTGTCCATAATCGCCCTGAAACACAAACTTGCCATACATCCTGCAATATGAAAGTGCGGTATCAATAAATTGCGCCAGACCAGTTGATTCAAAAACTATATCAGGGCCTTGAGGTGCCAATTGCGTCAAACGCAGGGAAACGTCTTCCTGTCCGGCGTTAATGGTATAATCGGCACCCAGTAACTTCGCAACCCGCAGCCGATTGGACTGCGTATCAATGGCAATAACGGTTGCCCCTCGCAGTTTTGCCGCCGCCACATTTCCCAAACCGACCAGACCAGCGCCCTGAATTACCACAATGTCTCCGGTTTTCACACCTGATAAATTAACTCCATTTAAGCCTACCGAGGGCAGCACAAAAAGCGATGCCGCTTCTTCGTCTATATTTTTCGGCAGTATCGCTGCGCTGTATTTTTGGCTCGTCGTATCAACTATCGAATGCGCTCCGTGAGCTCCTGAAGTGGGGCTGACGCTCTGACCATTCATCGTTGCCGATACCGAACAGCCACGATGATAAACCTTGTCGCCGATTTTAAATTCATCGACTTCGCTGCCGAGTTTTTCCACTATTCCAACCGCCTGATAGCCGAGCCATATCGGAAAAGGCCCCCACGAAACTTTATTGCGAATGAGCATAAGTTCCGTGCCGTTGCTGACCCCGGAATAAAGATTTTTAACCAGAATATCTTTTGGTCTCAAAACAGGCAGAGTTAATTTAGCCAGAGCAACATTCTGATCTTCCGTGCAAACAATCGCTTTTGTATTAGTCATTGAATTAAACCTTCAGGGCATCAATTTTTTTAATTTCGCTATTTTAGTTTCGACTAATTCCCGATTAAACATATATTTTCTGGCTTCCAGATTAAAGCCGAGCCTTGAATCCCTGCTTAATATCTCTTTGAGAGAATTTAAGTTGTCAAGTTCGTCGGCGATTATTTTTTTCTGATAATCCGACACCGGCTCGTTTTGTCTGGGCTTTCTATCCTTATACCATTTGTAGACATTCAGCGTACTTCTGAAACAGTGATACGCAGTAAGAGCGTTATCCGTTTCGGAATTCCGACCTATCGCTTTTGTATATTTATCACAGGCGTTTTTCCAGCCTGCGGTCAGCTTTTCAAGAAGCTCGATTATCTCATCTATACTAAGAGCGCCAAAACTTTCTTCAAGGCAATCTCCGTGCGGTTCTCTTGAGTCGCACGGCCCCATTGGCGAGCCATCAAACTTAAGTTTTAAATCATACGCCGGTGCATAATTGACCGGAGCGAAATAAACAAACTTGTTGCCATTCACGGGATAATAATGTCCCGCCTCGTCAAACAACCGCCAAGCTTCGACGACTTTTTCCGGAACAACGGATTTTCCAAAATATCCGATTGCCAGTTCGTTAAGCCACTGGGTTTCGTCCTGGCCATTATAAGTTTTTACAAATTTGTTCAGCAGGAAAACATTGAGCGTGTCCACTTCGGAAGCGAAGTTCCACGTGAACATACATCCCGAAATGCCGGTTTCATACGCATATTTCAATTTCTTAAACACGGAAATCATCATCGGCAAATTGCAAATAGAATTCAATTCGTGAGTGGTGTTCAACTGGGATCTGATAAACATTTTACGATTTGAAGAATACGCGCGGACCTCGTCTTTGAATCTATCCGATGGGCCGGCATACATCAAACTGTATTCTTCAACGGTTATTTCCTTATCAAGCAGTTTGACCTTACCACCCCTTTCAAAATCGCCCATAAGGATAATGTCTTGCGGCAATTTTTCAACGATATCGCGGTAAGGCGGATTGGAATTCATATTCCACGACCAGTCCCAGGCGACTATTTTTGTTTCTGGTCTGCCGGACTTAACGCCCTGCCGAATCAGGCTGATAATTTCGCATATAACTTCCGACGATTTTCTTCTGCCGCATCTCGGGCAGGCGCATTCGGTCAGCCAGAAATTTTCCGCAGATTCAAAATTTTCGGGTTTGGTCAAAACGTGCGCCCAGCAGTTATTTATATGCTCGCTTGCGGTTATTAGAAATATGCCCTGAATGTTAACTTTTGCCGTCAGTTGAGCAAAACCATTCTTCAGATAATCCTGAACCTGTTTCGTCGATGAACAAAGACTGTACTCCGGCGCACGGTCATAGACCTGTATTTTGCAGCCCGACAGTCCGGGATTATCTTTCCAGAACTGACTGCTCACTTCCATTCCGAGCGGCTCTGTAAAAAACATCCATACGCCAAGACCATACTTAGCGGCCCTTTGGGATAATTGCTGCAATTTAACAACATTAGATTCCGCCTGCGGATAGTATTTCTCAAACAAACCCGTCGGGCAAAGCTCTCTTAGCATACCTCTAAGCCAAATGCCCGTAAAACCGGCATCCGCGATAGCTTTCAATCTTTCATCGCTATGAGTATCAAGACAATTTTCAATCTCAAAACTCCAATAATCACTGTCTTTACTTCTGAAAATCCTGTAATCCAAAAAACCGCTCATAATATCTACTCCAAAATTTCACGAATAACAGATTCTAATTCCGCAGCATTGCCAAACACCGCAAAAGACGTTTTTGATTTAAGTTTCGACCCCTTAAGAAAATCCCCATCTACAATAGCGGCTCCGATTGTTTCGATTTCAAAAAAGCCCTGTTCTTTGCCGCCATTAAAAATGCTGTAATTGTCGGAAGCTGAAAACGGCCCATTTGGTTGAGCATTGTCGGCGATATTAAAATAGATACCTTTTGATTCCCCGATAATCTCACGAATACAGAGCAGATTTTTTGATAAATCATAAAAACCTGCAAACTCTGCTTTTGCGTCTGTTTTAATGCCAATCTGTCCCGCTTTTTGGCCATCTGTTTTGTAAATAAAACCATTGGGTTTATATGTTATTTTCTCTCTGGGGTCTTCGTAGAAATCAAAATTAATCGCTTTTTCGGGATTTTTAACTTTGACAAAACCGAACGTACTGTCAAAAGCGTCAAACTGTTCAAGCGTCCAGCAGGCCAGCAAGGCATCCTGAATTTTGACTTTGTTTAACACTTCCATACTATCTTCGACGGTATAAGCAAAATAATGTCTGGGGTTTTTGCGGGCAAGCACATCGGCAACATTATCGACCGCAAAAGTACGCTGCATCCGCGTCTCGATAGCTGTTCCCTTTCGATTCTTAAGTATTGTTTTTTTTTCGGCGACGGCAGAATCCTTTGAACTCGATTTCATCAGAAAAGGTTCGTTGTTAATCGCGGTCTGCACCCTCCAGGTGTCGCCATCATAATTGAATCCTACGCCGCCGCCTTCGGGAGCAGGCCAGAAATTGTTCCCGCCGTAATTGTTAAAAGGCTTGTCGGGCTTACGAACATTTTCAATGTCAAGCCGATGCAGAGACGAGCCATTAAGTTCGCAAAACACTCTCGCACCCAAATCCGGAACAAAGGCGGCCTTTGCGTTTGCGCCGCCGCAAACAAAAGCCGTGTCTTTCTTAAAGTTAATAAGTTCCTGAAAATCATTCATAACAAATACCTGTCAAATAAGGTCTATCGCCCTTTTGAAAATGGCGTTCTTGTCTTTTAATAAGCCAATAAGAATATCGAGTTGTTCGAGCGCGTATTTGCCGCAATTTTTTACTATAAACGGGTCGGGCAGCACAGCTCCCTCGCCAAAATGCACCAGTCCTTCCGGCATTTTGTAAAATTCCCACGGATGAAAATAAAAACAAAAAACAGCAGGCAGATTTTTTTCCTGATACATTTTAAGCATATTATCAATATGCACCATCAATGCCGAAGCACTTTGCGTTCTGAATTTCGGCCACTGGTCTCTGTCACGACCGCCAATATCCGTACTGGGAATGGTCATATCCGCGAAATTTGGTATCTCAAGAATTTTCATATCACCCTGTGATAGCCAGTTCTTTCTGCTGGGATGATAAGGAGTGAGCCTGTCCTTATGGAAAAACATCGGGTAGGACGCGTCTGTCTTATATCCCAAATCTTCAAGGGCGTTGACCATCGCGGTGCTGCCCCATAAACGAGGCGCACGAAAACTCAACATTTTACTCCCAGCGACATCTTCTACTATTTTAGTCGCTACTTCAACTCGATGATAGCATTCTTCCGGCAAAATAGAACGAAGGCCTGGGATAGGTATCAGCTCATCGCCAAGAGTTTCATGATAAAGACTGTGGCATCCAATTTCATTGCCTGACGCTGACACCATCTTAACAATCTCCGGATGAGACTTGGCGGCATCGCCGGTGAAATAAAATGTGCTTTGAACTTTATGCCGGGCAAGAAGGTTCAGTATTTCAGGAGTGCCGTGAACAAGCCCTTCATAAAAAGGCGTCCAACTGCCGATATCCGTCTCCATATCAAAACCAAATACAACCGTCGGTTTCATAAGATATTCCTAAAATTATTTTTTAACAAAATCTATGCGATTACAGACTGCTTAATATCTTATCAATCTTGGGGCTCATAGGCACAGCGCCTTTTTCTGTAATTTCAAAGCCGGTTTCAATTCTCGTGCCGTTCCATTCGGGATGACCGAAGAAACTCACATCTACGCATACCGTCATACCGGGTTTGAGAACATCATCGCTGTTTGGCCCAAAGAACGGCGATTCCGCTTCGTGCAGACCAATTGTATGGGCAAATGGACAAACCATATACTTAAGCAAATTGTGTTTGGCGTAATACTCGCGGCCGGGTTTGTCAATTTCGCTTCCGC
>Ga0209417_1003994_pt1 | contig 18507 bp, 9 predicted proteins | sample RifGroF2_FD_184002 | JGI IMG/M metagenome (GOLD analysis project Ga0209417, IMG submission 184002) | Groundwater microbial communities from Rifle, Colorado, USA - Groundwater F2 (SPAdes) (version 2) | ecosystem: Environmental > Aquatic > Deep subsurface > Groundwater | place: Rifle, Colorado... | reverse complement strand
CTGAATGTCGGGAAGAACCTTATACCCGCCTTTGACGGTTGTGTTGTAGGGTCCGCCCGACCAGTAGGTTTCTTCGTTCAGCTGGATGCGTTCTTCCCCGTTTTTACCGAATACCATGGCACCCAGACGACCATTGCCAACGGGCAGTGCTTCTTCCCAGGCTTTTGCAGGAGCTTCGTACCACAAGAGTGTGGCGGGGTTAAAACTCTTATTATCAATACTTTTAGTTACATTTTCCTGTTGTCCGATTGCATTGTTTACAGAAAAAGACAGGAATGCAATAAAAAGGATGGAGATTCTTTTCATGATATGCTATTTCTTAAGTTCCACAATTATTTCTTTGCCTGCAACCAGCTTAACTTTCCGGTTATCTCCGGGAAAAGCCAGGTTGACGACCTGGTCCTTTCCGGAAACCAGTTTAACCTGAATTTCGGATGTATCCCATTTCAGGCTCGATATTTCGATCTGGCCACGGCACAACACCCCATTGATCTCGCCCTGGGGCCAAGCAGAGGGCAAGGCTGGCAGTAATCTTATTTCTCCGGGATCGGACGCAACCAGCATTTTGATGATCACGGCAGGCATTCCGCCGCTGATGTCCATGTTGAATAGTGATTTGTGGTTATGCATCGAGGCCATGTTGCTCAGCCAGAATCGGTTGACCATATGTTTCAGGGATTCATACACGATAGCGCTATCGCCGAGGCTGGCCCCGGCCTGGCCAAGCTGTACAAGGCCAAAAGACATAAACCCGGATCCTTTCCCCTTCCAGTGCTTTTCAAGTTTGTAATTTATGCTCTTTCTGAAAGCCTCGGTCAGGTCAGGATTTTCGGCTATTTCTTCAGGGATACCGTCATACAGGGCGTAAAACTGTGAAGAGTGCCTGTGTGCATCGTTATTGGCCAGCCTGGGGGTAAGCCACTCCTTAATCATTCCGTTTTCATCAATCATATAGGCCGGCATTTTGCCCAGCATTTTCTGCCAAACAGGAATTTTCTCCTGGTTTACACCCATTTCCCTGGAGACAGTTATCAGGTTATTGAAAAGCTCTTTAGCCACAGCAACATCCATAGTGGCATTCAAAGAGCCCTGCGAATTGGTATTGCCCGGTGTATTTTCAGGGGACTGGCACGGGGAAAAAATATACTTTCCATCCGGACCTTCATACAGATAATCCTCGAAGAAAAGCCCGCATTTTTCCATAAATGGCAGGGCATGTTCAGCCATGAATTTTTTATCCCCGGTATAGAGGTAATAGTCGTAGAAAAAGTGCGCTGCCCAGGCTGCGCCGGCAACCCAGAAACCACCGGCAAAGGATCCGGCCAGTGCGTTATTGTACCCATTTGTAGTTGATCTTGAAGGGAGCACAACACCCCGTGCGCCAAACAGATGCCTGGCGTTGATCTCAAGCCACGGGACAATGGATTCGATATAAGAGGTATAAGACAGCATGAGTTCCGGGGTATTACCCATGAGCATACTCGCAATGGCCGACGGCACATTTCCGTTGTGAGTAAAATCACTGGCCCAGTCGGGAACAAAAGTGCCTGCCCAGATCCCCTGCAATACCGGCGGGAAATCACCGGTACACGAAATGATATTATATCTGCCAGCATCGAATTCCTTTTCTATGAGAGCTTCGTTCAGGTCATCATTGGTAGAAAGCTCAAAAAGCTGCTCCGTGGTAAGATGATGATCCTCTCCCCCACCCAGATCAAGCTTCATCCGGTTGAACAGGGCACCATGAACCTTCTCATGGCGCTCCAACAGGGCCTTATAATCCGGGGTGACCGTTTCAAGGTTCTTCTTCATGATCTCCTTCATCGATTTGTCAGGATCATACAACAGCTCAAGAGCCAGGATCACCAGAATCTCATCCGCGGCCCTTACCGTTATATTGTCGCGGTCAGTCGTTTTGGTCCCGCCCTTTACCAATACGCGCGCGAGGCCTTCCAGGGCATGAATGCTGCCTGGATACGCTTTTGTATACTTGTTGGAATAACTCAGGAAATCACTCTCCGCGGTGATTTTAACATCGGAAATATGTGAGGACGCTACATCCAGGGAACCCTGTACATAGTTATAGTTCAGTTTACTGCTGGGTATTGTCCTTTTCAATTTCAGATTGCAATTCAGAATCCCCTTTTTGGAAGCTGTGATCAGCATAACGGCAATCCCGTCAGCCCTTGAAACGAACAATCTCCTTTCATACGTTCCGTTTTTGTCAGACCAATGAACAAGAGTCTCCCCGTTCTGAAAATTGACCGACCGGATGTAATCATGAATTTCCCTTTCGCTGTTCATGATGATCCCCATATCGAAAGCCGGCACAAAAGGATCGGGGTACATGAAACTCTCCTGGCCGGATAGATTAAACTGCAGCTGAGTTGCTTGTTTGTACAGTCCTTGATCGATCAGCCTCCTGATTTCAAACAACCGGGCCGACTGGTCGGGCGGCATCGTGGGCGGGCCTTTTGGCAGAAACAAGCCGGCATGGGTAAAGATGACGGTTTCATCCAGAGGTTGACTCATAACATTTGCACCGATTGTACCATTGGCGCTCAACAATCCCTGCTCCCAGGTTTCAGCCGGGGTTGAACTTATGAACCCCCTTTCCGGGACCGGAATAGCCGACTTATTCGGCACTTGTGCGATTCCCTGAATAACAATCAGGAAACCTGTGAAGCTCATGGAAAGACATTTCTTCATACTGCATATTATTAAGCATTTGTACTCATGTTCAACGGTTTACTGCCGAAATTACCGGATTACAACCGGCCCGATCAAACCCGAAGATAACAGGGGCATGTTGTTCCGGTATCGGGTTTGGATATTGGTTCGCGTTACCCGCTCCGAATCCGGCTTTCCGGCATCCCCCACCAGGCGGTTGTGCCAGAGGTTTGTGACATCAATTTCAACCTGGTTCATTCCCAACTTTACATATTGCTCAACCCTGGCAACATAGGGTTGCTTCCAGAGGGTATCCACCGTAACTCCATTTACTCTTACCACAGCCACCTCTTTAACTGTACCCAGGTCAATTAATAGTTTTTGCCTGGCGGTAATCATGGAATCGGGAAGACTGAAGGTGTTGCTGTAGGTTGCGGTTCCCGAAAAATACTTCACCCCATCCAGCAGGAAATGGGTCCAATCGAAGAGTTCAATCGTTTCCAATTCCTTTGGGGCTCCTCGGCCTTCGGGAAAAGTCAGGGTCCACGGCTGAGTAAAGGAAGCTAATACATTACCCTGATTATCAGTTGTTTCAACAAATTCATCAGTCTTAATTTCCTTGCCGGCACTCTGAAAAACAACAAAAACCGATCCTGCAGGTGGCAGGTTGAAATCAATTGTTGTAAACTGATTATCAGCATTAACCACCTTGCAGGGATAAATCTTACCCTCATCAGCCATCCACAGGTACGGTACGTTATCGGAAGAAATCCTGAAACGGACGGTAAATTTCTGCCAGCTCATTGCACTGTTGGAAACAAAATAGATATCCTGATCCTGGGTTTTCCGGTGGATGTAATCGATATGCTGATCGGCATTGGTCACTCCCGATACGTCAAAATCCCGCGGGATCCCAAGTTCTTTCAAAACCTTCCAGAGGGGGAGTCCATAATAGACCTTCCCTTTTCCATAGCTATGTGAAGTAATGCTGTTTCCATCACAATCGCCCCAGATTTTATCGCCCAGGCGCTTAACCTCCCGATCGCACTCCGGGTAGTTTATCAGGCTGTTTGACCGAGTGGGTTTCGGGCCAAAAACCACGGCTCCGGCCCGGATCAGTTTCTCAAGTTTACGGAGTACCTGCAGTGATATCTCAGTTTTATCAGGAAGCACCATGATCTTGTAGGATAAACTTCTCGGGAGGGTTAATTCACCATCTTTAAAAGTCATTCGGTCAAGGATAACTTCCTCATTTATATAATCATAATCGTAACCCAGTCCCAGACCGGTGGTATTGACCGGTTTGAGCTGGTCGCAATGGCCGCACTGCGTTGAATCATATTTATTGACAAGGTTCGGATCGATCCTGCGGGGCGGAACCAGGTTAGGAGCCTGATCGCCGATATAGAGGCAAAGATCGCCTACGAATTGCCCCTGCTGCATCATGTAGCTGGCTCTCGACATGTATTTCAGCATCGGGCCAGAATATTCCCACCAGGTTGTGTTCACATTAAAATGTTCGCCGGCATGGTAAACGAAGCCAGGCAGACCGGCCTCTGCCGGATTATGGGTAAACGTATGGAATGTCACCTGGTTTAATCCTTCACAAATAGCCACGTCAAATAATTGCTTGTAGTGGGCCGGACCATCCTTCCAGGCGCGCCATCCGGTAAAGGATTCGGCATTGACCAGGACTTTTCCGTAGATATGGGCGGCGCTTGCAGCCTCCTTGGTTACCCAGAACTCGCTGCCATTCCAGAACTCGCCCATGGCAATGTCAGCAAGCCCCAAAGCCTTCAGGGGGTCTACCCTCGCATAGCCGCCATGTCCGGCTTCGGCCAGCAACTTCAGTCCGTTTTTATGAAGGATCTCCTTTTCCTTTGCAAAATGGTTCTTTACCAGCATCTCTCCAACCGCTTTGCGGTAATCATGCAGAAAGCGACTGGAAACATCAGGGTTATCAACGGTAACCCCTGCCAACACAGGTAAGTAGGGAGTCGGATCATACCGGAACAGATTCTTGAACTCCCGGATAAAATCGGGTGTCCAGTCATTGGCCGGATCCACCTCATAGCTATCCAGCATAAAGGTGGTTAGTCCGCCAAAATCCGCCCGGTCGCCCTTGATGGTCTTAATCATATAGTCAATATGCGCTTCTGCTGCTCTGGCGCTCAGGTGGTCGATCATCAATCCGGAGGAATTGGGACTCGGGCACATAAGCGGCTGACCGGTATTGTTGCAGGTAAAACGGATGATCTTCCAGTGACCTTCAGGCACTTCCCAGTTCAGGATTTTGCCATCATATTTATTGGAGATGTTTTTTACATCTGACTGATTAACTGCCTGTTGATTGGCAACCACCGGCATTGCAAACACTGAGATCTCTGAAAAATACTGAGTGGTACCCTTAGGGACCGGCAACGTATCGGAATACGTAACCGGACCTGTAATCACCATTTCGCTGGAAATGATGGCTTTGCTGCCATCTTCCGGCTTGATCCAGGATCCGCCTGCATTCCAGCTGCTTGATGCGAACATGCTCACATCAAGTCCCAGCTGTTTGGCCTCATCCATAACCTGGTGGATTGCCTCAACAGATTCTTTACCCAGATAGGCAGGGCCGGTCGGAATCATTTTCAGAGGATCGGCCAGGCTTCCAACGTCCCACATGGTGGGGCCGCGCATCCCTTTGGCTTTCATTTGCCTGAGCTCATAGGTCAGCTGTTTACGGTCGACATACCCGTTCAGCCAGGGCCAGAGTACTCCCGGGCGTGCTTCGATCGGAGGATTCCGGAAAAGATCTTCTGACAACGCCGGCATGGGCGCTTCAGTTGTCTTTTTCTTGCATGCAGAAAAACTGATAAAAACTAATAAACAGCATGTTAGGACGATCTGTGAACTCATTTTCCGGCTCATGGTCAGGTATGTTTAGGTAAGGGCATTTGGGTAGTAAGTTAATCCGGATCGGTGGAAGTTCAACAAGGTTTGTTAGCAATTTGGGGTACTTTCTTGGCAACAATGAAACCCACAGTACCTATCGGGCAAAAAGGAATTGTCTTTTTTTTTCTTATTTTTAGTCAAAATTGACAATTAATGAAATCCATCCTTATCACTCCAACCAATAATAAAGACCTGAAATTTTTATCTACTCTGCTAAGCAAGCTTGGATTCAAAACTCGGATACTGGACAGTATTGAGAAGGAGGATGATGCTCTCCTGAAAAACATGATTCGGGAACGAAAGGGTGATTATGTCTCAGATGATGAGATTGATGCAGCTCTTAATCGTTGACTCATGAAAGTCCTGTTTGAACGCTCTTTCCTTTCAGATGTTCATGCGGTTACCGATCGAAAAGCATTAAAAAAATTATCTGAACTGATAGGATTACTTAAATCAGCAAGATCTCTTTCCGATATCCCGAACCTGAAGAAACTAAAAGGTCATACTTCTGCTTTCCGGATTAAACTCGGAGACTTCAGAATCGGGCTGTTTCTGGTTGAGGGAACCTTGATCCTGGTTAAGTTTCAAAACCGCAAAGATATATATCGAGGGTTTCCCCATTAAAAACCGAAGTTAACATCCCATCCGAATCGGGTAAATTAAGCAGAATCAGTCAGGTTTAAATCCGATAAATTAGAGGCTTTAACACCTCCTATCGATGAAAACAGTAACCAGATTTGCTATTGCGGTTATCTTCGCTTGTCAAATCAATGTTTTATCTGCTCAAAATCCACAGATCCACTGGAGTTTTGAGAACAATGCCAACCACAAAACAGTTGAATCCATTGGCGGTAAGGCCGATACACTTGAAGGATACTTTGGTGAGATGGCCGGGGTTAAAGGCAAGGGACTTGCTTTAGACGGATTCACTTCCTGCCTGAAGAGTACCGGGACCCGCCAAATCAAGGGGTTGAAAGAGTTCACCATTGAAGCCTGGATCGCGCTGGGCGAGTATCCCTGGAACTGGTGTCCGATCCTCACCACTGAATCAAATGAAATCAAAGGCTACCGGCTGATGGTAGGGCCGCTCGGCCAGGCCGCTCTGGAATGTGCCATCGGGGAGCAATGGGTAACCTGTACCAGTGAGCGTGATGCCCTGCCCCTGCGTAAATGGATGCATGTGGCAGGGGTATATCGGGCCAATACTGATATATGCCTCTACATAAATGGCGAATTGAAGTCCAGCATCAGGATCAATGGCGCGTTTACAGCGACCCAATCGGACATGGTTTTGGGAATGGTAGCCGCTCCTGAAAAGCCTTCCGACATACACCGGACCTGGGGTACCATTGCACAGTTTTTCGGCCTGGATGGGATCACGGATGAGGTAAAGATTTTCAATACTGCATTGACTGCCGATCAGGTCAAAAGCAACTTCTCTTCGGTAATGACCCGTGAGCCAGAAATTGCCGAAAGGAAACTTCCGAGGATCGGGAACAATCCCGGAAAATTCGGGGCATTTTACACAAAGCTGAAGTACTACCCCGGGTGGGATAACCTCTGGCCGGTGGATGCAGATCCGGATATAGTGGTCTGTTTTGAGAAATCACCGGTCAAGTTAATATTCTGGAGGGGTATACGTTACGGGGCTTCATGGGTATCCGAGAATGAGAACTGGATGACTGATCAGAGCGTAGAGGCGTGGGAGCACGGCGAGGCCGACCGGGAAGGTTGCTTTGAGCACATGCAGGACAGGCATTGCCGGTTTTCGCATGTAAGGATCATTGAAAACACCGATGCCCGTGTGGTCGTTCACTGGAGGTACGCACCCGTCAGCGCCTACAACAATACCTGGAGAATGGATCCCAAAACCGGATGGGAGTGCTGGATTGATGAGTACTATTATATCTATCCCGATGGAACGGCTATCCGGAAGGTATCGTGGAAAAAGGGTACACTCGGTTTTCCCCGACAGTTCCAGGAGACACTGGCCCTTTTGCATCCGGGTCAGAAGGTTTCTGATCTGCTGGAAGTTGATTTCGCCACCATGGCCGATTATGACGGAAAGACAGGCAAAAGTTCCTTCGTTGAAAACCCGAATGTGGCACCCTACGGACCTTTCGACTGGAGCCAGAAATTTCCCTACACCATCCAGCAGTACAATTTCAAATCGGAGAACAAGCCATTCATCTGTTTTGAGCCCGGCAATGAGATGTTTATACGCTATGAAGGCCTTGACGGATACAACACGGCCGATGGCTGCAACCATTTCCCTGTGGGCCAGGCCCGCTGCGACGGAAGAACCACGCGCACCTCCGACAAGCCTTCTCATTGCTCGAGTTTCCCGATATCGGATCCGGTGATTCATGAAACTGCCGACCGCGAATACTGGAACGGACTGTACGGGATGAATACGATGAAGATCGAAGAGCTGATCCGGTTCGGAAGGTCATGGGCTTTTGCGCCGGAAATCAAAATAAAGGGAGATCATTTCACGCTGGGCGGATATGACAGGAGCCAGCGGTGTTATCAGATTGAAAACAAATCCGATAAAAACAGCCAGCTTGAATTTTCACTGGAAGGAAATAAAGAATCGCCTGTTTCAAACCCGGCAATTTTTATCAGGAACTGGAATTCCGATGGCGCTAAAGTCATGGTCAACGGAAAGCCGGCCAGGGATTGTCAAATCGGAATTAATCATGAACTGGGTGGGACGGACCTGGTCGTATTTTTAAATCTGGCGGGTAACAGTAAGGTTAATATCAGTATTTTGCAGGATTAAGACGATCCTGCGAATGGATAAATTTCTTTTCGGCGCACATCAGTTCCTCTGGAAGCAGCATTGGACAGACGACGACCTGGAAATCCTCGACGGAGCACGTGCTCTGGGGCTTTCGGTGTTCGAGGTTTCGCTCGGGGATGATGTCAGTTTTACTTACCAGCGCCTGCGCCGCCATGCAGAGGAACTGAGTCTGGAGCTCAGCATCGGGCCCGGAAATGCCTGGCCGATGGTATGCGACATATCCCATGATGACCCGGGCTATCGTACCCTTGGAGTAGCATGGCATAAAGAAATCCTTGACCGGGCTGCGGAATGCGGTGCAACTGCCTATTGCGGAGCGATTTACAGCCATCCGGGAAGGGTTTGCCGCCGACCCCGTTCACAGGACGAACTGCAAAGAGCTGCTGACAACCTTTTCCTTCTGGCCGAACATGCTGCAAGTCTGAACATCAGACTGGTCATAGAACCCATGAGCCGGTTCAGGAGCCACCTGATTAATACGGCGAGCGAGGCCTTAGACCTGTTGAAGCTGGCCGGCCATGAAAATATTTCCATTAACCTCGATACGTATCACATGATAACCGAGGAAAGGAATTATGAAACGGCAATTACGAGCGTCGCAACGTGGCTTTGGGGCCTTCATGCATGTGAAAATGACCGGGGTGTGCCTGGTGGAGGGCTGGTACCCTGGGATCAGGTTGCGGCAGGGCTGAAAAAGGTTACGCATCCGGTACGGTTACTGTTGGAAACCTATCGCACCGGGGCAGCTGGTTTCGGACCCGAACGAGGCATTTTCAAGAACTTATGTCCCGATCCCGAAGAATTTGTCAGGCAGGGCATACGGTTCCTAACTTCAATCGTTTCAGACCAGTAGCTCGAGTTTTTCGCCCTTGTTGACCACAATTTCCGAATCCAGTGTAACAACGGCTCTTCCTTCATTCACGGATATCCGCCCCGGCACTGCCTTTCCATTTATCAAAATCTTTACGGACTCCGGCTTAACCCCATTAATCAACGCCAATGCAACACTTTTAACTTTTAACTTTCCATACTTAATCCTTACTTCTGCCTTAAGCCTTGTGCCTTCTGCCTTCTGTTCATAGCTCCCCCACCCCTCAGCCGAGGTAAACGGTGCCTTAAAATTCTCCGGAGTCAGTCGCGGTGCAAAGCCGATATGCCCTTTCGGCCCGTGATACTCAAAACCGCATGCAGCCAGGAAAACCCCATAGCTTGCCATGGACCGTGCATAATGATCGCCGCACTCCACCTCGTTCCAAGGATTTCTCCGGATCGCATGATACCGGTCGTGGATGGCACGCTCAATCGCCAAACCTTCCAGCAGCATGTTTTCCCAGATCATGTGGCCTGCCAGCTGATGTTCGAAACCGTTCATGCATTCGTTGAAATAGAAATCAAAATTGGTTTTCACACGCTTCGATTCCCCTTTCGGCCAGCTGCACATCAGGGTTCCGGCCTCGCCTGCCATGGCATACCACCGGCCGGGCTTGTAAGCCTCGCGATACGGGCCCACATCGGGAGTAAAATTGTACTTCCAGAGTGATTTCAGGGCCTGGCGCGTCTCTTGTTTTGGCAGAACTTGTCCGAGTCCCACCTGCCATGCCCAACCCTGGCCCAGGACCTGATCGATCTCGCAGCCATCATAGGAACCGACCATATTGGCTTTATCGGGTTTCCCAACCTGGATGAAGTACTCGCCGTTCCACATTCGTTTTACAAAGTTCTGCTGGCCGGCGATTAAAATCCTGCGACATTTTGCGGCAAAACCTGCATCTCCCATCTCGGCTGCCATCACTTCACCGGCCCGGAGGGCGGCCAGATAGAGGCCGCTAAGCCAGGCCACATCGCCAAACCATTCGGCATCCAGGGTGTTGTGCTGGTTCTTTTTCAGTATCCCGTCCTCCGTTCCGTCCTGCTGGATCAACCATTCCAGTGATTGCTTGATTTTCTGCCAGTTGCGTTCGAGAAAAGCATTATCCGGCGACATCTGGTGGTCCCGCAGGCTTCGCAGAATGATCCCGGCCTGGCCGTCAATGGCTGCTCCGGTGCCTTTACCCCGATATTCAACCACACCGTCGCCCTTGTAACTGTCAGCCGGATTGAAATCAGTCTTCTCCCGGAGCACAATATCGAGCTCGGGGAAAATGCGCCCCATGGTCTGCTCATAATGCCATACATGGGTGCAGGTGCCTTGACAGCAGCCCACACCTTCCCAGCCCCAGAACTTCCCGTCGTAAAAACGGAAAGCCGTAGAAGTCGCTAACGTAGAAGCGTTTACAAACGTCCGGTCAAGAAACCAGTACGGCAGCGTTGAATCGTACCAGGTATCCCGCCAGAGTTTGGTCTGGGTGTACAATCCCCCGATATTTTTAGCCAGATAGGCGGCTAGGGCACCTGCATCTGTATACTTTGAGGCATAATAGCGTCCCTTGCCGGGCTGGCTGAGATTCGGAAAGTTCCAGATTATTGCAAAAGTAACTTCTGCGGAATCGCCTGCTTCGAGCTTAACGGTGCGACCGATGGCCCCAATCAGGGTATCCTGCAGCCTGGCTGAAGATTCCTTGCCGGAATCACCGGTCAGGCCCCTGTCGGGGGTTGAAGACCTGGCATAATTGGCATTACTGTTAAGCAGCGCCAGCCCCATCGTGCCATAATCAAAAACATTTTCAAGTTCTTCAACCTGCACAGGCTGATCGCTGAACGTAATCCTACCTACACCGATGTTTCCCCAGGCGCCGCTTTCAGCATCCACAATCTGAATGCAAGCCTCTTTCCCCTCAAATTCCCTGACATCCAAACTTTTTTGGCTCATCCGGTTATCATTGTTGCCCGTTTCGGAGCACACAACTTTCCCGTCAACCAAGATATTCAGACAGGTCTTGTTTTTATGACCGCCTCCGCCAATCCAGAAATTGATGAATTTCCTCTCAATCGTAAAGGTTTTGCTCGTTAGTTTACCGGTTGCACCATCCCGGCTCCCCACTTCGGGAGCCGTTTCAGCCAGGGAATGGGAGTTTACCACCCTGTCGGTGTCACCGCCCACATCTCCCTGATAATCCGGAATATCTGATTTCCTTATGGGCCCCTTTCCGAAGGCATTCCCTTCGGCAATCCAGCCTGCGTAAGCCTCATTGCTCCAGTCTTCAAAAGGTATTTCTGGCCGTTGTGGAATATTTTTTACCGCGGCTTTCTCAACCCAACACTCTAGCAGGCTGTAGCCTTTCTTCTGGCTGATCCGGTTGAAGCGAAACCCATCCAGGCCCCTGTTATACAGGCAAACCGCATTCTCCATCCAGCCATACAGGGTGGCTTCAACGGATTCCGGCGAATTGTTTTTCAACGTAAATCGCATGATTGTCGCCGGCAGGCTCGATTCATCTACCGACAAGGGGATAAATGGGGAAAAGGCCTCCAGGGAAACCCGTAGAGACGGATTATTATCCGTCTCTACGCCCGTGGATGGAGTATAATCCACCATCCCGATCGGATATTCACCGCGGAATGAGACTTCGGGAAATCCCGATTGATCGAGAACCCGGGTTTCCGAAACACCCTTACTCGTTGTTCTTAATGCAAACCCCTGATCCACCGGAGAAACCGCTTCCATGGGTTTGGCATAATGACTGTCGCCGGTTGATATTTTCTTGTTGAAAATATCCCAGTGCCAAAGTTTTCCATCACCGCCAAGGTATAGCTGGCCGGCACAGATTCCGCCGACCGGCATGCCGATGTATTTCAGCTCTTCTCCTTTATATACCTGAGGCTTTCCTCGTTCGTAAAGGCTTTTAACCCAGGCCGGGCTAAGCTTCTTATCCACCGGAACCAGATCCTCAAATTCTGTCCGGCTGAAGGGCCCAGCCATCATTGGCAAGCCAGCGTATAATCCGAGGGAACCTATCCCTGCTTTTCGAAGGAAATCCCTGCGGTCAATGATCGGAGTACAATGGCCTCCACAGGTGCAAGGGTCATTTTTGGCTGGTAACTTCATCGGTTTTATGAGTTTATTTTCTGAATGTCAATACGATAGCAAACATTTCTCTCCTTAAGATAATCCAGGATATAGTTGAAGCACTTTTCCTCGTTTCCGAACAATTCCGGAGGGAATACTCCTTTGTTTGTAAAGACCCCTTCCAGGAACATATTGGCAGCGGCCGTTGCCGTGTATCCGGTTGTTCGCGCCATCGAGGAGGTCTGGGTGGCAGAACAATATTCATCATACAAATTACAGGTGATTTTGACAGGTTCTCCCTCATGGTCTGATCCTTTCAGCGTTACCCTCATGACCGTGAGTTCTCGTTCGGTTTCACCCAGCTTCCACTCCGAAAACAGTATCCGGCTGGTAAAATCCAGGGGAGAAACTTCGCAATCCCCAAGCCTGATCTTTTGGGTGCTGAAGAATCCGCTCTCCTTCAACACCCTAACATACTCAACATGACCGGGATAGCGAAGGGTCTTTTCCTTCATGTTACGGATATGCGGCATGGTGTCAATAATGGTCCGCAGTCCATCCGAATTAAAGGCTTCAAGGGTTCCCACCCTTTCAAACTCAACCAGCTCGCAGTCGGTTAAGGGCTCGCGAACTAGGAGTTTACCGTTTTCAATATAGCGTGCTGGACGGGTATATTCCTCGATCACGTCAACCGGGGAGAATGGAGCCTTATAGTAAAAGGGCCACTTCCGTTCCGTTGGCAATCCTCCTACCATGCATTCGAAATCAGTAATCCTGTACTTTTCATTGAAATACCCCAGGAACAAATTATGCATCCCGGGAGCAACCCCGCAATCCACAATTGCAGTAACATTCTTTTCCCTGGCGAGGGAATCCAGTTCAAGGGAATTCTCAGGAAAGAATGAAATATCCACTATGTTTTTGCCGGACCCAATTGCCGTTTGAACCGTTTTATAGCCCAGGTAACCGGGAACGGCACAGACAATGAGGTCAAAGGGTTGCATCGCTTTGATCAGCTCGGATGTATCTGTTACATCCAGTTGCAGCAGTGCCAGGGAACTGCATTTTAAACTAACTGCAGAAAGTCGTCCGGCATTCTTATCACTCAATGTAACCCTATGATTTATTGCGAGATCGATTGCCATTGCACTGCCAACCATACCGGCACCGAGAACTAAAATATTTTTCATTTATAACGGACAGTTGTCTGGATGGTTACCGGGCCAAGCAACCCTGATACCTGCAAGGGCGAATCCTTTGCCCAGAGGCGCCAGCTTGTGAAGGTATATCGTCCGGCTGGACTCGGTTTCCCTTCCTGCAGCCATAGCGGCCACTCCTTAAGGGTGCCGTTCGGATTCCTTTCACTGTCTTCAGGGAGCTGCTCATCACCGATCATCCGGTTTATCATCAGATTAACCACACGTATTTCCAGTTCATTGGCCCCCTTTACTAGAAAATCCGTTATTTCAACCCGATAGGGAGACCTCCAGAGGACACCGAGGTTCTTCCCGTTCAATTTAACTTCTGCCATGACTGCCACCCTGCCAAGATCGAGGTAAACGGCCTTTTTCAGTTTATTCCCGGTATCCGGGCCGTCAGCATATTCTAAGGTTTTCTTATATACGGCGGAGCCTGAATAGTACCTGACGCCGTTGTCGGGATGCTTGGTGAGGGAAATCAGATTATCCAGAACAATGCTCTCCGGGGCGCCCCAGCCGGGAGTAAAACCAACGTTCCATGGGCCTTTAAGGACAATCTTGTCGGGAATCCCATCGGTCAGTATCGTGTGTGTTTTTCCATCTGCCGTCAGGATTTCATAGGTGCCATTTCTCAAAATTTCACGATTAACCAGATCAATTGGAGTTTCCTCTTTGGCAATATTGGTGGTATCCGGAACTTCCAGGTAGTGCTTTTGGATTTCCTCTGGCGACAAAGCCCTCGGAAACTGTTGCAGGTTGCTCATTTGGCCGATGAAATTCCGGATTCTCCTGGTGTGTGTAACTCCTACTCCCCCATGTACCCTTTTCTGACTGGCCAGGCCCTTATGCACCATTTTCCCATTGATCCACAGACTCGGGGTATTATCCTGATATACGACTGCCACGTGAGTCCAACCTGTAATTGCCACCGGATGAACCAGCAGGGCCGGAAAATAACTTGCGGCATGTTCATATACCCCTACCCCATTCGTTCCGACTCCGAACCCGGCACCGGCATCCTGATCTGTCCATACTTCGTGTCCGGGCGCAGCATAAACCACATCATTCCGTACCACCGAAAGGGCTGAAGTCCCTTGGTTTGCCTCATCAGGCAGAGTAATCTCCATTTCGGGAACTACCCAGGCGGCCATGGTGAAGTTTGAGAGTGTTTCAATGGATTTAGGAACCGGTGAAGGTTCACTTACAGCTATCTCCATATTAACCAGCTCTTTACCTTCAGATTTTACAGAAGTAATTCTTTCTGAATCTTTTAAGGAACCTTTTCTGAAAACGATAAAGCGGGAACCGGAAGGCTCAAAAAGGATGGGTATCCGGGTGCACCCATCTGCCTCATCAAAGGCGGTAATGGGAATCATTGAACCGGTTGCCGGATCCCAGGATTCCGGCTTCATACCGGTGACCCTGAAGCTGCAGACAATTTCTTTCGTTTCAAGTTCCTGGCTGGAAATAAAATAGACTTCCATACCTTCGACAGAACGATGAATAAAGTTCATCGGAATACCGGACTGAAAATCAGGCTTAACCTCCATTTTCATCAGGACATCCGATGGGGATAGCCCGGCAAATACTCTGCCCAGACCAACCTTTCTTTCGTTTTCCGTTCCGTCACCCCAGAGGCTGGAAGCCAGTTTTTTAACCTCTGCATCGGATTCCGGATATCCGGCCAGACCCGGGGATTTAACCGGGGGGTTACCAATTATGCTGGCACCGGCCTCAACTAAAGTGGTAATCTTTTTGAGCATCGGCACTGACATTTCAGATTCCTCAGGTAAAACCAGCAGGCGGTATTTCATGCCCGACGGTAAAACCAGCATTCCGTCCTTTACCGTAACATCTTTCAGAAATTTCTGCGGACTGATTCCATCGTAATCATACCCGTTCAGTTTCAGTATACGGAAACGTTCCAGCGGCTCTTCGGAGTTGAGGCTCAGAACATCGGCCACAAAGGAGCCCTGCCGAAGCATATACTGGCAACGGGCTACATATTCATGCCATGCCTTAGAATCTTCCCACCAGGTTGTGGTTCGCTCATAGTGCAGTCCCCATGGGCCCATGGTCATACCGGGACGGCGATCTTCCACCCAGGGCTGCATGGCATAGCGATGAATAATAAAGCGGTTGACGCCATCACAGAATGCCCTGTCGCCCAGTGCTTTAATAATACCAGGATGTAACAACCAGCGCTCTTCATCAGCAGAAGTGAATGCTTCTGCTCCCGTAATTGGCAGGCCATTAACGTGCGAGAGGGATGACATGGCTTTCTGTGTCCACCAGAATCCTCCGCCATCCGGGGTCCAGAATTCGCTGATCGGTTCATCAATATAATTCCCTACATCCAGGTCGTTGGCCGGGGTTGAATAGGATTCCATAGACAATCTCATACCATCATTATGAGCAAGCTCCCTGAGATGGCCAATATAATTCTCAACCAGAAGGTCGGAAACCGTTTGCCTGAGATCCCGCAAAAACCGTTCGGAAATCTCGGGGCTGTCAACCATGCGGCCGGTCAGAACCGGCAGGTAAGCGGTCATGTCATACCCCCGCAATAGTTTAAACTCCTCGCGCATTTTCGGGGTCCAGTTCTGTGCCCCCACTTCCCAGCTGTCGACATGGGTAGCAGCCAAAACTTTACCGGCCAAAGGGCCCACGTCCTTTACGAGTTTTCCCATCATTCCATTGTAGTTGGCTTCGATTCCCTCTTTGCTGAGTTTGTCGCATTCGGGTCCGCGCCCGGAAAGGGGTGACGGTGCATTTTCCGCTCCGGTGAAAGTATGGCCAAACCTGATAACGGTCCAGTCGCCGGAACTCCTTCCCTCCAGCTCCGGAGCCTCCCAGGTGAGAAGACCGGATGTATCCATCATAGCGGACAAATCGAGAATCTTATCCCGCCGGATCAAGGAACTTTCCGGCACATCAGAGTTTTCTGTTGCATTCAGGCTTCCCGGCATCATGCCACCCGAAGACATGCTTTTCTGGGCCAGGTTTTTGATCCGGTAGGCAGGATTCAGGGGATCCGCCGGGGTTGGGAAAGCCAGGACAGAAATATCGCGGTAAAAACCTTTATTTGATTTTGGAAGTGAAAGCTTTCCAACATATTTCACACCGGCTTTTACCAGAGTTTCGCTGGCCGTAACCACCTGCATCGATTTATCGAGCGGAACCCACGGGCCGCCGCTACCGTTCCAGCCGGCATCGTTGTTCATGTTCACCTCGATACCCAGTCGGTCGGCCTCGGTAACCATAAAGGTGAATAGTTCACGCCATTTGTCGCCCATGAAAGCCACCGGCCCCACCGGGGCTCCCTGGTCAACCTCCATAATCAGAACACCGCCGACACCCACACGCTTCATGGCTTCAAGGTCGGCAGTGATACCCTCTTTAGTAATATTGCTATTGAGCCAGAACCAGTACACCCAGATACGGGCATCGTCCGGAGGGGTGACAAAGTTTTTGGCAAGGTCCTTGCCAGCGTCAGGAGTCTTGTCCAATTTACACTGGACCAATGACATCATGCATAAGGCGCAAAATAACAAAGCCGAAAGTTTTTTTCATTTTTTGATATTTAGCTTTAGGTAAAATCAAGGTTGTAGGTTTTTATTTCTCGCCAAGACGCGAAGACGCAAAGCGATAGGATTCGATTTCAACGGCCCAGAAAGTTAGGGCAGCCATCCCGTTGGCGCCCCAAAGTAAATTATCCTGGCTCCAGCTTTTGCTGTCGAGGTAGGAAATGGTCTTTGCCGTTGAGGCTTCCCTGAGTTTTAACCGGATGATTCTATCACTAACTGAGCCCGATAACACCTTTTCTGGCTGTCCATCTGGATAGAACTGGCTTATCAAGGCATCCGACCAAACCACCGGCTGATCAAATTCCAGGGCAATTTCATCCTGTTTTCCATCTGTATACCAAGCCTTTACCAGATCAGGTGGTGTAATGGAACGATCCGCTTTTACCCCGTAATTATCACGTTCAACCAGAGGACCGATCAGGCGGGCAAACTGTGCATACCCTTCAGGTGGAAAATGGCAGCCGCCCGGAGGATTGATTCCCAGGGTAGACATGATGCTCATGTTCGAAAAATATCGGGGTAAAGTCCGCTGAACCTCACGCAGGACGTTATCGGACCCGTTCTCTGTCATGGCACAGGAGCGTGGCCAGATCTGAAAGATGTAATAATGCTGAATATTCGGATAATCCTGTTTCCAGGCCGAAGCCATGTCAATGAAATACTGCCGGTAATCCTCCCAGCCGAACTTACCCGTCGGACCGGCCGCTCCCTGGTCATTCTCACCCTGATGCCAGAAAACGCCCCGGATTCCGTGTGTTAGTCCTGCCGCACGTATACGCCAGAGCAAACGGCCATAAATAGTAGTGGAATCAACAGGGTTGGACTCATTCCGCTGGTGGACATCGATCCGGCTGCCCCCGACAGCGCCGTTAATGATACAAACGGGTATCTTCTGGTTTTCAATGATTTGTTTGCCCAGTTCGATGCCCCAGTAGCCAATCTGAAGTTTCGCGCCCTGGTTATCATAGGAAACCGCGTTTCCCCAGAGGTTCAGCCTGCACTTTTCCGGATCGGTTGTTGCACTTCCAAAGCTTCGGAGAAAGTCGCTTCTATATGGATTCACTGCCTTGCCGTAGTCGTTGGCTTCCGCATTCGACTGTCCGTCAATTATATAGACATCACCACACACAAGGTTTCCAATCTTTTCCAATACCTGTTCCCTGCCTTGGTGTTTGCTCCCAAATTCAACCCTGTATTTGATCAGACCCGGTCTTAACTTGCAGGTGAAGGAATAGCCTTTATCGTCCCTGACCTTTTGAATCTGAGAATAAAATGGCTTTTCATCGGCATAAACCCTGATAAAAGCGGAATCTGCATTTTTACCAAGTTTCCCGGAATACTTCAGGGTCCCTTCATTTTTAT
>Ga0209417_1003991_pt1 | contig 18511 bp, 15 predicted proteins | sample RifGroF2_FD_184002 | JGI IMG/M metagenome (GOLD analysis project Ga0209417, IMG submission 184002) | Groundwater microbial communities from Rifle, Colorado, USA - Groundwater F2 (SPAdes) (version 2) | ecosystem: Environmental > Aquatic > Deep subsurface > Groundwater | place: Rifle, Colorado... | reverse complement strand
AAGCACCTGTTTATATTTTACTCCCGGCGCGGTCGGGTTTCCGAGAACAAACGGCATCGAAGAGGACAATATCGCGACATTGGCAATGTCTTCCGCGCCTATCCATTCCTTCTGAAGATTGTTCCACTTCGTTACATTTTCCGGCCCGTGAAAAAGGTCCAGAACTTTCTGGCTCCTGCCTACGTAACCGGTATAAATGTCCCCATAAGTTTTGGTAAAATTGGCATTTGCTTTATAAGCTTTTCTATTTACCTCAGGGAAAAGCATTGAGCGGTATTCAAAAAAACTGATGGGTTTGCCGTGAAACGCCTTTGACTGATTCAGGGGAAGATTTATTCCCTTATAACTGAGCGAAGTCTCCACAAATCCACCTTTGATATCCTTATAAAGCCTTAGGTAAAAATTATCACATATTTTTTCAAGTTCGACAGTATCGTAGCCCCAATTGGCAGAATTAGAAGGGAAACTTTCAGGGTCATAGAGACAGAAGAATGTTTTCATCCCGTATTTGGCGGCTGTATCTTTCATTGCTCTCACTATATTGTTCACAGTATCAGCTTTATAAAGATAGAAACGGGTATCCCATTTATCATTTTTCTTGCCATCAGGCATTTTACTACCAGTGTATTTTTCCTTGAAATTCTTTTCACAAAAATCGGAGAATTCTTTTAATTCCCCTTTGTGCATATCCATAGTTTCAGCACAGTTGAATTCATGCAGCATTATGCCGTAAAGACTCTTATGTTTTGGTTTATATACTTTTCCGATTTCTTCAACAACGTCCTGATAGAATTTAATCATTTCGGGGGAGCGCAATCCTTTTATATCTGTTCCCGGAAGTTTATAGGAAGGGGTATAATATGTCCATACTTTCAGATTATATTTATCTGCTTCTATAAGTATTTCTTCTAACCAATTGCGGTCTTCAATTATTTTATCGACTTTCACATATTTAATTTTGCTTGGATAATAAAACTCCCCTCCTCTCCTAGGGACATGAGCGGCAAGAGCAATATCAGTAAAGCCTGCATCTTTTATGGTTTTCATTATCATTTTCACCGGAAAAGTTTCTCCATAGCCTTTTTCCCATACATATTCAGGAGCACAGGGATTTAACCACACCATAATATCTTTTTCAACAGCACAGAGATTTATCACGGAAAAAGCAAGTAACAAAAGCAATGTTGAAAATATTTTTTTAAGAGACTTCATTTGAGTCCTCCTTTTTTATTTTTCTATTTTATTTCTAATCGCATAAAACACCATTTTTATAATAACGTTCGTCTTCACGTATGTACCAGACGATATTTTCCCCGGTGGAATTCCCTATCTTTGAGGAAGCGCCGCTTGAGTCTTTACGTATGAAATTCATCTCACCCTTATGACGCCACGCAAGATGTTCTTCATTTGTAGCAGAGGCATATTCGATGCTACTGGTTTTGCCCAAGATAGTAGCTTCCATATAATTGAGACTCCATATTTCTCCCAAAAGCATTACTTTCGGGTTATGTTTGTAGTTTGTATGCAACCGTCCATTGCCGTAAGTATTCAGGGCTACATTTCTGTTCATGGCATAACCACGGGACGCAGTATTCTGAACTGTGGAAGTTGAGGATACAACAGTTTTTCCTGACGGGCAATGAAAAAGGGAAGAACTTCCCCAGTAAACATGATTTTCATAATACTTTTTATAGTTGACATATTCCTTAATTCTGGTATCCCAGCAATCTAAGGCATCAGGATCGGCAGGAAACTCAGGAAACCATGAATTATTGTCATCCGCGTAATAATTCATGCCGAGATTCAACTGCCTCAGATTGCCGAGACAGCTTATCTGTTTGACTTTTTCCCTTGCGGAATTAAGTGCAGGAAGAAAAAGCGAAGCTAATATAGCTATCACAGCTATCACTATGAGGAGCTCTAATAAAGTAAAGAGATTGAAAAAGAATGTTTTCATTTCATGCCGTCCTCTTTATGATAAGTTCAGGTTTTATGAACGAAAAATTTTACACTTTATTTTACTTTATCTCTTTTCCCGTGAGATGAATATCTTTATTTTGGGGGTTCATGATTTTTCCCAAGCGATGGAATAATCACGTACATGAGGAGCTGGATGTCCGCCGGGGCCATATCCTTCCAAAGCATAAGTTTTTTCTAAAGGTATGAATGTCGATTTTATTTCTTTGCCGATAACATCATATCTTAAAAAACCAAGTTCAGCGTTTCCATCATGCCAACGATCTCCCCATTGTCCAAAACTTGTTGCCGGTGCAATTTCAAACCGAATTTTCTCAGCATATGAGACCTTGTGACAATGAACATGACCACTAACCACAATATCAGTCGCTGTTGCCTTAAAAAGCTCCATCAGACGCATACGTCCCGGATTATCAATTGAAAAATACCAGTCATGATATTGTTTAGGGGTACTTATGTCCCAATTTCCTTCATTGAGTGATTCAATGAAAAGCGGATAATGTGTTATCCAAACGTGATGTTCAGTTAATGTCTGCCGTATTTGTTCCTCTGCCCACGTCCAGAATAGATTTTCTTCCGGCAATCCGGAATTAATCAAAACATCCGGACACCCTGAAAAACGCACTCCTTTATGCTCAATGCTCCACCAGAGTTCACCGAAAATATTAGAAAACTGCTGAAGTTGTGTGGAGGTTACGTTAAGCTCAATATCAGAACACTGATTTTCACCCCGATAATGACCAGAGTGTCTTACGTGTTTATTGCCAGTGTCCATATTGCCAGGAATGACATAATATGGGAACGGTAAAGAGTCAAGATTAGCTTTCATTTCTTCAAGTTCATACTTATGAATGCTGCCATCGCGGGTAATATCACCACCTACAAGAAGCAAATCAGGCATAATTTTCAATATTTGTTGCTTTGCCATTTCCCAGTTTTTTATCCAAGAAGGATTGTAACGGTACGATTTTGGGGATCCGGGCTGTAAATCGGCGACATGTACAAATGTCCAAGGTTTCATGTTGGTTATCTCCTAATTTTTTTCCATTCATCAATCATTGCCAATGTGTTTTCCCAAGGGAAATGATTTCTTATACTGTTTGTTACTCCGAGGATAAAGTTTTTTCTGCCAAAAATATTTATTACTCTACGAACTTCTTCACGTACTTTTTCCGTACTATCACTACCGAGTATTACCGGCGTGCTTATTCCCGTCCATGAGCAAGTTTTTCCCGCAAACGCATCATGCCAATCTTCAAGAGAACATTTACTCAGGTGCGGCTCCCCGCCTTCAATACAATCAAACCCTATTGAAGCTATCTGCTCAAGAAGTGGTTCCATGCCGGTGACTACACGATAATAAATCAGCATGCCGAGTTCATGGGCAAATTGCACTTCTTTCTTAAGTTTTGGCATGACCACCTTTTCAAAAATTTGTGGATTGAAAAAATTGGTCATCTCATAGCCACCGAATCTTTTGAGAATATCAACATTCATTTTTTTCGCAAGGTTAATCTTCCGCATAGAAACTTCATGTCCGATTTGCGCTAATTCATTAAATTCATCCGGGTGGTCAATACAGAAAAATAGTAGATTTTCCGCTCCCATCATGAACATCGGCAATGCTAATCCCTCTCCGTAAGTAAGAAGAGTCGGAATTCCATATTTATTGGCAATATCAAAAGATTTTTTGTTTGCCGACAGAGATTGACAATAGTCTTCATCTGTAGTTGGCTGGTACAGGTATCTAACCTTTCCAACATCTTTCGAAGATTCAATTAAGGGCTTATAAATATTGCTGGCTGAATGGTCTCCCCAATGAATCTGTCTCCAGTCGCTTATGTCACCAGTAAGCCTTACCGCCTGACTCAATTCCCCTTCCGGCGTCTGCCAAATCTGCCAAAGAATGGGAAACTCTTCCCCTTTGACCTGCTCAATCCGACTTTCAGTTTTTACATCGGGATGCATCGAACTCTTAATGCTGACAGATATAAATGGGTCCGTTTCCAATTCCAGTGCCAGTTTACAATAATCTTCCGTTCCATTTAATCTGTGACCATTCACTTGAAGATTTGAGTTGAAATAAATAGAGCATGGCAGATAATCCACTTCTTGTCCACGCATAGCTCTAGTAAGCCTCTCTTTTGAATTCATATGCAGTTATTCTCCTGTAAAATAAATTTTTGTTATAAATCTAATCATTTCCATCATCAGCATTGCTTTTTTGGAAGAAGATTCTTTTATAAACTTATGGTTAAACCAACTTGCACATAGTCCTCCGTAAATTTTTCCTTTTGCGTTGAACAAGGGAACAGCAACACGCTGAATGCCCGATATGCATTCCTGATTTTCAAATGCTACCTTATCACACTTTATCTGCTTTAGGATTTTATCCAATTGAGCTCCGGGCATAACAGTTTGCGGTGTTTTTTTACAAGGACGATTTTTGTTCAATATTTCTTCAATTTCTTCATCTTCTGCAAAAGCCATAATTATTTTTCCTAGAGCATGACGATGAGAATAAGCAATTATATCAGTTCCCTGACCAACCAATACAGGAGAATTTTCACATTCTGCTTTAGCAATAATAGTAATGGCTGGTTTTGTTCTTTCATAAGTAGCAAATTGAACAGAACTGTTTATACTGTCAGACAGTTCTTGGAGTTTTTCAGAAATAATTTCTAAAGGCTTTAATTTATCTGCAATATCCTTCAATATATATAGAAATTTTATCCCCAGAGAATAACCATCTCGTGTCCCAGATTCAATATAACCATTTTCAGAAAGCTCTTTCAGGAGCCGAATCACGGATGCTTTTGACATACTAGAATTGGCTGCAAGAATATGAAAAGGAACTGCTTCTTTTGATTTAGCAATAGTTTCTATAATGTGCATACCTTCAATTAGCGCTGGTGCTTTGCATTCAATCATAATACCCCCTAGTGTATTTATATATAATACCATTATATATATATTTAAGTATATGTCAAGGGCTATTGCCAGAAAAAATACATTAATTATTTTACTTATTTTACAGGATCAGGATTCTGGTTCATATAGGCCAGAGTTTCGAAAAACTGGTCTTCCACTACGCTGATATTGGCAGATATCCGATTTCTGATTTTTTAAATCTGCTTCATTCTGCCATCAAATTTCCCGCATTCTGAACCGCGATTTTTTCTGGATACGTTCAGGAAGACCAAGAGAATCAATAAATTCCTGAAGTTCGTTTGTGAAACAATCGCGCGCATAAAGCACTCTATCCTGAAATTCCATCAGAAAATCACAGAAAAATTTCACGTCACGCTTTAACGCGCCTATTGCTGATTCAGTGGACATATCACAGTACAGATTTGGATGTTTTATGCCAAGGTTATGACCATAATCAAAATGCATTATGACAGGGATTTTCCTGTTGCCGCAAAAACGGTAGAGACGTATTGCGTCAGGATTGTCGTACATCTTTAACCCCGTAAATCTCTATTGCCTGCGGCTTGCCGGATCAGGCACATGCCCAAGTATAAATTTAGGGGTCCGTTCTTTATAGTAGAGGCATCTAAAAAAAGAAATAGGCCCTTTTTCGGAAACGGATGAAAATCCGTGAGTATTGAACAATACGTTATGATTCACCTCGTCAGAGGGGGATTCACATGACAAAAGCCATGCTTTTGATATATCGCAAAGCTCCATGTTGGCAAGAGTTTTATCGAAGTTATGAAGATGCCAGTCCGGATGAGCATGGGCATCAATAACATTAAAGTTTCTCTTTGCTGATTTTTCCATTTTCAATTACCTTTACGATTTGGAATCAAATTTAAAAGTTTCTCCTGAATCATCTCATATTTTTTATATTGCCGGAAGAGCTTTCAATTACTCCTTATTACTAATACGATTTTAGTCCTCTATGCTGATAAACGGGGAAATAAATCAAACTTAAAATTTAACTGTTTCACATTTTTATTCTCATCATTCAATATTTCATTAAGTACAGAGGCACTTTTATGTCCTAGAGCTTGAAGGTCGGGAGAATAAGATGTTATACCTGCTTTTATGCTTTCTTCATTTTCAAAAAAAGAAATCAGGGATATTTCTTCCGGTACATTTATTTTTTCTTTTCTCAAAACACTGAGTAGTGCTGTAGCTTCTCCTGCGCCCAGTGCAGTTATGAGAGCATCGCATTTTTTAATATTTCCCATATTGTTTCTGAAAAATTCCGGTAAAAGCTCTTGCTGTAGCACGTTTTCCGTATCAGATATTATAATGTTTTCTTTGAGATTTAATTCTTTTATGACTTTTCGATAGCCCTTGATGACAAGGGAAATATGGGAATCCTCCTTTATCCTACGTGTTCCTACTATCCCAATGTTCCTTCTGCCTTTTTCATAAAGATATTTAACAGCGTCAATTGTAGACTCGTAAAAATCCAAGTTGACGAAATTCGCGTCTTTGTTGATTTTTTCAGAATGAAGATTAATGCACAGAAACGGGATTTGATGTTTTTTCAGATCTGCAATCAGTTCATAGTTTGTCTTATTGGGCATTACTATAATCAGGCCGGATATGTTAAGTTTTGAAATCTTTTCCAAGCTGAAAGTTTCATTTTTTTTGCTTATTATCTGAATGTCCCATGAATTTTCGTGACAGAATTTCTGGATGCCGTCAAATATAAGATAATTTGTCGGGCTTTGAGAAAGTGTAAGCTCTAAACCTAATCCTGGCATTATGAGGCCGAGATTTTTATATTTCAGGAGTTGCAGGGCGTCGTTTGAAACAAATGTGCCCTTTCTGCGGTGTCTGACGAGAAGTTTTTCCTGTGCCAGCAGTTTAAGCGTCCGCTGCATTGTAACCAGGCTGACGTTGAAGCTGGCGGCGAGTTTGTCCTCCGGAAGCAGTTGTGTGCCGAATGGTATGGTGCCGTTGAGAATGTCTTTGCGCATCGTATCCGCAATCTGGCTGTACACTGATTTCCTGACAAGCGGAGGAGCGCAATATTTATTCAAGATTTCCATTTTCAAGAGGCCCCGTTATCTAAACTATATGTATTCCTATGCGTCATTACAATATATAATACTATACATTAAATGAAATGTCAATAGGGGAATTATGATTATCGCAAAAAATATAATATATCGGTAATCAGTCAGTCGGCTTCACCGCATACGGCGGCGACGAAGCGCCGCCCTCCCCGATTTTCGTTCTTGCACGCTCAACGGGGGAGGGGCCGCGAAGCGGCTTACATAATGGTGCTCCGCACCCTTCGTCAAAACCGTCTTTCTGCACCCTCAAATAAGGCGGACCGATTACATATATCGGGTCATTTTTCATTTTTTTGCTCAGGGCGGAGTTGCATTATCGGCAACTGTGTTCTATATGTACTATTGTTTCATCGGATGTATAATATATACCGCGGTTAAAGCTGTTCTTAAACAAGGAGTAAAAACTTGTATTCTGATTTTCCAAAAGTTTTAAAGGATTTTGAATGCCTGAAGAAAGATTTGTCCTCGGTTATCTCCGCTACAAGGGAGATGATTCTGTCCAATCTTTCCATGATTTCCCAGATACCGGCCTTTACTTTCGAGGAAAAAAAACGGTCCGAATTCATTCTTGAAAAATTTGCGGAGGCCGGAATACCGGACCCTTCCACAGACATCATGTACAATGCCCTCGGTAAAATCGAAAATTCAAAAACAGCAAAGACAATCCTGATAACCGCGCACATGGACAATCCTTTTGACGAAGCTATTGATCAGAATATCTCAATCAGGGAAAATAAAGTTTTCGGCATGGATATGGCGGAAGACAATCTGGCCCTGGCCGCTCTGACAACGCTCCCCGACATCCTTGCAAGAAGCAAGATGCAAATAAAGAGCAATCTATCCCTGCTGGCCACCACCAGATCACATGGCAAAGGCGATTTTGAAGGCATGAGATATTACCTCAATAATCTCGACAAAAAGCCTGATTGCGTCATACATCTGAGCGGGATTACTTTCGGCAAGATAGATTATTTCACCCTGAGCAGGGTCAGGTGCGATATAAAAAGCAAATTTAATATCCCCTCCGAAATGGCATGGGTAAGGTCGACTCACGACAGCGCCATCGTAGTTATAAACGAGGTTATCAACGCTATTTTGAGCATCCCCCTGCCCCGTCAGCCCAAGAGCGTAATCAATCTGGGAATGATAAACGGGGGCGAACGTTACAGCACAGTCAGCAGGGAAGCCTCCATAAATATTGAATTTTTAAGCGAAAAAGACAACATAACCGACAGTGTTATAACCCAAATAAATGATTACTGTATGGATATCGGGGCGCGGCATGGAGTTGAAGTCAGGGCAAACTTTTTCGGGCGGCATCACGCGGCCGGAATAAATTGTTCGCATCCCCTTATAAAAGTATCAATAGAAATAATAAAATCCCTCGGTTTTGAGCCGATAATCGAATACTCGTGCTCGGAAATAACAGTGCCTTTGTCAATGGGTATTCCCACGGTCAGCATCGGCGTCGCTACCGGTACCGGCGGGAAAACCCCGGAGGCATACATAAATACAGAGACCATCGAAAAGGGAATTCTCCAGCTTCTCGCTTTAATATACATGATAGACAATGGGTGCTGCAGTGAATAAGATCAATAAATGGTTGAAGGAAAAAACCTTTCATTATAAGGATTTTAATATTCCTGATCTCGTAAGAATCAAGGAAGAGAAAAATCTGAAGATAAGCCTTTGCTTCCCCACCCTCAACGAGGAGAAGACCATCGGCAAATCAGTGGTCATGATGAAATCCGAACTGATGCTGAGACATAAACTGATTGATGAAATAGCAGTCATAGATTCCGGTTCCACCGACAGCACATGCGTTATCGCCAAGGAATTCGGAGCGCAGGTTTACAATTCAGCCGATTACCTTAAAGATGAAGGGTATTATAAGGGCAAAGGCGAAAACATGTGGAAAGCCCTTTATCTGCTGAAGGGAGATATAATCGTTTTCATCGACGCGGATATTTCGAATATTCATCACCGTTTTGCGTACGGACTTCTCGGGCCGCTTCTCCAAAATCCGGACATACGTTATGTAAAAGCCTTTTACAGCAGGCCCTTTCAGAATGAAAAAGGTATTGCTCCCTCCGGCGGCGGCAGGGTTACGGAAATACTGATACGTCCCCTCTTTTCTCAATTCTTTCCTAGCCTTACAGGGATAGTCCAGCCCCTTTCCGGAGAGTGCGCCGGCTACCGTGAAATTTTTGAAAACATCAGCTTCCCGGTAGGTTACGGAGTGGAAACCGGAATGCTTATAGATATTTACAAGAAATGGGGGCTTGACGCGATAGCCCAGACCAATCTTGACCTGCGCATTCACAGAAACCAGGATATAGCCTCTCTTGGCAAAATGTCCTTCGGCATACTCCAGACTTTCTGGAAGCGCCTGAACAAGTACAAGAAAGATTTGTCACTTTCTCCTGAGGCCCTCACCCTCAGGCAGATGTCCATGCAGGACAGCGGCGGATATGAAATCAGTGAAAAACTGATTGAAGAAATCGAACGCAAACCAATCATCGAAGTTCCCGATTATAAAAACAGAAATAAATGAAACTCCTGATAATCCACTATCATCTTCAGCCAGGCGGCGTAACAAGAATCATTGATTCTCAGTTGCTCGCTATGAGCAAGTTCATAGCGTCTGAGGACATCTGCATCCTGACCGGGGAGCCATGCGGCAAAGGCGCGCTGACCGGTTCCGTCGCAACGGAGGTGCTTCCCGAACTGAATTATATTGACAGCTCCAAGCCCTCCGCCGCGGAATGCGCATCTATGCTGAAAAAAATAGAAGAACGAATAAAAAGCCATATATCTCCGGATACGGTAATTCATCCACACAACATAAATCTCGGAAAAAATCCGGTATTGACTTATGCCGTGCATAAGATATCCGAAACAGGAATTCCAGTACTGAACCACTGTCATGATTTTGCTGAGGACGGCAGACCGGAAAATCTTGAGTTTCTCAAGTACGTAATCGGCAAATGCTTCGGGGCTGATTTTCATAAAATATTATATCCTGACAAAGCCCGTTATTTATTCGGAGTGCTCAATTCGACTGACTTCGAGCGCCTTCTGAATTGCGGAGTCAGAAGGGACCTGGTTAACCTGCTTCCCAACCCTGTTCACTTCCCTGAAATGGATACCGCTAAAAAACGTTCGGAAATAATTGATACCATAAAAGCGTCTTTTGATATCGCTCAGGAACTTCCCATTTTCACTTATCCGGTAAGGGCTATACACAGAAAAAATATCGGAGAATTCATACTGCTGGCTTCCCTCTTTGCCGATAAGGCAAACTGGATTATCACTTTGAGTCCCCAGAATCCCCTTGAAAAGCCTGAATATGAAGCATGGAAGGACTTCTGCCGGAACAATGACGTAAAAGTTTTCTTTGAAGTCGGAGAAAAAATTGACTTCAACGAGCTTATGCATGTTACCGACAGATGCGTAACGACCAGCATGAAAGAGGGCTTTGGAATGGTTTTTCTGGAGTCGTGGGACTGGGGTGTACCGGTAGTGGGAAGAAATATTCCCGCCGTAACAAGGGATTTTATAAGCAACGGCCTTTCACTCCCCCATCTTTACGGAAATCTTTTCGTAGAAACAGAAACGAACAAATCTGATTTTCCTCAATTGACACTCAGGGAACAGATGAAATTCATTCTTTCCCTTAAAAGCTCCGCCGCCCTTAAAGAACAGTTACTCAAAAACAATCCTGGAATAATGAAAATATTTCAGAATACTCCCGATAAAATAATTAAACAGAACATGGAAACTGTGAAAAACAGTTACTCATTGGAAGCTTATGGAAAAAAACTCTTTGACATATATACGAAGCTGTCTGGACAGTCTTAAACCCATATATCCGCTTGTAGCCGGCGACGCGGAAAGCCAATATGGCTTCTGCCCCGGCATCAAGGCTGTTATATTCGATATTTACGGGACGCTTCTGGTTTCGGATTCCGGGGATTTCCGTCAGGAGAAACTTTCAGAAACGCGCCTCTCCGCTCTATTGGGAAAAAGTGTCCTGCACATAAAAGATGAAAATAAAAACAGGGCCGTTCATGAAATTATCGGCAAATATAATGATTATATTAAAAAGCACCACGGCGAATCTAAATCATCGGGCATAGAATACCCTGAAATAAATATAGTCGATTTGTGGGATTCGGTAATAAGCGGACTCGCCGCTGACAATCTCCTTGAAACACCCCTCCCTGATATAGACCTGAAACTGATAGCGATTGTCTTCGAGTTGTCCCTGAACCCCATTTATCCTATGCCGTTCATGACGGAATTAATAAGGCTTATCGAGAGCAAGCCCCTTATTTCAGGGGTCGTTTCGAACGCGCAGTTCTACACCCCTCTCATCATGAATTATTTCCTTGACAACGAAATATCTTTCAGCGAACATATTAAGGCTTTCAAGGATGATCTCAACATCTTTTCATATAAATTCGGCATGTCGAAACCAGGCGTTGAACTGTTTGAAACTGCAGTCAGCCGTCTGTCGAACAATTACAACATCAGGCCCGAAGAAACTATTTTCATCGGAAATGACATGTTGAACGATATATATCCAGCTAAATCAGCGGGCTTCAAAACCGTGCTTTTTACCGGCGACGCAAGGTCTCTGAGAAGACGGAAAGAGCATCCGCTTGTAAATTCATTAAAAGCCGATTATGTAATAAGGGACTTAAAAGAACTCCCGCATATTATCGGCATATAAACCGGAGTATTTGCCATGGAAGAAATCTCAAAACTGAATATCGGGATTATTCACTCCATAATAGGAAAAAACGACGGGGTGTCAATAGTAATCGACCAGACTGTTAACGCGCTTGTTAAATACATGAAAATACCGCTGGGAAACATTTTCTTTCTTTCGGCATACGCGCCCTCCCGCTTCAATGTCACCCTTGATGATATACTGTGGCATAAAAACGAAATCAACAAGTTCGTCGTTAGATTTTTCAGTGATGAGAACTACCCTGAAGATTTTGAAGCGCAAATCATGCGCGGTGCGCTCAAGGCAAAAAAAACAATCAATAAGTTTATCAAAAAAAACAATATTCATGTGATTCTGGCACATAACACTTCTCATCCTTATAACTTCAGCACCGCTCTGGGCTTGAACATGGCGCTGGATGAAAAAAGGGAAAAGGGAAAATTCTGTCCGAAACATATATTATGGTGGCACGATTCTTTTTATGAAAGGAAAATCTTTAAAAAACCTAATCAGGTCATACGCAAATATCTCAAATACCTGCCAGGCACAAATCTGGACGGGATCGTCTTTATAAATTCACGGCAGCGCCTTCATGCCGCGGATTATTTTAAAACTTACGGAAACAAAGGCTTCAATATCGAAAAATTCATCCACAAAAAGACCGTTGTCATTCCCAACACCTGCGACATAGTCTGGGACTGGATGAGAAAAATAAATTACTCAAAAGAAATTCTCTCGCCGCCCCTGGACCATTACAACCGTTCCTTTTTCAAGGACATAGGAGTGGAAAAAGCCCTGGAAGAAAAAAATCTTTCCATGAAAAACACTGTTTTTCTCCTCCAGCACACCAGGGTTGTCCCGCGGAAAAGAATCGATAAAGCCATAGATTTCGCGTTTGAGCTTGAACGTAAAGCCAGAGCGTCTCAAAAACATGTCGTGCTCATCGTGTCGGGCGCTTCGGGCGACGAACAAAGCGCTTACAAGGATTTTCTCATTAATCATCACAAGGAAAAGTGCCAGCTATGCCCTGACGCAAATGTGTTCCTCTTTTTTGCCGAAGACAGGATACTTTCCTCCAAGGACATAATCATAGACAAAAAATATTATGATTATGCAGAAATACCCTCCCTTATTGCTCATTACGGCGGCATTGGAACATATTTCAGTGAAGTCGAAGGTTACGGGAACAATCTCCTTGAGATGGTGAGCAAGGGGCTTCCTGTCGTAATAAACAAATACGACATTTATAAGCGCGATATTGCCCAATTGGGATTCAAATTTCCTTCGACGGAAAATTGCAAATTGAAGAAAGGCCTGGTGGAAAAAGCATTCCGTCTCATCACCGACATCAGGCATAGGAATAAAATTGTTATTCACAATCTGGAAGTATTAAATAAAAATCTCAATCACAGAATAATTGCCAAAGGAATGAAAAAAATATGGGGCCTGACAGAGACAACGCATTAACCCCTAACTCCGCTGGGATTACGTAATATTTTCCGATTTTTCTTTTTTTTGTATTGACTTCGGGATTTTTTCTGATAAAATATATTACGTATTTGCGTAATATGGAGGTTGGAAGATGGAAAAATCAGAAAAAGCAGGACATCCAGAGTGGGCGGTGAAATGCCGCAGGCCGGGAACGGAACTACGTTTTATCGGCGGACATTATTATCTTTATGAAGTCTCGTCGGTATATGATAAGGAAAAAAAGAGGGCCCGGAAAAAAACGGGAAAGCTTCTGGGGAAAATCACGGAAGAGAATGGCTTTGTCGAGTCAGAAAAATATCGGCTGGCCCGCCTTGCGAAGAAAATGGTCATGCCGGAAAACGGCTCGGCGATAGGCATCAGAGAGTATGGCCTGAGTTCATTTCTCACGGGTGAAGAAACAAAGTATATAAGCGAGGCCCTGCAATCGGTATATCCCTCGACATGGGACAAAATTCTGAGTCTGGCATATTGCCGCCTGGCGTATCAATCCCCTCTGAAAAACATGCAGTATCGGCTGCAGCGGAGCTGGCTTGGACATCAATTCAAACTTGATGAATGGAAAGACAGGAACATTGCGCTTTTTCTGCGCGATCTGGGGAGGAACCGCGAACTGGCTGTAAGCTACATGAAACGCTTTGTCAAGGAAGGCGACTTCGTGCTTGCCGACGCTAGCGATATTTTATGCAAGTCATCACGGATTACGCTTGCGAAAAAGGGTTACAACCATCACATGGACTATCAGCCGCAGATAGGTCTGATGTACCTGTATTCGGCGGAAAACCGCATGCCGGCCTATTACAGAATCATCCCGGGTAATTTGCGTAAAGTGAAGGCTTTCAAACAGTGCATCAGGGAAAGCGGAGCAAAAAATGTGGTGGCGATCGCCGACAAGGGATTCTATTCAAAGGAAAACGCCGGAATGCTTTCCGACGAAGATATCCGTTTTATAATTCCTTTGAGGCGCAATAATATTCTGACCGATTATTCGCTGATAGGCAAAGGCCTGATAAAAAGCGGCAGTAATTATTTCATTCACGAGGAACGAGTTATATGGCGCTATGAAATGCCGTCTTCCGAAAACAGGGTCATGCTTTTTCTGGATGAGCGCCTCAAAGTTCAGGAGGAAGCCGATTATATCGCGAGAATAGACAGTTGCCCGGAAGGCCACAGCATAGAAAAATTCCACGAGCTGAAAAACCGTTTCGGCACGATGGCCATCGTTTCAAATATAAAAGACGCTCCGCCTGAAAAAATCTACTCCCTCTATAAGAGCCGGATGAATATTGAAGTCATGTTCGACAGCCTGAAAAATATCCTCGACGCGGACAGTTCTTACATGCAGGACGAGGAAGCCCTGCAGGGATGGATGTTCATAAACCATCTGGCCCTTCAGATCTATCAGCTGATCTACAGCCGGCTCCTCGAAAACGATATGCTTGCCAAGCATTCGGTATCCGATATCATCATGTTGTTGTCGGATATCAGAAAAGCTAGGCTCAACGGCGATTGGCTTACCTGTGAAATAACTAAGAAAGTCGCCAAGACGCTTGGAAAATTCGGCCTGCATATTACGTAATTCAAGCGGAGTTAGGGCTTAAAATAAAAAGAAAAATCGTTATTATTGATTTTTTTATTTTATATAATTATGGGAAATTGTGCCGCTTCTACAGTCCCAAAGGGGCATTTTTCGTCATTTTTTGTCAATTCCCGCGATAAAGAAAACAACATTCAACGTCTTGAAGATGATAGAGTTGTCACGAATTGTCATGAAAAAAGAATGGTAGTAAAACCTCATTCAAATTCGAAACCTTCTATATTGTTTCATATAATGTAAATGCTCTATAATTAACATTTTGTAGAAAATAGAGATTTTTACAAGAATTTTCTGAAAAAAACAGTATTTTTATCTCAAAATTCATGTCAAAGTTATATTTAAAAAGTTAACCCAACTTCCGCGCTTTTTAAATAAAATGAGGCTACGGTGGCACAACAAAGCTTTCACATCTTTTTCTTGAAGCGTTGTTTTCGGATCGGCAAAAGACTGAGGTTGATTCCCAATTTCGAATAGATAAATCGTTGGCGTTCGTCGGGGCGGCCCGGACGGCAGATGCGGTATTCCAAGCCATCTTTAGTCGGGATGATCAGCGTGGCATAACAATGGGTTTGCAAAATCCGCCGGACACTGGGCCAGGTAGTTTCGTAACCGGAAAGTTTGAGCATATATTCTACCCAGTGGAGCAGGTGGTAAGCCAAAATCGTCAGCCACACATGTCCATCGCAGCGGTATTCTTTATAATGGTAAAACGGTCGCAGCCCGAGTTCGCTTTTCATCAGCCGGAAGGCGGATTCCACGCGTGTCAGCGTGATATAAATCCGCCAGATTTCGTCATCGCTGAGATCGGCCCGGCTACAGCGCAGGTGATAACAGCCGTGCAATTCGGCATCGGCCTGGTAATCCGGTTCATCACGGTTCCAGGTGAGAATGCGCGTTTTCTCGTCGTAAGAGATATGATAGAACTTTGCGGCCCTGACATAATGAGAGGTGATTTTACCGATATTGCGGTTAAGTGTTTCCGCTCCTTTTTCAAGGTGCAGTTTGCCGTCTTTTTTTGCAATGCGTCCGGCCAGTTTTTCGAGAGCTTCCAGTAGTTTTTCCTCGGTTTTGCTGACTATCGCGTCCTCTTTCTTTTTGCGTTCGTCGCTGCGGCAGAGCAGGACGTGATCCGTCTCAGATTCGAGCCGGCGGACAAACACCGGGGCTTTATCATCACGCTCTCCAACTTTATGAAAGCGGTTCAACTCCATGAAATCCGCCGCGAATTTCCGCCGGGTGGTACGTTTGCCGTTGACGGCGTAATCATAGCCGTTGTCCCGTAGCCACGCCAGATTTTTTTCCGATGCGATGCCGCCGTCCAGCACCACAATCGGAGCTTGTCCCTCGTCGCAGGAATCATGCAGGTCACGCAGCACTTCGACCATCGATTTGCTGTCGTGAAGGTTGCCTGGAAAAACCTTGTGCGTCAAAATAAAACCTTCGCCGTCCAGCACCAACCCGACGGAAACGATGGGACAGTCCGAACGTTTTTCCTTGCTGTTGGCGCTGCGCCGCGCTTTGGGATTTTCAGCGGCCTGCCCTTCGAAATAACTGTTGGTCAGGTCATAAAGAATAATGGTGCGGTTCAGATGAAACAGTTCATGTTCTTTTTCGCGCAAATGGAATTCCAGGGCGTTACGGCAAGACAGAAGTTTGTCGCTGAGCCTGTAGAAGCGGTCTTCCCCTCCGAGTTCAATCCGTTCCCCCAGCAACTCGTTCAAGGCGGTTGTTGAGGCCCAATCCATCAGCTCGTTTTCGCTGACCGGCTCCAGCAGACGATTGAAAATCGCAATCTGCGCGGAACGGATTTGGCGCGGGTTGAACTTGTGCTCATGCAAAAACTCACTCAGCCCGAGCGAATTCCATGCCGTGATCAGCGGTAATAACGGCCCGAGTCCGCGACCGTTTTCATGCTCGACCAAATCAGCATGAATAAGTTCCGGGGCCGGCAGTTCGGCATAAGCGTGTTCCTGATGCGAAGCCTCCGGCAACTTCTTTTCCTCCCTGAGCCTGGCAATAATGGCATCCACCGCCTTGGCTACTTCATATTCGAGCGGCGCCAGCGCCTGATAACCGTCCATGCGGTATTCGACTTCGTGCGCAACAGTCTTTCTGAGCTCATCTGGAATTTTGATGTCGCCGAGTGAAAGGATGATTTCCTGTTTGACCTTCCCGTTGTCATCCCGTGGCGTACTTGGTATTTTTTTCCCGAATGTACACTCGATATACTCCTTAAAAAGACTACAGACATTCTATCTCATAACATGCAAAAGTCAATATGAAATTAAAATAATAGGTGGCACAACAAAGCCGCTTTTTAAAATTCTTGAGTTCAAGTGATAACACCGTGGGAAGAAGTTAGCTTCAAAAAAATCTTCACGATTTTTTTACCCGCGGAAGTTGGGTTAATTCACCATAGGAATTTATTAAAAACCATTTTATCTTTCAGCCTTTAAATCCTATCCGCTTTTATCATTGAGAGGATGAGCATTTTAGAATTCCAAAGAAAGTGTCCCAAATACTCTGCTTATACCAACGTGTTAGTTGAAGATTTGTGAAAATTACTGTATATTATTTAAATATTAACCTAAAAATGGATAAAGCAAAAGAGTATGAGATGGTATAACTGGCACATTTCTCTATCATGGTTGAAATTTTTAATTTCACTTACTGCCATTGGTATAATTGTTGTGCGCCTAGTTTACCCAGACCTCAAGATTGATGCGATCGCACTCGGGTTTGTTGTTTTAGCACTCCTACCATGGTTTTCTGAGATAATTGAAACTCTTAAATTTCCTGGTGGATGGGAGATAACATTTCGAGACATCCAAAAAGCTGGAGAAAAAGTGGCAGATACATCTGTTGACTCATCATCAAGCGAGTCATCAAGCGAGTCAGAGAAACCTGCGTATCTAGCGGTTGCCAACAAGGATCCAAATCTTGCATTGGCTGGACTACGAATTGAAATTGAAAAAAGACTTAGAACTATTGCCCGTAAGCATAGCTTACCTGACCAACTTTCTCTTATAGAAACATTACATCGTCTTCGCCAGAATGAGGTGTTAACATCCTCTTCTCTGAGCGGTCTTCAGGAACTGATATCTGCAGGTAATCAAGCTGTTCATGGCGCAAGAGTTGAACCGGATGTTGCTGACTGGGCCATCTCTAACGGTCCCATTCTCTTGAGCAATTTGGATAATATTGCAAAGGATTCCGAATGATATGCTAGAGCATCCGCTTAATTTGAACCTTCTTCTGTTTGGTCATGAATTGAACTCACAATCTGTCTTTGCCAACATCAATGTATTCACTGAACTCAATAACAAGTTTTTATTGAAATCCGCTTGCAAATAGGCTTTTGTTCATTATTTTACAGTTGTTCATAAAAATTGAACACTAATATAAGTTGAACAAGATTATGAAAGAAAAAAATCTCATTCCGGCGGTATTGGAAAAGATGCGAACCAGTTTAGCGCTGGTCAAAAAATCTGTTAATGTAAAGTTTACTGGCATAAATGCTAAAAGCTGTGATGGGGTGCTGTCTATTGGCAAACTCAAGAAGAATATTGAAGTAAAAAAGGTGCTTACAAAAGCACAATTATTACATGTCATCTGCCAATGCAAGGCTCATAACTGTATCCTTTTTACTGAGTATGTTACTGAAGCGATAGCCAGAGA
>Ga0209417_1003979_pt1 | contig 18574 bp, 13 predicted proteins | sample RifGroF2_FD_184002 | JGI IMG/M metagenome (GOLD analysis project Ga0209417, IMG submission 184002) | Groundwater microbial communities from Rifle, Colorado, USA - Groundwater F2 (SPAdes) (version 2) | ecosystem: Environmental > Aquatic > Deep subsurface > Groundwater | place: Rifle, Colorado... | reverse complement strand
AAAGATTGCATGTTCAACAACTCAAATTTGATTTATAACATTATTGGGTGCTTTGCATCTTTGATACCTCGCGGGCTCTGCCCCGAGGTAGTTCATTATGCAAAAGGTTAAATCCTTTGTCTAAGGCAGACAATATAGATGAATATAGTGATGAAATATTGGCGGCCTACCCTAAAATAATTTCTGTAGAAATAAACGTTCCACGTTATGAATATTCAATAAAACCGTGGAATGGCTGGAGCAAAGGGAATAGTCCAACTTGGTGGAAGGCTTATAATAAAGTGAAACATGATCGGAATACACACTACAAGGAAGGAAATCAGGATAATGTCATCTCTTCTCTTGCGGGACTTTTTGTTCTTCTTCTGTATTACTATTATGCCGAAATACGTACAGGCAACTTTTATCCAACACCTGAGCTTTTTGAATATGATGGTATGTATTCCCCAACATTGATTATGGAAGGGACATTCTGTCTGCCAGATACGATTTGAAAAAGTTAATATTTCATAACACTGAGTCAAGTTAAAATTAGATAGAAAGAGATTTATGGATTCTGATACGCTGAATAAATTGGAAAATCGTGAAGGAGACCACATTGAATGAGAAACACTCTTCTCTGTTCTCTATTTCTTGTTCCTTCTTTATTATCAATCTTTTATTCGTGAAGAAAATCAAGAAAATCGATTATAACAGATTTTTCCAAATAGAAGCTTTTTAGAACGGATTTCTCAAAAACAGAGAGCATTTGAGTTCAAGGATGCAGGTAGAGCATCATGAAATGTTGAAGAATAGCACAAAAAATGAAACGTTCTCTGATATTGTATTTTATTGCCAAAAACATGAAAAATTCAATAGTGTGGACTTAGGTTTGTTTTTGAAAGATGCTTGAGCATTCACAACTTTCGAACTCGTGCCATAATGGTACTGTCATAAACTCAGAATGTGTCCCGTTCTGAAATATTGTTACCGAGAAGCTGCGTAATCGACAGCTTTGTTAATGTCTCTTTCATTTTTCCGGATCATTTTCGGTTGACCTCTTATTGTCAATGAACAAAAATCAAGGTCATTTTTGCCATCAATTTTTATTTTCAATATATGCTGATTTATAAAATGTCAGATTTTCTGTCAAAGTTCGATTTTTCAAATGAAATTTTACGCCTCAAATTCTGCGTCAACTGCCCGTCAAATCTTCGGACTGAATATTTGGATAGGCCGTCAGCAGAGTTCTGATAAAATGATATCATCAACTTCGCCTGCAATGATACCTGCCGAATCAATAAAGAATTTTTTCAGATGATTTGATTCATTATGCCTGTCGAGCGCATATTGCTCCTGCCACTGTTCAAAAATAATCAGTTTATCATCGGCAATTTGAAAAGGACGATAGCAGACGTTGCCTGGTTCCATACGGCTTTTTAAAGAAAGATTCACAAGCAGTTTTTTCAATTCCTCTCCCTTGCCCGGGAGCGCATTTATCGGGACAAGTAAGCTAATCCTGTTCATAACGACCCCTACTTTTTGAAATTTATTTTTGCCATGGGAGAAATACCGGTTTTATGACAGGAGTGGAACCAGCCAGCACATCCCCCAATATTTTACTGACATTTGAAAAACCACAGAAATGGGTTTGAAATAAATCCGCTTGAATTTTGCCGTTTTTAATCAGTTGCGCGGCAGCATGAAAATTGATCGCCGGCTCGGCAAAAAACGGACGCAAGCTTATTTTATTAAAGATGGCGTGGTTAACGTCAAAATCAATAATATTCTGTCCTTCCTTGAAGCTCAACCCCAAAAACGTAATCCCTCCGTAACGGATAATCCGGAATGCGTCACTCATGCTTTTCGGAGGCGATGTCACGATAACACGGTCAACTCCGTTAGGAAAGAGTTTTCTGACTTCCGTATTAATGTCCTGTGTATCTGTCTGGACAATCATATCGCACCCAAGTTTGCCGGCAAGCTCAATACGTGCGTTTGACATGACACTCTTTGCCGACTGGCAAGTGATACCGACAAATCCGGCACCGCGCATTCTCGCCATGGCCGCGATAAGCAGTCCAATCGGACCGGGGCCGAAAACCATTACACTTCCACCGAGCGGAATATCGGCATTCAAAACAGCATTGTACGCAACTGCAAGCGGTTCAGTCAGACATGCGCTTACATAATCCATTCCTTCAAACTTGACGACATTTGCTTCATTGACGACCATATATTCGCCCATGCCGGGAAATCCGTTAAGGCCATACATGTTGCGACAGAGCTCCGGATGTCCGGACTTGCAGTCGGCGCATTTGCCGCACATGGTGCAATCCTCGACAATGACTTTGTCTCCAAATTTAATCAGTGAAACCTTTTTCCCGGTTTCAATAACTTCTCCCGCGATCTCATGACCCAGCGGCTGATGTTTTCCGCTCCAGTCGCGAATAAAATTCAAATCAGTTCCACATATCCCGCAGGCATGAACTTTAACAAGCACGCTGTATTCCGTCAACGATGGCAGTTCAAGTTCGCGCTTTTCAATATCAAGATATTTCCGCCCGAACAGTGAATACGTTTTCATTTTCCCTCCATTCCGCTATTGTAAAAGTTCAGTTTTGAAAAGCTGATTGAGAATATGACACCAGTGTAATCGTGTAAAGAATAGAAAAACCAACATAAAGATCGTCATTCCTTCGCATTTCAGTTACAATACATATTAGCTCTTTACGCTTCAAATGCAAATCTCATGGTGACATTATCCAATGTTTTTTATGAATACTTCTGTTATTTCAATTAAAAGATCGATTCGTTCTTTTTCTGCCGCTCTGCCAAAATGTACTATTCTAAAAGATATGCTTTTGCTCTTGTTATTTTTGCGTTCACTGCGCCCGACCATGACATTGTATTCTCTTATATAATAAGAACGAATATCTTCCGCAATCATCCCTTCAGGCATTACAAATTCAGTAACAACCGGTGAAGCATACAAAGGATCTGCCACAACTGAAAACCCGAGTTTAAGGAAAGCTTTTTTCAAATATTCTCCTGCTTTTCTGAAACGTTCTTGACGATGCATCAGACCTTCCTCCAAAATTCTGTCAATCATCCAATCCAACGCATAGAGCATAGTGGTTGCACCTGTTATTGGCTGTGGATGCCAGTCGTTCATGGTTTCCGATGCCTTTTCCCAAACCAATAAATCAAGTACATAAGGTACACAACGTTTTTTCATTCGTTTCATATAATCCATCGCACGAGAACTAACAGCAATAGGGGCAAGTCCAGGTGGTAACTCTAGACATTTCTGTGAAGCTCCTGCAACCACATCAGCACCAGTTCCATCCATATCAATGACAATACCACCGACTGCAGAGATCGAAGCAACAAGCAGAAGTGCATCAAATTCCCGGGCAATTTCTCCTAGCGGTTGCAATGGATTTACTATCGCTGTGGAACTTTCGTTATGCGTGACATAAATTGCGGATTCCGAAGGCAATATCTTCCTCGGAAACCTTAAAAAACTCCTTCAGGATGCCATTTTTCTTCATGCACAGTTCTCCACTTTACATCCGGATATCTGGAGAGGACGGAAAAAACAAATCTTAAAATCCTTCAAGAAATTATACAGGACTCCTTTATCCTGGAGCATATCACTCAAAAAACTAACCCGTCTATTTTTGCGTTTCCAAGTTAAGATATTTATTATTAACCCTCTACGGAAATAGAAATTTTCATGAGAAATTTCACGCCTTTTGGGAAAAACGGAGAAAAACTCTGGAGAATTCTTGAAAAATGAGTCTAAAAATAGGCATGGAAATTTTCCAACTACATTTCATCTAATTTTTAATGCATCTTAGAATTTAATTTTTATCCGATTTCATCCGATATCCATGGCAAAACTATATTTTTCCCATCCCTGAAAGCGCATTGTTTGCCACTTGAAATTCGGATTTGAAACCGTAATTCTGCTTTTTGTTCCATGGGAGTGTATCATAATTCAGAACTCCTTCATGCTGCCTGTTTCAATCGGCGGTAGCCTCTCAGCAATCCACCCAAGTAATTGAACTCAACAATTTCGCCATCTTCATCCTGCGGCAAGGGGGCGATCATACGCCCACCGAGTCCTTTGTGCGGGCGAAAATGAGTATAATTAAAAAGGTAGCACTTGACAGCGTATCGTAACTGTTCTTCGCTGGTGAAAATCAGCTTGTTCAAACATTCATTTTTTATACTTTTGACGAAAACTTCAGCATAGGAATTCATAGTTGGGCGGTACGCCTGTAATCGTTTTGGGGTTACGCCAGCCCCTTTCATGATGTCATCAAACTTTGCTGTATATAGTGGATCGCGATCGTGAATCAGGTAGCGCTTACCGAGAAGGAAACCATCGAAGGCATCGGTCTGATTCCTTGCCATCTGATGCATCCACGGGCCGTCCGGAGCTGCATCTATCCCGGCGATATTGACCTTTCGCGTGCCGATATCAATGAAAAAAAGTACCATATAACGTTGAAGTCCATACTCGGTGAGAACTTCGGCTGTGAAGAAATCGGTGGCGGCGAGAACATCTTTGTGCGATGAGATGAACATTTCCCAATCTATGTGCTTTTTTGTTTCCGGGTCTCTGGAAATTCCATTGTCAACTAAAATTCTTTTAACGGTCGATTTTGAGATTTTAAATCCGAGATACTCCATACAGCCAGCGATGCGTTCATAGCCCCACTCGGGGTTTCTGCGGGCAAGTTTCAAGACTTCGGCTATAACTTCGGGAGGTACCATCTTCGGCCCACGTTTCGCACCGTTGGGACTTCCAGAGCTGTCATATTTCTTCCCGACCAGATCACGATGCCATGACAAAATTGTTGAGGGTTGAAAAATCTTTACCACGTCTTCGAGGATGTGCTTATTCAGATTGATAGCCTTAACCGCCAGTCGCTTTTTCTGTTCATCATTAAGCGGGAGTTTCTTGCATTTGTATTTGTCCCGAAGCACCTCGCGCATGACAGTATTCTCTTCGATGCAATACTCCAGCGACTTCTGAAAATTCAGAAACGCATCCTTGACCGCGTCGTTATTAACACCTTCCATCAAGGCCGCAAATTTATCAAAGGTTTCCTTTATCATATATATTCGCTCCGTAAATCTTCAATATTTTAAAGCAAGCCAATATACAATAAATTTGTGTCTAAGCAAGACAGGGCGTTTGTTGCACTCAAAAAGATATATTGGGAATTATGATACCTTCCAGCATTAAGATTCCTCCTGAACTTCTACGTTTTTTTCGGAAGAATTTGATATTCCCATCATCATTTTATAATGTTCAATGTGTTTGGTATAAACAAATATATTTTCAAAAACTTTAAAGTATTTATCTATTGTGTTATCCTGATGTTCAATAAATAAATCGTCTGGTATACTATGTGAACCATCGTTAATCCAACAAATCAATGACCTGCATATTTCTTGTTCCTGGTAGTTGGTAAACTTCTGTATTAAATCATCATCGCCATATTTGCCAAGAAGCTTGAAGTAGTTTTCAATTATTCTTCGCATTGTATTTTGTATAGTTATTTTATCCTTGTTTTTTAATTCCATCCAAAGAAGTTCATAAGAACATTGAATGGGATTCTTCATTTCGAAACTCTGAATAGTAGAGATGCTATTGCTTCTTCCTAAAATCCAATAGTATGTATCGCTACATTTTTTTGTGCGACTATCAATAAATGAAACTTCCTTGTGAAAATAGACATTATGTGTTAATATTATCAATTGCTTAATGTTTCCTTTATCTTTTTTAATTGACTTAATAATCTCTTTAAGCAATGAACTCACAACAAATAGAACGTTGCTATCTAAACTCGAAATTGGGTCGTCAAGAACTAAAATTCTTTCTTCTGTGACTGACTCTCGCGACGTGCTTCCTTTTGATAATTGCAGGAAGTATAGAAAAGTGATAAATGTAATCTCCCCTTCGCTCAGAGTTGATTCGGCAATTGTGCCATCTTCTCTCTGAATTTGATACTGGTTAGTTTCTGTTTTGGAAGGAACTATTTTAAAATTCAAAAATCCATATGAATTAAGTGTTTTATTAATCTCATCAACGGAAGGTTGAACACTTGTTACATTTTTATTTGCCTCCTTTATTTTTTTATTCAGGGCAATGTATTTTTCCTGTAATTCCTTATGCTTGATTTGTAAAGCATTAACACCTTTTTGCAAATCACTTGATTTTTGATTGAAGATTTCAATTTTTGTTCTATTTTCTTCAGCAAGATATTTCCAAATGGCGTTGATTAAATTGCCTCTTTCAGTTGTATAATTTGCAACAATGTTATTGTGCTTAGTTATTTCGATATTGGCATTTGTAATTAGTTGCTGAATATTCTTTAACTGCTCTCTTACTGATACTAAATCAATGCTCCGGCTCGGCTCTTTAATTTTATTGTTCAGCAACTCTTTGTTGGAAATAAATTGACTGGATGCCGTGTTCAAATACGCAGAAAACGTTTCCACATTGAGCTTTGTTTCTGCGTTTGCCTTTTCTGTTACTTCAATTTGTAGCAAAAGGTTTGAAATGTTTTGTGCAAGTCTATTATATTCTTCAGTTAGCGTTTTTACAAGATTCGTATCGGTTACAAAAGTTTCGTCAAAATAGTTTTCTAACTGCTTCCTGAAATCGTCAGTAATTGTTGGCTGTTGGCAAAATGGACATATTTTATCTTGCTGCAAATAGCTCCTCCCAGCATTCACCCAATCGTTCAAATTTAATTTTTGAATCAGTTTGGCAATGCCAACATCTGCTTTGCCAATAATTTTCATTTGCCAGATTTTATCATTCTCAATTTCAAGCAATCGCGCAAAATTAATTGACGTGATTAAAGGCATTGTGGTTGGAACTTTGCCAAAAATTGTTTTTGCCTTTTCAGTCAATTCATCATAAGGTTTAAGCATTACTGTACTGTTTTGGAACACATCAAGAATTTTTGATTTGAAAGTTTCCTTTTTTTGAGCTCCAGCAAATGCTTCCTTAAAATCAGTTTCATATTTCTTGTAAATTTCGGCCCATGTAGTTTCTTTAAACTCGTCATCAAGCTTCTGTTTTTCGGCTATTTGTTTTTCTAAAGTATCGTTCTTTTTTATTCCTTCATCTTTTATATTTGCCAAATCATTTTGCATCTTTCCGATGGCTTCAATTTCTTCTTTGGTTGCTTGTCCTAAAGTAAAAACACCAGCGATGCTCCCTTTTCCGAAATTCCTATCCCTGAAATCTTTATTGTAAACAAGAGATTTAAGCGGTAATCCATTTCCCCAGATAAGTGAAGAATGAACAAATAAAGGGTCTGATGGGTTATCAATAAATTTTGAAATAGTTGTTTTCCCACTGCCATTTACACCATAAATAAAATTTATTTTCTTTAAGTCTGTGACTTGAATACCTATATCATCAAAGGTAGCAATTTTTTTAATATCAATGGAGTTAATCATATTCAATTTCCCCTAATTGGCTATTTTAAAAGTAAAGCTTCAACAGTGCTTTTTAATAACTTCTTTTCTTCTTTATTCGTCGTTGGGCTTGGCATATTTATCTCATATAAAGTTTAAATTTCAATCTTTATTCAATTTGCGGATACTCTCATGATTTGCCTGCTCCACCTGATTTTACCCATCTGTCAACTTCATTTCTTTTGAATTTCCACAGACGCCCCATGTGGTGAGCGGGCATTTTATACTTGTCAATCCACTTATATACGGTATCATTGCTGACACCGAGATATTCGCATATTTCTTTAATCGACAACCAACGGTCTTTCAGCTCAGTCATTTTCCAAGTTCCTCGTGAACGATTTGGGTAGATGAAATAAAAAAAATCCACATTAATTAAAAATATACAAAACCGAAACCGGAAAGCAAACGATATTTGCCGATTTAAGCCGATTATTTTTTATTTTTAACACATTTCTACTTTGGGCTGGCATATCAGATTAGCCTGTGCAGGAAAGCCTTATAATCTATACCCATCGCGGCGGCTGGAAGTATATGTAAGCGATGGAAATGATGAAGAGGACAAATACCGTGTCAAAATTTACAAAAAGGATCCCAAATAGTATCTGAAACTTATTGATTTGTATTTGGCATCGGCTAAATTAATCAGCAAGAGCCGAACTCTCCGTAATCGAGAATTCGCACGCTCAAGCGCTATGGATAAAGGAACGATATTATGTCTGCTGATGTAAAAGCACTTAGAATACTGCACACTTCCGACTGGCACATCGGCAGGACGCTTTATGGAAAAGCGCGGCTGGAGGAGTTTGAAAAGTTTCTCTCCTGGTTATCTGATACTATTGAAAGCGAAGAGGTCGAAGCCCTGATTGTCGCAGGAGATATTTTTGACAGCTCCGCGCCTGGGAGCCGTGCGCAGGAACTCTATTACAAGTTTTTGTGGAGAATATCGCAGTCGAAGACTTGCCGCCACGCTGTGTTTATAGCAGGAAACCATGATTCGCCCACGCTTCTGAACGCGCCGAAAGATATTCTGCGATATTTGAATGTATATGTTATCGGATCGGCGGACGGTTCTCTTGAAGATCATGTTATTGTCCTGAAAGACAAGGAGGGCGAGCCGGAACTGATTGTTTGCGCCGCACCTTACCTGCGCGACCGTGATATGCGGACGGCGGAGGCCGGGGAGAGTTTTGCGGACAAAGAGCGTAAACTTGCCGAAGGCATCAGAGCTCATTACAAAACACTTTGTACGGCGGCTGAGGAAAAACGACACGAATACGGTCTGCAAATCCCGATTGTCGCAACAGGACATCTTTTTACAGCGGGCGGGGTTACTATAGAGGGCGACGGGGTGCGTGAGCTTTATATCGGTTCGCTGGCACGCATTGCAACGGACATTTTCCCGGAATGCATCGACTATCTTGCGCTCGGGCATCTTCATTCATCTCAAACAGCAGGTGCTTCTGAGAAAATGCGCTACAGCGGTTCGCCGCTGCCGATGAGTTTTTCCGACGCGGCGCAGAAAAAAAGTGTTTGTATTATAGATTTTGCGGAAGCCGGTCAGCCTCCGGCGGTCAGGCTTTTGAATGTCCCTGTTTTTCAGCCGCTTGAACGGATCAGCGGCGACTGGGAAATTGTCTCCACACGGCTGAAAGAACTTCGTGAAACGGAAAGTAGCGCATGGCTTGAAATAATATGTTCCGGTATCGAAAGTCCGGAAGCTCTGATGGAACGCATTGAGAACGCTACTGAAGGTTCCGCATTGACTGTTATAAACGTAAGGAAAAGTGCTTCTGCTGAGGCTGCGCTTTCACAGATGCGTGAAAACGAGTCGCTGGATGACCTCTCTCCCGATGATGTTTTCAAACGTCTCCTTGACGCGGAAGAATCTCCCGATGATCTCAGACAGACGCTTGCGCCGGCTTTTGCCGAAGTTCTGAGAACTGTCCATGAAAAAGACAAAAGCACGGAACAGACGATCCTATGAAAATACTTAAACTGCGTTTTAAAAATTTAAATTCTCTCGCAGGAAACTGGGAGATAGACTTTACGCACCCTGACTTTGTCTCAAGTGGCATTTTTGCGATAACCGGGCCGACCGGGGCTGGCAAGTCCACCATCCTGGATGCAATATGCCTCGCGCTTTACGGCAGTACGCCGCGCCTAGATAAAATTTCCAAAAATGAAAACGAAATCATGTCGCGCGGAACAGGCGAATGTTTTGCCGAGATCGAATTTGAAACCCAGCGTGGGAGTTACCGTTGCCGCTGGGAACAGCAGCGTGCCAGAAGACAGCGGGCGGGTAAAATTCAGGATGCTCATCATGAAATTGCAGAAATCTCTACAGGCAAGATTCTTGCGGAAAAACTCAGGGAAACTCCGGCAAAGGTCGAGAACGTTACCGGCATGGATTTCAGGCGGTTCACGAGATCTATGATGCTTGCACAGGGGGATTTCGCGGCATTTCTCCAGGCTAATGCCGAGGAACGCGGCAATATTCTTGAGCAAATCACCGGTACTGAGATTTACAGTGAAATATCTAAAGAGGCCTACAGAAAGTTTTCAGCGGAGCAGCAGGCCCTTGAAAAGCTCAAAGAGGAACTTGCCGGTATTCAGCTTTTTAGTATTGAGGAAGAAAAGACTATCCGTGATGTTCTAACTGAAAATGAAAAGCTTGAGAAAGATTTTGACGGTCAAATTAAGGAAAAGACGCTGGCGATTGCGCATCAGGATGCCATAGTTGCCCTTGAGAAGGAGGCTCTGGAAATTGCCGAAAATAGCTGTAGGCTTGATGAATTGGAAAAGACACGCGCCCCTGATTTAGTGCGCTATGAGGCGGCCCGCAAAGCCCTTGAGCTGGATGCGGAGTTTGCCAGCCTTTCCAGCTTGAGGAAAGAGCAGATGAAGGACAATGCCTTGCGCATTGAATGCCTCGAAAAGATATCTTCTCTTGCGGATGTCGAAAAAGCGGCAGGGGCAAGATTCAAGCTTTCGTCTGTAAACCTGGAGAAAAGTAAAAACGCTCAAAAAAACGGCATGGAACTGACAAGGAAAACCCGTGAGTTGGACACGCGGCTTAAAGAACAGGAGGCCCCATTTAAGGCACTGAAATCACAGGCTGTCAAGATTGAGTCTGAAATTAAGACACTTCAGGATAAAAATGGAGAGGCCGAAAAAGAACTAGCCAAGGCCAAGGCCAAAATCGAGAGCGTTAAAGAATATCTTGAGAAAAACAAGGCCGATCAGGGATTGACCGAAAGCCTCACAGGGATTAAAGAGCGTTTCAGTGCGCTTCGCATTGCAGCAGGGAGGCGTGGAGAAAAAGTCGGGGAGCTTGCGAAGTCTAAGAAAGCTCAGACCAAGGCCGAAAAAGATTTAGACAATAGGAAAAAACTTGCGGAACAAGCAAAAAAGGTTTTCACAAAAGCGGCTGAAGCCGCTTCCGAATTAAAAAAAGAACTTGAGGAGAAACTGCAAGGCAACCGGATGAAATTCTGGCGTGACAAACAGCTTGATTTGAAAGACAACAAAAACTTGCTTGAGCGTATGAGCGAATCCTTGGAAGAGATTGACAAGGCCGAAAAAAAACTTGCGGAAATTATACCGGCCCGCGAAAAGCTTGAAGAAAATAAAAAATCTTTCACAGATTTATCTGCTGAAATAAAAATCGCCCATGAATCCCTTAAGTGCGAAATCAGTTCACTTGAAGAGAATTTCGCTCTTCAGGCGAAAATAAAAAGTCTTGAAGCGGAGCGACGGTCACTAAAAGACGGTGAACTTTGTCCCCTTTGCGGTTCGATTGAACATCCTTTTGCCCAAGGAAATATCCCTGTTCTGAACGAGGCCCGGCAAACGCTTACAAGTGCAAGAAAAAAGTTGGAAAAAACAAGCGCCAGGCTTGAGGAAATAAATATAAAGATTGCCGGAACCGGCAAAGATATTGAACAGCTTCAGCAAAGCAGAGATGAACGGACAAAACAAAAGGCCGCAGCTAAGGCGCGCTTTGACGAGAGTTTTGTCACGTTGAAAATACGCATGAAAGATGAGACGCTTCAGGTTATGACCGCGCGTCTCCTGAAAGAATGTTCAACAGAGTTAAAGAAAATTGCGGAGCTTATTGCCGAAGCTGAAAAAATCGAGAATGCTCTGACTGCTGCTGAAAAGATTTTCTCTGATGCTCAAACCTCAATGCTTAATGACGAGTCCGCCGTCAGAAACGCTATTCTCAAAAAAGAAACTGCGGACGCTGAAACCGATCGTTTGAAAACGGAGTTGCAAAATCTTGATGAAACCGGCAAAATTTCAAAAAACGCTGCGCTGTTGTTACTCGCACCTTTCGGCATAACAGATTTGCCTGACGAAAAACTTGATGACATTATTAACAGTCTGACTTTGCGCCGCAGTCAGTGGCAGGAAAAACAGAACCTTTGTGAAACGCTGAGCAAGAAAAAATCCGAGCTTGAAATAACCATCAGCCACCATACAGAGCAAACCGTCAAGTTGGAAACCGCACTTAAAGAAAAATGTACAGACACAGATTCTCTGGCCCGGTCGATTGCATCGCTGAAAAATGAGCGCAAAGAGTTTTTGGGCGACAAAGAACCCGATAAAGAAGACGCACGATTTGCATCGGAGTGCGAGACTTCCGAAAAAGCCCTTGAAAGCGCCCGAAAAGTGTTTGAAGAGGCTGGGCAAAATCTCAGCGAAAATCAGAAGAGAATCATAGAACTCGGCAGTGCGCTTGCGCAGCGAGAGCCTGGCATGAAAGCCGCAGAGGAGGCTTTTAAGGCAAACTTTACATCAAAGGGTTTCACTGACGAAGCCGATTATCAAAGACAGCGGTTGGAAGAAAACGTCCGGCTCGAACTTGCATCAATATTGGAATCTATGGCGAAAGAGCGCGCTGCTCTTACCGCAAGACGGCAGGACAATATTACAAGGTTTGAGACGGAGCGCGGAAAGAAATTCACAGACCAGCCACGCGAGATTCTGGAGCAGGAGAGTCTTGCGATTGCGGAAAAACTGAAAATCCTCCGAGATGGTAATTTCGGCTCAAGACAAAAGCTCAAAAACAATGAGGAGCTTCGTCTAAAACAGAAAGATAAATTCGATAAAATTGAGGTTCAAACCAAATTTTTTGAAATTTGGAGTAAGCTTAATGAGCTGATAGGGGCGGCGGACGGCAAGAAATTCAAGATATTTGCACAAGGCTTGACCTTTGAATTGCTGGTCAATCGTGCAAATCCTCAACTCAAGCGGATGACAGACCGCTATTTGCTTATCAGAGACAAGAGGGCACCTCTTGAGTTGCAGATCATAGACAACTGCCACGCTGGCGAAATCCGCTCCATAAAAAATCTTTCCGGCGGAGAAAGTTTTCTGGTGAGCCTGGCATTGGCACTGGGGCTTTCGTGCATGTCCAGCAGGAATGTGCGCATAGATTCTCTTTTTCTGGATGAGGGTTTCGGTTCCCTTGACGAAGAGACTTTAAACACCGCCCTGACAGCCTTAGGCGAGCTTAATCAGGAAAACAAGATGATTGGTATTATTTCCCATGTTCCAGCATTAAAAGAGCGCATCGGTGCGCAAATCCAGATTATTCCCCTTGCCGGTGGTAAAAGCAGGATACTCGGGCCTGGTTGCAGTTCGCTGGAGAGGTAAGGGAAAATAATTTCTGGAGCATCCGCTTCGAAAAACTAAACTCTCTCTGTTTCTGAGCTATAGACATATTTTTCAGCATTCCTGGCAGTCCATAGAGGACTGCGGTTTGTTTTCTACGAATGCATGAGTATCCGCAACTCGCAAACTTGTACTACAATGTGCTTGTTACAAATACAAAAATCCTTCCGTTCTTATCTAGCAGGATTTGACCTCAGTGAATTATGACATACTCTATGTTATTTTCTTAGGCGATACGTTATCTTGAGAAGAAGCATTAATTCCTATATCGAACATTTTCATGAAGAGCGGAACCATCTGGGATAAAAAAACACAATCCCTTTCTCGGATAAACATGTTGGTTCAGGGTCAGGAGAGATAAAAAAGAAGACTCGCCTCGGTGGGCTCTTAAAATATTATTACAGAGAAACGGCATAACGCTGCTTTTCTCTTGCCCCCTTTTTCCTTTACATCCGACTTGTATACAGATTCATTTTCGAATTTCGGAAAAACAAGACCTTCTGACTCAAATTGAACTCTGCATGTAAAATCCTGGGATTTTCTGTCAGAAGAACATCTCAAAAAACTATCCGTCAAACTCAAAAATGACGAAACATCCTCCGTCATTTACTCCAGATCAATTTCTGGATACTACGCGGGGGAAGTTATGCTGTCGCCCGGCATCCAAATAGACCTGTTGTGAAAAACCGACTTTTATTACGTTCAGGTATTGACAAAGACGCATGAATGTATTATAATTGGTTTTATCAAGCAACTAATTGGATTGTTTAATATGGAAAAATCAGCAAAAATCAGGAAACTGCTCACATCTATGCTGGAAGCGTCACTACGAGATAATAAGACGCGACTCCCCACGGAAAGAAAGCTGGCCGCTACTCTCCGCGTGTCCCGCTCAACCATCGTAAAGGTTTTATCTTCTCTGGAATTGGATGGTTTTATTGAACGCCGCCAAGGCAGCGGAACTTATATTGTCGATCCCAGTGCCGCCAAAGATATCACCATCGGGCTGGTCTTCGAAATTCCTTTTCACAAAGCCCCGGGTCACTTCGATCTGCTTTACCGGGGCCTGTCTGCGCAGGCGGAAAAGATGGGTGTCAAGCTTCAGGCATTCGAGAGCGTCCGGGAAGAATTATCGCAGTCTCTTGAAGGTATCCCGGTCATGAAGGCGATCTCCGCCGGACTGTTGGACGGCATACTGGTCTGCACCCGGCTCTCCGTGGATATCGTCGCCGCGCTCGGGGCGAAACTGCCGCTGATCATGCTGGGTAACGATTTAAGCCAGGGGCGGGTTATCAGTGTCGTGTCCGACCATTACCGGACGGGTTTCATCGCCGTGCGGCATCTGCTCGCCAACGGTCACCGCCGGATAGCCTATATTTCCGATTACCTCAAACATCCCGTGGCCTACGCCCAGTTGTCCGGCGCACGCTGCGCCCTGGAACCGGAGGGGCTGGACATCGCCGACAGTGACTGCCTGGAAACTTTGGTCAATACCGAGACTTTCCGTCAGAACGTCGAAAGCTTTTTCGCCCATAGCGACCACACTGCGGCGTTCGTCCGCCACGACATAACCGCCGCGCAACTTATCCGCGCCTTGAAAAAAACTGGCAGGCGCGTCCCCGACGACTTTTCAATCGTCGGTGTCGGCACTTACCACAGCGGTTTCAACGTCGACCTTGACTTGACATCGATCGATAGCGGTTACGACAGAATGTGCGAAATTGCCCTGGGAACTATAGTCGCCAACATCAGGAGAATAAAGGGTGAAAACGCGGAATTGCCATTCGGCGATTCCCACCTTTATACCGTCAACCCGAAATTGGTCGAGGGCGAAACAGTGAGGGATTTATGCGAGACCACAGCGGAAAAATGTTGTTCATAATTCCAGTTATAGGCCAAATTAAATTCTTTTATGAAAGAGGGCTGCTGTATGTACCGAACCTACTTAAAAACTAAACGAATGCTGAACGAAGAAGAGCATGGGAAAAGCCATGTGAAGGAAAATCACATGCGCGGCTTGGCCGATGAGGTGGACCTGATACGACGTAGCTCATTGCGGCTTAGAGGGTTTACTTTAATAGAACTCCTCGTTGTGATTGCAATTATCCTGATACTTGCAGGAATACTTTTGCCGGCCCTCGGCAAAGCCAAAGAAAGAGTAAGGAGCATTTCATGCCTTAGCCAGCAAAAACAAATCGGCTTGGCAATGATTGAGTATTCTGATACTAATAATGGATATGTAATGCCATGCTATGAGGCTAGTTCATCATCATATCTTAGATTTTGGATGGGGAAAATTCATGGAATGGATTATTTCAATTCTTCTACACGTAAAAAAATCATGATTTGTCCTTCTGATAAGGATATCTTCAGTGTAAATATAGGTATCCCGAAGGAGACAACTCCCGGCCATTACACTCCTTCGTCTTATCTTTATAATAATAGAACAGGTTATAGCGGAAATTACCCATGTATCAAAAGTTATTCAATCACTAATCCAACTGGATCACCTATCGATGGGAAACCTAGTGCCGCAACCATGTCTCTTGACTTTGGAAATGCTACCAGTGGACTGACTAATTATCGACTGATATTCCCAACAGATTCTTCTCTGCGACATCAAAATGGATTCAATATCCTCTACTTGGATGGACATGCTGGATACTCAAGATTGGGAAGTAAAATAACATTAAATGAGAAATTGGAAGTTAAATAAATTTTACTGCCATCCCATAGGAATGGAAAGAAATTGAAAGAGGACAGGTTCGAATTACTCTAATTTTCCACTAAAAAAGGAAGGGCAATTAGATTAAGCCGTAGAGACATAACTTAACCACAGATTTGCAAACTTATAACTGGAGTACAGAGTGATAAAATGGTGATAAAACGTGGAATTAAAGAACAGGCAAAGGCACTCAGTCCGCAGGGGCCATATCATTTTGCTGAAAGTCCAGTCAAAAACAGCAATCAAAGTGGAAGACACTGAAGGCTAATTTAGAAATCCTTCACAGATTTATGTGGAAATAGTGAAAAAAGAGAGGAGTTGATTCATATCTGATGAGAACAATTTTATTTTTTGATGATTGGTTGATCCAGAATTCACGAGGAATTTCGAGGCAGTGGATGAAGGCCGAGCCATGGCCTGGATTTGAGCCTATCCAAGGCTGGTTGGGCCATCATGCGTCAATCATTAATTACCGTGACAAGGGGCGATGGAGAATGTGGTGCTATGGACCCGACTCCAGTGGGACCAGTTGTGTTTGCTTGTATGAATCTAGCGATGGTTTGACGTGGAGTCCTTGCATTTTCGATTCCCCGGTTGACATAAGGGCAAGTTCTTCATTCAGGAACATCGTTTTTTCCGGTAATACTGCGGCTGGGGGCGCATGCGTGTTTCGCGATGACTGGGAGACAGATTCCTCACGGCGATATAAAATGGTGTATACAGATACCATGGCTGGAAAACCCGATAATGAAGCTTATGGGCAAATTGCAGTTTCCCGTGACGGTATACACTGGAAACTTGATCCGGATGCGGTATGGGCATCTGCTCACGTGGATACGTTCCCTAGTACTCAGTTCAATCCCTATACTAAAAATTGGCAATGGATGTCTCGTCCGATTTCAGGCGACCGCCGGGTGGCGCTCTATCAAACATCGGATTGGAAACACTTCAGTGTTCCGTTGATTGTTCTTCACCCAGATCCGGCAGATATCCCCGGAGTGGAATTCTATGGAATGCCGCATTTTTTTTACGAAGGATACGGTGTCGGTTTTCTTTGGCGGATGCATTCAACATATGATGAAAGGGGCACACCTCATCGCATGCGAGGAAAAGTCGATGCCGAACTAACTTACAGTGTGAACGGTGTGGCATGGAACAGGACAAACCGCCAAAATTTTATGCCTGACCGCGGTTTTGGCGCTAAGAGTTTCCGCATGGAGTTTCCAGGTTGTATGTTGGTAGACGATGATGGTTGGATTCGAATTTACGGGTGTGCCAGTGTGGGAGAGCACAATGATAGCAATAAATTGGAGCCGGGTGAGGTAGGTATGACGGTTTCACGTTTTAGACGTGACGGATTCTGTGCGCTGGAAACAGACACTGATATGGGAGAATTGACGTTGCGTCCGCTTGTTTCACGCGGTGGAGAAATTACGCTCAATGCAGTCACAGCCCGTTTGGGATCAATCCGTGGGGAACTCCGGTCAGTGCCGGATGACATGCCAATTCCAGGATACGAACTGGAAAACTGTGTGCCGGTCGAAGGTGATGGAGACTTTCTGCAGCTCCAATGGAAAGAACGGAAGAACATTGACCAGCTAATAGGTCAGGCATTCCGTATACATCTTCATATGGTCAAGGCGCGGCTTTATGCAATTCGGGTGGAAGCAGACTATTTGTTCGGCGTGTTTATTCACCGTAGTCTGGCGGGGGAGGTGGAGCCAGGTGCCCATCCCGAATTTTTAAAATCAAATTTGCATGAGGATTTCCCTGCACCTGCTTTGTAATTATGACAAGTTTATCTGAAGTTTCCCTGATTTTCGGGAAGAAAGATTATGCGGCCCATCGGAAAATGAAGGCGCAAATGGATTTAATAGCGGGGATGAGTTGTTCGGGGCATCTCCCCGGTAAAATGGAACAGTCGGAGAGTTCATTGGAGATTTTCCGCCGGACATCGGCGAAGGAAAAAGCCCCGGAGTGCCTGGACGGATGTCTCCTTTCGGGGGCGTGTTCGAGATTGAAGGCGTAAATCCACGTAAGGGACGTGGCAAAACAGCAGAGGTCTAAATGGTTTTCAACAGAAAGATGATTGCAGCACTGGGAGTCAATGGCCCCGATGTCCTGCTTTATTTCCTTGAAACCGCTTTCGATTTTCCATCTTGCGGAATAAAACTCAATCATCTGTTTCGCCGTAAGCGTCAGATCGGTTGTGACAAGAGGGAAAGCGAAACCTCTGTAGTAAACGAACACGACCTTGACCTGGCATCCGAGGGCTTTGGACATGCAGAGGAGTTCGGAAAATTCAACAGTTCTTTCCTTTCCGTAGATATGGATTTTGGCTGTTCTGGAAGAAACTCTCAGCTCGGCGGAAAGTTCTTTGACGGGAGCGAGGCGTCGCCCGAATTTGGAAGGTCTTCCGCGTTTGCCGAAAACAATCTGAGGAAACTCGAAGAGCCTTGCGTTGATGCGGAGCCTTGTAAGAAGCTCGACGGGGAATGCGGAGTTTTTCCTGACCTCTTGAAGAAGCGGCTTGCATCCGAACCAACTGTCGCAGACGATAAGGGCCGGACGCTTGAAGAGGGAAATTATTCTCAGGACAAGTTCCGCGCCGATGCCGGACTTTGTCTTGAGCCATTTGGAGTGCGGAAGCTTGGAACTGGATTTGACAGACTTCGCGAGAGG
>Ga0209417_1003978_pt1 | contig 18579 bp, 20 predicted proteins | sample RifGroF2_FD_184002 | JGI IMG/M metagenome (GOLD analysis project Ga0209417, IMG submission 184002) | Groundwater microbial communities from Rifle, Colorado, USA - Groundwater F2 (SPAdes) (version 2) | ecosystem: Environmental > Aquatic > Deep subsurface > Groundwater | place: Rifle, Colorado... | reverse complement strand
TATACCGATAGAGTTGATAGCCACGTATTCCACCTGCGGCAAGTGCAATTATGAAAAACATAACAATCCATTTATTCAATCTGGGAAACAACATAAGCTTGCAAGTTTTGATTAGATCCATACTTACTCTGGTTTTTTGCATAAAAATAATCATTTCATTCAAAGAACCTAAAACCAACAGAAAGGTAAAATTCTATGACAGCTCTAAATAACTGAATGAATGTTTGTAATCTTTATCTTTTTTTTCGGAAGGAATGAAATGAAGCCGCATTTGGTTTGACCGAATTTGCGTATTTTCGCAGCGCAATATACATACCTTCAAAACAGATTAATATGCATAAGGTTAATTTAGCTGAAAACATTTACTATGTGGGATTTAATGATCGCAAAACCCACCTTTTCGAAAATATCTGGCCCATTCCAAAAGGGGTTTCCTACAATTCGTATCTCATTGTTGATGAAAAAATAGCGTTAATTGATACGGTTGAACGTTCGTATATCGACGATTATCTCGACCAGATTGCAGTCCTGACCGACGGACGTCCGGTGGATTACCTCGTTATCAACCATATGGAACCAGATCATTCCGGAGCGCTCAAAGCTGTTATTTCACGTTATCCCAACATCACATTGGTGGGTAATAAAAAGACTTTTGAAATGGCAGACAATTTTTACCAGGTCAAACAACAATCAATTGAAGTTTATGACGATTCGGAACTATCGCTTGGGAAAACAAACTTACAGTTTACAACCATTCCCATGGTGCATTGGCCCGAAACAATGGTAACCTTTGAATCGACCAATAAGATTCTCTTCACCGGCGATGCCTGTGGAAGCTATGGAACATTGGATGGTGGAATTTTTGACGACGAACTGGACTATACGCTTTATGATGAAGAAATTGTACGGTATTTCTCAAACATTGTAGGTAAATATTGTGCGCATACTCAGCGTGCTTTGAAAAAAATTGCCAAATACGATATTAAAATGATCGCCTCCACTCATGGAATGATCTGGCGATCGCACATTGATTTTATTCTGGATAAATACCAGAAATTGAGTACTTACCAAACCGAACCTGGAGCAGTAATCGTTTATGGATCGATGTACGGAAATACCGCTAAGATGGCTGAAATTATTGCCCGCCAACTGGCTGTCAGAGGCATAAAAAATATCAGGGTGTACGATTCATCCAAAACCCATCCGTCATTTATCATCAGCGATATATTTAAATATAAGGCACTGATTTTAGGAAGTGCAGCCTATAACAATGCAATGTTTCCCACAGTTGAAACGCTTTTGACAACCATAAAACATATGGGGATTAAGAACCATCTGCTCGGAATCTTTGGTTCGTACAGTTGGAACGGCGGAGGGGTTAAAAACCTGATGAAATTTTCTGAAGAAATTCAATGGGAATTGGTAGGAGAACCATTGGAAGAAAAAGGCGCCATGAAGGCTGATCACTTTGATCGGTATGTAAACCTTGCAAACGCTATTGCTGACAAGCTGCTGATGGACTGACTTGCTGATGGATTGAATGAGAGAATTGTCCGATGGATGAATGGTCAAATTGATGAATGGTTAAATTCATATCACCTGACAGGTAAAATTAATTACAACTAACATGTTTTCAGTTCTTCATTCCACCAATAATTTAGTCATTCAATCATTCAACTTGTGAATAACTATTTCCGCTTTTCGCCTGAATTCCCATTCAGGAAAATATCTTTGCAATTCAAAAAAAATAAGGACATATGCAAACTTGGTTCGAGTGTAAAGTAAAATATGTAAAAGTTGACGATGACGGACGTGAGCGTAAAGTCAGTGAAGTATATCTGGTTGATGCAGTAACGTTTACCGATGCTGAAACACGTATCATTCAAAACGTGCAAACCATGGTTCGTGGTGAATTTACGGTTGACAACATTAAAAAATCGAATATCATCGAGATTTTTCCTCACGAAGTTGGAGAATGGTGGTATAAGGCAAAGATTGGTATTGTTACCATTGATGAAAATGCCGGTAAAGAAAAGAAAATAAACAATTATTTTCTTGTTGCTGCCGACGATATAAAACAAGCACTTCAGCGATTGGAAGATGGTCTGTCATACATATTGGTACCCTACCAAACGACTTCAATTGCTGTTTGCAACATCGTAGATGTTTTTCCATACTTTGGTAACGATGCCAATCAGTCGGTTCCTTCAAATCTGAAACCATTGGCACAGGTTACGAAATCGCAGGTATTTGAGGATGAAGATCTGGATGTAGTTTATTCGGCCGATGAGGATGAAATTGAAGACGATCAGGAGTAAATAAAAAATCATTGTTAGTTGTTCATTAATATGAGATGAACAGCTAACAATGATATCATAAAAAATGAACAATATGCGATTTAAGATTGAGCCCACGCTGAAAAGTAATTTTTTGACACCAAATCTCCAAGACACTAAAATCCACCAATTTTAATCCATTGAATTTCAACTTTTGGTGAATTTTGGAGCTTTCGTGTTTTATGGCATTTTTTACTTTTGGGCTTTCGGAGTGGACTCAAGATTCAAATCCTGAAACTTGGTTATACTGATTTTAAAGCAGATTTTTTCAGTTTAATCATCACTTTATAAAAATTGAATTTGTCTCGAATAGCAGGATCAAATTCATAATAAGCATTTGCAATCCTGCAAATGTCTTTCACTTCGCTGTAAATTGTGTTTATCTCATGCTTTAATTCTGCCCCCAATTGGTCGTTACCGTGGGAAATATCAAAGCAATTCTTTAATTCTGCAAGTTTTGCTTTGTACGAAATTAACCGGTTGACCAGAATTTCATCAATGCCCCGTGCTGAGATCATTTGCTGCAATTCAGGAGTCATGTTTCGCTTGAAAGTAGCCATCATTTTATACAAACTAAAATGGTCGCCATTTTTAGCATCGCTGTAATAATCTACATAACCCAGATTATCAAAAGTTTGATTTAAAAATGTTTTGTCGTGATGAAAATCAACTTTCATTTCAGCCCTAAATACACTGATGTCTTTTAAAGCTGCAATCATTAATTCATAAAACTGGCCATTCTTTTCCAAATGGTCAACCAGCGATTCGTAGGTAAAATACTGGTTCATGATTTTTTCAATTCTTTCTTTCAGGTTACCAGCATAATCGGGCGACCAATTTCGCCTGATGGAAGAGAGTTCGTAGATGTTCTCGCTAAAGGATTGAGCGATTTTTCTGCAGGTTAAAATTGTTGCAGTTCCTGTAAGGCAAGTTGATATGACATTCATAATAACATGATTTGAATTATTGGATTTTTCAATTAAAATATACGAAAATTAAATCTGAAAAGATATGTTTGATGTTCTAATTTTCAAAATTATGTTGTAGAAAACAATGTGAACCACATAACCCTTTTCAAACTTAACCATTCCAATTTTTAAGCTCTTCAATCCAAATCCTTTAAAAAGAAACCCCCGATCAACACTTGGTTTGACCGGGGGTTTAATATCTTTATCACTATCCATGCGATTAATTAGAACTGTTCTTTGCTAATCTTTTACGCTCGTGCTCTTTCAAATAAATTTTTCGCATTCGAATCGACAATGGAGTAACCTCTACCAATTCATCACTTTTGATGTATTCGAGTGCTTCTTCCAAACTGAATTTAACTGGAGTGATCAGTCTCAATTTCTCGTCGGTTCCTGATGCACGCATATTTGTCAACTTCTTTGGTTTGGTAACATTTATCGCTAAATCGTCGCTACGGGTACTCTCTCCAATAACTTGACCTTCATAGACATCCTGACCCGGATCAATAAAAAATGAACCGCGATCCTGAAGTTTTCCGATTGAATAAGCAAAAGCATTTCCGGTTTCAAAAGCTACCAGAGAACCATTATTCCTGGTGTCAATGGGTCCTTTGTATGGTTGATATTCGATAAAACGATGATTCATAACGGCTTCACCCGCAGTAGCAGTCAACATATTGGTACGCATTCCAATAATTCCACGCGAAGGAATCAAAAATTCAAGATGAATACGGTCGCCTTTGCGCTCCATATTTTGCATTTCACCTTTTCGCTGCGAAGCCATTTCAACCACTTTTCCTGAATATTCATCAGGAACATCGACATGCATTTCCTCAATAGGTTCACACTTTTCTCCGGCAATTTCCTTAAACAAAACCTGTGGCTGTCCAACCTGAAGTTCGTAACCTTCGCGTCGCATGGTTTCAATCAGGATGGATAAATGAAGTACGCCACGACCATAAACAGTATATGAATCAGCTGAATCAGTAGGAAGAACTCGTAGAGCCAAATTCTTCTCCAATTCTTTTTCCAGGCGATCTTTCAGGTGTCGGGATGTTACAAATTTTCCCTCTTTTCCATAGAATGGCGAATTATTGATCATGAAGGTCATGCTCATCGTTGGCTCATCAACTGCAATAGGATCGAGTGGTTCCGGATTTTCCCAGTCACAAACGGTATCGCCGATGTCGAATCCATCAATGCCAACCATCGCACAAATGTCTCCTGAAATCATGCTTTCCACTTTCTGACGGCCAAGTCCGGTAAAGGTGTGAAGCTCCTTAATTTTGGTTCGTTTAACTGAACCATCGCGTTTAACGAGCGAAACATTCATTCCTTCTTTGATTTCGCCACGGTGAATACGACCAATGGCTATACGTCCAACATACGACGAATAATCCAAGGAGGTAATCAGAACCTGGGGAGTACCTGGATTTGGAACTGGTCCGGGAATATATTTAACGATTGATTTCAATAATGCTTCAATGTTGTCTGTTGGGACTTTCCAGTCGTCAGACATCCAACCTTGCTTGGCCGATCCATATATGGTCGGGAAACTCAACTGATCTTCAGTAGCATTTAGACTGTACATCAGGTCGAAAACCTGTTCATGAACTTCTTCAGGACGGCAATTTGGTTTGTCAACTTTATTCACTACCACAATGGGTTTAAGTCCCAAAGCGAGCGCTTTCGACAAAACAAAACGGGTTTGAGGCATTGTACCTTCAAAAGCATCGACCAACAGCAATACGCCATCGGCCATGTTCAGTACACGTTCAACTTCGCCGCCAAAATCAGCATGGCCAGGAGTATCAATAATATTGATTTTAATATCCTTATAAATAACGGAAACGTTTTTTGCCAGAATGGTAATTCCCCTTTCACGCTCCAAATCGTTACTGTCGAGAATCAACTCCTGTTTCTTCTCGTGCTCCTTCATGATTGTACAATAGTAAATCAACTTGTCAACCAGTGTTGTCTTTCCGTGGTCAACGTGAGCAATAATCGCAATGTTTCTAATCTTCTGCATAGGATCCAAAAATGAAGGCGCAAAGATAGCCGATTAATCCATTCAAAATTGTTATTACGGTAAGCTGGAAGTTAAGTTTGTGTAAATACTACTCTTTTAACAATTTAGTCGCATTATAATGCAAAACGGAGGAATCTTTTGTCAGAATCCTCCGCTTTTTCAGGCTTAAAATATTTGTCAGGAAGGCAATTTATTTGTGTCTTTTCTTCAATTCTCTTGCTAAATCTTCAATCCGATAACCTTTATGTGATAGTAAAACGATGAGGTGATACAATAGGTCGGCACCTTCGTATAAGAAATTTTCATCATCGTTGGCCATGGCGCCAATAATGGTCTCAACCGCTTCCTCTCCCACTTTCTGGGCAATTGTGCGTGTTCCTTTCTGAAACAATGAAGTGGTATACGACCCTTCCGGCATTTCCTGCTTACGCTGGTCGATAAAATCCTGAAGGTATTCCAGAAACTGAATGTCGCTTTCTTCGTTTTCTTCGCCCCAGCATGTGTCGTCGCCAGTGTGGCAAACCGGACCGACAGGGTTTACTTTAATCAGAAGCGTATCGTTGTCGCAATCGGCAGCAATCAAAACCACATTCAGGAAATTGCCTGATTCTTCGCCTTTGGTCCACAACCGGTTTTTGCTGCGGCTAAAAAAGGTAACCTGACCAGTTTCTTCTGTCTTCTGAACCGCTTCTTCGTTCATAAATCCTAACATCAGCACAACGTTGGTTGTATTATCCTGAATAATTGCCGGGATCAGTCCGTTCAGTTTGGTGAAATCTAATTGTGTATTTTCCATTTATATTTTAGTTTGATATTTTACAAATTGTTCCTGAAGCTGATTTTCAATATGAATCCTGTCGCGTTCAATTTCATTTTTAAGTTCCTCTTCAGTAGGAAGATAAAGTTTATATTTTGAGGAGAATAGTTGTTTGCTTTCGGCTAAAACTGAATATTTGATAACCGATTCATTCTGCTGGGAGCAGAGAATAATTCCAATTGTAGGATTATCATCGACTTGCCTCACTTTTTCCTCAAAAAGACGCACGTACATATCCATTTGTCCAACATCCTGATGAGTCAGCTTTCCAACCTTGAGATCGATCAGCACAAAACATTTCAGGATATAATTATAGAAAACCAGATCAATGTAGTAATGTTCTGTACCGACATTCATGTGATACTGACGTCCAACAAAAGCAAACCCGCGCCCGAGTTCCAGAATAAACGAATGCAGGTTTTCAAGCAATGCACTTTCAAGTGTTTTTTCCAAGTAAGACGTTTCTGGTTTTAGCTTGAGAAATTCCAAAATGTACGGATCTTTAATAAAGTCTCTCGGAGATTCAGCCAGTGCCTGAATGCTTTTCTCAGCCTCTTCTTTTACCGGATTTTTATCGCGACTCGAAATAATACGTTCATAATACAAAGTGCTGATTTGCCGGTCGAGTGCACGAACACTCCAGTTTTGAAGTGTAGTTTCTTTCATGTAAAACTCTCTTGCTACCTGATTTTCAACTCGAATTAGCAGACAGAAGTGAGACCAGCTCAATTCGTCAGACAGTGTCTGGCGAATTGGTAAATCAGGATTCGCTATTGAGTTCTGTTGAAAGACTTCAGGAAAAACCAAATAGAACAACCTGAAATTTTTTAGATTCGTCACAGAGTAACCTCTTCCAAATTCAACTGTAAGTTTTCCAGACAATTCCTTTAATACCTGCTTCCCATAATCAGCACGAGCTGATCCGTTTTGCTCTTCTTCGACGATTAACCGACCAATTTCCCAATAGGCAGTAACCATGCTGGTATTAGCCGCCCGATACACATTTCGGTAAGCTGAATCCAGAACATTCTTTACTGATTCAAATAAATTGGGATTTTTTGCTAACATGATTTCGTTCAAACGATTACTATTCAAAGATAAGCATAGTTTTACCGAACTACAATTCCCTTTGTCCTTATATAACTCTTCAAATCAGGTATTGCAATTTCTTTATAGTGAAAAATGCTGGCAGCCAGTCCGGCATCAGCTTTTCCTTCTGTGAATACATCTACAAAATGGTCCATGTTTCCGGCACCTCCTGAAGCGATGATCGGAATGCGCAACATATCAGCCATTTTTGACAGTTCCTTGTTGGCAAAACCGGCTTTGGTTCCATCGTGGTTCATCGAAGTGAACAGGATTTCGCCTGCACCGCGGCTTTCGCCTTCTTTGGCCCATGAGAACAGTTCTTTTTCAGTTGGAATTCGTCCTCCATTGACTGTTACTGTCCAAAAATCGTTTTCACCACGGGCATCGATGGCCAAAACCACAAACTGGCTACCAAAATTCAGCGCCAGATCATCAATCAACTTCGGGTTGCGAACCGCTGATGAATTGATGCTGATTTTATCGGCACCGGCACTAAGCAAAGCATCAGCATCTTTCAGTTCGCTGATCCCCCCACCAACGGTAAAAGGAATATTGATTTCTCGGGCAATACGTTTCACCAGCTCCACAAAAGTTTTGCGGCCTTCGTGCGTGGCGGTGATGTCGAGGAAAACCAGTTCGTCGGCACCCTGTTCGGCATACAATGCACCCAGTTCAACGGGGTCGCCAACGCTTTTAATATTCACAAAGTTGATGCCCTTCACGGTCTGACCGTCTTTAATATCCAGGCATGGTATGATTCGTTTTGCAAGCATTTCTTATAGTTTATGAGTTTGAAAGGCAGAAGGCAGAAGTATTTGCGTAGTTAATTTCCATTTTCTTTGTTTTTCACTACTGCCTTCTGCCTGTTTTACTTTTTTATCTTTGATATAAGACTCGAAAGCATTTTTTCAATTTCGACACTCAAAGAATTAATCTCCACATATTTTTCTTCATTCAAATAAGCCAGCTGAAAACTAATTTCCAATTGAGTTTGAAACTCGTACAACGAGCCTGATGCAATTTGAAGAAATCTGATATAATCACCAGTACTATTTCTACCATAACCTTCAGCAATGTTGCTGGGAATCGAAACTGCACTTCTTCTGATTTGAGAAGTCAACCCATAAACTTCTTCTTTAGGCCAAACTTTCGTTTCAGTATAAAGTTTAAGTACAAGTGATATTGCTTTTTGCCAAACAACCAAATCCCTATATGTCTGCATATTCTTAAGTTTTGTGTTTTACGCTTTTTACTTCTGCCTACTGCCTGTTTAAACTTCTGCCTTACCTAATAAATTTACTAATCTCTTCCAAACTAATACGATTCTCATAAATTGCTTTTCCTGTAATGACTCCGGGAATACCCAATTCATCCAATTCGTAAATGTCTTTCATGGTAGCAATTCCGCCGCTGGCAATGAGTCCAAGTTTTGGGAATTGTTCCATGATTTCTTTGTACAGATCAACGCTTGGTCCGGTTAACATGCCATCGCGGGCAATGTCGGTCGAAATGACTTGCCGGATGCCTTTACTGGTATAGCTTTCAATAAAATCGAGAATGGATAATTCAGAAACTTCCTGCCAGCCGCTCACTGCAATCATTTTGTCTTTGGCGTCGGCTCCGAGAATGATTTTCTCCGATCCATAGGTTTCAATCCAATGCAAAAAAGTCTCGCGGTCTTTCACAGCAATGCTTCCGCCGGTAACCATTTGTGCACCGCATTCAAAAGCAATGCGTAAATCTTCGTCTGATTTCAGTCCTCCGCCAAAATCAATTATCAAATTGGTTTTCGAGGCAATCAATTCCAGCACGTTATAGTTGACAATGTGTTTGGCTTTAGCACCATCCAAATCGACCAGATGCAAACGGGTGATTCCGGCATCTTCAAACATTTTGGCCACTTCGAGCGGATTCTCGTTATAAATCGTTTTCTGGTTGTAATCGCCTTGTGACAAACGCACGCATTTGGCGTCGATCAGGTCAATAGCTGGGATTATTGTTATCATAGGAAGCCTCCCCAAAGAGCCTCACCCCAACCCTCTCCAAAGGAGAGGGAGTTTGAGTATTGCAAATTTTTATATATCCTCATTACATAGTATTTAAGTAATAGCTTTTTTATCCCCCTCCTTCGGAGGGGGATAGGGGAGGCTTCTTTTCAAAAAATTCTCCAAAATTCTCGCACCAACCGTTCCACTTTTTTCAGGATGAAACTGGGTGGCGTAAAAGTTGTCGCGGTGCAAAGCTGCGCTAAATGGGTTGATGTAATTGCAAACAGCAGCGGTATGTTCACCAACTGCAGCATAATATGAATGTACGAAATAGACAAACTGATTTTCGAGTGAGGGATCGAAAATGCCACTTTTCAAGTCAGTGATGTTGTTCCAGCCCATATGCGGAACTTTGGTTACAAATTCCATTCCCGCTTCAGGAATGAAGCGTTTCACTTGCTCATCGAAAATTCCCAAACAAGGCGTATCATTTTCTTCGGAATAACTGCACATGAGCTGTAATCCAAGGCAAATTCCCAAAACTGGTTGTTTCAATTCAGGAATAAGCTTGTCCAGACCTTCCTTTTTCAGGTATGACATGGTAGTGCTGGCCTCCCCCACTCCCGGAAAAATCACTTTATCTGCAGCTTGGATTTTTTCGTGGTCGCCAGTGATTTCAGCAGAAACACCTAGCCGCAGCAGGGCATTATTTACTGATTCTATATTTCCGGCGTTGTATTTGATAATGACAATGTTCATAAGCCCCTCCTCAATCCTCCCCAAAGGGGAGGAAGTCTTGTTTCAAATTAAATCATTTAAATTTTTCTCTCCTGTGTAATAACAGGAAGACAATTGTTATGTATTTTTGTTCTGACTGCTTTCATAAACGGCGCGTTCTTCTAACGGTTAGGAAACCGGTTTCTCAATCCGGAGATGGCAGTTCGATTCTGCTACGCGCTACAATTCCTTTATTTCAGAAGATCTGCAATCACCTTCTTCATTTCCTGAAATTCTTCTTCCTTATAAAGTCGGGTCATGTAAACAATCTTTCCGGTTTTGTCAACGATTACATTTCTTGTAACCCCGGCATTCTTCTCGGCAAACTGATAAAAAATACCACCTTTGGGGTCGAGTGCCAGCGGGTAAGTAACCGGAATCTGCTTGGCAAACTCTTTTACCTTTTCAACCGGTTCATCCAAATCGATTCCGTAAAGGGCAAAATTCGGATTGCCTTTATACTTTTTCCAGATATCGGCTTCGATATGCGGCATTTCTTTACGGCAAACTGAACACCAGCTTGCAGTGAATTGAATTATTACCACTTTGCCTTTCAAGTCCGCCATTTTCACTGTTTTCCCATCAGTTGTTTCCATCGAGAAATCAGGAATCTGTTGACCAATTTTAACAATGTAACCGTAATCGGCTGGTATTTCCTTTACCGGAGTTTGAGCTTCAGCGTATACTGCCATTAGTAAGAATATAAATACTAAGAATTTCATAATTAATAATTTAAATGTCCAATAATGAATAACGAATATTCAATATCCAAAGATTGTCTTTCTTTCTCCTCCTCCTTTGGAGGAGGCCGGGAGGAGGCTTTCTTTTAACTAAAAACCACTGTTCGGTTGTTGTAAACCAATATTTTCCGTTCAATATGCTTGTTTACGGCCTTCGAAAGAACGATTTTCTCCAGATCACGACCTTTGGCAATCAGGTCGTTTACCGTGTCTTTGTGACTAACATGTGCAACTTCTTGTTTTATAATCGGTCCTGCATCAAGTTCAGTCGTAACGTAATGGCTTGTTGCACCAATAATTTTCACTCCGCGTTCGTATGCAGCATGATATGGTTTTGCTCCTACAAATGCCGGTAAAAATGAGTGATGGATATTGATGATCTTATGTGGAAAATGCGTAATAAAATCATCGCTGATAATTTGCATGTATCGCGCCAGCACAATAAAATTGATCTTGTGCTTTTCCATCAAAGCAATCTCCTGAGCTTCCAACTCTTCCTTGTTGTCTTTTGTCACCGGAAATACATGGTATTCAATATCGAACCTGCGGGCAACATCGGCCATATCTGGATGATTACTAATAATCACAGGAATTTCTACGTTCCATTCTCCGGAAGTATAACGGGCCAACAAATCGAATAAGCAATGCGACATCTTCGAGACAAAAATAGCCATGCGAGGTTTTTCTTCCGAAAAATGAATCTCGAACGTCATTTGGTTCTTCTGGGCGATAAGCGTTAAAAAATAGTCGGCAATCTTTTCCTGAGGGATATTGAAATTGCTCAAATCCCATTCAACACGCATGTAAAACAATTTTTCTTCGCGATCAACATGCTGATCGAGGTATAGAATGTTTCCGTTATTGGTGTTGATAAACTCGGTTACCAGTGCTAAAAGTCCCTGCTTGTCGGGGCAATGGATGAGGAGAATTGCGGTTGATTTGCTATTATCTAAAGTCATATAGGTTGATTTAAACACGAAGGACACAAAGGGTTAGCACGAAGGACACAAAAAATTATCTTTTTTTGCCTCTCAGACATCCATGTTTCTTTCGTTTTTATAGAATAACTCGTTTAATTCCGTTTTTTTAATGTGTTACATTGAAGTTTGCCAAAAGTCCAAGTTTGCACCCTGATAAATTCAGATAAGTCAAGGTTTGAGCCAAATGAACATCGGTTAATTCCTCAACAGCTTTCAATTCTACAATAATTTTGTTTTCCACCAAAATATCTAATCTTAAATGGCTTTCCAAGTTCAAACCTTTATAAATCAGCGGAAGATGCTTTTGCTTTTCAACAGTCAAACCGGACATTTGTAATTCCATGAAAAGACATTCTTCGTAAACACTTTCAAGTAAACCCGGTCCCAGGTTCGTATGTACTTCAAATGCACAATCAAGTACTTTTTTGAATATTTCTTCACGGTCCATATTCTATTTTTTGATTTCTACTTTGTGTTCTTCGTGAAAAACCTTCGTTCCCTTTGTGTTTAAAGCGTTCCTTTAGTTGAAGGTAATTCAAAGTTAAAAACATCTTTCCGGATAGCCATTTTAATAGCTCTTGCCAATGCTTTAAAAATACCTTCTATTTTATGGTGCTCGTTCGTTCCTTCAGCCTGAATATTCAGGTTCGAGAGTGAGGTATCTGAAAACGATTTGAAGAAATGAAAGAACATTTCGGTGGGCATATCGCCCACCTTCTCGCGAAGAAATTCCGCTTTCCACACAATCCATGGGCGACCCCCAAAGTCAATAGCTACCTGAGCCAGGCAATCGTCCATTGGCAGGCAATAGCCATACCGCTCAACACCGCGCTTATCTCCTAAAGCCAGTTTAAAAGCTTCTCCAAGGGCCAGTCCGGTATCTTCAATCGTGTGGTGTTCATCTACATTCAAATCTCCGTCCACCTGAATATTTAAATCAACTCCTGAATGGCGGGCAATTTGGTCGAGCATGTGATCGAAAAAGCCCAATCCAGTGTGAATATTTCCTTTCCCGGTTCCGTCAAGATTCAGTTCAACCCTGATTTTGGTTTCTTTGGTGTTTCGGGCGACTACTGCAGTTCGATCAGGAGAAGCAACTTTGGCATAAATTTCATCCCAATCATTGGTTATCAAGGCACAAAATTCAGCCAATCCCTTTTCCTGAAGTTCGCTTGTCAACGAGCCATCGTTAATCAGGATACCTTTTGATCCCAGATTTTTCGCCAGTTGGATATCTGTCAACCGATCACCAATTACAAAACTGTTGGCCAAATCGTAACTGCCATCCAGGTATTTTCCCATCATACCGATTCCAGGCTTGCGCGTTGGCGCGTTATCGTGCGGAAAATGGCGGTCGATCAAAATGTCGTCGAAAACCACGCCTTCGTTTTCAAAAGCTTTCAGCATTTTTTTGTGTGCCAGCCAAAAGGTTTCTTCCGGATAGCTGGCAGTTCCCAAACCATCCTGATTGGTAACCATCACCAGTTCATACGACAGGTTTTTAGCTATAAAGTGCATGTTCCTGAAAACCTTCGGAAGATATTCCAGTTTTTCCAGCGAATCGATCTGTTCGTCAGCCGGTTCTATAATCAAGGTTCCGTCGCGGTCGATAAATAATGCCTTTTTCATAAAAAATAAAATTTCCAATAATGAATAACCAATATCGAATATCCAACTATTTTGTGAGTTTGGATTGTGCTGTTTTTACGCTTTTTGCAAATATTGCAATCAGTTCTTCATTTTCCTGAAGAACCGGATTTATTATTTCATCTTTTAATAGTCTTTTACGACGAAATATTTTCAAGCAAACTTTTGTCTCCCTGAGTTCCTTTAAAAGAATCTGTATTTTATGGATAAAATCCTTTTGAGATTCACCAGACTGAGCCTCTCCATAAAGTAAAGCAGGAGCAGTACAGCTGCGGATCGCCTGACTACCAAGATGATTAGCAAGTTTGGTATTTGGAAGCATTTCTATAAGATCACTTGCCATAATGGCAAATTCAATTAAACGGTCCTCCAAATCATAAATTTTTGCTTCCATATTGTTATATTTTTTGTTGGATATTGGATATTCTACATTCAATATTGGATATTTTTCTTTAAGATCAAATCCTTCAGCGCTTTTCTCAATTTTTTATTCTCTTTGGGCGAACCAATTGTTATTCTCAAACAATCGTTGCAAAGAGTAATCTTTGAACGGTCGCGTACAATGATTTTTTGATCGGTCAGATATTCGTAAATGCCACGTGCATCGTGCATTTTTACCAATAGAAAATTGGCATCCGAAGGATAAACTACCTGAACGAATGGCAATTTAAACAACTTTTTTACCATTTTAGCGCGCTCATCAACAATGATTTGCACCCATTCTTCCTTTCCCTGAAGATTATCCAACAACTCCAGCGCTTTTTGCTGCGTCAGGATGTTGATGTTGTAAGGATATTTTACCTTGTTAAAAACACGAATGATTTCAGGTTGTGCAAAAGCCATTCCCAGACGGATTCCGGCCATTCCCCATGCCTTCGAAAAGGTCTGCAAAATAATCAGGTTTTCATGGTTGTCCAACTCGGGCAACAAACTGCTTTCCGGAGAAAAGTCGATGTACGCTTCGTCAACTACAACCAAACCATCGAAACCCTTAATAAGTTTCACTATTTCTGACCGGTCTAGCAAATTGGCAGTAGGATTATTAGGCGAACAAACGAAAATGGCTTTGGTGTAAAGATTGGTAGCATCCAGCAACTTTTGTGCGCTGAAACCGAAGTCTTCATTCAGTTTTACCTTGCGGACTTCCACATTGTTGATGTCGGCAGCAACCTGATACATGCCATAAGTAGGGTCTATCGAAACCATATTGTCGACTCCCGGCTCGCAAAACGCTCTGAAAATAATGTCGATTGGCTCGTCGCTGCCGTTGCCCAGAAAAATCTTCTCAGGAGCAATATTTTTGATGGCAGCAATTTTAGTTTTTAATTCCCATTGCAATGGATCGGGATAGCGATTGTATGGTGCATTAAACGGGTTTTCGTTGGCATCCAAATACACATCGGCCTCGCCCGAAAACTCGTCACGGGCCGATGAATAGGGTTTTAGCGCCTTTATGTTGTTGCGAAGCAATTTGTCTAAATTCATATATTTCTTATTTAAAGCCTCCCCCCAACCCCCTCCAAAAGAGGGGGAGAAAGAACTGCGGTGATCGTTTTTCTATTTTCTTATTTCTGGTTTCTTATTCCTTATTTCTTTCAATCGCAGTGTAACTGCATTTTTGTGAGCATCAAGTAACTCGGCAGCAGCCATGGTCTCAATTACTGGTCCAAGGTTTTGAATTCCTTCCGGAGTAATTTCCTGAAAGGTAATTTTCTTAAGATAACTGTCGAGGTTCACGCCACTGAACGATCGCGCCCAACCGTTAGTTGGCAAGGTATGATTCGTTCCTGAAGCATAATCTCCGGCACTTTCAGGAGTATAATTTCCAAGAAAAACCGAACCTGCATTAGTGATTTTCTCGGCCACTTCCAGATAATTTTCCATGGCAATAATCAAATGCTCAGGCGCATATCCATTAATCAGGTCGATCATATCTTCAACACGATCCAAAACCACGGCCTGACTGTTTGCCAGCGCTTTTTCTGCAATTGTCTGGCGCGGTAGCTCGTTAAGTTGATAGGTCAATTCCTGAACAACTTTTTCGATCAGCGAATGATCGTTAGTCACTAAAACCACCTGGCTATCGGGACCATGTTCTGCCTGAGAAAGCAAATCGGCAGCGATGAACACGGGATTTGCAGATGAATCGGCTATAACAGCGACTTCGGAAGGACCAGCCGGCATATCGATGGCAACGTCGCTGATGCTCACCAATTGCTTGGCGGCCATCACATATTGGTTTCCTGGACCGAAAATCTTATTCACTTTTGGCACACAATCAATTCCGTAAGCCATGGCTCCAATGGCCTGAACACCGCCCAGCTTAAATATTTGAGTTACCCCAACCAATTGAGCTGCAAACAAAATGGCCGGATTAATTTTTCCATCTTTATCAGGAGGTGTACACAATACAATTTCTTTGCACCCCGCAATTTTAGCCGGAATGGCAAGCATCAGTACCGTCGAAAATAGCGGTGCAGATCCGCCGGGAATGTACAATCCAACTTTATCGATGGCTACTGCTTTTTGCCAGCAGGTAACTCCCGCAGTTGTCTCAATCCGTTTGGTCTGGGGCACCTGCGATTCGTGAAATTTTTGGATATTTCCGGCTGCAATAGTAATTGCTTCTTTAAGACTGGCATCAACCAAATTGCGTGCTTCTTCAACTTCTTCAGGAGAAATAGCCAAAGTACTGATGAATACGCCATCAAACTTTTCGGTGTATTTTCGTAAAGCATGAATTCCCTCTGTTTTAATTTCGGTCAATATACTTTGGACCCGGTCGCGCAATTCAGCAACACTGAAAAGCGGGCGTTTCAGGAGTTCATCCCATTCAGATTTCGGAGGATTGATATAAGTTTTCATTCTAATTTGATTTAACTGGCTTGATTTTCAGGGCCATAATATTTCCTGCAAATAACAGTATAACTCCAAATACAGCGACAACTCCCCATTGGTAATTTTCGAAAAATGAAGAGATTATCAATGCAATAACAGGAGCCACCAGCGTAGTATATCCGGCACGATCGGGACCAATATCGCCTACCAACTTCAGGTATAAAGTAAACGCGACAATTGAGCCAAAAATCGCCAGATAGAATAGCGAGGTAACATACGGGATAGACATTTCAAACGAAAAGCTCCGGCCCGAAAGGGGAACCATCAGCAGCATAGCCAGGCTTCCATAAGTCATACCAAATGCATTGGTCTGAATAACAGGCAATTTTCGGGTCTGATTGTATTTGGAAAGGATGTTCCCCAACGATGCCAAAACGATGGATCCAAAACAAAACATCAATGCTTGATAACCGATGGCTATCTGCTCCGAATTCCCCAATTCATGATTAAAAATCAGAAATGTTCCGGCGATCCCCAACATGGCTCCAGCCATCACTTCTTTCCTGATTTTTCCTTTCAGGAGCAAATAGTTGAAAAATATATTGGTAAAAATCGAAAACGAAAAAATAATGGCGACAATTCCGCTGGCTAATTTCGTCTCAGCGAGATAAACCAGCCAGTAATTAAACCCAAACAAGATCATACCCTGAAGCATCATCAACAAGTGCTCGCGCAGAGTGAACCGTAAATTAAGTTTCCGGATGAGGCTGAAAACCATCAGCAACAGTCCGGCAATCATGAAACGATACACGACCGAAACCAACGGATCGACTTGCCCCAGCTGAAACTTGATGGCAAACCAGGTTGATCCCCAGATGAAACACGGAATAACGAAATATAGAATTTGTTTGAGCTTCATTCGATGTATTAAAAGATCATTTTCTCAATTGGAATAACCAGTATACCTGTAGCACCAGCAGCCTTAAGTTTGCCGATAATCTCCCAAAAGTCTTTTTCATCGATTACCGAGTGAACTGAACTCCAACCTTCTTCAGCCAATGGCATCACGGTTGGGCTTTTCATTCCCGGCAAATACGATTCGATTTCGGCTAGTTTATCGTTAGGCGCATTCAGCAATATGTATTTCTTTTTCTCGGCACGCTGAACCGATTCCATGCGAAAAATCAATTCATCCAAAATTGCCTTTTTAACTCCTGAAAGATTTGGATTGGCAATCAGAACAGCTTCTGATTTTACAACCACCTCAACCTCTTTCAACCGATTACTTACCAGAGTACTTCCTGAACTGACAATATCAAAAATGGCATCGGCCAATCCGATTCCGGGAGCAATTTCAACCGATCCGGTAATGACATGAATTTCAGCTGATATATTTTTTTCTTTGAAAAAATCTTTCAAGATTTCAGGATAGGAGGTGGCTATCTTTTTCCCATTAAAATATCCAACTCCGGTATATTCATCATCTTTCGGAATAGCCAGAGAAAGCCTACATTTGCTGAATCCGAGGCGTTTGGCAATAATTACATTTTCCTTCTTTTCGAGCATTTCGTTTTCGCCAACAATGCCAATATCTGACACGCCCATCGCAACAGCCTGAGGAATATCGTCATCGCGCAAAAAAAGCGCTTCGAGCGGAAAGTTGGTAGCTGCGGAAATCAGTTTGCGGTTACTCAGGGGGAGTTTGATCCCAGCTTCATCAATCAATTTGATTGAATCTTCATTTAATCTGCCTTTCGTTTGAACGGCAATTTTTAAAAGTCCTTCCATTTTCAATTTCTATTTAAAACAAAAAAGGCCTACCATTGTGGTAAGCCTTATTATTGGGTTAATATCTTTTAAAAAACATCAAAACAATTACTGCCTACCTGTTGATAGAATCATATGATGATGGCCGTAATGTGAAATTGTATTGTTCATTCCTATTTTTATGAAGTGCAATTATAGTTATAAATTGAAACCAAAACAAGTTATCTGATTACAGTTTTTTGAAATTTACGTTTTATTAATATTAAAAACCTATACAGGTAGAGAAATGTCGGAAAGTTGGAATTACAATATTTCACTCGAAAATAATGATATTAATTTATTGATTATATGTTCGTTCACCTGGAACTCTGAGGCCAAAATGTTTTCTCTTTGAACTATACTTTCATTACTTTTTGTGCTACCCACTTGAATATAATGGCATAAATATTTGATTATCAAGAGAATAAGCAACAAACAATTTGCATAGAACCCTAAGAATCAGTATCTTGAAAGATTATTCCGTAATATAACAAGAATGATAGCCATGGTTAGAAACAATATTAAAATGCTTATTCACAACATATTAAGAGGCAAATATTTTTC
>Ga0209417_1003977_pt1 | contig 18587 bp, 17 predicted proteins | sample RifGroF2_FD_184002 | JGI IMG/M metagenome (GOLD analysis project Ga0209417, IMG submission 184002) | Groundwater microbial communities from Rifle, Colorado, USA - Groundwater F2 (SPAdes) (version 2) | ecosystem: Environmental > Aquatic > Deep subsurface > Groundwater | place: Rifle, Colorado... | reverse complement strand
CCGGCAACCACGAATGCGGTTGAAAATACGAATGGAAGAATCCGCTGCGTCCTCAATCGCGCTCGTGGTTGCCGGACATCCGAATCTCTCATTCAATGGATCACAGCCTTTCTCTGGTTTCATCCAACAGTGACATGTCGACCGAAATTACCAACAGAAATTAAGCGTTAATGCCTCATATATTTATAAATTTAGAACTTTCTCAATTGGATGCAGAGCGCGAAGAAATCGAGGCTTTTTGTGAGCTGTATTCACATACAGTGAACAAAAAACGGAGATTTCGACAAAGCTATGCGCCAAGTGAGGAAGTTCTAAAACTGATTCACGAATCGGAGATCATTTTTATACAAAATGCGAATGTCGTCGATTTTAATTCCCTCGCGCATCATAAGCGTGCGTTCAACTCCCCATCCAAAGGCAAAACCGGTATAGACGTTTGGATCAAGTCCTCCGGCTTTAATCACGTTTGGATGCACCATGCCTGCGCCTCCTAATTCGAGCCATCCTGCTTTGCATAATCGACACGCGCCATCGTCATTGCCGCCACACACTTCACAGGTGATATCCACTTCAAAACTCGGTTCGGTAAAACGAAAATGATGGGGACGCAAGCGCGTACGACGACTCGATCCAAAATATGTTTTTGCAAAATAATCCAGCACGCCTTTGAGATGGGTTACAGAAACTCCCTTATCAATCATGAGTCCTTCAAACTGATGGAACATGGGCACATGGCTGATATCGATTTGCCGTCGATAACATCGTCCGATGTTGATCATGCGAATAGGCGGTTTTTGTTTTTCCATGGTCCGCACCTGAGAATTGGACGTGTGGGGCGTTAGTAATAACTTCCCTTCTTTCTCACCATGACCCTCTGGGGCATCTACAAAAAATGTTTCCCAATCATCGCGCGCTGGGTGATCTTTAGGCATATTGAGAGATTCAAACGCGTAATAATCCCAATCAATTTCTGGGACACGCACAGCGGTAAATCCTATACGCGAAAAAATATCGGTGATCTCCTCAATCGCTTGAGTCACAGGATGCAGGTGACCTTCTGAAGGAAAAATTCCTGGTTCGCTGATATCAATCCATTCCCGCTGTGATTGTCCCATCACTTCTGACTGGTTGATTTTTTGTTCCTGAGAACCAAACGCCTGTTCGATCGCTTCTTTCACCTCGTTAGCAAGCTTACCAACAAGTTTGCGCTCTTCTACGGCAAGCTCAGCCATTTCTTTCATGACCTCGTTGAGTTTGCCCTTGCGTCCAAGAAACTCGGTTTGCAAATGCTCTAAATTCTGTCGATCAGTGACTTTCTCAACGAGTTCTAAAAAATCTCTTTTTAATTGCTCAAGCTTATTTTTCATATCGAGACCATTGATTTAATCGCTCCCCAAATTTGATCGCCAAACGTCACAAAATCCTTATAGGTCACAAGCACGACAAGAACCATCAAAAGCATGAAGCCTAAATTATGCACGACTACTTCAATCTTTTGATTTACGGCTCGACCTCGAATTTTTTCAATAAGCAAAAAGAGGATGCGTCCGCCATCCAGCGCAGGGAACGGAAGAACGTTAATGATCGCCAGGTTGATGGAAAGGACAGCGGTAAATTGCAACAAATAAATCAGTCCCATGGCCGCCACTTTTCCTGTCATCACAGCGATACCAACAGGACCAGACAAATCCATAGAAACTTGTTGAGTCACAACGAGATCGCGAATGAGACCACCAAAAGCCTTCAAAATCTCAAAGGTAAATTGATAGGTTGTGAAAACTCCTTGTCCGATGGCTTGGAAAAAGGGATAAGTCACAAACCCCGTTGAAAGAAATCCAATGCCAATACCTGTGGTCTTTGCCTCAGGAAGATAGACCGAGGTCAATGTAAGAGTTCGGAGTGTTTCATCTTCCTCTTTCACAACAACTTCAACTCCTTCTCCTGCATGCTGGGCAAAATAAGCACGAGCCTCTTGGTCACGAGTAAAAGCAATGCCGTTTACAGACACCAACTCATCTCCGCTCACGACCCCTGCCTCTTGTGCAGGAGACCTTTCAAGAACTTGCATAACGACAATTTTCTCATCCATCACCCGGGCTGAAGCTGGAAGAGAATCATCGATCACGCTTGGTAATCCAATCAGATATCCCACACTAAACAACACTACAGCCAAAAAAATGTTCATCGCCACTCCCGCAATCAGCACAAGAAATCTCTGCCAGGCCTTCTTTGAAGCAAAACTATCCTCATCATGGGATTGTTCTCCTGATTCGCCCTTGATTTTGACAAAACCTCCAAGAGGGATCCCATTGATGGAATACGTGGTTTCTCCGCGTTTTATTCCCCAAATACGAGGAGGAAATCCAAATCCAAACTCTTCGACTTTCATGCCCATGCGTTTGGCCATCAAAAAATGACCAAGCTCATGAACAAATACCAGAAGAGATAGGACGATAAGAAAAATCAAAAGTGTTCCCATAGATCAAAATCGATAATGCCTTTTAAAAAAGTTAAGAAATAATTCGAACGAAATGTCTTTTGCCTTTTTGGATCAGCACTCCTTCAGAAGAAGGTTCGATCATCTGTTCAGAATCCTCTACGATCTGTTCGTCTACTTTCACTCCGCCGCCGGCAATCAAGCGACGTGCCTCAGACTTTGAAGTGGCTAGTCCTGAATCAACAAGAATATCGGTAATGGATAGAGCCTGAGAAATTTTGTGTTCTTCCATTTCATCCGGAATCTCCTTCTTTTGAAAGAGCTGATCAAAACGGTCGGATACCGCTTGAGCCTCAGCGCTGTCAAAATAAAGTCCAACAATCGTCCGAGCAAGTTGAGCTTTGAGTTCACGTGGATTAACTCCACCCTCGAGTTCTTTTTGAACAAACTGATAATCCTCATCTGTAAGTATTTCAAACCCAGGAACAATCATACCATCGGTCCAACTCATAATCTTCCCAAACATCTCGTCACTGGTATCAGAAAGACGAATCATGTTTCCTTCGCTCTTTCCCATTTTCTTTCCCGTTGGATCAACCAACAGTTTATCAGCGATCACAAATTTCTCTTTTCCATTCATAGCCTTCATGAGTGTGCGTCCGGCAAGCATATTGAACACCTGATCGTTTCCTCCCACTTCACCGTCCACATCCATCGCTACACAGTCATACCCTTGCATAAGAGGATACAGAAACTCGTGAAGATGAATAGGTTTACCTTCCGTGAGACGTTTCTCGAACATGTCCCGTTCTAACATCTGTTGAACGGTAAAATTCGAAGCAAGTTCTACAACATCTCCTAGGTTCATCTTTGCCAACCAATCACTATTATATTTTACTTCAACTGGATTTTCTCCATGAAAATCGAGAATTTTTCCGGCTTGTTCTTTGTACTTCTGAGCATTTTCCAAAACCTGTTCACGAGTGAGTCGTACTCGGGCTGCGGACTTGTCCGTTGGATCTCCGATCATTCCCGTAAAATCTCCAATCAAAAGAATAATTTTGTGTCCCAATTCCTGAAACTGTCGCAACTTTCTCAGCTGGATAGAGTGTCCGATATGAAGATCTGGTCCTGTTGGATCAATACCTAAATACAAAGAAAGTTGTTTGCCTTCTTTTAATCTTGCTTCAAGAAACTCGCGTGAAGGATACACGTGTTCCACTCCACGGTTTAAAAGACATTCTATTTTTTGTGGGTCTGTTGATACGGACATAAAAATCTTCCTTGGTTCTTTACGAAAAAATCAGTAAAAATTAAAGTTGTGGCAACCACCCTCGAATCAATTTCTTTGTATCTTCTGGTCCTTCCACGGCTATTGTGTCGATTCCTGTGCGTTTTACCGGCTCATCATTACCTCCTTCGTACAAAGCATCTCCTGTAAAAATCATTTTTGCTATCTCGATATCCAAATGTTTTCGCATCTCTTCAACGCCATACCCTTTATCGATACCCTTCATGGTGACATCAATGGAAGACTTTCCTGGAACCTTAATTTCAAACTCTGGAAGATAACGGTTAAGCGCTGTTACGATTTCCCATCTTCGATCTGCAACGGATCCTTTGTAAGCATCCTTCAATTCCAATGGTGCTTGCTGACCAAGCGCTGAAAACGTCACTTGTGTTCCTCGGTCTTCAATAATCTCTCCGTAGGTTATTTCCGGATGTTTGTACTCAATCTGCGTGAAAGCATCCTCAAACGCTTTCTTAATTTTATTTCGTTGTTCAAGAGAAAGATAGTGGGCGTATACGCTCTTCCACTCACCGTTTTCATATCTCAAAAAAGTCGCGCCAGAGGTTGGAAATAACAACAAATTCTTAAAAAGATCCTCATGTCCCTGCAAACTCAACAAAAGCTGGGTTTCAAAAATAGGAAACCATCCACCGCCAATAACGGCAACTTTACGTTTTTCCAACAATTTTGAGAACAAATCAACCATCTCTGCATCCATAGGAAGCTTGCTTTTTGCCAACGTGCCATCAAGATCAAAAACAAATAATTCCTTTTGACGAATATCTGCAGTCATAAAATATAAAATGAAATTGACGAATTGGCTTAATTCACGTACGATTTAGCTAAAATTAACCTAAAAAATATGGAAATTACTTGGATCCTTGTCATTATTGTCGGAGTTCTGCTTCTTTGGCTTATTCTAACATACAACAAGTTGATCGTAGCCAAAAATCGGGTTGAGGAAGCTTGGTCAGATATTGAAGTTCAAATGAAACGACGATATGACCTGATTCCCAACATTGTAAACACAGTGAAAGGATACACAAAACACGAAGACAGTGTGTTTACAAAAGTGACAGAAGCTCGAACCGCAGCCATGGGAGCAAAAACCATGAAAGAACACGCACAGACCGAAAATATGTTGAACGAAACACTCAAATCGCTCTTTGCCGTCTCAGAAAACTACCCTCAACTTCAAGCGTCAGGAAACTTTTTGCAACTGCAAAACGAATTAACGGATGCCGAGGATAAAATCCAAGCTTCACGACGTTTTTACAATGCAAACGTCCGCGATTACAACACGAAACTTCAAGTGTTCCCTACCAATCTCATTGCCAGCACATTTGGATTTACCTCTCAAGAATTTTTCGATGCCCCTGATGTGGCTCTGGAAACTCCACATGTTCAATTTTAAAAAAGTGATGGAGGAATGAAGGAATAAACCCAACTATGTATTCACAAATTGATGGTAACAAACGCAAAACTTGGTTTCTCATCGTTCTTTTTACGATGGTGATCATAGCTCTTGGTTGGGTTTTGGGAGAATATGCGGGAGCTGGAAGCATGGGTATTATCATCGCTGTCATGATTACAACGATCATGAATCTGGTTGCTTTCTACAAGGGAGATAAGGTTGCCCTGGCTTCCTCAGGAGCAAAAGAAATTCAAAAAACAGATCATCCAAGACTGTATCGTGTCGTAGAAAATCTCGCGATTACCAGCGGTCTACAAACGCCAAAAATTTATCTGATTCAGGATCCAGCGGCCAATGCCTTTGCCACGGGTCGCGATCCAGAACATGCTTCTATCGCAGTCACAACAGGTCTTTTAGATCTCATGGACGACCAAGAACTCGAAGGCGTACTCGCTCACGAACTCTCACACATCAAAAATTACGACATCCGCGTAATGACCGTCGTTGTGGTTCTGGTAGGAGTTGTTCTCTTACTATCAGATTGGTTGTTGCATTCTTTTCTCTGGAAACAACGAGATGACAATCAATCAAATGTCATTTTACTGATTGTCGGATTAGTCCTAGCACTCCTGTCTCCTGTGTTTGCAGAACTCATCAAATTGGCCGTGTCGCGCTCAAGAGAATATCTAGCGGACGCTTCTGGATGTTTGCTTACGCGTTATCCAGAAGGACTTGCACGAGCTTTGCAAAAAATAGCCGATCAAGATCAGCCTCTTAAAAAAGCCAATCACGCTACTGCTCATCTTTTTTTAGCCAACCCCTTTGATCCGCACGTCACCAAAAAATTTGAACAACTGTTTAGTACGCATCCTCCTATTGAAGAACGCATCAAAAAACTCAGGAACATGTTATGAATCAAGATCAAGACATTGTCGATAAATTTTCAACACATTTAAAAAATGTCCTCACAAGAGCTCTATGTTTGGTTGTTGAAACCAATGAAAAAATTATACGACCTGAACATCTTCTCTGGGCTCTTGGCACACAAAAAGGCTGTATTGGAGCAGAAGTGCTTAAAAAGGCAGGGATCAAAAACAACGACTTTAAAAAACTCGTGAATGTGAAATCAACGGTGATGTCCTCTCTTGAAACGGGGAATCTCAATCTTCACCTTTCTGAAAATGCCAAACGTATCGTTGAAAAAGCGGTATTGACAGCCAACCATTACGGACACCGTTATGTTGGAACAGAACATCTGCTCTCAGGAATTATTCAGATTGAAGATGAAGATAAACAGATTCATGCCTTTTTCATCCAAGTGAAAACAAATCTGAAAGAACTTACATCTCAACTTTCTATTGTCTTAAAAAGTACATCGAAATTCCCGGACTTCACTCGTTCTATTTCAGATCCAAATGCAACCCCTTCACACCCGCACAAACTTGATGGCATGTCAGAAACAGAAAAGAAAATTTCCGCTCTTGAATATTTTGCTGTGGAACTTACTTCTGCAAATGCACAAAAACGGATTGACCCTGTGATCGGACGCGAAATGGAAATTGAACGCGTCATGGAAATTTTGTGTCGACGTACCAAAAATAATCCTCTTTTGCTTGGTGAACCAGGGGTTGGAAAAACAGCTATCGTAGAAGGACTCGCAAAACAGATTACCCAAGGTCTTGTCCCTCCTGTCTTACAGCACAAACGAATCTTTGCCATTGATATGGCACTGCTGATTGCAGGAACCATGTATCGAGGAGAATTTGAAGGACGCTTGCGACAAATCGTAGACGAAGTAAAAGCCGATCCAGATATCTTATTGTTTATTGATGAACTCCACACGATTGTGGGAGCTGGAGCTGCTTCTGGATCCATGGATGCTGCCAATATTCTAAAACCAGCTTTAGCCCGTGGAGAAATACGCTGTATCGGGGCAACGACTCCGGTTGAATTTAAAAAACACATTGAATCAGACCCAGCACTTGAACGTCGTTTCCAAACCGTTCTTGTCGAAGAACCCACTCAAGAAAAAGCTATCGAGATCTTAGAAGGAATCGCTCCTTACTATGAACAATTCCACCGTGTACGAATCACGCATGAAGCACTCAAAAATGCTGTAACCCTCTCCAGTCGCTACATGCAAGATAAGCAACTTCCAGACAAAGCGATCGATCTGATTGATGAAGCAGCGGCTTCCTCACGCGTACGAGATCTCAATCCAGGACCAGCTCAAAAAGAACGAGAACTGTATCAAACTCTTGAACAAATAAAGGAAACGAAACGTAAAGCTGTTGTAGAAGAACAATTTGAGGAAGCTCTACATCTTAAGGAAGAAGAGGAACACCTTCAAAAACATCTTGAAAATCTCCGAGCTCAGGAAGACTGTTCTCCTGTTCCTGTCATTTCTGCAGAAGAAGTGGCTCGTGTTGTCTCACGTGCTTCTGGAATTCCTTTAGATGATCTTATTTCATCAAACAAAAGCCAACTCCTTAAACTGGAGGAGCAACTGCGCCTTCAGATCCTCGGACAAGAACCCGTGATCGAAACCGTGGCAGGAGCCCTGCGTCGAGCTAAAACAGGAGTGGCTCATCCCAATCGTCCGTTGGCCTCATTTTTATTTCTTGGACCTTCCGGAGTTGGAAAGACAGAACTTGCTAAAACAATCGCTGAAATACTCTTTCACTCCAAACAACATTTCATTCGTTTGGATATGTCTGAATATGCGGAAGGCTTTAGTATTTCTAAAGTCATCGGAGCCCCAGCGGGATATGTAGGCTACAAAGAAGGTTCAAACCTCGCTGATCGCGTGAAACAACGTCCTTATTCCGTTGTCTTATTTGACGAAATCGAAAAAGCTCATAACGATGTCCAAAACCTCTTGCTTCAGATTTTAGAAGAAGGAGAACTGACTGACTCCACAGGTCGGAAGATCAATTTTAAAAATACGATCGTGATCATGACCTCCAACGTAGGATTAGAACGTTTTGAGCGAGGAGGTATGGGATTCATGGCAGACACACAACAACGACAACTCTCTTTGAACGAAGATTTGCGTACAGAACTGACAACACGTTTTCGTCCCGAACTCTTAAATCGTATTGATCATCTTTGTATCTTCCAACCATTGGAGCAAACGATTCTTGAACAAATCATACAAAAACAATTAAACGAATTAGCGGGTCGGCTCAAAGGACAAGGTCTTACGTTAAGTATAGATAAAAACCTCACCCATCATCTTCGATCTTTTATAGAACCCCTCTTTGGGGCACGGACGATCCGTTCACAAATCCAAAAAGAAGTTGAACATAAAATTGCAGAACGTCTGAGCAAAGCCGATCGCGTTACTTCCCTAAAAATAAAAGTCGTAGGGAAAAAAATTCGTATTACAAAAACAAAAAAATAAATTTCAGAAAAACTCGGTATGGCCAATGTCAACGTTTCATCCTCTCCTTCTGATCGTTCCGCCCAACTTCAACAAAGTCGAGCACAAGTTCGTCGTGAAACAACACGATCGAACGAACAAACAACATCTCACGACTCAAAGTTCCGTCCTCAATTTTCTGTTCTAAATCCTAATCTAACTGTTAAGCAAAACAATACCCAAATCACGCCTAAGGATGTTGGAATCTCTGATGTGTTAGCTTCAGGAAAATTAAAGAATAGGTTGGCCGAAGAACAAGCTCGTCAACAACTCGCCAACACAAAAAGCGAGCTTGCAAAAAAATTTTCCCTCTCATCTCTTGCCGGTATACGTGCAGAACAAGAAAATTCTGATCGCAAAAAAAAACAAAATGCCGACATGCTAAACGGATCTCTCATGGTCGTCGGCAGTCTCACGACCAGCTTAGACGCAGCTTCCGCAGGGACCTCTTTCCTATTTACACTAATCTTTCGCATCCCGATTTTATTGTGGAAAAATATCCAGATGATCTACGGAACACATTTTGCCAAAGGAAAAAGCCGATTTATCCCGCCTATCTCCTGGGGACCCATCCCCATGCCAGCAGACAAAGACGCTATTCTACTCCAGATCAAAGTCGTGATGGCAGACTTAGCACTGGGTATCACGCTTGTGGTCGTAATGTTCGGAGGATTTTGTGTTGTTCATGATATTGCAAAATTTATGGCCTCTCCTCTTCAGACGGGAGCCGACCTCGCACAAGGGGGCAGTGAGATGTGCTTAGGTGGTATAATAACGAGCATATTCGGTCTTTAAAGATTTTTCGTTTATCTTTTTATCTATGACGGAGCGCACAAAAAAATTGTTGCTTGTTGGCGGATTTATTTTCTCTGTTTTTGCCATCGCCTTCGTACTGTATTTTCTTTTTTTTAAACCGGCTCCTCCTCCTGCCACGGTAGAAGAAACTGGTGCTGAAATTTTTACAGGAGAACTTCCCATCTCTTTGGAAGGTCAGATCGTACGTCCTATAACCGAAATGGGAGAAACATCGACCGGACTTCAGGAAGCGGATACCATTGCCAAAGGAGGACTCACACAAACCACACAGCTCACTACCTCTGCCGTTTATAACACGGTCCTCAGCGGTGATGGAGATAAAATCAATTATTACAATACGGCAGACGGACGTTTTTACACCATTGATGAAAGTAGAAACGTCGTCGCACTTTCACAAACACAATTTCCAAATGCAGAAACCGTCGAATGGAATAAAGACTCAGAAAAAGCTCTTATCGAATTTCCTGATGGATCTAATATTATTTATAACTTTGGATCTGAACAACAAGTAACTCTTCCAAACCATTGGGAAGATTTTAATTTTTCTCCCGTCACAAATGAAGTTATTGCTAAAAGTATTGCCTTGGATCCCAACAATCGATGGCTGGTTGTTGCAAGCGATGACGGATCCAGCACAAAAAGCATTCAAGCCTTGGGCGAAAATGCGGACAAAGTGTCTGTTAATTGGTCTCCTAACGATCAAGTCGTGGCCTTTGCTCAAACAGCCAACTCTACCCAAAGCGGAATAGATAGAAACGTCATTTACCCTATTGGAAAAAATCAAGAAAATTTTAAAGGTCTTGTGGTAGAAGGTTTAAACTTTGATTCCCTTTGGTCCCCCTCTGGAAAACAGCTCCTTTACTGCGTGACAGGTGACTACAGCGCAAACAAACCTCTTCTGTGGATTGTTGATGCGACCGCTTCTACCATGGGTGATAATCGACGATCATTAGGGCTTAATACCTGGGTTGATAAGTGTGATTGGAGTGGAAGTTCAACGGTCTATTGCGCTGTTCCTCTTGAACTCCCCCCTAATGCAGGTCTGCAACGCTCTCTCTATCAAAATCAGCCTGATGCTATTTATAAAATCGACCTTACCACAGGCAAATCTACTCTCGTTGCCATTCCCGCTGAATCGACATCCATGAACGATCTCCAGGTTTCAGAAGATGAATCCATTCTCTATTTCTCAAATGACAGTGGGCAGCTGGAACTGATGCGTTTAAAGTAGAGATTTATTCCTTTTTATTCTATGCAACATCGTTGGCTCACGTTTTTATGCTTTGCTGTTCTGAGTCTTGTCGTGTTTATTTTCTTTTGGTATCGAAATCAACCGATTGAAATAACAACTGTACAACAAGAGACCATCGAGGCAGGCTCCCTTACCCGACCAACAACGACTTTTGTAAATCCTGACAAAGGGGCAACAGAGCCAAAACTGACCATCATTGAATTTAGTGATTTTGAATGCATCCCCTGCAAAACTCTTGCTGATTCATTACAAGTCGTGGTTAAAACATATCCCAACGATGTGAGCGTTGTTTGGAAAGATCTTCCTAACGAGTCTACACATCCTCTCGCCACCCCGGCGGCGATTGCCGCCCATTGTGCCGACCGGCAAGGGGCTTTTTGGCAATACCATGATGAACTGTTCTTGCAACAATCCTATCTCACGGAAGCTCAATTTCCACAAATGGCCCAAAACCTAGGTCTTCAGATGGATAAATTTACTTCTTGTTATGAAGCACGAGAAACCCTTCCTATGATCAAAAAAGATTATGAAGAAGGTCTGGCCCTAGGACTCACAGCAACTCCTGCGATCTATGTGGGCGATGAAGAAGTTCTTATTGGAGCGATCACCACCCAAGACCTCCTTGATCTTGTTGCGTCAAACCTGTCTTCCCCTTAATTTATGAGCCGTCGTCTTGCCGCCTTATTCATCTGCTGTTTTTGCGTATTCAACTTTTTTTTTCTTTCTTCTGAGACTTTGGCGCAAACCAATAACGCAAAATCTGTCGAAAATACACTGGTACCAAACTTAAGTGTGGATATTCCAGGTCTGACCTTTTCTGAAGTGTTAAAAGATAACGGAGTGTTACAAGTTAATTTCCTTGGAGACTACATTGCAGGTTTCTATCGATACCTGCTTGGAATTGGAACAACGATTGCCATCATTTTTATCATGGTAGCAGGACTGCGATATACCCTTGCCGCTGGAGGAGGAGATGTAAAAGAAGCACAATCCATGATCCGAAATGCTGTTGTGGGTCTGATCCTTTTACTTTCTGTTTACGCGATTCTTTTTATCATCAACCCAGAACTGACGAAATTAAAAAGCTTGAACCTGCTTGATATCGAATCAATCGCCTTAGATATAGGAACCTCTGGAGAAGAGGGAGTCGTAACGTCTTCTGGGAGAGCAACGTGTGATAAAATTGTGGAAACAGCGAAATCACAAGGAACGTGCAATATTTCACAATCGGTTATCTCCCCTACAGGAAATAAACCAAATTGTGCAAGACATCATTGGTTTGACCGTGGAATCAATGGAGATTATACAAAAATCACGAATCTCGATTATGCCGCCTCATGGGCGACAGCCATCAAAGCGCCTTTTGATGGAACCGTGACCTATAAAAAAAGCACGAGCACTTCAAATCGCTGTGGAAATACGATCACCCTCACCGGAACAGGAAAAGCTTCTGGTGCAAAGATTTCTATCTGTCACGCAAAAGATTTCTTAAATGATTCAGGAGCGTATCTGAATGGTCAAACGATTACACAAGGTTCTGTGATTGGACATTTAGGTGGAAACTGCTGTGCAGGTGAACAACCTCCAAACACATGGGATGCAGCAAAAAATGGATGGTGTAAAGTTTCGGGAACCACCTGTACAGATCCCACAAAAAGCGAATCCTGCAGCTGCCAACCTATCGAACAAGCAGGAAATACATCGGGTCCCCATGTGCATATTACGTGGCAAGCTGGGGGGGATCTTCTTTCCTGTATTGAATACTGAGATCTATAGATCTCTATCAAAATTAAAACATGAAGCGTTCTATACGAATTATTGCGGTCATTCTTTTTTCGGTTATCACCGTTGGTTTATTATTTACCAAACCTAGTCTTGCTCAGACATCAGCAAGCACCCCGAAACTTCTGACTCCTACCCTTCAAGTTGATATCCCAGGTATTAAATTTAGTGAAGGAAAAATTGAGGGAAATGTCCTTAAAGTAAACTACCTGGGAGATTACATAGCTGGAATCTATAAGTATCTCATTGGAATCTCCACAACGATCACGATCGTAATGCTGATGATTGGGGGTCTGCAATGGACCCTAGGAGCTTCTTCTCAAGAAAATATTTCTAAAGCAAAAAAGAGAATAAACAACGCATTGATCGGTCTTGTTTTGCTGTTAAGCGTTTACGCAATCCTTTTTATCGTCAATCCAAATCTCACCATTTTAAAAACACCAGAAATCCAAGTCATTCAATACGCGAACCTAGAATCCGTCATCACATCAGCTGTAGAAAGTTGTAAGGATGTAAAAGGAACGGCTCAAAAATGTTCAGTCACGACTCTTAAAAATCCTTCTGGATGGAGCTCGAGTCTTACCGACACCGTAAACTCCGTTGCAACGACCCAAGGGGTTGATGCGATTTTACTGGCAACGCATATTCAAAAAGAAACATCCGGTAATATTAATTATTCTCGAGGTATTGGACCTTGCGGAGAAATCGGCATCTCTCAATTCATGCCTACAACATTTGAATCCATTGTAGGACAACAATGCTGCACCACTGTTGCAGCCAAAAATGTAAATAATAGAGAGGCCTACGGAAAAATGTGTGATAACGGGGCTATAGAAACCTGGCCACCAAAGACATCGGACATTCCAAATTGTAATACAAGTATTTGTGGAAATTGTCAGGTGGCGATGACTTCCTGTATTGATTATTTTGATACCTCAAAACCAAACGGTGTTCAAAACAGCGTTACAGCCACAGCAAAATTGATTAAGTATAATCTTTCCAATGGAAGAATTGCGGGAGATATTGCGTTGGCCATGTGCGCCTACAACGGATCAGGAAAACAAGCAGCAACCTACGCGCAGGAAGCCTCAAAAATCTACGAAGATTTCTGTAAAACTTCTGGTGGAACATTAGGAGGAACAACGCCTTAATATGTACATCTGCACAAATTGCGACGCCCAATCCCCCAAATGGTCTGGCAAATGTCTAGAGTGTGACAAATGGGGCACTCTTATTGAAGAATTTGCGGAGACGAACAAACGTTCGTCTCTTTCGTCTGTAAAGGTAAAAGCCGTACAAAGCAAACCTCTCAAAGACATCATCCAACAAAATGAAACAGATCGGATCCAGACGCAAGACCAAGAAGTTGATCGCGTGTTGGGAGGTGGAATCGTCCGCGGATCTCTGGTTCTTCTCTCGGGAGAACCAGGAATTGGAAAATCCACCCTTGTGGCGAGCATTGCAGGATCCGTGAGCGGCGAAGTCCTTTATATTTCAGGGGAAGAATCCCCTACTCAACTGGCTTCGCGTTTTGATCGTCTGAAAAAAAAGGCAGACCATGTTCGATTTCTTGAACCTTTTCCTGTGGAGATCCTTGTGGCAACGCTAGAAAAAGAAAAGCCGGCTTTGGCGATTATTGATTCTGTCCAAACGCTCACCTCTTGCCTGATAGAAAGCACGGCGGGAACACCGACCTTGGTGCGTTACGCAACCTCTCTTTTGTTGGAGCTTGCCAAGCGCACAAACATCTCAATCCTGCTGGTAGGCCAGGTCACCAAAGACGGAACGGTTGCCGGACCTAAAACGCTAGAACATCTGGTGGATGTGGTAATGAATCTTGAAGGTGACCCTGTCCATAGTTATCGTTTGCTTCGAGCTTCAAAAAACCGCTTTGGAGCCACAGATGAAATAGGCGTCTTTGAAATGACAGAAACCGGACTGATGGCGGTAGAAAATCCCTCAGAACGGTTTCTCGCCGAACGCTCCCCTACCCCAGGATCAGTGATCGCTGCCACCGCTGAAGGGTCTCGAGTATTTCTGGTGGAAGTCCAAGCGCTGGTTGAACAAAGTTTCTATGGAACCCCTGTGCGCCGGGCCTCTGGCTTTGATCAAAATCGTTTGCAGATGCTCGTGGCCATCCTCTCAAAACGAGCGGGGCTTAAACTGGGAGATAAAGACGTCTACATCAATGTGATCGGCGGAATGACATTGCAAGAACCTGCCGCAGATCTGGCTATTTGTGCGGCGATTACTCATGCCTATAAAAATAAAACCGACGCTTCAGCAACCGTATACATGGGCGAGGTAGGACTCGGCGGTGAAATACGAACAGCCCCCCTGACCCAACGACGACTGATGGAAGCCGTAAGACTAGGCATTTCCTGCGCTGTAATCCCCCTCAAAACAAAGCTAAAAAAAATCGAGATGGAACTAAGACAGATTGGAAATATTAAGGAAATTTAAAAAGAGAGCTGTTAAACTCTCTTGAGAATGAAGTTTCTCCCTTCCCTACGTGTAAAGCCAAACGAGTGTGAAAGCAAGCCATGAGAGCTCGTTGCCGCCTTCGGAAATAAGAATCGCCACGAGATTCCTGTTGAATCCCACCTTCCGAATTGCCAGAAATGCTTGAGCGAAACGGAGAAGCACTGTAACGTGTCCGATCAACACTGTTAGACCGGCCGGGTACACCGACGAACAGTTGGACTGCCATGGTGATTTGAGGAACTGACTTGTAGGCCAAAGCCAGACAAGCCCGAACCCAGGGATCACCAAGCATTGCCCTAATCGTGGGCATTGCTCCCATGTGCCAACCCTTACGGCGGGCTTGGACGAATGTCGCTGCGGTGCAGACGATGGCTAAAGATATGTTGAACGTATCGTACTGATTCCAGCTCAACGTACCCTTCACCAACATTACGGCAAACCAGCTTAATCCGACCAACGTCCAACCGATGTAAGTAAACACGAGGCGAGAGTTTTCACGGTTTGGTTTTTCTCGATTGGCTTGAACAGCCAAGAGAAGGTTTACCACTACGAAGCCTTGCCAGAGAAGAATCCAGGTAACACTGGTTCCTTGGGTTGATTCCGCCAGCTCGAACAGCTGGGCGGTGCCAAAGACAACCATCAGCACCAGCTGACTGAAGTACAGAATGTTGTTAATCAACTTTCAACCCTCAATTCTTCAAGTTGGAATCCGCCAGCTGCGGGTGGTCGTTTTTAAAAGAACTCCGCGGCATATAACCATAAAAAATCCTTTTTGTCAACCATTTCTTATCGTTTTTTAGCTAAAATTACTCCAAATGAACCTCTTCAAAGGAGCGATCTATTTTTTCAAGGATAAGAGAATGTTCTTTAAATGAAGGGTCCTGTTTTAAAAGCTCGTCGGCACAGTCGCGGGCTTTTTTGATTATGTCGATATCCTGCAACGTGGCAAGCTGAAAATCTGGAAACCCGGACTGGGCATTGCCAAATACGTTTCCTGCTCCGCGTAGTTCTAAATCTTTCTGTGCTAATTTAAATCCATCAGTGGTTTCTTCCATCGCTCGTAGTCTCATATCTGCTGTACCACTTAGTTGTTCAGGAAGCAGATATAGCCCTCTCAAAACAAAACGTTACATTTGATATCTAAATTTTCTGTTTTTAATATAAGTTCTGAATACGGTTTTTACCTCTTTTAGATTTTCCAATTGCTTGTTTGCAAGCCTTCCTTTCGCTACGTTCCACACATGCTCAATCGGGTTATGGTCTGGAGCATAGGGTGGCAATGCCACAACATGAACGCGTTCGAGGAGCCCTCCTGCTTGGAGGGCTTTTCGAATTTCCTGACCTTTATGAAAACCCGCATTGTCCCAGACGATACAGATCCGCTTGTCAGGATAGGCTTTCAAAAAAGACGGAAACATGTTGAGAAGTTCCTTCTGGTTCTGCCAAGGAAGCTCATAGAGGTGACAACGGAATGTTTTCTGGTTTAAGAATCCAATATAGCTCTGCGCTTCTCGTTTACGGTTAACTTTCACGATGGTGCGTTCCCCACGCTTGAGCCACGCGCGTCTGGCGAGAGTTTCAAGCTCTATACGCACTTCGTCCACAGCAAACACTTCCCATGTAGGATCTTTTAGAAAAGGGATTATTTCTTTGCGTATTTCTTTCATTCTTTCCGTAATCCGAGTTTCATCCCGACGTCGGTCGAACGTGTCGGGGTATTTGAAACTCAGGTTACTGAACTTCAATAGAAAGTGGTAAGACTGCACGGATTCATAGGCGACGTTGAAGGCAGCCTTCACGTACTGTTTCAAAGAAGGCACATCCCAAAAGGATTTTGGGATCGTTTGTTCGCTTGGAGGTTTGGACAAAACCTCTTTGATTTCTTCTCTCTGTTCTTTGGTCAGTTTGCTCGCATTTTCATTTTCTTTATGACCTGTGAAGATACTGGCCATTTTTTGCGTATCCCAGTCTTTGAGCCAGACACTCACCGTCTTTCTGTTTTTAGAAATAACATCTGCTACATCCTTTACTCTCATTCCTTTGTCCCGAGTTAAGATGGCATAACATTTCAATCGAATCAGAACCAATGGAGACGTTTTGAAGTATCCCTTAAGCAATTCTTTTTCCTCCTTGGTTAATTCTATACAGACCATGGAGACATTTTAGCAAAAGTCCGATTTTGTTTTGAGAGGGCTATAGCAATAGGATTGGATGTCTGAACGGTCCATATTATTTAAATTTTTTATGAGATTTTTTCTTTGGTAAAAAGTTTTCTTTTGACACAACCGGTCTGCTGATTTCTTTTTCCAACTGTTCTTTAGCGATACCGGCAATTCTTCCGCCTCTTTTTGCGTCTTGTTTGAGCTTTGAAACACCTTTGGAATTTTCCGTTTTATGAATTTCCATCGTTGATCTTTCTCCCAACATATTAAAAATCAACTCAAAGTCATCCATATGATCCCGTAGGTTTTCTCTTTTTAAACCTTTTACTTTTTTATACTCACTTGGAGTAATCCCAAAAGTCGCTTTAGAAATTTCCGCCGTCAAAATTTCATAATCCTTTCGCTCCTGCGCACCTCGTTTTTGCCATTCATCTGTTAATTCTTCACGAATCGCGATTCCACGCATTCTTTTTTCAATCCAATCATCGCTATAACCTTTCAATTTATAAAGCATTCTTGTTCGCTTAGTTGCAAGCTCTGGATTTTCTATTTCTTGTACTCTTTCAAAACCAACTTTAGCAAGCCAGCGTTTAAATGGTTCCGCTTTTTGTGACGGAATTGATTGAATAATACGAAAAATCCCCTCAGTATCAGCGCAGTCAGTTTCATACTTTTTTCTGTCAGATGATTCCAATTTCAGTTGTCTACAAATTGTAGATAACTGAAATTCCTCTTCATTGCTTACCCTTGCCTTCATCGCACTCCAATATTTACTTGGTTGACTGCTATCTGTAAGTGCTTCAATCACATCAATGACAGAAAACCACCACTCATTCTGAAAAAGTGTTTTTCTGATTTTTTTACCTTTGAATAAAGAGATTTTAGTTGTTTCCATAGTTTATATCTGGCATTAACGCTTAATTTCTGTTGGTAATTTCGGTCGACATGTCACCGTTGGATGAAACCAGAGAAAGGCTGTGATCCATTGAATGAGAGATTCGGGTGTCCGGCAACCACGAGCGCGATTGAGGACGCAGCGGATTCTTCCATTCGTATTTTCAACCGCATTCGTGGTTGCCGGAAGACGAAGATTCGGATGAAGATAACACGCGCGATATTCGTGGAGTGTTCTCATGGTTCGTTTCACAATCTGTCGCAGACGTTGGGGACAGTTAGAATGATACGCGAGAGTAAACAGTTGTTCGACGATCTTTGAAACTTTTGTTTCATCCCGCACATTCATGAGCGCGTGCATGAAACGTTTAATTTCCTGTCTGCCCTCTCTCCAACTGACTGCAACTTTGTTGTCACCGCACAAAGTAGAAAGACGAATGAGCAGATGCGCTTGACATCGCTGGTAGATCCAGCCTTCCTTCTTTGCAATCCCTCCTGAACCACTAAAACTGTCCGAAACAACAGCACAAATACGTGTTCGAACATCCTCGGGAATTCCGCGGATGATTTCTCTCCACTCCTTCTGAGACTCGTGACCGGGTCGCAGAACAGGTGGCAAGAAATGAAGGGTGTT
>Ga0209417_1003974_pt1 | contig 18609 bp, 20 predicted proteins | sample RifGroF2_FD_184002 | JGI IMG/M metagenome (GOLD analysis project Ga0209417, IMG submission 184002) | Groundwater microbial communities from Rifle, Colorado, USA - Groundwater F2 (SPAdes) (version 2) | ecosystem: Environmental > Aquatic > Deep subsurface > Groundwater | place: Rifle, Colorado... | reverse complement strand
TTGCAAACGTATCGCACTGGATATATTTGAGCATGGGATAACTTTTTAACGGATGCGAACTCAAGTAAAAGCCAATAATTTCTTTCTCTTTCCAGCCAAACAAATACTCGGCACTCCGATTCCAAAATGTAACAATACCGTGAGAATTAACAATGAAAATAGCATCATGCACATTATCAAAAAAAACATTCGCCACGATGTTACCTTAGCAACCCTGGGCGGGCCCAACTTTGCCCACGATCTTGCACTACAAGCAACTACCGCTACCACACTTGCAACCACATCCACAGCAACGGGCCATGCCCTAAAAAAAATACTCGACAACGATTATTTTACCTCTTTTATCAGTACCGATCTTATCGGCACACAAATTGGCGGGGCCTTTAAAAATGTTATAGCTATCGGAGCAGGCATAGCTCACGGCGCCGGCGCTTACGAAAATACGCGCGCCTATCTTATTACACAAGGACTTGCAGAAATTTCCCTGCTTGGACAAGCTCTTGGAGCTCAGCCTGAAACAATATATGGGCTTGCCGGACTTGGTGATCTTGTACTATGCTGCACCGGAACTCAAAGTAGAAATTTTAAACTAGGATTCGATCTTGGACAAAAAATAAGCTTTGAAACGATTACCGCAACATACTCCCATTTACCCGAAGGAATTAATACGCTCACCAGCCTAGAACAATTACGCAAGCGCTATAACCTCACCCTGCCGCTGTGTCAAAATATTTATAACATCGTTTTTCAGAATGCTTTGCCAACAACACTGCTGCAGAACATTGGCTAAGCGGCACTCGAGTTAATGTAATATGCTTATCAGCCAACACACGCTTTAAATCAAAAAATGCACGCCACGCGGATTTGCTTAAGGTATGATTAAAAAACGGCATAACAACCTCATCAACCAAAAACGATGAACATAACGCTCGCACACCTACAAAAGCACGCTGTCCAACCTTGGTCATTACAACCGTAGCGATATGCGCCGTCCCAATCCTCTTGATCCAAAAAGGTTTTAGCTCATACGCAACAACATTTTCAGGCGATCCATATTTTGAAAAAAAACCATTATCCACAACAACTAATCGAGCCGAATCATTCCACCGCACATCCAATAACGGGCTTGGCGAAAGCACCACTGAGTCAACACTCATCAAGCGTTGGTACCGTGAATATAATTCAAAACCCATAAGGCTTACACCAAGAAAAAAAGTTAACACCGCAATACGCTCGCTACGCGTACGCAGACCGCCGTATCGCATACACACAAATGCTCCGAGTGGAAGCCCATACAACAACCACCCCGGCGGCTGAGCAAATTCAAAAAGCCACTCACACGACCCTTGCGCAAGCAACCACTGCCAACATCCAACAAAAAAATTACACACAGCAACAAGCCACGCCGTAGGAAGTTGCATAAGTTGTGCAAAAAAAAGTAACGATGCTAACAATAAAAAAATAAGCAAAAATGGTGCAAAAATAAAATTTCCAATAAAGGCAACCCACGAAAAAGAAAGCCCCCAGCCTATAATGATAGGCATCGACGCCAAAGTCACCACAAGTTGTGCTTGAATAAAATCGCTCACATAATAAACTATTTTTGATGCTTTATTTTTTGGCATATACCCCCGCGCAATGCACATTATAACGACATAGTTTGTTCAAACTATACTACTTTGCGTTAAAGGTCAAAAATTAGTATACTAACCAGAAGAATAATCAAAAAAGAGGGGGCTTGCCCTCCACATATCTTCGATAAACTATAAAACAAAGGTGTTCTATGTTTAATTTTCTCAAAGAAAAAATCAAAAAAATTTATACAAGTTTCACCACACATATCAGTTCTATTTTTAGCCGCAACACCTTAGATGAACAATTTTTTAAAGAGCTCAACGACCTCCTTATCGAATCCGACACAGGCACAATCACCACGAATAAAATTATTGAAAAACTTAAAAATGATACAGCACAACAAAAAATAACCACCATGGAGCAAGCTAAACAAGAACTTGAAAATCTCCTGCTTAACAATCTCAACAACGCCCAACCAGCCTCGCTAACTCCTAAAATAACACTTTTAGTAGGAATCAATGGAAGCGGCAAAACAACCTTTGGCAGTAAATATGCTCATCTTTTACAACAATCAGGAAAAAAAGTGTTACTTGTGGCAGGAGACACCTTCCGCGCTGCTGCAACACAACAACTTGCAGAATGGGGATCCCGTATAGGCGTTCCCGTTTTTATAGGCAAAGAAAATCAGGATCCCGCATCAGTTATATTCGACGCATGCACAACCTTCAAAAATGAACACTTTGACCATCTTATCATCGATACCGCCGGCCGCTTGCAAACAAAAGTAAATCTCATGAAAGAGTTAGAAAAAATACGAAAAATCATCAACCGACAACTTCCAAATGAAGAAATTCACTCATGGATTGTTATTGATGCCATGCTCGGGCAAAATTCATTGCGCCAAGCCGAACTTTTTCACGAAGCAACAAAACTCGATGGGCTCATTCTCACCAAACTTGATGGGACAGGAAAAGGTGGTATTATTTTTGCCATTAATGAAAAATTACAACTCCCCATTGTCTACGTAACGTTTGGAGAAAATGTACAAGACATTAAAGTATTTAATGCTCAAGAATATGTACACCATTTATTATTTGAATAAAAAAGGAGAATTTATGAAAAGAAAAGTACTTTTTTTGGTAAGCACCATGCTTTGCACCATTACGCATAGTTATAGCATTCCCAAGATTGACGCCATACGCAACACCATACAAAAAACAGAATCACTCCCCAAAACAACACTTGCAGATTTGCTTAAAAATACAACTATTGAAAAAGATGCCTACGGCAATGAACATCGCATCATTTCAAACAATACCGAAATCAACAACACGCTCACCGCGCTGGAACAAGAACTTAATACTCTTTATTGGACTAATAATCAAGACCTCATCACCGATCTTGCGCTTGAAAAAGATGGGTCAAGCGAGCTTATGCTAACCCTTATTCACAAAAAATATGCAACATCAAAAAATATGCTCATTGATTTTGTTAAAGACCTTATCAAAGAAGAAGAAGTCATTACGTTAATGCCAACACGAATACTAAAAACCGTATCCAATGCGCCATCAAAATCATCTACCCCCACTGCAAACATGTTATTTGAGCTCACAAAACAAAAGCAAATGCAATGGGACCTTATTGCAAACTGGGCGAACAAAATCCTTTTATACCCCCACCATTCATGAATGATTATATAACAACCATAGCCGCCAAGCTTTTAACCATCTGTGAAAACCCCGAATACGCACAACAAGAAGCATGGTGGCTTTTACAACACATCACCAACAAAACAGCCACGCAACTCATAACACACCACGCACCGCTCACAGAACAACAATACCTTGCGCTCATGGATCTTGTGGAGCAACGCATACAAGGCATTCCGCTCCAATACCTTTTACAAACCGTACCATTTCTTGACCTAACCATCACGGTTCGACCACCGATTTTGATTCCTCGACCCGAAACCGAAGAATGGGTGCATCACCTTATAACCATGCTCCATCCACAAGCAAAAAGCCCTTTAAAAATTCTTGATCTCTGCACGGGAAGCGGATGCATAGCACTTGCACTTGGCAGAGCATTGCCCAATGCAACCATCGTAGGAATTGATAAAAACCCTGAAGCAATAGCCCTTGCAGAAGAAAATAAAAAAAATAATAATCAAAAAAATGTAACCTTTTTTTGTGCTGATATATGCCAACCCCTCCCCCACTCGCTGCAATCACACATTATCGTCAGCAACCCGCCCTATCTGAGTGCCGAGGAATATGAAATACTTGAACCAAGCGTAAAAAACTGGGAAGACAAAGATGCCCTTGTTGGTGGGCACGACGGCATGCTTTTGTACTCAACCATTTTACAAATAGCTCCAGAATTATTACTCCCCCTCCCCAATACAGATAACCATATTCCACAAGTCTATTTAGAAATTGGCCCGGCCCAAGAACACGCCCTACCAAAAGCAATATCACAGCAAAACAAATTCTCCCACTCCATCTACAAAGACATCTCAGGCAAAGATCGACTCTTTCAGTTGATCTACAAGCCATAAGCGCCACATCGCCGCCCAAAACACTCACCCAAAGGGCGCATTCAAGCATTTGACATTCGCAAGAGATTCGCATACATTTATAAAGCATCAAATAACAATAACTCATACGTACATTTGATGTTAAAAATAGAAGAATATGAGTTAAATATGCAAAAACTTTACAATTATCCTGCTCATCATTTACGGTAAGTATACCGTTGTCACTTTTCACATAGTATTAGTTATCACAGCAAGCACAAAGCAGGTTTATAAAAAGGATTATATTTATGATGTGGCATTATGTTAAAACAGTTATAACGTATGCATGTTTTGCTGCCCTTTATGCAACACCTATGCATGCACAATCAGTGAGCGAACTTTCAGAAATAGAGCAACAACTTGTGCATGACGCAATCAAAACAATCAATCAACAAAAACAAGAAAAAAAGGGAACATTAGAACGCGTTCTTTGTTCTTATAAAATTGCAGGCGAAAAACCAGTTGCCGCAACGATCAAAACACACTACAGCGATTATCGCAAAAAACCTGACTGTAAAGAGTATTCTTTTATAGAACACACAACAAAAACACCCGATTGTGTTATTGAAATCACATCAAAATCATACGAAAAAGATCAACTCATTCTTGTGTGCAAAAAAAATAAAAAGCGTCAGTATTGCAAATACATCGACTTACCATAATAACCAAATAAGAGTATCTAATGGAGAAACCCCTTATTCAACCGTATATATGCGCCGTGTGTAATTATCTTTATGATGATGAAAGTGCAGAAAAAGACCATAACAACGCCCCAATCCCATTCACACAACTCCCCGAAGAATGGCGTTGTCCTATATGCGGAGTATCCCAAGATCAATTTACCATAACAACCTCTGATAGAACACCAGATCAATTTGAAGAATAAGAAGAAGGAAAAAATCATTACACCTCTTCCACAACCAAAGGATCGTATGCATAATACCAATAACAACACCAATCAACCTGAGAAAAAATCTGATACTTTTTTTAAATTTCTCAAGCATGCTTTTTTCCTTCTTCTTATTCTTCAAATTGCACCGAGTGTTTTAAGTAACCTAAAAAAAGCAATCGCAGATAGCGTAAGTCCCAAAACAAACATAGGATGCCTTGCCATTAATGGTGTTATGGCTGACGCATCATTTCTTGAAAAACAACTGCAAAAATTTGCCAAAGATGACAACATTAAAGGTGTCATTATCAAAGTAAACTCACCAGGCGGATTTCCAGGAACGGGGCAATCTATTTTTAATGAAATTAAGCGATGTAAAGAAAAAAAACCAGTTGTCATAACGATCGAAAACTTGTGCGCCTCGGCAGCATACTACTCAGCTGCAGCCGCATCCCACATCGTTGCTAACCCATCGGCAATGGTAGGAAGCATTGGCGTTTTATGCGAACTTCCCAACGTTAAAGATCTTCTTAACTCATGGAAAATCTCCGTTAACCATGTTCAGTCAGGAGAATATAAAACAACAGGCAGTCCTGTAAAAGAAATAACACAACAAGAGCTAGACTATCTTCAAGACATTTCTGATAACGCATACCAACAATTTATTAAAGATGTTGCTGCTGCACGCGATCTTAATCCCGAAGAACAAAAAATATGGGGAAATGGAAAAATCTTTACCGGAACCCAAGCTCTTGAACTTAAACTTGTTGATACCATTGGATCATTTTATGACGGCGTTGCCCATATGAAACAACTTCTTAATATTGACGAAGATGAAGAGATAAAACTCATTCGACCTAAAAAACCAACCAGCTTAATGACTATGCTTGGAGCAAGCGATGATGACGACCGTTACCAAGCATCACTCTCAAATTCCGCTGCCAATTTTATACATCAAACATATCAAAAAGTTTTACAACTACAACAGCAAGCAACTCCAACAATCCATTAAATTATTAAAGGGAGAGGATTTAATCCCCTCCCTTTAATAATTTAACCGCTTTGACCTCGCCATTAAGCCACAGCGGCATCTTCTTGGCCCGTACCAATCATTCCATCTGTTAATTGATTATCTAAATTAACCCTTCTGATTATGCTCAATGCTATATATTCTAAGATGATATTATAAATTAAATAACTAAGGAAAATACCCGATTTGTTTCTCAATGAGAAATCATTTGCCTGGTCTACAAGTTTTTGATTTTCAAAAATATCATCCCAATCTTGAAACATATCAAAACAACCTTCTATCATTGTCAATGCTAAAGTTCTAAATACTTGTCTTTTAAAATGCTCTGCTTCTTGAGGATACATATAATTGATCAATTCAATAGTTTTTGTTGTACACATAGTTTTTGACATTAATACTAATGCGGGGCGCAACCCCCGTGATTCTAGCATGATCTTTATTAATTTAGGCAAAGCTCGAAGATTTTCTTCATTTAAAATAAGTTTTAAAATAGATGTTATACATGGTTTATTGCTTTCAGAGACCGGAAAATTATTAAAAAATACGGCAATTAAATTATTCATGCCACCATCATCTTCTAATACTCGAATTATAACATCTTCAACAAAATCAGTATTGTAATGCATTATTGGACTTATCTTTTCTGATAGTTTAATTATTTCCGGTGGTAAATTATGCCCAAAATACATCATTAACGATGATACAACATTTATTACCAAAGCCCTTGTTTTAATATCCTCTAAACTTTTCCTAGTAATAATTTGAGATTGACAACAAAAATTAATAGAAAAAATTAATAGTATTGCTTGTAAATATACTTTGTTTTTCATTTTATTCTTCTTAATATTTTAATAATTCTAAAAATACCAATTTTGATTTTGTCTTATATCCACATGTTACTAATTCTTTAATCCGCCAAGTCTTCTTGATATTGAATATACGTATCCACATATTGGATATACGTACCCATTGGCTTTAAATTCAGCCTCTATTTCCTCTAGCGTACGCAATTTGGGATACGTATACACATATGGCTGCTGCCCGTCATTGATACTATCGCTGCTATCTGGTGGATTTTGAGATGGGATAATAGGTTCTTCTGTTGGTCTAGTATTATTTTTTAATAGATCAAGACACAAAACTATCCCAAGTTGCATCGCTTGTCCAACCAAGTTTATTGTTAAGGCTGGCCCACCTATCCATATCGTTGCCACTACACCAACTCCCCATATAGATAGAATACCCCCCCCGCCAAGTAGTCTTAGTTGAGCATGTAGTGTATAAGTTCCATTATCCATTTGATTTACTTTGATATACCCATTATTTTTTTTACTAATTATTCTAGACGCTATTTCATCTGCCTTTATTTCTATAAAATTATTTTGTTTAAATTGAAAATATTCGTCTGGTGTAAACATAATAACTGCAAAATTACTTCTTCCTAAAAATATCAAAAGCTCTTCATCAGACATATCTTGTAATAATTGATCACAAAAACACCACGCAATATTATGGATTTTACCTTCCTTTAAAATATAAAAACCATGAGCATCCTTATAAAGTTTTATATCTCCAAGATTGTATGGAATAAAAACTTCAGATTGAGTAAATTCAATGACATTGGATCGATATTCAACTCCCCCAATCAAACTAAAAAAACACACCCCAATACATAAAAAAAATTGCATAATATATTTAATCATGATAATTATCCTCGTTATAGTTAAATTTTACAAAAAAATATGCAGAATCAAATAAGTGTTAGGTGCTTATACACTTTGACACGATAAAGCTTCTACTTGTTGCAATAGATCCTCATTTATACATGATACCGGCCTTGAAATAATATTAAGCATAATACCTGATTGATTATTACAAACTACATCATCCTCTAATCCACCGGGCACTAAAATATTTTGTGATTCAATAATTTGTAAATCCTCTAAAGGTGTTCCTTGATTTGTTTTAGATTCTTGCACCATATTTTGCGCAATGAGTGGCTTTGGAGTATTATCATTATCATCAGGCACATGAAAATCAGATTTTTTTGTATAATCATTATTATCATCTGGCGGTAATGTTTTTTTAAGAGCTCCTTTAAAAAAACCCTGCTCACCAGGCATCCATTTAAGCATAAAAGAAGCAAGAAGCCATATTATGTATAACAAGGTAATAATCTGCAAGGTCAATAAAAGCATTTGAGGATTTAAAAAAAATTTAAAATCATCCTTGGCTTTACTATGATTTTGATCATAATATTGTTCAATTTTATTATTGTTAATAATAATTTGCATGATTATATTTTTTTTATCTTCCTTATGCAAAGTCATTTGTAGATGATCTCTAAGCTTATCTCTATCACAACAATCCACTTGTTCATTCACAATAATTTTTATGATGTCATCAATTGAATTCCCCTGCATAATTAAATCATGAATCTCTTCAACCATTTCTTCAATTCTATTATCAATTTGAATACCATCGCTCAATTCTACATATTCGTTAATCTGTTGCGCATGTATAGGCATATACTGAAAATTCAAACAACAAACCAACACCATAAAAAATACATAAAAAAAATTATATCTAAAATGCACTATAAAATTGTGGCTACACATAACAAGACTCCTGCCATTGCTGAAAATCCTTTTCCCACTGATCCATCTGTTGCAAACTTTTTTTTGCTTGATTTATAACATCTATAACAAGCTCATCAAGAACAATCCTAGGCTCAATTCTCCGCGCTTTTATAATAATCATTTTCTCAATAAATCGAATAGACCTTGGAGATAATCCATTAAGCATAAGGGCATATTGAGAAAATGATTTCATAACTTGTTCACTTATTCCAACTAAGGCTTCTTTGTTTTCATTAGAAAATTTAATAAGATACATCGAAAAAATTTTCTCACATTCCTGCAACCCAGGTAATACAAATTCAATATTAATCCCAATACGATTCGTAACAGCTGCATCTAACTTAAATGGATGATTAGTAGCAAAAATAAACATTATTTTTTTTTGTGATTGATTTGAAACAAGAGATAAAAAGGTATTAATAAAGTCTTGAGTTACTTTTGATGTTGTTGTTAATTTCCTGTTAGCAAACAATGATTCAGCTTCATCAATAAATAAAATAAGTCCTTTGTCACTTTTTTTTGCCCAGTTTAAAAGATTGCGTAATTCATTATTTGCATGATTAAGATCTGTAATTTTTGCAAATTCAGAACCCGATGTTAATGCATAATCAAGCCCAGATGAATAAGCCAATGCTTTAACAAAAGCAGTTTTTCCCGTACCAGATACTCCATGAAAAAGAATATTCGGCAAATTTTCATTATACTTCTTCGCAGTTTGAACTCGTAATGTAAGGTCAGCAAGTTGCTTGTATAATGATGGTGTAAATATTAAAGTATTATCATCACGAATTGGTTTTGAATGAAACCATTCAAATATTTCTGTTTTTGAAGTTTCACTTACAACATAAGGACGAGTTAAATAATTAAAAAAACCAGGAACAGTATAATTTATAATATATATACCAAATACTATTGCAATTATAGCAACAGCTCCTTGAGATATATTGTCTTTAATAATTTTTTGTCTAGCTTCACATTCTATTTCAATCCCTTTAATATGAGCTTCACCACTAGTGCTTGCAGCTGCTTTTGCAGCTTCTTTAGCAACTATAAGTTTTTCTTCAAGCGACTCTCTATTTTCAAGCAAAGGCTTTATTACTTGATGAGCATAAAATTCAATTTCATTTTTTGCTCCATCTTTTGCTTTTTCCACCTCCGGCAGCATTTTGCCTACCGTCTCTTCTAGGTTGATTAAGTTTTCTTGTATTGCATTTGATTCATTTTGTAACCCTTTAATTTCATTTTTTAACTTTTTAATATTTAAATCACTACTACTTAAACGCCCCTCAATATTACCAGAAAGTTGAAAATTACCTATCGCCATTGTATTAAGTGTATTTAATGTGTTAGTTAGACCGCCCGTACAGTCTTCTAAGCTTGCTACACGAAGCACTAATTCTTTAATACGAGTTTCTAATCCTTGAATTACCATCACTTGACCGTTATTTACTACTTGTTGCGATTGCTGCGTACTATTTACACCCTTACTTGCCATTAAAGAAGTCGAAACATTTGCAATAAACACCATACACGTTATCGTTAAAAAACATTTATCCATTAACATAAAAAATCCTTTTATGTTGTTTTATAAAATAAAAATTAATAAAAACTTGTAAAACAAAAAAAACCATTCATAATATTAGCCCATTTATAGACCAACCCCATAGCACACCAAATGTTAACTTACAGCTGGTATTTTTTTACTGCAGTAAAAAATGTTTTATTTCGGCAAAAGTTAGCAGTCCATTTCTTATTTGTAAAGCAAAATATATTAATTTCTTTATGCCATATTTTTAAAAAAAAATTTTAAGCATCTTCTAATTTCTAAAATATTCACACATGATGAATAAATATTATTTTTAATTGCTTTTTAAAAAAATCTGTTCTACATTACCCCAAAATTATTGCTATAAATTCCCAAAGGAGCAGGTTCATGTTCACTATCAAAAAGCAAATAACGTTATTCTTAAGTATCATGTTATGCAGCATAAGCATTATAAACACCATGTTTGCAGGGCATATTGAAACACAACAAGTTTTAACACCAAACGGATTGATTCCCATAAAAGATCTTAAAGTGGGTGATTTGGTAATCAGTTATAATTTTAATGCTAAAAAACCTGAAGATCTTTTTATCAATACGCCAATCATAAAAACACAAAAAAATTATGCTGATGCTCTTTATGAAATTTACATTGAAGATAATCGATGCATCAGTGCTTCTCCTCAACAAAAGTTTTTAGTAGCAACGCAAGAAGATAAAGATCAGGATAGTCTAACTTTTGGCATAGAAGTTATTGAAGCACAATATCTTACCTCTAGGCACATGCTTCTTGATTCCAATCTACTCACCATTCCCATTACTCAAACACATAAAAAAGAATTGTACAAGGTAGAAAGAAGAGTAAAAAAATATTTCTGGAAAAGCATAAAACATGTTAAAAGAAAAACTATATTTACCCGCATTGACCTGTATTCCATTGAATTGAAAGAACCCCATAATTACTTAATTCCGGTATTTTCACAAGGCATAGCTTGCAAAGACGACAAAAATATTCCACTGATATTAATGCACAATGGCTTACCGGCGCTTGCCGCAGGAATTTCCTTGGCATTTGGCTCCACCCCAGCATCATTATCTTTAGCAGAAGCGAGCATTGCCGCCGGGGGCGTAAGTTTACTTGCAGGCCCCGGCGGCTGGGCGATAGGCGCCGCTGCGTTGGAATCTTATGCACTCTATACGTTATTTGACAAAGGACATAAAGAACAATTATTTCTTGAAATGTCCACAGATGAAAATTCTAATGATAGCTCCACGGATAAAGAACAACCAAAAGAAGACAAGGATAAAGCATTATCTGATGAAGCTATTGATAAAATTCTCAAAGGCGCCAACCCTGGAAGAGAAACAATGGGCAGCACCAAGCAGTTTGAAAAACCAGGAGTATTTGAGGATGCTTTGAAAAATTTTGATAAAATAGGCGTAAAAGATACAAAAGATATTGTTAATGGAGAAAAAATTGTAAAAATTGGTAAATTACCTGATGGTAGAACCGTAAACGTTAGAAATAAAAGTCAAGATAGTAGACCTACTTTAGAAATTTATGATGGAAAAAAAAGTATTAAAATTAGATATGAACCTAAATAAAGGATGAATAAATCATGGAAGAAGAAAATATAAAAGAAGAATGGAAAACATGGGAGCCTGTAAGTGATTTATCTGAAAAATATTATATCGAATCAGTTTCGAATGATTTAAAAAAAGGATTAAAAATAGTTGTATGTGATGAAAAAAACGAAAAAAAAAAAGTGATTATAACCTTTGAGTATGCAATTAGCTCTTATAAGTGGACCAATGAAACATTTAGATTAGACACTGCCGCATTTCTTGATGAAAAATATGGGAAAAAATTTTATACAAAATGGACTTTTTTTAAAGTAACTAATTCATCATATCTGCAACTCCTCTCAAAAGAATCATCAGGCATCGCCGATTACTATTCACTTATACATTTTGCAATCATTGAATCCAATTCAATATTAGACATTATCGCTTCATATGAACCAAATGTTGAATTTGTAGAAGATAAATAAAAAAGGAAAATTTTTTAAAAAATAGGAAGCACCCCTAAGATACACCGTGTCATTTAGGCACGTAAGTTGCATACACTTTTAGAAGGGTGTTTTCATGCTCATTTGCAATTTTATTTATATAATCGAAAAGAGATTGTTTATTTTTTTCAGTTACACCTAATTTAGGATCGAAACCATCTTTAAACTTAAAACTTTTTGTTTCGAGTAAATTAAGTTCTCCTCCATCAGAAAGACTATAAACTTTTACTGTTGATGAACCAACATCAATTATGATCTTTTGCATTTCTTCTCCAATACATTTTGTAACGGCTGCACAGATTCTATCTGGCGAATCATACTAAAAACCTCGAGCTTGTCAATTAAACTTTTTATATAAAATATTTTCAAGGATGCCAAAAAACATCATAAGCGACAGATTGAAATATTATCATTCTAAAAAAACTGTTAAATTCTATATGTTAAATGCGTTTGCCCTAAGTTGTTGCACTTCAGACTTGAATTATCCGTTTATTATGAATGCTCAATTTCTATTTATGACATTTTATGTTGCTTAACAACATCACAATTTTGGTACAAAAAAGAAAAACAAGAAGAAGGCGTGTGGGATTTTCGAATAAATGGAGGAATTTTATTAGATAAAAATGTCGAATGGGCACATGTTTATACATGGGAATAACTGTAAAAATAATAGTGGAACCATTATGTTCATATGTAGCAATAACACTTGTTTAAGAGCATGTTTCAGCATGTTCAAAAAAACCGCCACCATGATAATACACACCCGTACGTGGTACATCACATAACGATGCGGTAAGAGCTACCGCCCGGCACCCAGCCTTGGTGGTGTAGCTATACGGCGCCCCCCGGCATACAAAAAAGCGCCGCATCATGGCATCACAAACCCTTGATCATCATAAAGATAAATACTCTTAACTTCTTTTTTCACCAGTGTCCATTTTTTTTAATTCAACTTGCATGAACCACCCAACACTATTCCAGCCGCATATACATGCCAAAATATAAGGGATAAAACGTATCAATTTAGATTTATAATATAAAAGATCATGATTCGTTACGGGAGATTTTATGGAAACTATATCTACAGATTTCGTTGCCAATATATTTATTAATTCTTTACGAGTATAAGCCTTTGTTCCAATACTTTCTTGATGATCATAAATTACCTTTGAAAAACTTTGAAAAGGCTTCCCCTTTAAAAGGGCATATCTTAGGTACATATAAAAAGCAAAAAGAGAACGTCTATTGTAAACCATCAGTTTGATGGTACCGCCTGGTTTGGTAACACGAATTATTTCATCTAAACATCGTATAGTATCTGGAGAATGATGAATAACCCCCCAAGAATATGTTAAATCAAAAAAATTTTCCGTATAGGGAATGTGTTCGGCATCAGCAACTTTTATCTCCACGGCAGATAAATTTTGCTGAGCAAGTAACTGAGAAACATTTGCTATGGCTTCTTCTGTTAAATCTATACCATAACAAACCGCACCACTTTTAACCCATTGCAAAAAATCAGTCCCTGCACCAATCCCTACTTCAAGGACCTTTTTCCCATGGAATCTCGTAAACTGCGCAAATGAAAAAATTTCTGGTTCTATGGTATATCTAAAATCCTGAATAGCATCAAAATATTCCGTTGAAAATTTAGTTTTTTTTATAAATTCAGTTCCACACGAGGCAAAATTCCAATATTTTTTAACACAATTTTTTAAAACTTCATTATTCATTAGTTCTCTCCAAACGTCATGATCTATAATAAAAAAATATTTATTGAAACCTAAAACAAACAATATCATTGTAAACTAAAGTACCTTAGAAGGCAAAACATAAGCGAAGACTTAAAAAAACAACCGTGTTAAAAAATCTCATGCAAAAAAAGCTGTACAAGCTTAGGCAAATCCCCCTTTGCCTTATCCCCCGCCGCTATGCGCTTTAACACATCCTCAGGCGTTAACCACTCGTATCCAACAAAATCAAAGGTGTTATAGCTTGGGGCGTCCGTCACTTCAAGCGCATACACCTGCTCAAATGCAAAAACCCCATGCTCATGCGGCGTTACTTTGCCAAGCACCCGATAGGGATGCTGTGCCATATCAAGATTAACCTCCTCAAGAGCCTCGCGAAAAAATGCTTGATCATACGTCTCTCCACTGCTCACATGTCCACTAATGCTCATATCAAACCCTAAAGGACAAATTTTTTTGTGCGCGGCCCGGCGTGGAATCCATAATTCTCCACGTGGATTGACTAAAAAAGCATTCACCGATCGAAAATTGTGCAACCCTTGCGCATGCACCTGCGTACGTTCAAGCTGCCCAATAACCTGGTCATTTTCATCAACAAGATCGAGTAATTCATCATGCTCAAACATTAAATCCTCATGTAGTTGTATGTCTTTCAAAATAAAAAATCAATTTATTTTTTATTACCAATAAAATCTAGAATATGCAATAAAAAATCATTACATGGCACTAAGCGGATTCCATCAATTTCTTGATGATGCTGCCCCATATACACAACCAAGCACGATGCTTGTTCGTAATCTTTTTTAAATGCTTTTAATCCTTTGAGCATACTCATCGAAACCTTTGCCGATCGTTTAATTTCAATTGCATAAAAACCAGCAGGACCATATAAAATAAAATCAACTTCATGTCCGGTTGCCGTACGCCAAAAAGAAATCGTATACCCAAGTTCATGATAATCATTTACCGCTCTCAAAACTTGCAAAATAAGTGTCTCAAGCGCCGCCCCATCAATTTCTTCGGGCGTATCTAACGGGCCCTTAGGTCGTAATACTCTAAAAACCCCCGTATCAAAAAAATAAAATTTGGGATGCGCAATAATCTTTCGCTTTGCTCGTTGTGAAAAAGGGTTAATTCTCACCGCAAGCAATAAATCTTCAAGAATCTGAAAATAATCAACCACCGTTGAACGACTAACCCCCAGTTCTCGAGCTACTTCTGCGCTATTTATAATATTCCCCTGCGAAAAACTCGCAACCTCTAAAAATTTATTAAATGTTCCAATATTGCGCGTCAAACCCTCTTGCATTACTTCTTCTTTGACATATGTTTGTACATAACTTTCAAGATATTTTTGAGGATTTTCATGTGTAATAACCGATGGTAATAGACCATAGGTTAACGCTCGCTCAAGCGAAAAAGCATCACCCAATTCCGAAGGAATTAATGGATGCATATAAAATGTTAAGGCGCGCCCAGCAAGTAGATTTACACCTTTTTTTCTCAAGCTTCGAGCACTTGAACCGGTTAAAATAAATCGTATTTTCTGAGATTCAATAAGACGATGAACCTCCTGCAATAGCTCAGGAACACGTTGCACTTCATCAATAATAACCCACTGAGTATTTGGTGAAACAATAAATGTACGCAACCGATCGGGAGATGCAGATAATTTTTCATAAACCGAAAAATCTAATAAATCCAAATAAAGAGCCTGTTGTTTAATAGTTTTGAGCCATGATGTTTTCCCTGTCCCTCGAGGGCCAAATAGAAATAAACTTGATTTTTCTTCAAGTGGCAATGACAATGCACGTTTAAACATCTTAAAAACCCCTTCCAATCAAACTATTCTAAACTTTTTATAAAAATGCGGGTACAAAGATCATTTTACCATAAAAAATGATCTTTGTACCCGCATTTTTATAAAATTGATGCTAAGCCCGCAATTTATCGCTACACTAAACACACAAAACATATCGTTAACGTACATAAGTTAAACGCATAAAATCACGGTTACCTCATAACCACAAGGAGAGCTTATGAACGACATTCCTGTAAAAAATGGCATTGTCATACCCGCCCACGAAATTGAAATAACAGCAAGCCGCTCCAGCGGAGCCGGCGGACAACACGTCAACCGAACAGACTCTCGCATAACCGTCCGTTGGAATGTAAAAAACTCAAGCGCCCTCACCGACGACCAGCGTGAGCGCATTCTTAAAAATCTCCATGCACGCTTAACACAAGATGGTGAATTAATTATCAACAACAGCACCACCCGCAGCCAAATCCAAAATAAAGAACTTGCGCTCACACAGCTTGCTCTGGCTATCTCCAAGGCGCTCTATGTTCCCAAAAAACGAATGAAGTCTAAAGTACCCAAAGCGGCAAAAGAAGCTCGCTTGGAATCAAAGAAGCGACACAGTGACATAAAAAAAATACGCGGGGAAAAAGTCAGCTATTGACGGATGCTGGTTCTTTTAAAATATTCAAAAGCTCTATTGCACAGTATACGCAATCACGTTTTTGTTTCGTTACTTTTATAATTATTCCTTTACTTTCAAGTTTTTGTATTCCTCGCTGTGCCGTGCTATAGGCAATATTAAGAATTTCAGCCATTTTTTTTACAGACGTATATGGATTTGCGGCAAGTTGCTGTATTATTTTTTCAGCAACAGGCGAGCTTGAATGCACAACAAGTTGCTTCCACGTATCAAGAAGTGTATTTATACGTTCTATTCTTTTTAATGCATCTTCAGCTTGGGTTGCTACACCATGTAAAAAATACATAAGCCATTCATTCCAGGTTCCATCTTTACTCACGTTAAAAAGTTGTTGATAATATTCGTTTCGAGTTGCTTCCATAAATGCAGAAATGTAAAGAAGAGGTGATGGTAGCACATTATGTTCAATGAGTAATAAAATAATTAAAAGACGTCCGATACGTCCATTTCCATCTAAAAATGGATGAATTGTTTCAAACTGATAGTGACATAATGCAATGTGAATAAGTGGTGGTAATTGACGATTATGAAAAAAAAGCTCTAAATCATGCAAGCAATTGATAACATATTCTGGCGCTGGAGGTACAAATTTAGCCGTATGAACCGTGCATCCTGGAAGTCCTATCCAATTTTGAATATTCCTAAATTCACCAGGATGAGCTCGAGCCCCTCGCACTCCTTCCATAAGAATTTGATGAATTTCTTGAATAAGCCGTAAAGATAACGGTAATTCTTTCAAACGTTCAAGTCCATAGGTGAGTGCTTTAATATAATTTTGAACTTCTTGTAAATCATCTAAGTTTTGGTTGGTTGATGCCGCCACTTCAGCAGATAAAAGATCGCCTAATGTTGTTTGTGTTCCTTCTATTCTACTTGATAAAACAGCCTCTCTGGCTACAAATGAACGTATTAATAGATACGGATTTGGCAAAGAGCTTCCCTGCATTGCCAGTTTTCCCAATAAAAAATCTGCACGAGATAAGCTATTTATTACTTCCGCATCCCAAAAAATTGGCGGGGGTAAAGGATGTGGTACAAATGTGGAATATCCTTGGGAGTTTTTTAAAATATGACCACTTGGAGATTGCTCAATATTCATAATAAAACCTTTCTTTTTCTAAACATAAGCATGCCCCTTATTATCGAAAAAGTCAATTCTCGATAATAAGGGGCATGCTTATGTTCACTATTGATAACAAAAAATCCTGTTATTATCAAAAATCAATAAAATTGATAATAGCAGCATAACGTTAACGATAAGCCTTTTTCTGAGCGCAAAGCTGCAAAAGAAACTCGATGAGCATCAAAACGGCAACGCAACAATATAAAAAATACGCGAGGAAAAAGTCAGCTATTGACACCCCAATGCTGTCTGCTATCATGCTAACTATCACATGCTATTTTCCACATAATAATGATTTATTGAATTATTGGGGACTTCTTTAAAGATTTAGGGATTTAATTATGTTAAAAAATCTATGCACTCAATGCAATAGCACAATCATTCGTTTTAGCTCGTTACTCATTTTATTGCTATGGTGCAATTATAATAATAATGGTTTACATGCAACCAATAACGTATACGAACTCGTTGCCCAAGAAAATCGCAAAACACTCATTGATAATAATCGTGAAGAATATGAAGATGACGCAGCATTTTTTCAAGAGCATGGATGGCAAGCTTATGAAAAAAAAATGTTTAAACGGTTAACACATCCCCATCCGCATGACTTGAGAAATACCATTCTTGATATTATGATTAAACTTGAAGATGCTCATCATCTTCCATCGACCAGCATCTTAGACCAAACAACGTTGATCGACCTAGAATTATTATGCGGTCCAAAATCAAACCCGCAACACTATGTAGCTTCACACATTGATCGCACCATAACCGAAGCAGGAAGAGTTACCTTATATCGTAAATTAATTAATCCTGAACAGGACATCAAAGCACTTTGCAAACAACAAGCACTTACATCATACTTGCTTACACATGAAGATTATTTTCATGAAATTGACGAAAAACTCCAT
>Ga0209417_1003972_pt1 | contig 18626 bp, 19 predicted proteins | sample RifGroF2_FD_184002 | JGI IMG/M metagenome (GOLD analysis project Ga0209417, IMG submission 184002) | Groundwater microbial communities from Rifle, Colorado, USA - Groundwater F2 (SPAdes) (version 2) | ecosystem: Environmental > Aquatic > Deep subsurface > Groundwater | place: Rifle, Colorado... | reverse complement strand
CGCGGAGCGTGTTGGCATCCCCGATGTTGGAAAGACTGTTTTCATAAGTTGAAATTGAATCATTCAGTTTCGCGATCTGGTCCAGTATTGAGTTGGCTTCATCGCATGAGGTGGACAGTTCGCCGCTGCCGGTGCTGTCGTTTGTGGCTATGGAGTCTCTGAGGTTGGCGAGATTGTTATATTGAAGGTTAAATGTGTCCGCCAGTGCCTCGGAGCTTGCTATGAATGTTTCGCGGTAGCTTGTTTCTTCGGGGTTGGCGGCAACGGCTTCAAGGGCTGAGGCAAATCCGCTCATCGAATTATTCAGGGTGCTTTCTCCGTCTGTGGCCAGTATGTCTTCCATGTTGGAGAGAGATGAGTAATATGAATCAGCGTATGAGGATGCGCTTGTCGCTGTACGGAGGGATTTTTCAAGGGATTCATTATAATATCTTACGATTGACGAGACATAGCTTCCTGTCCCGTAAAAAGCATTATCCCCTACGACCATCACACTATTCGTTACAATCGCGGACTGACGGTGATAATTTTCGTTATCCGACTGAGCTATGTTATTGCTTATTATAGTCAGCTGTTTCTGGCTGGTTTTCAGCGCGCTCTGGGCCGCTGTCATCGCTATGCTTAATCCTACGCTCATTTTAGGTCCCCTGCTTTATGCTGTTCTGCTCAGAAAAACTGAGGTCTTGACTGTTTTCGCTTTGCCGCTCTGTCCGTATACTTTCTTTGCCCTGGAGTTCCCGGGATCAAGTTTTTCCATTACGTTCTGCATGAGGGCCAGAATTTTTCTGACCATAAGCATATTCGTGGAATTTTTCTTTCTGATCTTTTTCAATTCTTTTGAGTGTTCTTCCATCGAATTTCCTGCCGCCTTGCCCTGCTGAAGAAACGAAAAAAGCAAAATTCTGATATTCTGGAGTCTTTTTTCTATTAGAGGCATGCTCTGAGCTATCTTATTAATAGTAACCATATCCTTTTTCACTATTCCATTATAGAGAGTTTCGGATAATTCAGAAAGAAACGCGTAATCTTCTTTGATCCTCTCATTCAGATTCTCATTTGTGCCGTTTCTCATTTTTCTCTCCATTATTTTCGGGTTTTCCGAAGTCAACTAACTGCAATATGTGTTCCCGATAAATAAAAAATTAATTGACAAGCTGTATTTTATCGGTATAAGATGTTTATTGTAAATTATTTATAAAATAAAATATTTTTAATCTTCCGTGTTTTAACAAATGCCTGATTAAGATTTTGAGGGAAATATTTTCACATTAACTGCGCAAATTTTGCGCAGTTACGCCTTTGTTCGTAACTTTTTCATCATGAATAACGACTATGGAAAGTGCAGGAAACAGATGTTTTGCTACTGGAGCAAAATAAAAATTAAAAAAATTGTATGGAAAATGAAAAATAAAAATATAAAAAAACAAAGTATCAGGGTGAGAAGGTTTACTCTCGTGGAATTGCTCACGGTGATATCCATAATCGTTTTTCTTATCGGCCTTATGGTACCGGCCCTTCAAAAAGTGCGGGTTTCGGCCTGGAGGAGTTCATGCCAGAACAATCTGCATGGAGTCGGTACGGCGTTTCAGTCTTATCTGCATGATTCCAAGGATATTATGCCGATGGCGGCGGCGAAGCCGTCGGAGAAGCTCAATGATTATCCCAGGATAGCGGACCTCCTGGCAGATTATACGGCGACACAGAAACTTCTGAAATGTCCGGGTGACAGGGCTGACGAGAGTCTTTTCAAGACCGAAGGGTCCAGTTATGAGTATCATGTCATGCTCGGAGGCCAAAACCTGACTAACAACAGAATGATACAACATATAGGCATCAGTAAGATGTTTGTAATGTTTGATTACGAAAATTTCCACGTGAAAAACAATATTTTTACCGTAACATATAATTATGATGACGGCTCGACGGAAACGGCGGTGGGACGGAGAAATTATCTTTTTGCGGACTGGCATGTAAGCGACTTGAAATAAGGAGGCTCTTATGGATTTTAAAAAGAAAACTGTTGAGAAGAAAAGCGGAAATCGGAAGAGAACAATAGTTCTGATTGCCGTGGCCTATGTACTGGGCATTTCCTGTGCCGGATATTACTATTTTAAGCGCCCGGTCTCGCCTCCCGTGGAAAATTCCTCGGACGCTGTAAAGTATATGGCTTCCGCGGAATTCAAGAAACTCTCCGCCGATGAACGCAAAGCATACTTCAAAGGCGTCAATGAACAGCTTGGAGAGGGCAGAGGCGCGTTTTTCAAAGAAGCATCCTCTCTTTCTGAAAACGAGCGGAAGCAATTACGGGAAAATACCGGCTCTATCTTTCGCTCAATGATGAATGAAAGGGTCAATAAGTATTTTGCCCTGCCTAAAGAGGAAAGGAGCGCCTATCTTGATAAAATGATAGACGAAATGGAAAAACGCAGGAAGGACGGACCGCCTCCCGGTTCTCCACCCGGCGAAAATAAAGACGGCAAAAATGACAGGCGCGGCGATAAAGGCGGCCCCAGTGTCGAAAGAATGAAAAAACACATTGAGGGCACCAGTTCCTCTGATCGCGCGAAAAATATACAGTTTATGATGGATATGAGGGCCCGTATGCAGGAGCGCAAGGGGTGATTCTCCGGTTTGAATATCTCTGGAATGGAACTAATTTAACGGGCTCCGAATATCTCTAACTTTACTGTGAAAATCAATTAATGAAACCGGAAGATGACGATATAGCGATTATAGGAAATGTGCTGAATGGTAACATAGAGGATTATGAAGTGCTCGTGGAAAGATACAAGCTCAGAATATTTTCCATTCTGGGAAAACGTCTTCCCGTGCATGACATTGAGGAGGCCGCTAACGAGACTTTCATCAGGGCCTTCAATAATCTGGTTACCTATGCGGGGAAGAAACCTTTCGGCAATTGGATTTCTTCTATCGCGTTTCGCGTTTCATGTGATTACTGGCGAAAGCGCGAAAAAGATATCTCGCTGAACCTGGTCCCCTCATTTGAGGAGAAGGATAAATATATTGAGTGGCTCGATAATGCCGGAAAATGTCATTCAATAGAAGATTTCGAGCGGGAGTGCGGCAGGAAAGAGGCAAAGGAAGTCCTTGATATAATTCTGAGCTCCCTTCCTCCTGAAGACAGGGCGTTGATTGAACTTATTTATCTGGATGACTGTCCTCTTGCCGAGGCTGCCGGACTTATGGGATGGGGTTTGTCTAAAACAAAGGTGCGTTCAATGCGGGCCAAAATGAAAATGCGCCGGATTATAAATAAACTTATTCATGGAGGTGCCTTATGAAAAAACAGGTGAATATGGATGTTCTGGAAAAAACGCTTAAGATGACTTATCAGAATTCGCTGAAAAGCGCGGAGGCTTTTTCTGAATCGTCTGACTGGCAGAAAAAACTTATGCGTCACATACACGCGCAGTCTTTTGTGAAACCGGAAGAGGCGGAGGAGCAGCGTTTCCTTAATATAGCCTTCGGTACGCTGGGTTTTTCTTTCATTATGCTTTTATTTTTCAGTTTTGCCCAGTTTTACTATTTGACGAACGCGGCAGACGCCAATATCTTTAAAAACATGGAAGATACTTATTACTCATATAATAACGTCTATCCAAGTGTTGGAGATTATTGATGATTAAACATAAAAAACTCTGGACGGCTTTTACAATAATTTTATTGTCCGGTCTTATTGTAGGTTTTTTTGCCGGTTATTTGAGCAGGGATTTGATCCGGCATCATTTTCATGGGAGAAGGGGCGGGCCCGAAAATTTCAGAAAATTCTTTGTTGAAGATATTTCCGCCAGATTAAAACTTTCTGAAGCTCAGCAACTTTCTCTCAGAAAAAATGCGGATGGGGTTTTCCCTATTATTGATGCCAGGCACACCGAATCCAGAGAGCAAACCGTAAAGATGATTGACAATTGCATTATGAGCATAACTCCAGCATTGGACGAAGACCAACTGAAGAGTTTCAATGTTCTCAGAGAAGAGGGTAAAAAAATGTTTAACAGTAAAAAAGGAAAAGGGCCACCTCCTCCCCCAAATGGAGGCTTCTGATAAATACCGCAGTGCTTACCTTGCTATTGTGGGCTTTCTTTTTATCTTTGTTTTATTTCCCTGAAGTCAGTACGGATATGATTTTTACGGCCAGGCTTTTCTTATTTTCCAGAGGAAGAACGATTTTTTCCCCGTCTGCGGAAAGCATCGTTACTGAATTCTCATCGCTCATGAAACCGCTGTTTTTTCCGCCCACTTCATTGGCAATTATCCAGTCGAGATTTTTTTCATTCAGCTTTTTCAGAGCGTTTTCGAGCAACTTGTTTGTTTCTGCCGCGAACCCGGCGAGTATCTGTCCGGGGTGTTTTATTTTTCCGAGGGACGCGAGGATGTCTTCAGTGCGTTCCAGTTCAAGTGTGATATTTCCACTGCCTTTTTTCATCTTTTCACTGTGAACTTTTATCGGGCGGTAATCGGCGACTGCCGCGGCCATTATGATAATATCGGAAGAGTCCGAGACTTTTTTTATTTCAGCCGCCATTTCAGCGGCGGTTTCAACACTTATCAGCGTTACGTTACGGGGCGCTTCAAGACAGACGGGGCCGCTTACGAGGATTGTTTCATGTCCGGCGTCAGCTGCCGCTCCGGCGAGGGCATAACCCATTTTCCCGGACGAATAATTTGTTATGAACCTTACGGGGTCAATTTTTTCTCTTGTCGGCCCCGCGCTGATAAGAAATTTCATAGTTTTGAATCAATAAGTTTATATTTATGGGAATATCTCAAGCGCCTGCATTTCTGGCACATGAACATGTCCAAACCGTAAACTGTTACCTGATCGGGAATTTTCACGATTGTAATTTCATCACCCTGATTCAGGTCTATGCATTCAGAGGAGTTGTCGGCGACCATGATTGCGGGGCCTCTCAGTATAAGTATTTTTATAATGGAATCCTCCGGCAGTACCATGTGATTGGTCACTTCCGTGCTGTTGCTGAAAGCGAGTCCTATACCGACCCTGAAAACGCTGTGTGTTATGCTTCTGTAATAAGCTGTGCTTCCGTGAACTGTCGCCACCCCGGCGCCGTCGCCGACTATTTCTTCCGCATAAAGTACGTTATTTATCCATACCCGGTATCTTACGGCGCTGACCCTGTCTTTGTTGTGAATGAAAATATCATTCATGCCGCTGAGTTTTGAGCTTCCTGAAATCCCCGCGAGTTTCATGAGTTCCGTCTTTTTCAGGCGCCCTGAACGGAGTGCCTCGATCTGTTTTTCGTAATCATGTTCAGGGCATAGCGGCGCGGTGCGTCTATCCCTGATGGGAAATTTGGGAATGCCGGGGAATTCCCTTTCGCTTCCCAGCATTGTGCCGTCCCCGCCGTGAGTTATGATAAGTTCGGGAGCTTCTTCAACCAGCTCGAAGCCTCCGCTTTCCAGAAAAGGCTTTATATCTTCAAGATATCTTCCTGTCAATTTTATTCTCATAACTTGCCTGTTTTATTTATCCTGCCTTACCAAGACAAAATTTGCAGCAATACCCGGAATTTTACAAGGGGCTTTTAATTTTATTTTCGGATGTATTTTTATATAGACAATTGCTGCAGAGGTGATTTTGCAGTTCTTTCTTTTCATCACGGCAAACGATATCCTGAGGAAAATAAGCACGGAATACATGAAACACTCGGAAAAAATCCTTGAAAATCCCCAGATGTCGAGTTCGCCGTTGCGTGAAAAATACATAGAGGACTTGAACTTTTCTAAGTTCTCATATCTATATATAGCGATGCCGTCCAGCCGTAATCGGAAAGAGCCTGATGCGTAGGTGAAATTTCAGGAGCGCATTTTCCTTTTCTCAACAGTTCCGGTGGCGGAATTTCGCGACGATCGTCAAAGAACTCAAAAAGAGTTCCGTTAATATCATAATATTTTTCAATTTCTCCTGTTGTTTTTTCAATAATATATCGGGATATTTCATTCATGCCGTATCTTCTGAACCCCATCGCTATGAGCCAGTTGATATTTACCCAGACCGGGCCTCTCCACATATCTTTCTGATAATATTTCCCGCAGCATTTTGCTATTGAGGCAACCGGCAGTTCAGTGCCGAATGTTTCAGGATTTTTTATATGTCCAGCCAAGATTTTTGCCTGTTCTTGAGTGGCTGCTCCGCATATCAGAGGCAGGAAGCCGCTTGATGCCATAACGTCCGTCCGGCTTCTCGAAGAATTGTTCCAGTCGTAATAAAATCCGCTTTTAGTGTCCCAGAAATATCTGTTCATGAGAGAGCAGAGTTCTTTATGCTTGCCCTGCCAGTATGCAATATCTTCAGTAAAATTCAGCTCTTCCGCGAATTCCGCCATTATTTCGCATTCCAGGGCGATCATCGAATTAAAGTCCGTCGCGCCAAGATTAAGAGCGGCGTCGAAACGGGGAGAATTGTCCATTCCGCTTTCGCCGCTCCGGCAGTTGACATGCTGTGCTATATGCCATTCCAGCAGGCCGTCAGAATCGGTATCCCGGTTTTTCATATCCCACTCAAGATAATTCTTCAGTTTTGGGTAGAGTTCTTTTATGAAGTTTTTATCCGGCTTCATTTCATTGACAAGTTTTGTTCCCAACGCCAGAACGGGTGGCTGGGTAACTGCCGATTTTCCGTATGGTGAAGCGCATAACGGAATAAGTCCGTCTTCGCACTGCACATCTGAGACGGCAAGGATTGCGTCCTGCGCGAGGCTTGCGTCCAGATGCCTTATGCCTATAGCGTGAAAAACAGAATCCCAGAGCCAGATCTGCCTGTGAGGCCATCTGTCGGGTGTCGTCCAACGGTGCTTAATCGTTCCTTCAGGCGAATACACCTGCGTCTTAGTCTGGGAAACAGCTTTATAAAAAGCCCCTTTCTTTTTTCTGCCTTTAAGAATTTTATCAATCCAGCTATTTCTTTTTTCAATTGCTTCGGAGATATCGGCATCCAGAAGTTCCGGCCTGAAAAAAGCAGCCGTCCCCAGCAGTGTTTTATTTCCTTTGCTGAGGATTCTTATTTTTTCATCTTCATTTCTGATTTCGCATTTTCCATCTATTAAGAGATGGAACGCGTCGAGGAACGCTCCGCGCACAGAATTGTCCTCAAAACCCATGCTGAATACGTCTCCGCTCAGATAAAGTTGAGAGGGCTTTTCTGTAGAAAAAAATATTTCAGCGTTGCCGGGTATTTTTACATCAAGGGCTGTAGTTTTGAAAGAACTTCTCAAAACAAGCCCGTTCTCATAGTCTGTTTTTCCGTCAACCCCCGAAAACGCCATCAACTGCCCGCCGCCCCATATATTTAAAATATTCTTCATGAAACTTCTCCTTGTTTTGTTATTTTATACCGTCATATATTCTTGCCATTGCAAGCAACGGATTGTGACCCAGATAGTCCCGGCATGGTGTGTTGAAGGCCGTCTGTGGTTTGCGTTTTACGTCCAGCGGATTCCCCGCGTGCGGATGATAAAATTCCCATATAGTGCCGCTGCGTTCAAACTCCGCCGCCGAAGCGTCAAGAGCTCTTTCCAGCAAGAGCTTTGCGGCATCCGGACGCTTGTAGAGCAGACAGCCTCTGGCAGCCCAGAAAGTCATGCTGTTCCAAGCGGGGCCTCTCCACATCCTCAACTCAAATTTCGGCTCGCAAACCGCTACCGTTGAAAGCGGGTGTTTTGTAAGGAAACGCTTTTCATTTAGAATATTTTCATCAATGACACGCATCGCCTGTGCTTCAGTAGCCGCGCCTGTAACAAGCGGCCATACGCCTTCAAAAGCCAAGACCAGAAGCTCTGGATTTTTCACCGACCAGATATCATGAAAAAATCCGCTTTCTTCAGAAAAAAGTTCATTCTGAATGAAGTCTGCCAGCGCTTCTTTTTTTCCCTTGAATCTTTTTATGTCAACATTCAGTTTACTCCCCCAGTCTTCAGCCATTTTGTAAAGCGCGTAAACATGACTTGTAGCATCAACACAGGCAAACGCGCCTCTCTGCGCGTTATCGAAACGAATCCCTTCGTCAATGCCGCTCTCCCACTTCTTCTCTAAAATATCCAGATAGAAAAAACCGTTTTCTTCCGCTTTCCGCTTGTTCTCAAACCAGACAATTTGTCTTTTCAGCGCCTCAAAACAGTAGCGCAGGAATGAATTATCTTTTTCTTTTTTGATTATTTCGTCAGCCGCGTAAATCCAAACAGGCGGATGCCCCCAGAGTTTGCTCCAGCCAGTTTTGCCGTCTTTCAACCAGATAACGCCGGGAACAAGCCCGTCATCTTCCTGTGCTGTCAGATTGTTTATGAGCTGTTGCTTTGCATGAGAAGTTTCGCTGACGAGGGAATCAAAAACGGCATGGATGATATCCCAATGCCCGAATGCCGGAGCATAACAATAGCCGGGGCCTATTTCTTCCCACGAATGAGGAAATGGGGGAAGGGGAGGGTGGACGCTTTTTCCATGCAGTTCCGCGGTATAGGAAAGCATTGCCCGCCATTCTTTTTTCCCAACTGCTTCAGCTTCGGCTTTAAGTTTTTCAAACATTATTCAGGTCCTTATGATAGTTTAATTGTATAGAAAATTGTTATCAGTTTTTATTTTTTTTCTGCCGCAATGAAATGAGCGGCAGTACGGAAAAAACGGAGTTTTTTCACGTAGTGCAGGTATTCTACCTGCTAGTTTAATATATCAATTATATTTTCATTTGCGTTATATTGCAATACATGTATGTTTTAATAATATGTGATATATTGTCATTAATATCAGCTATCTTATCAGGGGTCAACTTGTGATAAAAGTAAAAGTCAGAAGCAGAGAGGGCGTTTCAGAACTCGGCGGCTATAATGTTGGGAAATATCCACTGCACCACTTCGCTTACGATAAAGGCGTTTATTCACAGGAAGGGCTTCCCCTGAAACTGATCGCGGCCGGGGACGATGATTGGATTAAAGGTTGTTATCGCTATAGAATCAAGTCGAATGTATTTTCGCTTGAGTTTGTGCGCAGGGGGAGCATGAATTTTGTTCAGAACGGGAAGAGTTATAATGTCAAGGCGGATGAGCTTTTCATGATACAGCTCGGCGCGAATATCGAAATGTCAACAGGCCCGGAAGGGTACTGCATGAAAAAGACCATGATTATATCAGGGCCTCTTCTCCAGGGAATACTGAATACGGCAGGTTTGGATAAAGCTGATATGATAAAGCCTTCACGTCCGGAATTTCTCGCGGGACTCTTCGATGCCGCGCATGATAAATGCAAGGCAAGAGACACTGGCTCTTTTCAGGACGCGTCCGCTACGGCCTACAGGGCCCTTGTAGAACTCTCCAGAGATATTTCGGCAGAAAATTATCCTGATAAACTCAATAAAGCCCTCGAATTTTTTGAAAACAGCCTGGGTCGAAACATTTCACTAAGCGATATCTGCGGAAAAACATTGTCAAGCCCCGCTACTCTTAACAGGCTTTTCAAAAAGTTTTTCGATAAAAGCCCTCTTGATTATTTCATACATAAGAAAATCGAAACGGCGAAAAATCTTCTTTCCATATCTCAACTGCCGATAAAAGAAATATCACAGCAACTCGGATATTCGAATCAGCTTTACTTTTCCTCCGAATTTAAAAAAAGGACGGGACTTTCCCCGAAGAAATACCGGAATTCAAATTAATATCTCTGTTTTTTCATTTTTTCAGACTGAAGGCATTGCAAAACGTCTCATTCCGGAATAAAATATCAGCAGTTAATACTTACAATTTCCGTTAAGCTTTATTTAAATGCTTTGACGGGGGCGATCTGGTTTCGACTGGACCGGCAGATTGTTGACTGCATGTAGAGGATGACCGTTGGCCTCTTTAATCACCGGTTAAAACAAGTAACTGCAAACGAAGAATTTGCATTAGCCGCTTAACGTCGGCTACGTCTTTACTCTGACGGACACTAAGAGATAAGGACGAAGCAGTGTCCTGGCGACAAAGGGCTTTTCCGGTTCCCGGCCTTTGCGCGAGATATAAGGGAAAATAGTCCTGAGACAGACTTGCCCGTGAGTTAAGTCAAGGGACGATAAGCAATGAACACGGAACAAACATGTAGACGTCTTCATGACACTTGCCCAGGACGGGGGTTCGACTCCCCCCGCCTCCACCAGTCTTCGTTCGCCTGTGGCGAACTACGCCCGGGCGAGCCCTAAGGCAAGCACGGCGTACGCGAAGCGGAAGACTGCCCCGGCGTAGTTGAAAACGAAGCCGGGCTTCCCCTGTATCTTCTTTCTTCGTTCGCCTGTGGCGAACTACGCCCGGGCGAGCCCTAAGGCAAGCACGGCGTACGCGAAGCGGAAGACTGCCCCGGCGTAGTTGAAAACGAAGCCGGGCTTACACATCTGTCTTCGTTCGCCTCTGGCGAACTACGCCCGGGCGAGCCTTAAGGCAAGCACGGCGTACGCGAAGCGGAAGACTGCCACGGCGTAGTTGAAAACGAAGCCAGGCTTACCAGAATTTCTTTTGAATTTCGTTCTGTTTGCCTTTTTAACTTTTGATGTTATTTTTTTCAAAACATTCAAGAGTTTCTATATGCCCAACTTTCATTACGTTTACATTCTTGTTGATACTGCCACAGAATCTCATCATTATACAGGCTGCACACAGGATTTACAGAAGCGTCTACTAAAGCATAACAGCGGTGAAGTTCCTCATACATCAAAGCATCGTCCTTGGAAAATACAAACAGCTGTCTCTTTCGACTCCAAAGAAAAAGCTTACGCCTTCGAAAAATATCTTAAAACTCATTCCGGCAGAGCTTTTGCAGTAAAACATTTTTAACGCATACTTCGCCTTCGAAATAGAAGAACTCACCCGCAAATTCAACGCATATCTTTAAATTAGTTCCGACCTTGAAAAATAGTCCTTACTTGCGATATTACTCAATGATAAAATGAACACTGAGGATTAAATGAAAGCCAATGACATATCTGGAAGATATTTATATCAATATCGTAAAGCATCTCTAAATACATTGGAAAATTTAATCAATAATAAAATGTGGCTCAGCCATCCATCAACATTCAATGACCCATTTGATTCACAGCCTACTTATAAACCTATTACTCTTGAAGATTGGGAAAAAGTAAATCTTAAAAAATCCATGCATTGGCCAAAGGAAAAAATTCCGGAATTCAACGAAGACGCGGAACGTGAACTTAAAACAGTTTTTAATAAATTCTTTATTACATGTTTTTCTAATTCAGAAGATGAAGATCGTGATATCCTAATGTGGTCACATTATGCGAATGCTCATAAAGGTTTTTGTGTTAAATACAAAGTGCTTCAGGTTGTTAAACACCATACGATTGTTGATAAATCTTCTCAAAATGACTCAGTTATGCTGGAAATGAAAGCCGTCGAATACGCTAAAAAATCTCCTGTCTATTCCCCGGCGGACCATGCTTTAAACTCTGAAAATGATAAAGATGAGGAAAAGTTAATAAAAGAGGCTGTTATCAAAACTCTAAAGACCAAATTCGAAGTTTGGGAATATGAAAAAGAATACAGAATTGTATATCATCCGTCAAAAAAAGAATTGGCTGATCAAACATGTCTGCTTGGAAAACTGATAGATTTTCCAGAAGATATGCTGGATATAGAGGGGATTACATTTGGCTGCAAATGCCCTGACGCGAGTAAAGAGGCAATTAAGGAAATTATTAAAAATAAATGGCCTTATGCTGAATTCAGAAAATGTACTCAAAATTTTTCTAATTGTAAGCTCAAAAGCGAGAACCTCTGAACAACTTAGTGATGGTTTTTACTATGAAGACTTCTGCATAAACTGCCGAGTTTCGATGGTGATTGGGAACAATATTTTGAAATTGAGGGTAAGATGAGACGAACGAAATATATTGCGGTAACGGCAGCTCTCTGCATTGTCTGCATGAGTTATGGCTGCGGGATCAGGACGAAGGCGAAGAAGGTATGCCGCGGAATAAAAGAATTTATCAAAGTAGTGCTTCTTGTTGACGAAGTATCTCCTGTTTGTCCGCCGAGTATCAATTTTGATAATTATCCCGGATTTTGTGACTGGTATCGTTTCCCGTTGAAATATCCTTATCATGTCATAATGGCAGACGGATTTGAATATGGGCGTATCGAAAAATTTGACGGTACGGATATTCGGAATCCCAATAACCACTCGAATTGTATTGTTTCTCGGGTCGACTCTTTGTCTCCGCTGGAAACTTTCGTCGCTTTTCACATTTCAGAAAAAGAAGATGTTCCCAAAAACAAGTGGGGAATGCTTCAATATGAGAGCGGAGAGGTACTGTATTTCCCGACAAAGGAAGAACTTTTCCAAAAGCTCTCTGTTTCTGATTTGAAGTTTTGCGATCTGGAACATCTCTATCGCCAATTTTGTGTTAAGGCCTCCAAGCATAAATGATCAAAAATTGCTAAGTGCAAAATAGTTATTGGATGTTAATAGCTTCCATAATCCAGCTGGCGATAGGATAGGATGGGTGTTATATTTTATTAAACTGTTTATTGAAAGGTATGCGCTTATGTTGTACACATCCAATTTTCCTGGCCGTTATGTTCAAGGGCAGAATATTCTCTCAAGGCTGCCGGAAGAAACTCGGAAAATGGGCAGAAAAACTTTCATAGTTGCGGGAGGCACAGCCGCAAAGATGATTATTCCACAAGTCCTCAGAGAATGGCAAGGCAAACTTGACGCGAAAGTGGAAAATTTCAACGGCGAATGCAGTGATGAAGAAATAAAAAGACTCATAGGGAAAGCTAAAAGTTCAAAATGTGATTTTGTTACCGGAATAGGCGGCGGCAAATGTCTGGATGCCGCGAAATGTGTCGGCTCCGCTCTGAAAGTCCCTGTAGCGATTATTCCGACTATCGCCTCGACCGATGCGCCATGCAGCGCAATCTCAATTATCTATTCTCCGGGTGGCTGTTTCAAACGGATTGAATATCATGGACGCAATCCGAATCTGGTTATGGTTGACTCAAGCGTCATATGCATGGCACCTGTTCGCTTTCTGGTCAGCGGTATGGGGGATGCGCTTTCCACTTGGTTTGAAGCCCAATCATGCCAGAGGAGCTGCGCGCAAAACGAATGCGGCGGACATGGTTTGATTACCGCGTTCAAGCTCTCGGAACTCTGTTATAATACTCTGCTTGAATATGGAAAGCTCGCCAAGGACGCCTGTGAACTTAAAATCGTTACTCCCGCATTGGAAAAAATAATCGAAGCTAATACGCTTTTGAGCGGGCTCGGATTTGAGAGCGCGGGACTTGCGTCTGCCCATTCAATACATAACGGATTAACACGCATCAAAGGTACTCACTGCATGTATCATGGCGAAAAAGTCGCGTTCGGCACCCTTGCGGGACTTTTTCTTTCCGGTCATCCAGAGAAAGTATTGGATGAAGTTTACAGCTTTTGCGAGAAAGTCGGCCTTCCGACAACCTTTTCCGGCATAGGCCTGAAAAAGGTTTCCAGAAAAGAACTCATGGACGCCGCGGAAGGCGCGTGTGCCGAAATCGAATCTATACACCACGAACCGTTTTCCGTCACAAAAGAAACGGTTTTGGCCGCAATGATCGCAGCCGACGCCTACGGCAAAAATAGGATTTAGCCCCAATACTGTTCACTCTCTGATGCATGAAGTTGCACTTGAAGCTGACATTGACCCTGACCGATTGTCTTTTCTTCACACCGTCAGAGTAGTACGTAGAAAACCCCCGAGGCGTTAAGCGGAAAATGTCATGTTTCCCTGTCAGAACACGAAACATGATGAAACACGCCTTGAAAAAATCAAAGTTTCAGGTCATCTTAATACTTAAGTGAACAGTATTGGGGCTAACTCGCGGTTCCCCTACAGCAAGGTGTGCTCAGTTCTTTCTGAAACATAAAGGCGAGGTCCCTGTATACTTTTTAAACTGTCTGCTGAAATCAGATACATCCGCATACCCTAGGATATTGCTTATTTCTTTGATCTGGAGTTCCGGTTCACTGAGGAGTAAACGGGCGTTTTCCATTTTCATGTTTATTCTGTAATTTATAGGCGAAGTGCCTTTCATTTCAGTGAATTTTTTTCTGAAGCTTTCATAACCCATTTCGATCAGTTCTGCAATTTGCGTTGCGTTGATTTTTTGGGAAAAGTCTTTTTCCAGAATCAGGCAGGCTTTTTCTATTTTTGTTTCTTCGGAAACAATATCTGAACTCCATTCGGGCTTTTTATTTTTTTTGTCTTTACACAATACAAGCAGTAGTTCGAGGCTTTTCGCCAGAGCGATACCGGTATCCTCATGGTTGTTCAGATATTCCATAAAATTATTAAGCTTCCTCATTATGCATATATTCAATCCCGGTTCTGAAAAAGTCAGCGTTTTGTCAATGAAGCGAAACTTCAGCAGAAGTTCATACAATGCTTCCGGCAGACGCATTGCGAATTCAAGCCATTCACTTTTCTGATAACGGTATATTGAGTGCGGCGCGTTGGGAACTCTTAATGCCAGAGTACCGGGAAAGAGTTTATGTTCTCTGCCTAGAAAATCAATATAACGTCCTTCCCCTTTCAGAAGGTAGAGTATCACAAAATCTTCAAAGAGAATCTTTTCAGCCTTACGGCGAAGGCTTTTTCCTGAAATAAAACTGCCGCTGAAAATTCCGGAGCTTTCTATTTCACGAAAAACTCTGCAGGGTTTTATTTTTTTCAGTTCAATGAATAATTTCTTTTCCATTAAATACCATCCGTAACAATATTATTACCATTTATGCTATTTGCTAAATCCTGTTAACGAGTATAATTAATAAATACCCTTTACCATAAATTACAAATATATGGAGCAACTATGAAAAAGACCAATATACTTATAGTGATGACAGACCATCAGCGGGCAGATACGGTGTTGCCTGAAAATCCGACCATTACGCCGAACCTTGATAAGTTTTCTTCTGACGGCATTATTTTTACTAACGCGTATTGTCCTACCGCTCACTGCTGTCCGGCGAGAGCTTCTTTTTTTAGCGGACTTTATCCATCGGGACACGGTATATGGAATAACGTGCTCAATTCAATGGCTATAAATAAAAATCTGACCAAAGGCGTAAAACTCTGGAGTGAGGATCTCGCAAGCAGTGGGTATAAAATGTTTTTTACCGGAAAATGGCATGTGGATGCCGATGAGACTCCTGTGGATAGAGGATGGAAGGAGTTTTTTGTATCCTGCATGAAAGGACAGAAACACGGATGCAGCTGGGAAAGATATGAGGAAATTAAAAAAAATGAAAGTCAGGAAGCCCCGAGAAAAGAAGGTGAAATCATAAGGCCCGGTTATGGGAACGTAGTTCGTTACGGGTGTCAGGAGCGAACGGAAAATGATCACGATGAAAAAGTGGTGAATGATGCGGTGAATATACTTTCGGGGATGAATGAGAAAGCTGGGCCATGGTGTCTTTATGCCGGTTTTACCGGGCCTCATGACCCATACATGGTGCCTCAGAAATATCTTAATATGTACAATGTCGAAGATATAAAATTGCCCGAAAGTTTTAAAGACGATCTTTCCGATAAACCTTATATTTACAAGAGAATGAGAAATCAGATATTTGATCAGTTTTCCGAATATGAGCAACGGCAGGCCATAAGGCATTTCATGGCATATTGCAGTTATCTTGATGACTGTTTCGGAAAAATTCTGAATGCTCTTGAAAGAAGCGGACAGGCTGAAAATACTCTTGTGCTTTACATCTCCGATCATGGGGATTATTGCGGCGAACATGGGCTTTTCGCGAAAGGCGTGCCGGCTTTCAAAGGCGCTTACAATGTCCCTGCCGTTATAAGATGGCCGTCCGGTATAGAAAATCCGGGGCACAGAGTGAATAAACTTGTTTTACTCTGTGACTTTGCCCCTACATTTCTGGAACTTGCGAATTGTAAAATAGACAGGCATTTCAGCGGCTCAAGCATAGTTCCCTTCCTCAAAAGCGAAGGAGCGGAAAATTGGAGAGACGCTGTGTTTACTCAGTTTAACGGCGTTGAACTTTATTATTCACAACGTTCTGTAATAACAGAAAAATTCAGATATACTTTCAATGGCTTCGACAGGGATGAGCTTTATGATTTGGAACGAGATCCACATGAAATGAGAAACCTTGCGGATTTTCCTGAATACGAGGAAATAAAGAAAGAGTTATGCCGCCAAATGTGGGCTTTCGCCAGAAAGGAAGGCGACCCTATGATAAACAATTACATAACCGTAGGACTCGCGCCTTTGGGGCCCGCGTCCTTTTCATAATAAACGCGGTATCAGTCGAAAATGTTGTTTTTGTTTGTTTTCGCTTCAATGTATATTTTCATTTTAAGACGGCTGGCTGAGGCGAAGAGATTTTCAAGAGGAGTTGTGTCGGCTGAAGGGTCTTTTAACGCTTCCAGAAGCACGGAATGTGTTTTGGGGATGCCGTTTGGAGAAAAGGCATATTTGGCTTCCTGAAGAATGGATGACGCATAGAGAAAATTTTCATTCATGAGAGTTATTTCCCTTAATATTATTTCCTTGCGTTTTTTTCTGGTTTCCGTTTCCACATAAGCATTTTTATCGTTTGCGGCGGGGGCTGGGAGTTTGGATATTGCATCAAATTCAGATTTGAGCCTTGTCAGGCGGGTTTCATACGGGACTGACATATTCTTCTCAATTTCCTCTATGATATTGAGGCTTGTTTTACAGAAGTAATCGACTTCCGGCTGAGTTTGCAAGAGTATCATTTCAAGGGCTTTTTTTCTTTCATCGTCTTTTATTTTTGACATAATTTCATGCGAACTCAGGGAGAATATGGAAATATTTGAGGGACCGTATTTTTTCTGCAATCCGTTCATTACGGAGTTGCGCATTGTATCGGCGTTTTCTGCGATGAGCCGGTATTCCTTTTCAGAAAAACCATCAGGCGCGGAAAGTGTTTTGAGCGCGTTTGCATATTTTATCATAGCGTAGCTTATTTCATTGAATATGAGGATATCTTCCTTGATTTTTATATATAGCGGCGCGTCCGCCGCATAATTTAGAGGTGATGGGCCTGATTTGCCGAGGGCCAGTTCATCAAGCTTTTTTCCATCTTTAAGAGCATCGGCGATGAATATTTTTCTGTCCCAGTTATAATTTTTTTCCATTGCGAGGGAGGTGGCGTTCTGCATTTCCTTTACAGTCTTCGCGTAGAGCTTGAAGTTTTTGTTATTCGGCATGGTGGACGCGCATCCGTGGATAAACGGGAGTGCGCGACCAAAACAGAGAAGGAGTACGGTTTTGCTGTAAATCTTCATATCCGTACTCCTTCTCTGTTTTGGTCAGGAGAAATATAGCTCATATATTATATATGGCAAATAAAGCTGTTTCTACTTTTTAAGTCCGTGATAGGTCAGGACTTCGATGGTTATGTCATCCGACTGTTCGCAGCCGTTGGCGAATTTCTTCACTTCGCTGAGTATTAATTCCGCAAGCTGACGTGCTGAGAGGTTTTTATTTTCCCTTATAAGGCTTTCGAGCCTGGGGTCGCTGAATTGTTCATCTGCCGCGTTGAAGGCTTCTGTGACGCCGTCCGAGTAGAGGATGATAGTATCTCCCGCCGAAATTGTGATTTTTTCCGAGGTGTAAGGTCTTTCGAATGTGCCTAGAGGCAGGCCGTGTATTTTCCTGAGCTGTTTCAGTTCTCCGCTCTTGTGGTTTATGATATACGGCGGGTTATGCCCGGCGTTGCAGAATTCAAGTTCTCCGGTCCTGATGTTGAGTATGCAGAGGAAGTATGTTACAAACATGGACATTTCATTATCTCTGCAGAGGTCTTTGTTTATATTGCTTACCATTTCCCCTGCGCTCGTATGTTTTTTAGCTGTCGCTCTGAAGAGAGTCTGGGTTACTGCCATGAAGAGGGACGCGGGGACGCCCTTGCCTGATACATCGCCGACTGAAAAGAAGAGATGGTCGTCATCTATAAAGAAAAAGTCGTAGAGGTCTCCGCCTACGGCTTTTGCTGATTCCAGTATTGCGTAAACATCAAATTCGGCGCATTCAGGAAACGCGGGAAAGAGTTTTGGGATGATGCTTCGCTGTATGTCTCTGGCGATTGAGAGTTCGCTTTCTATTCTTTCTTTGGCAGCGGTTGTTTCCTGAAGATTCTTTATGTATTGGGATAGTGATTTCTGCATTGAGGCAAATGCTCTGCTGAGGCCGCCTATTTCGTCGTTTCTGTCCAGTTCCGGCAGTTGTTGTATGTCAAAATGCCCGGAGCCTATATCTTTAGTAAGCAGCGCGAGTTTTCTGAGGGGGCTTGTAATTTTATGGGATATGGCGATAATCATGAGAAAGAGTATGAGTATTCCGCAGGAAGAAAGAAAAATTATGTTCCAGTGCAGTCTGCTCAGTTCGGCGAAGAGCTCGTCTTCGGGGAATACGACGGCAAGCGCCCAGTCGGTCGTTTTGAGCGGCGTGTAATACATCCAGCATTTTCTTTGCAGCAGGGTGCTGTGGAAAGGAACGAAGCCGCTCTTTCCTTTTGTCATTTCACGGCCTATTTTTCTGAGTTCGGGATTTTTTTCCTCTTCGGCCATGCTGAAA
>Ga0209417_1003966_pt1 | contig 18646 bp, 20 predicted proteins | sample RifGroF2_FD_184002 | JGI IMG/M metagenome (GOLD analysis project Ga0209417, IMG submission 184002) | Groundwater microbial communities from Rifle, Colorado, USA - Groundwater F2 (SPAdes) (version 2) | ecosystem: Environmental > Aquatic > Deep subsurface > Groundwater | place: Rifle, Colorado... | reverse complement strand
GTATCTACAAAATTACCTGGCAATATATCCGAATCAATATGCTCAGCTATGAACTTACCATAGTCATTGTCTTCTACAAAACAGATCTCTTGGCTATCGGGTTTGCTTGCTACACCTAATTCATACTTTTCTGCAATCTCTCTAACCTTGTCCTTGTTGTATTCTCCTACAGGAAAGAGTGTTTGAGATAGCTGTTTCTGAGTTAGATTGTAGAGTGCATAGGTTTGATCTTTGGTTTTACTAAATGATTTTTTAAGTAGATATCTTCCACCTTTAAATTCAACCTGAGCATAGTGTCCAGTAGCGATGTAATCTAATCCCATTGATATGGCTTTGTCTAAGAGTGCTTCAAACTTTACTTCTTTGTTACATATGATGCATGGGTTTGGAGTTCTACCTGCGGTATATTCTCTAACAAAGTAATCAATGACCTTCTCTTTGAATATATCTTTGAAATTTAATACGTAGTATGGGATATCTAATTTATTAGCTACTCTTCTAGCATCGTTTACTGCGGTAAGGGAACAGCATCCATTGTCTTTTTCTTCCATTCCTTCGGTTTGCCATATTTGCATAGTAGCTCCGATAACTTCATAGCCTTGTTCTTTAAGCAAGGCTGCAGATACAGAACTGTCTACTCCACCACTCATGGCGATTAATACTTTTTTATTACTTTGATTATTCATTCTTTTTCTTGTAATCATCTATAGCTGCTTTTATAGCTTGTTCTGCAAGATTAGAACAATGCATCTTTATTGGTGGTAACCCGTTTAATGCTTCAGCCACTGTCTTGTTTGATATCTCGAGTGCTTCTTCAAGTGTTTTACCCAATATCAATTCGGTTGCCATGCTACTGGTAGCTACGGCTGCACCACATCCAAAGGTTTGAAACTTAACTTCAGTAATGACGTTGTCCTTGATTTTAAGATACATCTTCATGATATCTCCACATACAGGATTACCTACTTCACCAATACCATCGGCATCTTCAATTACTCCAACATTTCTAGGATTCATGAAATGATCCATTACTTTTTGACTATATTCTTCCATTTTTAATAAAGGTGTCATATAAAGGGGACATAGCTCTCAATTTCTCAATAATTGGAGGTAATGTCTCTAACAGATAGTCTAAATCACTATCTGTATTTTCTTCTCCAAATGTTAATCTTAGAGAACCATGTGCTATCTCATGAGGTAATCCTATGGCGAGTAGCACATGAGAAGGATCTAGGGAACCAGAGGTACATGCTGACCCACTCGAAGCACATATACCTTTCATATCTAGCATAAGGAGGATTGATTCTCCTTCTATGAACTCAAAGGAAATATTTACATTTCCGGGTAACCTATTCTTTTCATCTCCGTTTAATCTTGAGTATGGTATTTTTTCTAATATCTCCTTAATAGCCCTATCTCTTAATTTCATTAATTTTGCATTGTATTGCTCAATGTTTTCTGTGGCTAGCTCAATAGCTTTTCCAAGTCCAACAATACCTGCTACATTCTCTGTACTAGCTCGCTTACCTCTTTCCTGTGCCCCACCATTCATAAATGGATATATTCGCACACCATCTCTAATGTAGAGTACTCCGACGCCCTTAGGACCGTAGAACTTGTGTCCAGAGAGTGAGAGCATATCAATATTCATATCCTTAACATCAATAGGAATATTACCGATAGCTTGTACTGCGTCTGTATGGAAACATATCCCTTTTTCTTTAGCTAATGCCCCTATTTCTTTAATTGGTTGTATTGTACCAATCTCATTGTTAGTAAACATTACAGATATTAAGATGGTATCCGGTCTAATGGCCTTTGCAATATCTTCTATATGTACTATGCCTTGGTTATCTACTGGTATATAGGTTATTTCAAAACCTTGCTTTTCTAAGAACTTACAAGTGTGCAATATTGCATGATGCTCAATATTTGTAGTTATGATATGTTTCCCTTTGGCTTGATTAGCAAATGCTATACCTTCTAATGCCCAGTTATCTGCCTCTGTTCCTCCACTTGTGAAGAATATTTCCTTTGGTAAGGCATTCAATGCTTTAGCTACTTTTTCTCTTGCATCATCTATTGCTTTTTTGTTTTCTCTTCCTAATGAATATATGGAAGAAGGGTTGCCATATTTTTCTGTAAAGAACGGAAGCATTGTTTCTAATACCTCTGGTTTTACAGAGGTTGTCGCAGCGTGATCAAAGTATATATTTTTCATATATATATTCTACCATAGTGGTCAAGTATATATGTTATTTATACCTGTGGAGTATTGTTTTTAGGTGGTTTGTAATTTGGTGTTAATCTTTGAGCTTCATCATAGAGGGCGGTTGCTTCTGTAAGTAGTGCATTAGCTTGGTTTGAGAATGGTTTACTTTGGTTAGAGAGTTGATTACATAGAGCCTGAATTTGTTCATATGTGTTTGCAATTGGTTCTATGAGTGTAGTCTCTACTTCCTCTTGTGTATTTTCTGGATTAATCTGTTGTGGTTCTACTATATCTTCAGTATTCATTTATTATTAACTTTGAATATTATTTAGACTGCTTTGATTCTTTAAATCTTGCAATTTTTGAAGGATGAAGTTCATTAATATATTTATCTCTGCTAATCTTTGATTTATCTCTGTTGCGTTCATATATGTTTAGTATATCAAATGTTATGTTCTTGTTATATGGTTTGTTTTTCTTTTCTTCGCAGTAAATATTAAGGCAATCCATATACTACCTGTAATCATTAAAATCCCTGAAGATATCATTACAAGATCAAAATATCTATCTCCTAGGTTTGCAATTAATCCAATTACTGCACTGAGAATAACAGTAGAGAGACTAATAATGGTTTCGTAGAACCCATATTGTTTACCCTCTCGACCATAGTCTATGTTCATAGCAAAGAGTTTTCTCCACGTTGAGAGGTTTAGGGATGCTCCAATACCAAATATGAGTTGAAGAACATAGTAATGCCAAGGTTGTGAGATGAGTGGGTAAAGCATGTATGGAATACCCATGAGTATTATTCCTCCTATCAAAAAATATATCTCATCTTTGTCCCTCTTTATCTTGTCCGTTATATACCCTATTGGAATTTGTGTTAGTGCTCTTGTGAAGTAATATATGGCAGTTCCAACTCCTATGAATTCAATAGCATTAGCACCTAATTTCCCAGAGAGATATATTCCTGCGAGTGTAGATATTACGAAATATGGACCCCATGCAAATACATCGGATATGGTTAGGAGTACTACTACCTTGTTGAAGTTTTTTGTATATTTTTGGAGTTGGAGCATGATGGATATATAGTAACATATGAGGAAGGAATAGAAAATAACAAGTATTTCTACTTGTTAATTAATAATAATGTGTGAATTGTATTTTTTCTTAAACGCGTTTTGGGAAGGGTATATATCTCTGAGTTCAGTAAAGAACAAAAAAATGAGGTATACACCCAACCCTTGCGCTAAAAGCAAATTACTTAGAAGTTTCTGATTTTTTTAAAAATTGGGGCTGGAATAGGTTTCCCTTTGGTAATGAAAAAAAGGTGATTTCCCCTAATAAAGTGGAAATTATTCCTTGGGAGACCTACTGATCCAGAAATAGAATTAATAATTCGTCCGGTGGTTTGGATTTCGTAATCGAAATCGTTTGGTTTCTCTTTATAAATGGTAATTTCATTAAGTTCCGGCGCAATCTTACAAGGACGCAATTTAATCCAGAAAGTTCTTTCTCTTTCTTGTTCTGGGAGAGGCATTGCGGGAAAAATTTCTTTTTCCATTAATTCCCTTTTTACAATCCAACAACGTCGTGCATCTTGCCTGATTATGAACTCGTCCTCAAATGCAATTGCATAGTCAAGTCCATGGCTAATTTTTATTTTTTTAGGTAGTCTTCCTAATTCATTCCAGTTAATCATTGCCTCTCTGAAATTCTGAGATACAACGATTCCTGATCTTCTTATTTCTTTGCCTTGATCTTCTCTGATGAAGCATAATTGTCTGCAACGCATCCATTCAAAATCCATTTCCGTTACAGATACAATGACATCTCTTTCAAAAACAACGCGAGTATAATTTCCCTCCGTAATGGTACGTGCTAAGTTACTATCAATTTTGTTAGAAAAGTCATTTATATAAAGTGTATCATGCTTTTCAAATCGGAGAATTGAACTTCCTGTTACAGGGTAGTTATTCAAAACGCATTCCATTATAATCTCCTTGAACGATTTTTTTAAGACATTGTTATGTCTACATAGTCTTCTTCACATACCTCAAAGAAGGCAACCTATTCATAAATTAATTATGAGTAAATTGCCATCCTCGAAGATATGTCAGTAATTTCTTTTAGCTTTTTAAAGAACAACTAATTATAATCATATAGATATACAAATAGTGGTTTGTGTAAAGATAATTTACATTATTTTTACTATGGATATTATACTTCTTTCCCATTACGTAATCAATACTATGGGACGCGCAACATCTAGTTGCTCTTTACCCTTATATTTGGAATAATAATAAGTAACCTAACCACATATCACTATGTCCAAATACGATGTAATAGTAGTTGGTGCGGGCCCTGCGGGCATGTTTGCATGTTACGAACTCCTCAAATCACACAAAGATATGAAAATTGCCCTCATAGATATGGGTAATAGAATTGAGAATAGAAAACCAAGTGAAGTAATGTCAGGCATAGGAGGAGCAGGAACATTCTCAGACGGCAAGCTACATCTAACAGCATACCTTTCCCACGAAAAAGCCTTCCACCTCATATCTCAACCCGAATATCAAAAAATCCTAGACTATGTAGATGAAATCTTTACAGACTTTGGTGTAGATGCAGAATACTATCCTAAACAAAATGAAGAATATGACAAACTGATAGATGAGGCTACAAAAAATGATGTGGAATTAATAGTAAGAAAAGCTAGACATGTTGGAACAGACAAATTAACTACTGTTATAGCTAAGATGGAAAAAGATCTTCTTAAAAAAGGTGTGGAGATACTAGATAATACAGAAGTAACAGATATCTTAGTAAAGGAAAATAAAATACAAGGGGTAGTTACAAAAGATGGAAAAGATATAAAAGCCCCAATTGTCCTACTTGCACCTGGTAGAGTTCGAGCTAGCTGGTTACAAAAGCTAGCTAATAAATATGATATTAAATATATGTATGACAAAGTTGAAGTTGGTGTAAGAGTAGAATTCTTAGCACCAATAATGAAACGTCAATCAGAATTATTATATGAGACGGTATATAAGGTAAGAACCAAAACGTACCACGACATTATACGAACCTTCTGTAGCTGTCCTAATGGAGAAGTTGCAACTGAAAACTACGATGGATATATTTGTGTAAATGGTCATTCAAAATCAGATCATAAATCAAAAAATTCAAATTTTGCATTTGTATCAGAAGTAAGCCTTACAGAACCGGTTGAAAATTCCATTGCATATGCTAAATCAATAGCAGAGGTAGCTTCTACTCTGGGTGGAGGAAAACCATTATTACAATCATTAGAAGATTTGCATAGTGGTAGGAGAAGTTCATGGAGTAGACTTTCGAAATCATTTGTAACTCCTTCGCTTACAGATGTTACACCTGGGGATATTGCTATGGCATTGCCATATCGAATAGTAAAAAATATTGAAGAAGGATTAGAAATATTGGATAAGGTGATGCCTGGTATTAATGGGGGTTCTACACTTCTCTATGCACCAGAGGTTAAGTTTAGATCTTCAAAGATAGTTACAGACAATGGATTGCAGACATGTATAAAGGGGCTGTATGTGGCTGGAGATGCTGCTGGAGTATCAGGAAGTATAACGGGAGCTGCAGTAACTGGAATTATGTTTGCTAGAGCCATTTAATATTAACACTATATATATGAGCAATTTACAAAAAGCATTAAACAAACCAGGCAGAAGAGCAAATTCTGCTGTCGTAATGGGTGCAATACTTGGAGATGAGGGGAAAGGACGAATAACAGATGAGTTAACATCATACTTTTTGAAGAAATTTAACAAAGTAGTTGTTTACAGAGATAACGGTGGCGCTAATGCGGGACATACAATTTCAATGAATGGGAAGAAGATTGGTTTACACCAGATTGGGTCAGGAATATTGCAAAAGGGATGTGTAGTAGTACTTGGTAAAGGAATGGTCATTCATCCGATTGATCTTCTTGAGGAAATTAAAGAGATAAAAAAGGTATTTGAATTTAAACAATTACCAGCAAAGTTAATGATAGATGAAATGGCAGTATTGAACTTGGATACCCACAGGGCATTTGAAATGGCACTCAAAGAAGGAAAAGGAAGTTCCCTAGGAAGCAAAGCTGCTACTGGGAGAGGTATTGCCCCAAGTTATGCAGATGTACTTTACAGATTTCCATTAAGATTAAGGGATCTGTATAGGGAAAACTGGAAGGAGTTATTTAAAGAACACTATCAGAGATACAATAGCTGGATTAAGGGAATGGGAATAGATATGAAAGAAATTACGGTAAGAAGATTTGGTAAAGGAGAAATGGTTATAGGTAGTGAAAGAATCTTTTTAAAGAATATCGAAGCAATTAGAGATGAGCTAAAACAATATGTATACCAAATGTATGAATATATTAAGAAGGAATGGGAATCAGATACTCCATTCATATTTGAAAAGGCTCAAGCCGTTGGATTGGATCAAAGGTGGGCATTGTATCCTGATTGTTCTGCTTCTAACTGTTGTATAGATGGAATAACGGCATCCACAGAGGGAATAGTTAACTACAGGGATATATCGGGAAAGTTTGGAGTAATTAAATCTACATATACCTCAAGCGTCGGAAAGCGAAAATTGCCAACAATGATGGAAGAAGAATATGCTCAAGTTATTAGAGATGATGCCTATGAGTATGGTACTACTACAGGTAGACCAAGAGATATTGCATATATGGATTTAGTAATGCTCAAATACTTCTGTAAGGTAAGCGATATTGAAGAATTAGTATTTACGCATATGGATGTGGTATATGACAACCCTGTTAAGGTATGTATTAAATATATGAAGGGGAATAAAGAAAGCTATTATCGTCCGGATCAGGAATTTCTTAATGATATTCTTCCAGTGTATAAATCTCTAAAGCCTTGGAAGAAAGAAGAATTAAAAGAGGTAAAGAAATATGATTATACCCAAAAGGAAGCAAGAGATTTTGTAGATTATATATCTGAATTTACAAACACTACACCAGTAATGATTACCTTTGGACCAGATAGAGATGATACGATTATAATTTAGATTTTTCTGATATAATAACGAACATAAATTGATATCATTAACCATATGAAGATATCCATTGTCATCCCTGCTTACAATGAAGAGAATAGAATAGGAAAAACACTCCCCCATGTCATTTCATACCTTAGGGAATTTTCCAAGAAGAATCAAATTCAAACCGAAATTATAGTTGTTAATGATGGAGCAAAGGATAAGACATTAGAAGTACTCAATACCTTTAGAGAAGATATAATAATTGTAAGCTACTACCCTAATATGGGAAAAGGCTATGCATTAAAACAAGGTATAACCAAAGCAGATGGAGACTACATATATATTGCAGATGCAGATTTCTCTACTCCAATAGAATATATCGAACACTTTGTAGAGAAGATGGATAAATATGATTGTGTAATTGGCTCAAGAGCCTTAGGAAAGGAAGAGATAAGGGTCTCTTTGTTTAGAAAAATACTTGGTAATAGCTCTAACCTCTTAATTAGAGCAGTATTAGGGTTAAAGTTTAAAGATACTCAATGTGGTTTTAAGATGTTTAATCAAAAGTGTAAAACATATTTCCTAATGTGTGAGAATAACCGGTGGGGATATGATTTTGAATTCCTCTACTTACTTCAAAAGAATGGTCTATTAATTAAGGAAATGCCTGTTGAATGGGAGGCTGCAGGAGAGAGCCATGTAACACCTGGTTCATATTTCAAAACTTTTGCTGAACTATTACATGTTAGAAAGGCACATAAATAGTATGTGGAAAAAGATTCTAAATATTCTTAAAAATCCATTGTTTATTCTCGCTATTATATTCATTGTAGGATTGGTACTAAGATTATTAGAAATCAATAGAACTAGCTTCTGGTATGATGAGGCATTTACAGGAGATGTTCTTAAGATGTCTTGGAAAGATATGTTTGCAGTTATAGCTGCAGACAAGGTACACCCTCCTCTCTTCTATGTCATAGCTAGGGTATGGGCTTCTATCTTTGGTTTTACACAGGAATCACTTAGAGGATTATCTATTTTCTTTGGACTTGGTACTTCAATATTAGGATATTTTGTTGAAAAGAATCTTTTTGACAAAAAGAGATTTCCAATTGTAGGATTAGTTATCGCTTTAGCTATAGCCATATCTCCATTCTTCATAGCATATTCCAATGAAGCACGATCATATTCATTCCTTGCATTACTTGCATTAGGATTAGCCTTTACTGTTATTAAATGGCTTGATAGTAAGGAGAAGTTAGAGAAAAGAAAATATCTGATTATTAGCCTCATATTGGGAATCTCCTTATGTGCGACCCACTATCTTCAGATTGTATTTATCATAGCTGTCATATGCACAGTGTTGATATACAAATTTGTATTTACTGAAAAGGGATTAAACAAGAAAGGATTATGGAGAACCCTTGGTGTTATTTTATTGGCTATCCTTGGAATACTATTCCTCCCTATCAAAGCGTTTCTTTTGTCTCATGATATCTCCGGTATGTGGTGGATTACAGATGTTAAGCTATATGAGGTTGTTAGAGTCTACTACTCCTACTTCTTAGGAGTTGTAAGATATATGGATGGTGTCCCTCCAATGCGAGATCTGATTGTTGATATTCCCCAATTACTACTTGCAGGCAGTTTATTCCTCATCCAACTTCTAAGCTATGTATATATATTAGTTTCAAAACGATTTAGTACAGAGGAGAAACGCCATATTACATTCTTCTATGTTTTAGGGATTGTAACTTTCTTAGGGTTTTACATATTAAGTGCTATCGGTTTTAATTCCTTTGTTGAAAGATATACTATTGCGGGTGGTATTGTTCTCTTTGTTTCATTCTGGATAACCATTGCTTCTGTATTGAGGAATTGGTTTGTATTAGTTCCAATTGGTATATATGTCTCATTCATACTCATGCTTACTCCGGTTTCGACTAGAATTGATTACAGAGAGGTTGCTAAGACTCTAGATGGTATGAATAATGTTCATAGGTATGTATTTACCTCTCCTACGGATTTAATAGATTCCCAATTCTATATGTCCCATACCAATGTCTACTACTATTATGAATATACAGGGAAGTATCCTGGTTGGGCATTGTTAAAGGATGACGTTAATGGTGTATATATGAACGATATACAGGAGGGTGATATATTAATAGCACCGGACTATGAGGTTAAGAAATTCAGAGACTTAGGATATGTCCAAATCGCAAGTATTGGAAGTGAGTTCACCATTCTTTCTAAGTAGTTTCTACCTCTATACAGGTCTTAGTGTTCCTGCAAATACCTGCCATGCAAGTAATGATTTCGCTACTAAGCTTAAGATGACATATACCTTTTCTCCAAATGTATAGTCCTTCCATTTACCAATCTTTCCATATTGTAAGATCATATTACCTGCAAATGAATTGAAGAAGAGGAATATACTAAAGAAAATCCAATATACAAATGTTGGAGCTTTGTTATCTGCATCCCCTGAACCAAAGAGATACAAAGCTACTACAACCCATGGAACTATACCTGCAATACAACCAAAGATGAATGATATCCAGTTTGTCTTTGTTGTTGTTTGATTATGTATTTCCATAACCATTCCAAAGAGAATCATCATTGCATTGAGGAAGAAGATCAACAAGAGAGTACTAAAGTCATATACTCCTACTAACATAGATACGACAACAATCATTATGGACGAACTAAATGCATATTCTATCCATCTAGCATAGTTGATACCTTTCTTTAGGTTAGATACATACCATTCATATACCTTAGGGAGAGAGATTATGAAATGTGCTAATGATGAGAGGAAGAGGAATGCTGCAATTGCATACCCTACTCTTAAGTCATATACATGATTGAGAGTTGGTTGAAGAGTTAATGTTGTTACATCAAATTTAAGATAGCTGGTGTTAATAGGTAATGTAAAGTCATTACTTAGTACTACCATGAGTATCCCTTGTACGAAGTGGAAGAATCCCATTACTATGTTAAATATACGGAGGTTTTTGTATTTATCCATTGGACAGAAGATAAATTTAATATATTAAAATATATATAATTAAGTGAAGTGGCGCAATGGACGGTTATGGATACATAGTTATAGCTTCATACAAGCTCATTATTGTATATCCCCTATTTAGGATTTCTTGTATTACCACATCTAGAACCTGTCCTGTTAGGTTATCTCCAATATGCATAAGGTAGATATTTCCAGGTGCCAGGTTATCCAATATTCTACTTTTAACAGTCGCTGCAGTAGTTCCAGTTGATTCTTTCCAATCTAGAGCATCAATAGTCCAATATACATCTTGATAGCCTAGAGATGCTGCATACTCTCTAATATGTACATTTCTAGATCCATATGGTGGTCTAAAGAATGGCTTTGTACTTTGGTCTGTAATATTACTAATGATGGTTTCTGTTTTGGAGAATTCCTCAGCTATTTGTGCATCCGATATTGTAGCGAAATCAGGATGAGAATATGAATGATTGAAGATCTCATGTCCTGCATTGTTAATTCGTTTAACATCATTTACATTAGCCTCTGCCCATTTTCCAGTTAAGAAGAATGTACTTGTTAAATTGTATTTCGCTAATGTGCTGAGTATTAGATCCATGGATTGAATTCCTGAACCGCCATCAAATGTAAATACTACTACTTTGTTTGTGGTATTTATCTTTGATATTTCCTTCGAGATTACTTGGTAGCCTGGACGGATTACTTCGGCTGTATGTATAAGCTCTGGTATTGAGGTGTCGTTCTCTTTAATGGCTCCGACTTCAGTTGTCTCTTCCACGATGGATATTACTGTTCCGGAGAGGTTTAAACTGTATTTGCCTTTTTTGTATGTATCACTATCTGATTGTGTCCATTCTTCTGTAACTAATTTTGATTCAAAATCATTATTCAATCTAAATTCCATATGGATACTGTTTTTTGCTGTTGAATATTCTACAAGGCATAGATCTTGAGTCAGTGGCGATATATCAGAGGGAATGTTTAGCGTTTGTTGATCTAAGCATTTGATGTTATTGGCTAGATATCTTTTAGATATCTCAAAGAGTGCGAAGGTTGTGAGGAGTACTAATATGGGTAATGATATGGCAAGGATAATGATCCATTTTTTTTTCATATTTTTATTATATATCAGAATGAGATTGGAATCATGTATAATGGAAGACTATGCAAGAAGAAGCAACTATAGAGAAAGAAGCTTCTGCCCCATTTCTAGTACAAATTATTAAAGAGAATGATATTCAAGGACTTGTTTTAGATTTAGATAATACTTTTTTGATGACAAATGAATATTACTGGTATTGGCAGGACGCTTGTAGTGTGTATATTGTAGAAAATTTTGGTTTAAACATTGCTCAAGAAGATTTTGTTGAAAAAATGTCGTATAACCTTCACCTGGAATATGATGAAAAACGCCTTTTGCCAATTCAACAAAAATATCAGAATGCATTAGATAGATATTTTTTTGAAAATATCCCAGAAAATTATAGAAGTTACAGAAAGGTGGTAAAAAAATTCTTTGAAGATTTCTATAAGGGATCTCCTGAGTTTATTGAAGGAAGTGATTCAGTTTTAAAATTAATGTGTGAATTAGAAATTCCTTTCATTTTTAATTCAAATGCTCAGTACGATTGGACAAGAATAAAGGTAGAAAATTATGAAGAAGAGTTAAACGGAAGAAAGATACCATTTAATGCTGTAGATATTGATAAAAGAAAAGATGCGAAAACATGGTCTGAATCAGCACAAATGATATCTGTTCCAATTGGGAAGACACTAACTATTGGAGATAGCTTGTATGCAGATATTTTACCTGCAATTGAAGCGGGATGTAGAAATTTGGTTTGGATAAAGGGTGATTTAGATAAATTACCTCCAGAAATCAGAGATGATCCGAGTATTCATATATGGTGTGTGGATAGTGTGAAAGACCTTATCTAAACGCCCCACTATCTATTTTTAAACATCTGTGTTATCATCAACGCTGTTTGATGTAGATTTAAGCGAAATTAATGAGACCCTATGAGGTTAACAATATTTTATTTTCGGTTTGTCTATATAAACTGAAAACTAAAATTAATGTTAATCACTGTTATGGAAAACAGGTATAAATCATACGGGCACAGTCGACCAAGTCGATTTTCCCCAAGAAGAAGTTACGGAAGAAATACTAGAAAAAGTTCTGGTATAAGTACAAACCAATACATAGCGAAAGCTATTGAGACTGAGACATCCAACATTTATGTTACAGATGCCCTTTTTAACGACTTTAATTTAGACCCAATACTTCAAAAGAACGTATTGAGTAAGAGATACACAATCCCTACTAAGATTCAGAATGAAGCTATTCCTGCCATATTGGCTGGAAAAGACATTCTTGGTATAGCAAGCACAGGTTCTGGTAAGACAGCAGCATTTTTGTTACCGATGATAAACAAATTTATAAACGATGGTACACAAACATGCTTAATAGTTGTCCCTACCAGAGAACTGGGTAGCCAAATACAAGATGAATTCAGAGAATTAGCTAAAGGTACTAATCTTAAATCAGTATTAATTATTGGTGGAAAAAGTATCAGGGATCAGATGTATATCTTAGACAAGAGACCACATTTCATCATAGCTACACCAGGTAGATTGAAAGATATATTTGATAGACGTGGTGTAAATTTAGGTGAAGTAAACAATGTCATACTTGATGAAGTAGATAGAATGTTGGATATGGGTTTCATTGATGATATTCGATATATCATCGACAAGCTTGATCCTAACAGACAGTCCCTATTCTTCTCTGCAACTATGTCATTTAAGGCAGAAGCAATTGCTAATTCCTTACTAAAGAATCCTGTTAAGGTTGAGATTGAATCTCAATCTCCTCAACATAATGTTGATCAGGATGTTATTAGAGTTGATGGTAGTAAGAGAAAAGAAGAAGTCCTTTTAGATTTACTATCTAAGGAAGAATTTAAGAGAGTTTTGATTTTCACTAGAACTAAACGAAATGCAGACAAGCTATCTGATTATCTCTATGATCAGAAATTAAATGTAGATGCATTACATGGAGACAAGAGACAATCTCAAAGAACTAGAATTATTGATGGATTTAAGAGAGGTGATTTTAATGTTCTAATTGCTACCGATGTAGCTTCCAGAGGATTAGATGTAAGCAATATAACCCATGTTATTAACTACGATGAACCTGAGTGTTATGAAGATTATATTCATAGAATTGGTAGAACTGGTAGAGCTGGAAAGAAGGGTTTTGCACTTACATTCATAGATAGATAATTATTCATTTGGAATAACAAAGCGGACCTATATATGTGATGAAAATCAATATAGGTCCACTTTTGTGGTGCAATGTTATTTCTTCTTATTGTTTTTTCCTCCTTTACCTCCCTTTCTTGGAGTTTTTGTTTTTTTCCAGTTCTTATTTGTCCGGGCTTTGGATTGGCATTGTTGAGCAGTGGTATGAATTCTTTTTTGTTTCCTTTGCTTTTCTTTAGCCTTTGGATTTTCCTGTTGCTTTCTGTTTCCCATTTTCCCTCCATTACATAAGCAGGTAGGATAAGGATTGCACTTCAAAAAGAATTATAACTTCTAAACGTGTTATAGGTCAATGAAATTCAAGAAAATGATTATCTCCCAACCAATCCCTTTATATATTTATATGCCGCTGATATCTCAGTAGACTTCTCTGTTAATCCAGGCCTTCTATTCACTTCTAATATATAGTTATGACCAGTATCCTTGTCTGTTACCACATCTACACCAGCCCATTTAAGCTTTAAAGCTTTCGCAGATCTAATAGCAATATCTATGACATCAGTAGGAACATCATTAACCTTAATGAACTCCTCACTAGCCCCTAGAGCTACATTATTCCTAAACTTATCTGTCACCCTTGTTCGTTTACATACCGAAGTAGACTTCCCATTAGCTATAACTACTCTATAATCAAAATCATTAGGAATATATTGTTGAAATATATACCTATTATATTTCCCATTCTTTTTGATTGTTTCCTTAATCTTATCCTCCCTATCTACTAAAAACACATTAGATCCCAATGACCCCAATGACGTCTTGTATATGCATGGTAATTTGCACACCTTAACTATCTCATTTATATTTTGTATTTCTACTTTAAGCCCGTTATGGAAATATGTGTTAGGAACTAATACACCCTTATATGCCAGGGAGAATATATCAGAGAGTTTTGTGTTATGTGAATTAGTTTTGTTATGTGGAATATTCTGTGATTTGAGATACAGATGCAGCAGATATGCCATATGAGTGGTATTCCATCCGGATTGTATCCAAACATAATCATATTGTTTTAGATCTTTGCCAGTTATATCTACGGTAATAATTCCATCGATAATTTCAAAGATTATATCTTTGATTGAAGCCGTATCAAGGGTAATGTCTTTAAGCTTCAACTTTTCTTGTATTATGATTTTTTCTTCGGCAGGGGTATTAATACCTACGGCAAGGACAGAGCGATTATCCATGTATATATTGTGGAGATTATGTTGGTATTATACCACTTCTTGAGGTATAACCATATAGCTAGGAAGAACCGTTATTACCTCTTTAATATCAGTATATTTAATTACTTTAAAATATGAATCGCCTTTGATCATTGCAGAAAGATGGTTTCCAGAATTTTCTCGAAAGAGACAAATAACGGGGATCTTTTTACTTTCGGCGTAGGCAAGTTCATAGCCTACTCCAAGGCTTGGTTGAGTTACTTCTGCAACGACAATATCGGATTGTTCGAGCCAATCGATATCTCGTTTGTATATGAACTCTTCTGTTTTATCATCCTCTCCCATATCATGTATAGACTCTAAGGTGATGTGTTCAGTTAGCACAGTCCCTTTGGTCTTTAAAAATGCAACTATTTCTTGATATATTTTTACATCTTCTCTTCCACCACGAATTGAACCTGCGAAGTAGATATTCATATGCTAAGACTTGATTATATGGGGTAATCTATATTGTTTTGCTGATCCATCACCCACGGTTTGACCAGTATCTGATACATTTCCCATTACAATTTTAGAACCATTTGCCAATGTCAAATCCTTCATTCCAGTTAGTCCTACTATCGCTTTAAAGATACCTGTAAGTGATCCACTCGAATCTTGCATACTACTGCCATATATTGCATTTACATGTATGTTTAAGAATACTTGTTGTATTGGAGATATCCCTGCATCTTTTGCATCTTGGTAAAGTTGATTAGCATAGTTATCAAATGGCTCTTGTTGTATCGATCCTGTAAATTCCAGGGTTTGTGGTGTATCTGATTGAATATCAGTATTAATGGGCTCATGAAGATTATCGTCCATATGTATATATTTAAATATTATTATATAAATATATATGTTTTATATGATTTTTTCTACAACCTGATTGTACATATCTTTTCCATTTATATTCAAAATCATATTCTCACCTACTTTAATCATATATTTTTTTTGAAAGAGTTTTCCATCATATTTAATTCCTTCATTTAGCCTCAATCCAAGCATTATTCTTTCTATCCTTTCATCCTCTTTTTTAATATCTTCTTTTTCAATATCCCATTCACCATTAATATATTTTTGTATATCTTCAGGATTGTGTGATTTAGTATTTTCTACCCTTGAATATGCACCTGCTCCTAGCCCAACATAGTCTTGGTAGTGCCAGAAGTTAAGATTGTGCATACATTCATATCCTTCTTTTGCAAAGTTGGATATTTCATATTGTTTGAAACCTTTCTTATTTAGGTAATCACAAGCATAATGATACATTTCTCGATCTACTATTTCTGTTGGAAGATTTAATTTTCCTTTTTCATTTAATTTACCATATGGTGTTTCCTCTTCTACTTCCAAGCTGTAACATGAGATATGGTTGATATCTAGCACTGTAACAAGCTCTAATGACTTCTCCCATTGATTGAGTGTGTGATTAGGATATCCGAAGATGAGATCTATACCAATATCTTTAATACCTATTTTCTTTACAAGGTTGTACTTTTCAAGAAATTCTTCATATGTATATCTTCTACTTAGCTGTTGTAATTGATTATCATCTGTTGCTTGTAACCCGATACTTATTCTATTTATACCTACTGCTTTGTAGGCCTCTAACGATTCCTTTCTTATGTATTGTGGATATTGTTCTATGGTTATTTCAATACTTTTGCTTAATTGAAAACTTTTTTTAATATTTTCTATACACTCTATTATGTATTTGTATGGTACTAGATTGGGTGTTCCTCCTCCTATGTATATGGTTTGTATTTCCCTATCTTTATATATCTTGGATTTAGTAAGTATTTCTTTGTTTAATGTCTTGAAATATTCCTCATATGTATCCTCACAGTTGGTACATGAGAAGAATGCACAGTATGGGCATTTAGCAAAACAAAATGGGATATGGATGTAGAGGTTTAAAGGGATCATATAGGATATATTAACACAATTATTTTTCTTTTTTACCTCTATTTGTAAATACAACGTATGTATAATCGCGAACGGAATATGCTTTAATACAGGATTCGAAAAAATCTATTTTTTGAGGTTTCTCTTGTGTTGCTGCTGAGATAATATCATTCACGTCATCAAAATTCTCTCCTAGATTCTCTATTCCCCATATCAATTGAGTTTTGAATGGTCTATGAGGTTCTCTCTCAAGACTAACTTTAATTTTTACACCATCTTTTGTTGTATAAATTTCATCATAAAAAGACATCCCCGTACGATATCTTATTTCATGTTCTAATTGAAATTCAGTTCCAAACCGTTGATTGAAAACCTTTCTATAATCAGGACTACTTGCAGAAACAGCCATAGAATCTATATTAAATGCATATCTTAATCGTGCTATTACTAGACCAGCAAATGTTTTAATTCCAGTTTGATTTTGTTTATCTCCAGTGTAATAAATTACAAGTGGTCCAACTTCTAGCTTGTGTGGAAAAGTTTCTAAATCGTTATTAGTATAAATTCCCTTTTTGTTATATTCCAAATTAAACGATTCAAGTTGTAGAAATAAAGCGGCTGTTTCTATGTAGGTTCTCAAAATCTCTTCTCTCTCTCGTTTATCACTTTCCATGCATGGGAGATCATCTATGAAAAATTCTTTAGTTGTTTCATCATCAAACATGCTTCTTCTTAAATTAGCTTGCTTTGGTATTTTTGATAATACCCTTTGTTTATTTTCTTGCCGAGGAAGCAAAAGCTGTTGTAATGAATCTCTGACATGAAGCACTACTTGGTGTTTAATATTTTCATCAACAAATGTATGAATAACAATATTTTCTTCTTGATTTCTTTCTTCTATATGCTTAAGTTTTCTATTTCTTAAGGGTGAATTAATTATTTCAGTGTTATATGTAATTGAGAGATAATTTGTTGCGACATCAAAGTCTTCTAGAGGTGTAGATAAATGTACTGTATATCCAGGTCGTTCTATAGTTTGTGGCAATACTTCTTTAATTCCCATCTTCCCAACTAAAGTCCTATATACTTCACTTCCATCCGTTGGATCAATCCCCATCTGTGATGTCATTAATTTATGCTCTGTTTGACGATATAGATGATATGGAATTCTTGCATCTATTCTGTATGGTTCAAGGGGAATATAATCGGGTAAAAAATCGTAAAGTGGTTGAAGAATTGTTTCGAAGTTACCATCTTGTCTAATTCTTTCTGAACTATTAGTCTCTAGCTTTGGAAGAATATGGACAGCTACACTTGCGGTGTTTTGTCTCTGATCTGTGCTTGGTTTTTCTAACATTGTATTGTTACCTGACATGGGAGACATTATACTATGGGATGAGAGTAATCTCAATAACCCCTTTAGGATAACAATTCTTTGAATTTGTTTTTCAGTATACTAATAGCATCCGTATCTATGATACACGTACTTAATACTTCAATATTCTTGTCCTTGAATATTTTAATAGTTTCTTCCAATTTTGTTTCATCAACCATATCTGTCTTAGTTAAAACAACTATCTCTGGTTTCTCAAACATCTCCTTACTAATCTTCCTGATCTCTTCCCTCATATTTAGATAGCTTTGGTATGGATCTTCATCTTCCAAACTTACAAAGTGTGCTACTAATTTACAATTCTCAGTATGTTTAACAAAACTAGTACCTAATCCCTTTCCCTCATATGTACCCTCTATGAGGCCTGGAAGGTCCATGAGGACAAGGCCATCCATAATACCTAACTGTGGTTCTAGGGTAGTAAACTGATATGGAGCAGTCTTTACATGGGCGTTAGTTAATTCATTTAAAAGGCTAGATTTACCGGCATTAGGATATCCAATGAATATGACATCAGATTTAAGTTTGAG